>Ga0306924_10000407_pt1 | contig 35731 bp, 27 predicted proteins | sample sta12Can44000111_FD_203756 | JGI IMG/M metagenome (GOLD analysis project Ga0306924, IMG submission 203756) | Lab enrichment of tropical soil microbial communities from Luquillo Experimental Forest, Puerto Rico - statanox.12C.anox.44.000.111 (v2)... | ecosystem: Environmental > Terrestrial >... | reverse complement strand
ACGGCGACGACCTGCTGCACGCCCGCGAGCCGGCCCGCGACGTTCACGAACGCGCCGGTCAGCCCCATGGCCGCGCCGATCGCCGCGTAGGTCGTCACCCGTCCGGCGTGATACGCGAGCTGCCCCGCGATCGTGCGGCGCGGCCCGAGGGCCCCCGAGGCCAGCGCGAACGAGCCGACCAGCGGCCCGCACATCGCGACGCAGTGGCCGAACCCCCCGAGGAGCCCGGTCAGGAACGCCATGGCCACCGGATCCGCGATCGTCACTCGGTCACCGTGAGCTCGAAGCGCGCCCGCTGCGGCGCCGCGCCGGCGCGCGCGACGCTCACCTCGGCCGACCAGTCCTTGCGCCCGCTCGGGCAGCGCACCAGCACGGCCGTCCCGGCGTAACGCCCGCCGCCGCCCGGCACGAGCGCGCGCGCGTTCGGCCCCATGTCCATCCCCTTCATCTCGAGCCGGACGTCCACCGCGGCGCCGTCGACCGGGCTGGCGCCCTGGCGCACCGCGACCGAGACGGCGAGATCCCGCATCGTCCGGAGCGGGCGCGGGCCGAGCTCGAGCGTCACCTCGGTCCCGTCCGGCAGGGCACGCGTGCAGGGGCCCACCCCGAGGTCGCACGCCGCCGCCACGGTCACCACCTTCTCCACCGCCACCGCGCGCCCGTCCCGACGGACGTCGAACCGGACCAGCCACGGCCCGGGCGCCGGGAAGACCACGTCCGCCGCGTACCGCCCGCCGCCCGCCTCGCGCGCCGCCGAGATCCCGACGTCCCGGCTCGTCTCCGGCCGCCCGACGCGGACCGCGACCGCCGCGCCCTCGACCCGCGCGCCTCCGCGATCTTTCACCTCGAACGCGAGCGTCGCCGGCCCCGGCGCTGAGGGCGCCTCCGCGAGCAGGACGTCCCAGCCGAGCGCGGCGCGCGCGTGGCGGTCGGCGTCGTAGCGGAGCCCCTCCTCGTACGGATTCCCGACGATCGGCTCCTCGCGCAGGCGCGCGCCCACCGCGACCGTGACGGCGATGACCGCGACGACTGCGAGCACCGCGGCGACGAGGGTGACCTGGAGCGTGGCCTTCACCGGTCCTCCGGCACGACGAATGGGACGGCCTGCGCCGTGCGCGCGACGCGCCGCTCGCCGTCGCGCGCCTCGGCGGAGAGCTCCGCGCCGCGGCGGCCGGGCGCGAGCGGCCCGCGCGCCGAGGCGACGACGCGCACGCTCCGCCGCTCGCCGGGCGCGAGCTGGACGCGCTCGGGCCGGAGCGAGGTCTCGGCCCCGCCGAGCGCGAGCGCGAGGGTGACGCTGACCGGCTCGCGGCCGCGGTTCGCGAGCTCGAGCGCGTAGGCGTTCAGGACGTGGCCGTCCGGCGCGCGCCGCGGGGTGAACGCGGCGTCGCCGAGCGCCGTGAGCGCGACGAGCTCGCGCCCCGCGACGGCCGCGACGAGGAGCCCGAGCGCCGCCGCGGTCGCGGCGCCGAGCGCGAGCGCGCCGGGGCGGAAGAGCCGCCCGGTCGCGCCGGGCTCGCCGAAGAACCAGCCGACGAGATCGCCCGGCCGGCGGAGCCTGCGCATGATGGGCGCGCACGCGTCGGCGCAGGCGCCGCAGGCGATGCACTCCATCTGGAGCCCGTGGCGGATGTCGATGCCGGTCGGGCAGACGCGCACGCACGCGCCGCAGTCGACGCAGTCCGCCGCCCGCCGCGCGTCGTACGCGACGACGAGCGTGAGTCGATCGAAGAGCACGCCCTGCAGCTTCGCGTAGGGGCAGACCGTCGCGCAGAACGTCGCCCCGACGAAGCCGAGATCCGCGAGCAGGATCGCGCCGAGGACGAGCCACGCGCCCGAGAGCACCGGTCCGAGCGTCCCTGCGGCGAGCCGGCGGAGGAACTCGTAGGGCGACACGAAGTACCAGAGCAGGCTCGCGGCCACGAGGGCGGAGAGGAGCGCCACGAGCGCGAGCCGTCCGGCCTCGCGCAGCGCGCCCGCCCGCGGAGGCTTGCGCGCCGGCGGCCCGGCCGCGCGCCGCGGCGCCAGGCGCGTCAGCTCGCCGAGGATCGTCTGCGGGCAGGACCAGCCGCACCAGACCCGCCCGTAGACGAGCGTGATCAGCAGGAACAGCGCGGTCAGGAACAGGACCGCGGCGAGCACCACGAAGGCCTCGTCGATCGCGTAGGAGGCGCCGAACGCGTGCAGCCTGCCCGCGGGGACGTCGAGCCGGAGGGCGCTCTCTCCGCCCGCGGACAGGAAGGGCAGCCCTAGCCAGAGAACGGCCTGGGCTGCGCCGGCGAGCCGGCGCCAGCGCTGGACGTCACCGCGTGTCGTCGTCGTCCTCCAGCATGCGGTACTTCGCGTCCTCGACCGCGTGCTTGCGCTTGCGGGCGAAGTAGAACGCGATGATGCCCGCGAGCGCGGTGCAGAGCGTGAGGCCGTAGAGGAAGTAGGCGGTCTCGGGGCTCATCTAGCCCTCCCGTCCCTTCTTGCGGCGCTGCCCGACCGCGAGCCACACGGCGGCGAGCGTCGGGATCGCGGTGAACGCGATCGTGGCGAACAGGTTCGAGCCCGTCGACACGCCGCCGCCCTCGAGATCCTGGACCTGGGACCACCCACCGAGCGCCGGCGTGTAGCGCCACAGGTACCAGGCGCCCCAGACGATCAGCCCCCAGAACAGCGCGAGCCATCCGGCGGGGAGCTTCTTCGAGGTCTCCTTCGCCTCGAACTGCGAGAGATCGTCGAGCTCGGGCTGGACGTTGCGGTCGGCCATGGTCGGCTCCTAGCGGTGCTCCGCGCCTTCCTCGTGGGGGTGCTCGGCGGCCTCGTGCCCCTGCTGGTTGCGCAGCCACGCGACGACCGCCCAGATGTCGTCATCGGAGAGCTCGCCTCCGTACGCCTGCATCCCGCCGTCGGGGACGCCGGGGCGCCCGAGCTGCTTCTTCACGTCGCTCCCGCCCTTGATCACCGCGAAGTACGCGGCGTCCGGCATGTCCCCCTTCACCCCGAGGAACACGTCGTCGACGAGGCTCGGCGCGACGCCCTCCTGCCCGTGCCCCTCGTCGCCGTGGCACGCGCCGCAGCCCTGGGCGTCGAACACCTGGCGCCCGCGCGCGACGAAGGCGGGGTCGTGGCCATGGGGGTTCGCCGACGCGAGGTCGATCTCGAGCTCGCCCTTCCCGCCGCGATCGACCGCCTTGCCGAGCGAGAGCACGTACGCGACGAGCGCGTCCATCTCCGTCTTCCCTTCCACCTCGCGCGCGAGCGCGAGCACGCCGGCGTCGTCCGGGTACGGCACGCCGAGCCGGCGGAGCGCCCGCAGGTGCGCGGCGACCTCGGCCGCGTCGAGCCGCGCGGTCTTCAGGAACGCGTAGGAGGGCATGTTGGAGCGCGGCACGAGCGCCTGCGGGTTCTCGAGGTGCGAGGCCTGCCAGTCGCGGGACGGCTTGAGCCAGCCCTCGAACGCGAGGTCGGGGCCGGTCCGCTTCGAGCCCCAGAGGAACGGGTGGTCGTAGGCGAACTCGCCCGCGAGCGAGTAGCGCCCCTGCGGCTCCGCGGCGCGGTTCCCCTTGTAGCGGACCACCTCGCTCTGCAGCGGGCGGACGGTCTGCGTGTGGCAGTTCACACAGCCCTCGCGCTGGTAGATGTCGCGCCCGGCGAGCTCGAGCGCGGTGAGCGGCTTCAGCCCCTCGACCTTCGGGTGCATCTCCTGGCGGAGCATGGGGTAGGCCATCGTCGCGATCGTGCCGGCGAGCACGACGAGGGTCGCGACGACCGAGAAGGCGATCGGCTTCGAGTAGATCTTTCCGGCCATGGTGTCGTCTCCTCGCTATGCCGCCGTGACCGCCGCGGGCGTCTGGGTCGCCGCCTGGCGTTCGCGCTCGAGGGCGCGCCCTTTCCGGATCGTCATGAGCACGTTGAAGACGAAGAAGAGCATACCGACCGTGAAGATGATCCCGGCCAGCGTACGGGTGTGCCAGTACGGATAGTTGCCCGTGACCGTGTCGATGAAGTTCCGGTAGACGAGCTTCCCGTCGGCGTCGGTCGCCTTCCACATCCAGCCCTGCCGGATGCCGGTGATCCACATCGTGATTGAGAAGAGGAGCTGGCCCACGAGCACGAGCCAGAAGTGGATGTTCGCGATCTTCTCGGAGTAGATGGTCGTCCCGTAGATCTTCGGGATGACGTAGTAGATCGACGCCGCGGTGACCATCGTCACCCAGCCCATCGTCCCCATGTGCACGTGGCCCGGCACCCAGTCCGTGTAGTGGATGAGCTGCGAGACGACGCGGAGCGCCTGCGTCGGTCCCTGGACCGTCTGCAGCCCGTAGAACGTGATGCCGAGGATGAAGAACTTGGTCAGGTAGTTCGACCGCATCCTCCCCCAGTCTTGACCCACCGTGTAGTAGCCGTTCACCACCGAGCCCCAGCTCGGCGCGATGAGGAAGAGCGTGAAGACGATCGCGAGCGTCTGGATCCAGTCGGGGAGCGGCGTGTAGACGAGGTGGTGCGCGCCGGTCCAGAGGTACGCGAAGACGAGCGACCAGAACGCCACGATCGACAGCCGGTGGCTCCAGATCGGCAGCCCCGTCGACTTCGGGAGGAAGTAGTAGAACATCGCGAGGATCGGGGTCGTGAACACGAACCCGACCGCGTTGTGCCCGTACCACCATTGCACGTTCGCGGAGTTCACCCCGGCGAACGCGGGGTAGCTCTTCCAGAGCCCGGCGGGCATCGAGAGGTTGTTCACGAGGTACAGGACCGCGACCGCGATGACGGTCGCGATGACGTACCAGAGCGACACGTACATCTGCTCCTCGTTCCGCTTCAGGATCGTCCCGAAGACGTTCACCGCGAACATCACCCAGAGGACGACGATCGCGATGTCGAGCGGCCACTCGAGCTCGGCGTACTCCAGCGACTGCGTGTAGCCCATCGCCAGCGTGACCGCGGCGGCGAGGATGCCGACGTTGAAGAGCCAGAGCTGGGCGCGCGCGAGCTTCGGGAAGAGGAGCGGCCGCTTGCAGAGCCGCATCACGATCCAGAAGCTGAGCCCGAAGATCGCCCCGACGCCGAGCCCGAACGCGAGGCCGTTCGTGTGGACGGCGCGCAGGCGTCCGAACGTGAGGTACGGCGGGAAGTTCGCCGCCGGCGCCCATAGCTGCACGGAGATGAGGAGCCCGACGAGGATTCCGACGACGCCCCAGAAGATCGACGAGAGGATGAAGCCCTCGACGGTCCGGTGGTCGTACCGATAGTCATTCATTGTGGACGTCCCCGGGTGGGTTGATCGCGCGCAAGGATACACGAAGGGGCCACGGGCGAGTAGGTGAACCCCCGCCGCAGCCGCGACGGGCGGAGCCCGCGGCGAGACACGAGAATTCGGGATCCCGCGCGGTGAGTCGCGCAGGCTGCGGAGAACGCGACGACGGGTAGCGGTCTGACGCAGGACAAGCGAGGTGACCGCAACTCCGACCGCGGAGCTCACGGCCGTTCATCCCGAGCGTGGCGAAGCCGCGCCAGCGGCGGAGCGAGGTCGAGGGACGACCCGGCGCCCGACTCGACCTCGACCGCGCGAAGCGCTCGACCAGGGGTCGCTGCGCCTTCTTCGGGTTCAGGTGCGGACCTGATACCCGAGACACGAAACCGCCCTTACGTATTGGATGCGCCCGTTCGCATGGCCGCAGGAGGCACAGACGTGGAACGGCTGAGGTTCCGGGCAAGCGGCGCGACCGGCTTCACGCTGCTCGAGCTGCTCGTCGTCATGGTCATCATCGGCCTGCTGGCGGGGTTCGTCGCGCCGCGGTACTTCGCGCAAGTCGGCAGATCACAGGTCAAGGTCGCGCGCGCGCAGGTCGACGCGCTCGACAAGGCGCTCGACCAGTTCCGGCTGGACGTCGGCCGATATCCGACGACCGAAGAGGGGCTTCAGGTGCTCGTCGTGCAGCCGAGCGGCGAGGTGAACTGGGCCGGGCCTTACCTCAAGAAGGGCGTGCCCGCGGATCCGTGGGGCCGGCCCTACGTCTATCAGCAGCCCGGAACCCACGGCGGCGACTTCGACCTGCTGTCGTACGGCAAGGACGGCCGCCCCGGCGGCACCGGCGAAGACGCCGATGTCACGAACTGGTGACGCGTGCGCTTCCGGGTCACCAGCCTCGACGGCGCCCAGGGCGTCGCGATCCAGGAGGTGGACGCGCTCGACGAAGCCGATGCGCATCGCCAGGCCATCGCGCGCGGTCTTCGCGTGCTCGCCATCCAAGCGGTGCGCTGGCGGCGGTCGCGGCGTGCGCGGCTGTCGCTCGTGGCGTTCAGCAACGAGCTCGTGGCGCTGCTCGAGGCCGGCCTGTCGCTCGTCGAGGCTATCGAAGCACTGACCGAGAAGGAGCGCGACGAGTCGGTCCGCCACCTGCTCGAGGGGCTGCGCCGACGCCTCTACGAGGGGCAGAGCCTGTCGGTCGCGCTCGGCGAGCTCCCGGGCAGCTTCCCGACGCTGTACGTCGCGACCGTGCGCGCGAGCGAGCGCAGCGGCGCGATCGCCGAGGCGCTCCGGCGCTTCGTCGCCTACCAGCAGCAGATCGACCTGCTCAAGAAGCGGCTCATCAACGCGTCGATCTACCCTGCCGTGCTGCTCGCCGCCGGCTCGCTCGTCCTGCTGTTCCTGGTCGCCTACGTCGTGCCGCGCTTCTCGGGCATCTACGAGGAGATCGGCGGCGAGCTGCCGTTCGCGTCGAAGGCGCTGATGGAGTGGGGGCGGCTGCTCGAGGCGCACGGCCTCGCCGTCCTGATCGGCGCCGTCGCCCTCGGCGCGCTCGCCGTCCACGGCGTGCGGCGGCCCGGCTTTCGCGGCGCCGTCGGCCGCCTGGCCGCGCGCGTCCCGATGGTCGGCCGGCCGCTCGAGCTCTACCAGCTGGCGCGCCTGTACCGGACGGTCGGAATGCTGCTGCGCGGCGGCCTGCCGGTCATGACCGCGCTGGAGATGACGCGCGGCCTGCTGGCCGCGGCCGCGCAGCCGCGGCTCGCGGCCGCCACGCGCGCGGTGCGCGAGGGGCGCTCGCTGACCGACGCGCTCGCGGCCCAGGGCCTGACCACGCCGGTCGCCGATCGCATGCTGCGGGTCGGCGAACGCAGCGGGAACATGGGCGAGATGATGGAGCGGACCGCGGCGTTCTACGACGAGGAGCTGTCGCGCCTCGTCGACCTCGCCACGCGCCTGATCGAGCCCGCCATGATGACGGTGATCGGGCTCCTGATCGGCTTCATCGTCGTGCTCATGTACTTTCCGATCTTCGAGCTGGCCGGGAGCATCCGGTGAGCGCCGCCTTCGATCCCGAGCCGGCCGAGTCCGTGATCGACCTCCGCCCGGTCCGCGAGGAGCTCGACCGGCTCAGGGAGGTGGCGGCGCTGGACGCGCTCGATTCGCTCGACGCCGCGGACGTCGCGCAGGCCGCGCAGGCCGCCCAGCCGCAGCCGGCCCCTCCGCCGGCCCTGGCGGAGGACGCGCTGCGCGCGGCGGTCGCGACCGCCGCCGCGACCGGTCGCTCGCCCGTCGTGGTGCTCGCCGAGACCAGCGGCCTGGACGGCGCCGCGCTGGCCCGCGCGCTCGGCGCGGCGCTCCACTACCCTGTACTGGACGGTGCGGCGCTGATGGCGCTCGCGCCCGCCTTCGATCTGCTCGGGCCGGCCGAGGCGGCCCGGCGCGGGTGCGTGATCGTCCGGCGTGGCGCCGAGCACCTCGCCGTGATCGGCGATCCGTTCGATCTGGCTCTGCGCGGCTGGCTCGAGCTCGAGATCCCGTATGGTCTGTCCTGGCACCTCGCCGCGCCCGACGAGATCACCGCCTACGTCGCGAGGCTCGAGCAGGACCTGCGCGCGATGGACGTCGCGGCGGTGAAGAGCGACGGCGAGAAGCTCGCCGATGCCGACATCGAGAACCTGTCGCTCGCCACGATCAGCGCCGACTCGAGCCCGGTCGTGAAGCTGGTGCACTCGACCGTGTACGACGCCCTCAAGGCCGGCGCGAGCGACATCCACCTCGAGACGCGCCCCGCCGGCCTCGCGGTTCGCTACCGCGTCGACGGCGTGCTCGTACACATCGTCACGCTCGGCGACGCCGACCTGTGCCAGCAGGTGATCTCGCGCGTCAAGGTCATGAGCGAGCTCGACATCGCCGAGCGGCGGGTGCCGCAGGACGGCCGCTTCAGGCTCGCGCTCCAGGGCCGACCGATCGACTTCCGCGTCTCGGTGATGCCGAGTGCGCACGGTGAGGACGCGGTGCTGCGCATCCTCGACAAGCAGGCGCTGACCGACGAGCTGCAGGGCCTGCGGCTCGACGGGCTCGGCTTCGAGGCCGACGTGGTCGCGCGCCTGCGGCGCCTCTCGGAGCTGCCCTACGGCATGCTGCTCGTGACCGGGCCGACCGGCAGCGGCAAGACGACGACGCTCTACGCCGCGATCTCCGAGACCAACACCGGCCGCGACAAGATCGTCACGATCGAGGATCCGGTCGAGTACCAGCTCCCCGGCGTGCTGCAGATCCCGGTCAACGAGAAGAAGGGGCTGACCTTCGCGCGCGGCCTCCGGTCGATCCTGCGTCACGACCCGGACAAGATCATGGTCGGGGAGATCCGCGATCCGGAGACGGCGCAGATCGCGATCCAGTCGGCGCTGACCGGCCACCTCGTCTTCACGACCGTTCACGCCAACAACGCCTTCGACGTGCTCGGCCGCTTCGCGCACATGCAGGCCGACGCCTACGCGCTGGTCTCGGCGCTGAACGGCATCCTCGCGCAGCGCCTCGTGCGCGTCGTCTGCGAGCAGTGCGCCGAGCCGGCGCAGCCGGCGCCCGAGGTCATCCGCCAGTCGGGCCTGCTCGTACCGACGGTCTCGGGCTGGCGATTCCGGGCCGGCCGCGGCTGCGCACACTGCCGCGGCACCGGCTACAAGGGCCGGCGCGCGATCGGCGAGCTTCTCGTCCTGAACGACGAGCTGCGCGAGGCGATCGTGGCGCGTGCGCCGGCGCGCCGCCTGAGGGAGCTCGCGCTCGCGGGCGGTTCGAAGCTCCTCCGCAGCGCCGCGCTCGACCTCGTGGAGCAGGGCATCACCACGCTGGTGGAGGCCAACCGTGTCACCGCCCTGGCGTGACGAGATCGCGATCTATCTCGCGCCGCGCAAGCTCGCGCTCGTGCGCCGCACCCGCGGGCTCAGGCGCCGCGTCGTCGCCGCGACCGAGCTCTCGGTCCTGGGCGGCGCGGCCGGTGACTTCGGCCCGGTGCTCGCGCGCCTCTCCGACCTCCTCGCCGAGCCGACCTGGCGCGGCGCAACCGCCCGAGCCATGGTGGCGGACCACCCCTGGGCGCGCTACGCCGTCGTCCCGTGGGCGGCGACCCGGCTCGACGCGGCGGGCCGCCTCGCGCACGCGCGCTGCGTCCTCGGCGACGCCTACGGCGCGGCCGTGGCGGACTGGGCCGTTGCGCTGTCCGACACCCCGCCCGGCCGCCCGTGCGTCGCCTGCGCGATACCTACGACGCTCCGGAGCGCGCTCGAGGACGCACTCGCCCCGGCGCGGATCGCGCTCGTCTCGCTCCAGCCGCGCCTGATCGTGGCCTTCGAGCACTGGCGCCGCCAGCTGCCGGCGGACGACGCCTGGTTCGTCAGCATCGACGAGGGATCGCTCTCCGCGGTGCACCTGTGCGACGGCGCGTGGGATCGGGTCCACGTGGCGCGCCTGTCGCCGGACTGGGGCGTCGAGCTCGAGCGGCTGCGGGCGTTCGGCCGGCTCATGGGAGCCGCCAGCGCGCGCGGTCGGATCTTCGTGAGCGCGCCGGCCCACCTGCGCCGCGACGCGGCCGCGCCGGCGGCCGGGATCGAGTGGCTGGAGGAGGACGACGGCGAGAGCGCGCGCCCGCACGAGCTCGCGCTGCTCGAGAGGATGCACGCATGAGGGCGACGCCGCGGCCGGTCCGGCTCGATTTCGTCGCGACGGTGCACGAGGCGCCGCTCGCGGGCGCGGCGCTGTGCGCCGCCGGCCTCGCAGCGGCGCTCGCGCTCGGGCTGGCTTTCCACCGCGAGCTCGCCGAGCGCGGCCGGCTCGAGGCCGCGCTCGCCGCCGCTGCACCGCCGCGCCACGTCGCGCCGACCCCCGAGTCGCTCAAGGGCGCCGCGGAGGCGGCGACCGTGGCGCGCGAGCTCGGCGTTCCCTGGACCCGGCTGCTCGCCGAGCTCGAGGCCGCGAGTCACGAGAGCGCGGCCGGCGTCGCGCTGCTCGAGATCGAGCCCGACCCGGGCAAGCAGCGCGTGCGGGTCAGCGCCGAGGTGCGCGCCCTGAACGACGCCCTCGCCTACCTCGAGCGCCTGCAGACGAGCGCCGTGCTGCGCCACCCGATGCTCGAGAGCCACGAGCGGCGCAAGGACGATCCGGAGCACCCGGTCCGCATCCAGCTCTCGGCGGAGTGGCACCCGTGAGCGCCGCGCGAGAGGCCGCGAGGGCAGTGACCGCGGCGGGCGCGGCCGCTGCGCGCGCGCCCGCGACGCCGACCCGCGCGGAGGCGCCCGCGCTCGCCCGCCGCCTGGCGGCGCGGCTCGGCGCGTGGGTGCCGCGCGTCGCCTGGACGATCGGCCGCACGGGGCGGCCGGGGCTCGTCGGCATCGCGCTGCTGCTCGCGGCGGGGATGTTCCTGGTCTCGACGCACCTCCAGGTCGCGGCCGAGGTCCGGGCGCTGCGCGCCGACCTCGAGGCCGCGCAGGGCCGCGCGCCTACCGCGCTCGGGGACGAGGTCGCCAATCCGGTTGCCGCGTTGCGCGCCCTGCCGGCTCGCACCGAGGTGCCGCGGATCCTGCGCCAGCTGTTCGACGGGGCCGCGCGGGAGCGGCTCGCGGTCGACACCGCCAAGTACGAGATCGACGCGAACAGGGCCAGCGGCGTCGTCCGCTACCGGGTCGCGTTCCCGGTCACCGGGACCTACCCGCAGATCCGGGCGTTCATCGACGCAACGCTGGCGACGATGCCGGCGGTCGCGCTGAGCGGGCTCGCGCTCGAGCGCAGGTCCATCGCCGACGGCGACGTCCAGGCGCAGATCCGGGTGACGATCTTCACGCGGAGCGGACCGTGACCGGCGAGGCCAGATCGCCCAGCGCGGGCTCTCTCCCGCTGCCGCTCCAGCCGGACAGCGGCGGCCGCGCGGCGCTTCGCCGCCGCGCGACCCTGGGGCTCGCGCTGCTCGGGCTCGCGGTGCTCGCCGTCCCGGTCGTCACCGGCACGCGCCTCCCGCGAGCCGGGTCCGCGATGGCCACGCCCGAGCGGAAGGCCGCGCCACGGGCTGCCGCGGCCGAGACGGCCCCCCGAGCGGCCCCGAGAGCCGACCGCGGCTTCGCCGTGGGTGTTGATCTCGAGCGAGCGCGCGCGCAGACGCAGCCGCGCGCCTTGGGAGGGCGTCCGGTATCGGACCGCGTCGTCCCGCCGACGCAGGCGACGGCGCTCTTCGCCCAGCGCTCTTGGTACGTTCCGCCGCCGCCGGAGCCGGTCCGGGTGGTCCCGCCGCCGCCGCCGCCCGAGCCCACGGCACCGCCGTTCCCGTACGCCTTCATCGGCAGCTACGCCCCTCAGGGCGACCCGCCGGTGTTCTTCCTGTCGCGCGGCGATCGCGTGATCGACGTGCGCGTCGGCGACGCGCTCGACGGCGTCTATCGATTCGAGAGCGCCACCAGCGGCCAGCTCGTGTTCGTCTACCTGCCGCTCAACACTCGCCAGAACCTCCCGACCGGCGCGCCCCAATGAGACCGTTCACCCGACGACTCTCGGTCCTGCTTCTGGCCGCCCTCGCCGCGGGATGCGCCGCCGCGCGCCTGCAGCGCCAGGGCGTAAGGGCGTACGAGGCGGGCGCCTACGAGGAGGGCATCGCGAGCCTCGAGGAGGCCGTCAAGCGCGATCCCTCCAACGTGGAGCTGCGCATGGACCTCCGCCTGCGCCGGGAGGCGGCCGTGCAGCGGCTGCTCGCAGCCGCCGACAGCGCGCGCGCGAGCGGCAACGGCGAGGGGGCCGCGAAGACCTATCGGCGCGTGCTGACGCTCGAGCCCGGCAACGACCGGGCGCTGCGCGGTCTCGAGGGCCTGCAGGCCGACCGACGGCACGCGGAGCGGATCACCAAGGCGGTGCAGCTCCTCGCGGCGAAGAAGCTCGAGGCCGCCGAGCTCGAGGTGCACGCCGTGCTGGCCGAGGATCCGGGCTTCGCGCCCGCGAGCGAGCTGCTGTCGAAGATCGACCTCGCGCGTGGCCCGACGACGGCCGTGCCGCGCCTGAAGACGCACGACAACCGGCCGGTGTCGCTCCAGTTCCGCGACGCGCCGACGAAGATGGTCTTCGAGGTCCTGGCGCGCCAGACCGGCCTCAACTTCGTCTTCGACAAGGAGGTCAAGAGCGAGGGCAAGACGACGATCTTCGTGAATCAGGTGCCGGTCGAGCAGGCGATCGATCTGATCCTGGCGCAGAACCAGCTCGGCTGGCAGGTGCTGTCGGACAACCTCGTGCTGGTCTACCCGAACACACCCGCGAAGCAGAAGGACTACCAGGAACAGATCGTCCACACGTTCTATCTGACGAACGCGGCGCCGAAGGAGGCCGAGTCGCTGCTGAAGACCGTGCTCGCGGCGAAGGCGCTGTTCATCGACGAGCGCTCGAGCACCGTCGTGATTCGCGACACGCCCGAGCACGTCCGGATGGCCGAGAAGCTCGTGGCCTCGCTCGATGTTCCGGAGCCGGAGGTCATCATGGAGGTTCAGGTCCTCGAGCTCTCGCACAGCCTCGCCGAGCAGCTCGGCATCAACTACCCGACCAACGTCAGCTTCACGGCCACGAAGCCGCCCACCAGCACGGCGCCCGGCATCCCGGGGCTGGCGTGGTCGGACGTCCGCAAGCAGAACGCCAACACGATCGCCGTCTCGTCGCTCGGCATCAGCGTCGACCTGTCGAAGACGGTGGGCGCCAGCAACATCCTCGCGAGCCCGCGGATCCGGGCGCGCAACAAGGAGAAGGCGAAGATCCTGGTCGGCAACCGCCTGCCGGTCGTGACGTCGGGCACGAGCGCCACGGTCGGCGGCTCGTTCTCGACCAGCAACGTGCAGTACATCGACGTGGGCCTGACGCTGGAGGTCCAGCCGACGATCCACAACGACGGGAACGTCGCGATCAAGGTCGCGCTCGAGGTCAGCTCGATCATCAAGCAGATCAACGTGCCCATCGGCAACGGCGGCTCGACCCTCGCGTATCAGCTCGGCACCCGCAACACGAACACGCTGCTCGAGCTCAGGGACGGCGAGACGCAGGTGCTCGCGGGGCTGATCCAGGACAGCGACCAGCGCAACTCGACGCAGGTCCCCGTCCTCGGCGACCTGCCGATCCTCGGCCGGCTGTTCGCCTCGAACGGCACGAACCGCGACAAGAGCGAGATCGTGCTGTCGATCACGCCGCGGATCATCCGCACGCAGCCGCGCCCGTCGAGCGAGACGACCGAGTTCTGGTACGGCAGCGAGTCGCAGCTGCGCCAGGCGCCGCTCGTGAGCGCAGCCAGCTCGGCGTCCGCCAAAGGCCCGCCCGTGCCCGGCGGCGTGTCCTGGAACCTGGGGGGCGCAGCGGGGTCCTCTCCTGGCGCACCAGTGCCGAGCGGTCCGCGGTCCGTGCCGTCCCGCATCGATTCCTCGGTGGGCACGCCCCCGCCACCGCCCGCACCGCCGGCGGCTGCGGCCGCACCGTCGGATGCGAGCGCGCCGCCGGCGGGCGCGCCCCCTCCGCCGCCCGCGTCAGGCGCCCCGGCTGCGGCCGGCGCCGCCGCGGGCGCGGCCGCAGGCGCGCAGGGCGCCGCCGCCGCCGACACCAAACCGACCGTCACCGTCGAGGGTCCCGACACGGCCAAGGTCGGCGAGGAGATCAGCGTCTCGGTCAAGCTCTCCGCGACGTCGCCGCTCGGACGCATCCGGACGCAGGTGGGGTTCGACGCCACCGCGCTCCAGCTCGTCGGCGCGGAGCCCGGCGATCTCGCACCGTCCGGCGGGGCGCCGAAGGTCGACGTGAAGCCGGGCGGCGTGCAGCTCGAGCTCGCCGGCAGCGAGGGCGCCCCGGTCTCCGGGGGCGGCAGCCTGATCAACCTGCGGTTCCGGGTGGTCGCCGCCCGGCCGACGATCGCGATCGCGACGCAGGTCGTGCTGGTCGGCGAGGACGGCGCCGCGGTGGCCGCGACCCAGGCCACGCCGCTCAAGATCACCGTGGGGGAGTGAGCGATGCGCCGCCGAGGCTTCACGATCATCGAGCTCGTGATCACGGTGGGGATCGTCTCGCTCCTGGCGACCGCCGTCATTCCGTCGGCGCAGCTCATGTACCAGCGCGAGCGCGAGCACGAGCTGCGCGCCTCGCTGCGCACGATCCGGGCCGCGCTCGACGCCTACAAGTCCGCCTCGGACACCGGCCGCATCAAGAAGAAGCTCGACCAGAGCGGCTATCCGCCCAACCTGCAAGTGCTGGTCGACGGGGTCGAGGACGCGGCCAGCGCCAAGGAGGGCCTCAAGATCTACTTCCTGCGAAGCCTGCCGCGCGATCCGTTCTGGCCCGACGCCACCACGCCGGCCGCGGAGACGTGGGGGCTGCGCTCGTACGCGAGCCCACCGGACGATCCGCAGCCGGGCGACGACGTCTACGACGTCCGTTCGCGCTCGTCGCGCACCGGGCTCAACGGGGTTCCGTACCGTGACTGGTAGACGCCCCCCAGCGTGCCCCGAGGCGGTTGGCGGCTCCGCCGCCGGTTTTGGATCTCGCCGCGGCTTCACGCTGCTCGAGCTGCTCGTCGTGATGGCGATCATCGCGACGCTGCTTACCATCGCGGTCCCGCGCTACTTCCGCTCGCTCCAGCGCTCCAGGGAGGCGGTCCTGAGACAGGACCTGACGACGCTGCGGGAGTCGATCGACCGGTTCTACGGCGACACCGGCAAGTACCCCCGGACGCTCGCGCTCCTGGTCGAGAAGCGCTATGTGCGCAGCATCCCGGTCGATCCGATCGCCCGGACCGCGGACAAGTGGATCACGGTGAAGTCGGACGACCCCGAGGACGACGGCGTCAAGGACGTCCGCAGCGGCGCCGAGGGGATGGGCGAGAACGGGGTCCCGTATGGCGCGTGGTGAGCGCGGCTTCACCTACCTCGGGCTGCTCATCCTCGTCGCGCTGATCGGCCTCATGCTCGCCGCCGCGGGCGAGGTCGCGGCCACGGCCGCGCAGCGCGAGCGCGAGGCGCAGCTCCTGTGGGTCGGCCACGAATACCGCGCGGCGATAGGGCGCTTCTGGAGCCTCACGCGGAAATATCCGGAGACGCTGCAGGAGCTGCTCGGCACCGCGCCGGACGCCCCGGTTCAGGTCCGCTACCTCAGGCACCTGTATCCGGACCCGATGACGAACGCGGTCGACTGGGTGCTCGTGCCGGCGCCGAGCGGCGGGATCATGGGCGTCGCGAGCAGCTCCAAGCGCGCGCCGCTCAAGTCCGGCCACTTCGACGACGCCGACCAGGGTTTCGCGGACGCGGGCGCCTACAGTGACTGGCAGTTCACGTTCCTGCCGGGTGTGGTCCGGCGCAGGGTGCCGTGACGGCGTCTGAAATGGCGGCGTCGCAGCGAAGCTCGGGCACGTCACCGCACGGCGACAAGCTCCCGATGGTCACGCACCCGATCGTCAGTGGCGGGGGTGCGGAGCGGCCGGGTTTCCGAACGTCGAGTCATCGAGCGGCGCATTCAGCACCACCGTCTCGATCTGCATCTTGTCCGGCGTCGCTCCCGGGCCGCCGCCGGTCGTGATGAGGAAAGGGATCCGCAGCCCCTCGACGTTTCGGTAGTCACCGTAGGTCGCGGACACCCACCGCGGCGCTCCCGCCGGACCGTCGACCATCCGGTCGTAGCGGAGGTCGAGGTAGGTCTCTGCGTCGACCCAGACGCGCTCGTCGCCGCCGCTCGCCAGGCGCACGCTCAGGCGATACGCCTTGCGCCCCCCGATCTCGTCGAGGCTCTCCAGCACCACCGAATTGCCCCTCGCGGCGGAGTCGATCAGCGGACCGTCGATCCCGTGACCGGCTCGCGCGGACCTCAGCTCCTGCGGCGTGTAGGGCTGCGCCTCCGGCCGCCCGTGAGCCGGACGCAGCTTCCAGCCGTTCACGCCGTCGAATGTGCGCACGGACTTGTCACCGAGCGCGTTGATCTGCAAGCGCGTCTTGTTGGGCCGCTTCTGCTCCAGCTTGAACTGCATGATGGGCATGGGCGCGTGGGCGCTCTCGACGTGGCCAATCCACACCATCGTCCCGATCTTGCGCCACGCCTCGACGCCGCCCCGGGCGGCCGCGTTCTTCTCGACGATCTCGGCCGCGGAGGGCTCCGCGGCCGACGCTGGGATCGACGATGTCACCAGCCCGACGGCGATCGCGGCGGCAGCCACGCGGTTCATCGACACACCTCGACCGTTGCTCGTCCGAACCGATGCCCGACGCGCGGGGCGCCGCCCGGACCCGCGGCTCAGGCCTTGGGCTTCACGAAGCGGGCGTCATCCAGCCGCGGATTGAGCGCCACCTTCTCGATCGTCATCCGGTGCGTGTCGGCGTAGCCGTCGACCGCCGTCTCCAGCACGAACGGCACCTTCACGCCCTGCACCGAGCGGAAGTCGCGCTGGGTCACCCACACGGTCCGCATCTTGCCGTCCATCCGGCGCGGCGTCCCCTCGACCTTCACGTCGAGAAAGCTCTTCGCGTCGATCCAGACGTGCTGCACCTCGCCGCTCTTGCGCGTGAGCTTGAGCTTGTACGCGTCGCGACCCTCGACGCGCTCCACCCCGGCGAGCTCCACCCTCGTCCCCTTCGCGGCGGCGTCGATCAGGGGGCCGTCCAGCTCCCACCTCCCCTGCTGCGACCTGGCTTGCTCCGCCGTGAACGGCTCCCAGTCGTCGCGGTTCAGGTACGGCCTCAGGAGCCAGCCGTTCGTACCGTCGTAGACCTGCACCGCGGTCTTGCCGGCAAACTCGATCTGGATCCGCGACTTGGCGGGGCGCTTCATCTCCAGCACGAACGGGACCTGCGCTTGCTTCCGGGAATCGTCCTTCCCCCCGGCCGACGACGTCCGCGGCGCCTTCCCCTTCCTCGCCATCGCGCTGCTCACGTACCGCGCGCTGCGCTCCGCGGAGTCGGCGTAGCCCACCTCCATCTCGCCGCTCCAGGCCATCGACTGGACACCGCGCCAGGCCTGGAGCCCGCCGCGGGCCGCCACGTGCTTCTGGACGATCTGGCTCGCGGTCAGCTTGGCTGGCTTCGTCTTGCCGCCCGCCGCCTTGCCCTCCGCCGCCAGCAGGGTGCCCGGGAGGCACAGGCCGACCAGCACACCGAGCAGCAATCGATCCCTCATGGATGCTCCTTCGCGCGCCGAGCGCTAGTCGACCGCGAGCCCCTCGGCTCGGAACCCGCCGATCACGACGTTGACGCGGTCGCCGCGCTTCACGAACCGGCCCTTGTTCGAGAACACCATCCAGTAGGACTTGCCCGCCTCGGGCGACGCGCTCTGACGCAACTGCCCGATCTTCTCCATCGAGGGCACCGACAGGCTGACTCCCGCCTGCGGGTCGACCAGCTCCGGCGCGAGCTTCTTGTCGTTGAGCGCCTTGGCCTTGTCCGGGTCCAGCACCCGCCAGGAGAAGCGCACGACCTCGCCCGACTCCGCCAGCTTCACGGTCAGCGAGTCGATGCCCCAGACGAGCTTGTAGTACCGACCCGCCTTCCCGGCGAAGCGGTTCGGCCGGTAGGGGTTGGTCGCGGCGGCCGGCTTGGCCGGCGCCGCCCCCTGCTTGGTCGCGGCGGTGGGCGGAGCGGCCAGCGCGAACGCCACGGGAGCGGCGACGAGCACCGCGAACAGCAACAGCCTTGCCTGCGCCATCGGCCGTCCCGTCCTTGCCCTCGCCGTCGTCGCTGCCGGTCGGCCCCTGGCCATCGCTGCTCCCCCCTCGCGTGTCGCAGCTTCCTGCTCCGGCACCGCGCCGGGCGTCCTGGATCCGGACGCCCGGCCGGTGCCGGCTCGCTCAGTTGCCGGTGACGTTCCCGCTCCCGCTCGCCGCCGCGATCCCGGCGGCGCCCCGGCTGCCCTGGAACTCCACCGCGCCGACGTCGACGAAGGTCGGATTGAACGGATCCGGCCGCGGGTGGCCGAAGAAGTCGGTCAGCGGGAACCCGGTCGCGTCGGGATCGAGCCACGGGATGCGGTCGACGGCCGGCGAGCTCGCCGTGAGCGCGAAGTTGAGGAGCGGCCCGCCGCCACCGTAATTGCCGTCCGTTCCCTTCACCGTCGGGTTGGTCAGCGACAGCGGACCCCACCGCAGGTTGATCCAGTTGTTGCCCTCGTCGACCGTCGCCACCGGCGTCAGGTTGAAGATGGGGTTGGGCACGGTCGCGTCCGCGATGCCCGGCGGCACGGCCCAGCCACATCCGGTGTTGTTCCCGCCGCCGGAACCAGCCGCGCACGCCTCCGGCGGTTGCCGCGAGCCGTCGCAGTACAGGCTCTGGACCAGGCTCTGGACATGCGGGTCGGTCAGCAGGTTGTTGGAGAAATAGCCCGTCGCGTTCGATGACAGCACGGACCAGCGAGGATTGAGCGTGACACCGCTGCTGTGCGTGCTCGGTCCGGTGTCACCTCGCACGCCGAGGTCCCAGTACTGGTTGGGGTTGGAGCCGCTCACCAGACAGGCGCCGGTTCCGCCGGTGACGATCGTCCCTGCGCCGGCGGGCGTCGTGCCGGCGGCCGTCGGAACGGTGGCGACCGGCGTGTTGGTGAACGCGTTGTAGAGCGAGACCACGTTCTGCTGGAACTGCGCGCTGAGGCTCCCCACGGCGATGTAGGTCGCCTCGTTGCCGTAGATCACGTTGTTGTGCAGCTGCGGATAGGAGACGGCGCGGCAGCTCCCGTTCGTGGTGGAGGTGCCCGGAGCGTTGAACCCCGCGGGACAGGTGATCGACGGCGGCAGGTTCGCGATCAGGATCGCGCTGTTGTTGATGGCGACCAGCCCGGCCGGCTGCGGCGTCGACGTGGTGATCTGCACGGTGCAGAAGCCCTGCGAGTTGGTCCCGCCCGGCGGGCAGTTCTGCGTGCTCCCGAGCGGTGCCCCGAGGGTGTTGGTGAGCACGCCCGCCGAGGCCGTGGTCACGTTCGAGATGATCGTGTTGTTGACGAGCCGGACCTTGAACGCATCCAGCAGCGAGACGCCGCCGCCGTCCCAGCCCGCCACGTTGTTGGCGATGATGTTGTTGGTCACCGTGACGTCCCACCACCGGTCGGGATTGGTCGGGAAGGCGATGACGTCCTGTCCGTTGACGTGCTGGAAGGAGATGCCGCCGCCGCTGCCGCTCTCCGCCGCATTGCCCAGGATGAGGTTGGCGTTGATCAGCAGGCCGGGGCCGATGCCGTCGCTCGGCCCGACCGCGCCGAGCGGGCTCACGCAGTCCTGGTCCGTGGTGGCGCCGCAGGTCGGGTCGACGTCGGGCGTGCCCATGACGATCAGGCCACCGCCGTTGGCCGGGATCGTCGGGTTGGTGCTCTGGTTGAACAGGATCGAGTTGTGCTCGATGGCGCCGTTCTTGCTGAAGCCCAGATGGCCCACGCCACCGCCGTCGCCGTTGCTCAGGTTCCCGCACACCCAGTTGTAGTTGAACCGGTAGTAGTCGGAGCCCGTGCAGAGGCTCACGCCGCCCACCCCGGCCGGCGTGGCCGAGTACAGCTCGTCGCCGATGGAGCTGTTCAGCGACACGTAGTTGTGGTGCACGTTCACGTGAACGTTGTGACAGTACGGCAGCTGCTGGCCGTTCGGCCCGCTCGACTCACAGGAGCCCGGAGGCGAATTGGTTCCGCCCTTGGTGTAGCCGGGCGGGAATTCGCCCTGGCCGACGTTGATGCCGCCCGACAGCGTGCCGGCGTTGTCGTAGACCCGGTTGTTGGCGATCTGCAGGTAGTGCCCCCAGGCGTGCACGAAGATGCCGCCGCCGCCCTGCGAGCTGTTGGTGATGCCGAGGCCGTCGATGCTCGACGGGTTGCACTGGAAGTTGCTCGGGTACGTGCCCGTGCAGTACGTCTTGATGTTGCTTGGGCTGTCCGTGAACAGCACGGTGCCGGTCGGGAAGCCCGCGAGCAGCGTCGGATCGAAGGGATTCGACGGATAGTATACACCCTTCGCGAGCACGGTGATGCCCGCGCCCTCGAGGGCGCCCATCAGCGAAGGCTCCTGGAGCTGCTCGGCGAGGTTGCCGTTCAGGCCGGCGGTCCAGCCGACGGTGGACTCGAACGGGAGGCGGTCCACCTGCGGGTTGTTGGGCGTCGGGTTGAAGGCGTTCCAGCCGGCTCCGCACGATGGGTTGTAGCCGACGGGCGTGCCGTTGGGCGACAAGCCGAACAGGCAGTCCACCCGCATGCGCCAGGGAGTCAACTTGCCCGCTGGATGGGTGTTCGCGTTGATGATGCTGGAGGAGGCGCCGACGCCCTGCAGGCGAACTGGCTTCCACATCAGCACCAGCTCCTGGTGGACGGCCGGGGACGCGGGTTTGCTGCTGGACGCCGGGATCGCCGGGTCGACGATGATGAGGTCGCCGGGCGCGGCCGCGTCGATCGCCGCCTGGATCGAGGCGGAGGCGACGACATGGGTCGGCGTCTTTCCGCCGATGGTCACCGTCACGGTGTCGATCGACTGCTTGCCGTTGGCCGTCGTGATGACGAGCTGGCCACACTTCGCGGGCGAACCACCGTACAGCGCCTGCTGCTGGATATTGCAGGTGGACGCCTTGTTCGGCACCGTGGGCACCGTGACCTTGATCTGGGTGTCGGTCCAGCTGGTGACCGTCGCATTCACCCCGCCGATGGTCACGCCACCCGTACCCTGGCTCGCGCCGAAGCCGTAGTGCCGCTTGATGCTCTTCTGGTTGAACGGCGCGGCCGTGGCCGACGGGCCCGAGTACGCGTAGTTGGGCACCATCTGGTCGCCGAGCGCGGTGATGGTGAGGGTCTTGCCTGCACCGCTGACCCACGGTCCGATCGCGTCGCCATCGACCTCGCTGATCGCCGGCGTGGCGTCCGGCTCCTCGCAGTCGACGTTGTTGTAGCCGGCGCCCGCGAAGGCGGAGGTGGGCACCACCGGCGTATCCAGGTACTGCGTCGTGCCCGGCATGAACGGCAGCTCGTAGCAGAACTGGCTGTAGCCCTCGGTGAACAACGGATCCGTGATCAGCTGGCCGTGGGTGGCCGAGCCGACGCGGGTGTCCGTGATCGGACCCGGGTCGTTCATGCAGAACACCATCATCGTCGGCGAATACCCGGTCGGGTTCGGCGGGTTCACCTCCCAGGTCGAGTAGGTCATGCCGTTGTACGCGCCCCAGTGGTCCGCGTAGACGCGGCTGATCTCGGTGCCGGTCCAGTCCTTGACCGACACCGGCAGGTCGGGTGGCGCGAACTTCTCGCCGAACTGCGGCGAGAACGGATCGAACTCCGACGTGTAGTCGTCGGTGATGCCGCCGGTGAACTTGCTGGCGATGTGGGTCGAGGTGAAGACGTAGAACTTGGCGATCGCGCCCATCTGGTCGGCGATCGTCACCTCCTTGCGATCGCAGAGCCGGCGCTTCGCGCCGGCAAACGGCGAGACCTGCGTCGACTGCGGGAACAGGCTGATGTAGTCGGGGACGATCCGCTCCCCGCCGACGCACGGCCAGATCGGCTCGGGGACGAAGCTCGGGACGATGCCGTTGTTGGGCGTGGCGCCGAAGTTCTGGGTCGGGTTCTGCGCGTTGTTGCGGTTGTAGCCGGCCCCCGCGCTGAACGTGCCCGCCACCGAGGCCTGGTCGGGCAGGATGAAGACGTTGCCGAGGCCGCCGAACTCCTGCGTCACGGGCGCGATGAAGTTGTCGCCGATGAGGATGTTCTTGTCCTCCTCCTTGACGAGCTCCATGCCGGGCGGCACGACCACCTCGACCACGTACTTGCCCGTGGGCAGCATCGGCGTGCCGTCGAGCGGATTCTTCGTGCAGATCGTGCAATTGGTCTTGTAGGTCGCCGGGTCGAGCTGGAGGAACCAGTCCTTGCCAGGGTCGCCCGTCGGCAGCTGCATGCTCGCTCCCGCCTTCGCGACGACGCTCGGGAACTTGTACTGACCGTCGTACGGCACGGGCTGCAGCTGGTTCCAGTTGTGCATGCCGTCGTAGCACTTGAACTGAGAGTTGTTAGGCAGCGGCGTCGCTGCCGGCCCGCCGTGCTGCGAGGCGTACAGGTCGAGGTAGTTGGGCTGGTTGAACAGCGAGAAATAGAACAGGTCCGGTATCGGGCCCGTGGACGCGCCCTGGCCCGGGCAGCTCATGTTCGGGATGCCCGTGCTGACGCCTGTCACGGGGTCCCGGCGGAATCCCTGTGCCCAGTCGTCGAAGCTCGTCGTGTAGGTCGTGTCGACGAGCGTGAGCGTCGGGGTGACGCCGTCGGACGCGAAGCCTTCCTGGTACAGGTTGATCGTGACGTGCGGGACCAGCGGCTCCCACTGCGTCTGCACCAGCATCTGCGGGTCGTCGAAGGGGCGCGTCGAGGCGTACACGACGTGGCCCTTGATGCCGCCGTTCTCGCCGGCCGCGTACGGCGTCTTGCCGAACTCGAGGAAGTTGTTCTGGCCGGGGAAGCCCTGCCAGCCCTCGGTCCCCACCCACGGCGGATCGATGCGGCCGGAGGAGAGCTGCGTCGAGCAGGTGGTGACGCCGTTCGTCGTCGTCGTGCAGGTGCTGGGCGCGTCGCTCGTGCCCGGCCCATTCTGGATGGACTTGCCCGTGCAGTCGGCCCCGGCGCAGTAGACGGCGCCCGGCACGCGCAGGTTGGTCGGCACCGACACCAGCTCGGCGGTGTTCGCCAGGTTCTTTCCGATCGCCGAGCTTCCGCACGGCGGATACCCCGGCACGCCGCAGGAGGCCGACCCATCGGCCGGGCCACCGACGTCGTACACGACGTGCGTGCCCGTGTTCTTGTAGCGGGTCACGTCGGTCTCGACGGTGTACCAGCTGAAGAGCGGGAACGTCTCGTTGAAGTTGGCCGTGCCGGTGAAGTCAGTGAGGAGCAGGTTCTCGAGGCTGCCGTCGCGCAGCCGGACCGCGACGTTGGCGAACGGGATGCCCGTCTCGCCGGACTGGGCGATGCCGTCCAGGTTGTCGTCGATGAACGTCTTCGTGTAGAGGTTCGTCTGCCACTGCGTGGCGGCGATCTCCATGTTGATCAGGCCGCTGTTCTTGGTGTGGTCGAGCTGGACGGGCGTCGACAGGCCATCCACCAGCTGATCGTTCCACTGGTCGAAGGTCGTGATCCTCCAGTTGCCGTCCGGCAGCCCCGTCAGCTTGAACTTGCCGTCGGCGTCGCACTTGGTGAACGCAAAGTCGATGCCGTCCGGATCGCCCACGCTCACGAAGCACTGCGTCCAGTAGAAGGCATCGTGGGTGCCGCTGCTGTAGAGCCGCTCGTCCGGCGCTCGGCTCAGGCGCTGGCCCGTGACCGTCCCGGTGAGGGTATTGGTGCAGTTGTTGCCCGTGATGTTTGCGTTGCTGCCGTCGCAGACCGACTTCAGGCGGCTGTTGATGATCGCCGGGTTGGCGAAGCCGATCGACACGTGGTAGCTGGCCGGGCCGAACTCCTGGAAGAAGCTCGGCTCGCCGATCCGGACGAAGGAGTCGTGCGCCTTCTGGCCGTCCAGGGTGTTGGTCTGCAGCCACTCCTCACCGCGGGCGATGCGATCGGCCGCCGGGTTGGCGACGACGCCGAAGCGCCCCGGCATCAGGTTGGCGATGACGGCCTGGCCGGCCAGCGGCGAGAGCGTCTTGCCGTCCGCCTCGTACTTCGGACAGGTCACGATCCGGCCGGTGATGCCGGCCTGGGATGGATCGGTCAGGCTCCGCTGCGAGATCGGGCAGGCATTCTGCTGGGTCAACGGGTCGATCGTCCCGTCCAGCGCGTTGGACAGCGGCTGGTTGAACATGTCGTGGGTCATCTGCCCGGTGAAGTCGCCGTTTCCGCCCATGGCGTCCCAGAGGATGATCTCGAAGCCGCCCAGGCCGGGCTCGTTCGGCGCGACCACGTCGACGCCGCCGCCGGCGTCGTGCTCACCGTTCAGCGGGAAGTCGTCCTCGAAGACGAACACCGACAGCATCCCCGGCTGGAACGGCGAGGGCTGCGAGTACACCGTCACCTGCGACGCCTGCACGCCGGTGTTGGGATCGATGGCGATCGGCGCGCCGCCCATGCCGTGGCCGAGGCAGGTCCCACCGGGGGAGCCCGGCGCGACGGCGCAGGCGGCGATGAACGGATTGGCCGCATCGCCCGGCAGCACCGAGATGTAGTAGCGCTTGGCCGGGTCCAGATGAACCTGGCTCGGCAGGACCCAGGCGCTGCCGCCGGACGCGGTTCCGTTTCCGGTGTCGGGCCGGCACAGGCCGTTGCCGACGTCGCACACCACGTTCGAATGCACGCCCGTGTTCGGATCGACCGCCTTCTGGCCGTATTCACAGGACAAGGGCCCGGTGCAGCCCTGGGCCACGTGCGGCATGTAGCTCGTGTGGAAGTTCACGCCGAGCGTCGGGACGATTCCGTTGCCGGCGGTCGGGCACCCCGCTGGAGGCGGGTTCTGGACGCAGTTGGGATTGATGTAGAAGGTCCGGTCCTCCTCGATGACCCAGCGGTAGTCGGTGATCGGCGTCACCTTGTCGCTGCCGTCGAGGACGTTCACCACGAGACCGCTCCCGGTGGGGAAGACGACCGTGGCGGTCGCCACTGCACCGAGCGTCCCCAGCGAGTTCTGCGCCTGGAAGCTGAAGGTGTACGCACATCCGGTCGCCGTCGCGCACGGGGTCGCGAGGGACGCGGTGAAGCCGCCGTTGGCGTCGGCGACGACCGCCAACCCTGTCGACGCGACGACGGACGACGGGACGACCTTCAGCGGCAAGCTGGCCCCGTCCCTGCAACCCGCCAGGAGGCCAGGGGTCTTGACGGCGACGTACGTCGCCACGTTCGAGCTGAACGTTTGAGCGGAGCAGGCGACGCCGGCGGCGTCCGAGATGTTCGACGGCGCGAGCGTCACGGTCGCGCTGATGCCGGTGGAGCAGGTCGTCCCGGTGACCGTGCCGTTCGCGCAATAGGTGAAGGAGTCCGAGGTGGCCGTGCTGCCGGTATTCGGCACGTAGGTGAACGTCCCGTTCCTGTTCAGCGTCACCGTGCCGCTCGTGGCCGGCGTCAGGAGCGTCACGCCGTAGACTGCGGTGTCATTGGCGACCACGCCCTTCGAAGGATCGGACACGCTCAGCGCCTGGCCGGCGACGAGCGCGTTGTACGTGTCGGCCCGGGCGACGGCGGCTGCGGTCGCCCCGCCCTGGGGGGCCGTGGCCCCGTTGACGCCCATGTACGCGAGCATGCCGGCGTCACGATTGACCGCGTTGCCCGAGAGGCTGAGCGAGCGGTCGTAGATCGGCAGCGCCGGGGGCGCGGCCGCGCCGGTCGGCGTCGTCGGTACGTTCACCAGCACGTCCTGGGTCTTGCCCGCCGCCATGAACACTTCGCTCTGCACGCGGGGCACGCCCGGCAGAGGGTTGCCGTCTTCGGCGATCAGCTCGAAGCCGCCCGGAGACGTGCACGATGTCGCCGTCGGGCACGGAGCGGTCGATCCGACGATCGAGGGCACGTGCATCCGCAGGCCGGCGTTGACGAGGCGCACCAGCATGGCGCCGGAGACGGGCGCCGTGGCCTTGCCCGTGAGTGCGGGGAACAGCGACGCCGAGGCGCGGGTCTTGTCGAACGAGACGCCGTTGATCAGATGATAGAGCGGCGTGTAGTTCACCGCCGGCGGGTAGCAGGTGTGGTAGCTCGTCGAGCCCGGGTCGCCGCAGCCGCCCGGCTGGCCCGACCAGACCGCGTTCTCGCTGAAGCCCGCGGTGGTGACCGCCGCCTGCACGGCGGCGTTCTGGACCGGATCGATCTCGCTGAACAGCAGCGGGAGCTCCGCGTTGTAGCTCACTGCGTTCGCCGTCCCCGCACCGTACGCGACGCCCGGCGCCGAGGCCGTCGGCGCGGTGGTGACCACCAGCATCCCGTACAGCCCCATCGCCCCCTGGATCGATGGGTGCGTGCCCGACTCGATCAGGTAGGTGCCGGGCTTGAGATTGTTCCAGACCAGGGTCGCCGACGCGCCCGCGGCCACCTCGGTCGCGAACGACTGCACGCGATCGGGCTGAGGCGGCGGCACGAAGGTCGGGTTCGAGCCTCCCGGGGTGTTCGGGGTCGCCCAGGAGACGCCCAGCTGCGCATGCGCCGGACTCGGCACCTTGGTCGCCGCCGTGCCCAGACCGCCGCCCAGCTGACCCACGATCGTCAGCGAGGTGGGGATGCCATTCGGCGTCGCGGCCCCCGTCGGCGTGAACGACAGGCCGTTCGTGAGCTGAATGGTCAAGCTGGTCCCGGTTGCGACATAGGGCACCGTGATCACGACGGGTGACCACGTCGCCGGAGTCGTCGCGGCCGGATTGAGCGGGGCGCAGGTCGCGGTCGCGCCCGTGGCGACCGCGCCGCAGCTGTACCCCCACATCGGGACGATCGAGCCGTCCGGCAGGGCCGCCGTGGCAGGCCCCGCAGACAGATTGATCAGCTGCTGCGCTGACGAGGAGCCGCTGGTCAGGAGAACGAAAGCCGCGAACACCGACTTCATCAGACGCGACTCGAGCATGGCGACGCGCATGGGTCCTCTCCGGCTCCTAGTTCGACTCGTCGATCACGAACTCGCGCGAATCGACGAGCATCATCATGAGCATGCCGCCCGGGAACACGTTGTTGGTCGTGATCTCGCGCTCGTTGTGCGAGTGCCACATGAACGCGTACGCCCGCTCGTTGGCGGGATTGGCCTGCACGTTCGCAGGCTGGAACACGCTGGTGGGCCCGGTCGCACGATTGGTGGCATCGGGCCCCAGGTACGGGCTGCCGCTGTACCAGGGTCCGTTCGTGAAGATGTTCGGATCGGGCAGGGTCGCAGGGCCGCCCCCGGGCACATCACCGAACGGCGCGCCCTGCAGCGGCTTGTTGTGGTCCTGGCACCATTCGAAATAGTTGATCGCCGTCGGCGCGCCCGTGTTGTAGCCGTTCGCGTCGGGCGTGCAGGGCAGCTTCGCGTTCGCATCGCTCGAGGTGGGGTTGTGGCCGTACGCGTCCCAGTTGAGGCCCCGGGCGGTCCAGTAGAAGATGCCGTCGAACGCCTGTCCCGGCGTCGTCGTGGTCGTGAAGAGCACCGGGCCGGCCAGCGCGCCCGTGCCCGCGCCTGTCGTGGGCGAATAGGTATCGGACGCGCTCTTGATCAGGTTGCCGTCGCGCGCCAGGACGCGCGTGTGGTTGGCGTGCTCGTGGAAGGGATGCTGCCAGCGGCCCTGGCCGATCACGCGCACCAGGACCTGCTCGCCCGGGTGCAGGTGCGGGTTGCCGTTGTAGGGCTGGTGCGGGTACACGCCATCGAAGTTGGGGTCCATGCAGTCCGGCATCGACCGACCGTTGATGATGAAATAGTTGGGGTGGTACGGCTCGGTGGGCACCTGGAGGCTGCAGCCGGGCGCTCCGGCCGTGCAGCCGGCCTTCGCGGCCACCTGGGCCAGCGCCGTCCTGTGGACGTTGAGATCCATCTCGGCGAACTGGAACAGGTACTCACGGTCATAGCAGCTGCCGGGATGGTCGTAGGCAGCCGTCGCCAGCCGGAAGTCCTTCTCCTTCCAGAAAGCCTGCGCCCGCGCATTGTTCCCCGGGTGCGTGAGCGGCAGACCCGCCGTACAGGCCGCCGGCGGAGCCGAGGGCAGCACGATGATCGCGCCGTACAGCCCCATCTCGATCTGCAGGTCGCCTTGCGTGCCGCTGTAGTACGCGTGCGTTCCCGGCGTCGTGGCCTTGAACGTGTAAGTCACCGTGCCCAAGGGCGCGGCTTCGCAGGTCAACAGGCCCTGCACTCCGGAGGGAGTCGCCGCGCTGCAGCTCGTCGTCACGCTGAAGTCCGGGAACAGGATCGACGTGTTGCCGGCCGGGGCGGGCAGGTTGTTGGTCAGGGTGACGGTCACCTGTTGTCCTTCGGTGACGATCAGCGTCGGCCCCGGAACCTGCATGGTGCCGCACGTCTGATTCGGCATCGTCGGCTTGAAGCTGGGCGTGCTGCTGGCGGAGCACCCGTACCCCCAGGAATAGACCTGGTTGCCGTCCGGCTGGTTGAGGTACGCGTCTTGTGCGGTCAGCGTGAATTGCCCGGGCGTGGCCGTATTCGTTGTGATCCCGGGCGCCGCGGCTCGCGCGGGCGTCGTCGACAGCAGCGCGGCGGCCATCGTCATGAGGGACAGCAGTCGGAACATCGGCCTCACCGGCTTCGTGATCTGTGCGCTCATCGCCGCACCCGTTAATTGATGTGGACTTCGGTCATGAGGCCGCCGAAGTTCTCGGCGTCGTTCGACAGATGGTCGAGCTGCGGCGTGTAGAGATAGAACACGCTGCCCGCCGGATATCGGGTCGTGTCGCTCGCATCGAGGATCACGTCCAGCGACTCGCCGCCGGCGATCGTGATCGAGTTGGTGTAGTAATCCAGGTTGTTGCCCGCCTGGTCGCGCAGCAGCTTCGCGTTGTAGCCGACCACGTGCATCGGGATGCCGAGCGAAGCAAGCGTCGAGTACTCGGTGACGGCCAGGTCGGAGATGCGCAGCAGCGCCTTCTTCCCGGCCGGGATGTTGATGATCGACGGCAGCGGCTGCGAGTAGTGAACCTTGCCGTCGCTCGTCTGCGTCACCATCGGATTGGGATTGACGGTGTCGGGGTAGCTGCGGCCGTTCAGCAGGAAGTGCTTGTCCTTCATGTCGACGAAGGCCTCCGGATTGAAGGTCATGCCGACGAAGTGGAAGTTCGGATCGAAGCCGTGGATCTGCAGCGGGTACTCGACGTCGTAGTAGGTCGAGCCGTCGCCGTCGTTGTACGCATAGTTGCCGGTGGGCGTTCCGCCGACTCCGGGACGAGTCGCCGGGTTGCTGGCGAGACCACCCGCCGGCAGCGGATTGGTGCACAGGATGTCTGCGGCCGAATTGCACGCCGTGCGCAGATCGCCCTGCTGGTTGCTGAGCGACGTGTAGAGGCTGTTGCCGACCGGTACCCGGTTCTGGCGCGGCCGCACGTACAGCTGACCGACCATGCCCATCTGCAGGTGCTCGGGGGGCGTGATGTGGCAGTGCCAGAAATAGGTGCCGGCGTCGGGCGCGAGGTAGTAGTACGTGAAGCTGCCGCCGATGTTGATCGCGACCGAGCCATCCGGCATGCCGTCGTAGAAAGCCGAGGCGTTCGGGTAGCCGTGGAAGTGGATGGTGTGCTGCTCGAACAGGTCGGGGCGCATGATCATCCCGACGTTCGAGAGCGTCAGGAAGAACTCGTCGTCCTCGTCGATCGCCATCAGCGGCGCGGGGATGTTGCCGTTCATGACGCCCACGTCGATGATCGGGCGCGGGTCGACGTGGCCGGTGATCCCGGGAACGCTCGACACGGTGGCGGTGCTCGACCCGTTGACGTCCGGCAGCCCGGCGACGTTGGCGATGAACTGAAAGGCCTGGTTGGCCGAGAAGATCGGGTTGGGGACGTTGACCGCGCTCACCGTCCACGTCGGGTTCGCGGGAGTGTTGTCGTAACCGGCCCCGGTGCCCGAGACGATGACCTTGTCACCGAGCTTGAAGAACGAGGGTGCATTCAGCACCACCGTGACCGTGGTCCCCGCCTCGCTGATGTCGAAGATGGTGTCGAGGTACGCGAGCTCGTTCGCCAGCCCCACCGCCCCGTTGAACGTGAAGGTCCCCAGTGCGCCCACGCTGTAGCCGGCGTCGGACGCACCGTTGGTCGTCGCCGGATCGCCGGCCATCAGCGTGCCCTTGTAGGGCGTGTTGAAGACGTTGGGGAGCTGCGTGCCCGGCAGGCCGGCGACGATGTCCGCGAGCCCGGACAGCGGACCGAAGGAGAACATGTACGTCTGGGTGCCGTCGCCCATCGTCGCGAAGCCGTCGCCGCCCGAGACCTGCTGGCACTTGATGGCGCCGTTGACGTTGGTCGAGGGCGTCAGCCAGCCGGCGTTGGACGTACCCGCGTTCGAGGCCCCGCTGCCTGCACACCCGCCCGGCACGGAGCACGCGAATCCCGTCGGCCCGGCGTAGACCGGCTCCCCATTGTTCTTGGTCGGATCCGGATGAGTGATCGTGCTGGTCGGGCATTGCACGCGGAAGGACTGCGCACCGGCGGGCAACGCGAACAGGACCGACAGAACCGCTGGCAAGCGCCTCGAAACCAATCTGCCCCTGAGCATTCGTGGCCTCCGGCTTCTCATCCTGGCCTCACGGTTCGGCTGGCGCTGGCGTGGCCCCGTGGCCCCGCGTGACCGCCTGCCTTCGGAAGACCAGCTGGCGGACCTGCCCGACCGCACCGGCGGCGCCGCCCCACGCGTGCAGCCGGAGCGCAGAGCTTCGAACCGAGCACTACGCACAGTGCGAGCCTGACCGATGCAGTCACGCCCATCCAACTGCTCCCTGCGCCAAGTGATCGCAATACATGGGATCCCTGAACCCGGCCGAACCTCGTCGTCAGGCTTCTCGGATCGCCGGTCGGGTCGGGACCGACGTCGGCCCAGTCACCGTGGGTTCGCAAGGCTCGGCGAGCCGCACCATGGCGTCGCAATTCGCCGTGATGCCGGGCACGTCGGTGCGCCGGGGACCTCGCGCAGGGCGAGCCGCGTCCACCGCCTTCTCGACACGCGGCGCAGCTCGAGCCGGCTGCCGGGAGGTACTTCCTGGGGAGGTCCTCCCGCGCGGGTGAAGCGGCTACGGAGAGACCATCCGGTTGCGTACCGCGTAGCGCACGAGCTCGACGATCGACTGACAGCCGAGCTTCTCCATGATGTGCGCCCGGTGCGTCTCGACCGTCTTCACGCTGATGCCGAGGATGTTCCCGACACACCAGTTCGTCTTCCCCTCGACGAGGAGCCGCGCGATCTCGCGCTCGCGCGACGTGAGCCTCGGCTGTCCGCGAACGTGCTCTCCGCTCGAAGGTCCTGGCCGCGCCGGCGACGACGGCGGCGCCCCCCCCACGACGGCGCGGAGGGGTTGCTTCACCCCGGGGCTGAAGTAAGGTCGACCTTCGGTCGCCGCGCGGACGCCGGCGAGGAGGGCCGCCGCGCCGTCGGTCTTGAGGACGTAGCCGTATGCGCCGGCGGCGCACGCCTCGGCGGAGAGCTCCTCGGAGTCGCTCCCGGTCAAGATGAGCACCTCGGTCCTCGGCGACGCGTGACGAATGTGCCGAGCGGCCTCGAACCCGCTGAGCACCGGCATGACGAGATCGAGGATGGCGACGTCGGGGAGAAGGCGCCCGGCGAGCTCGACCGCCTCGCGCCCGTCCCTGGCTAGACCGCAGACGCGCCACTCCGGCTCGATCTCGAGCACCGCCCGCACGCCCTCGAGCATGAGCTCGTGGTCGTCGGCGAGCAGGATCTGCTTCATCGCCCCTCCACCACGCCGTCCGCCACGCTGAAGCTCTGCCCCGCGATCGATCGATCGGCACTGGCGCAGTCACACTATCGGCCTGACGGGCGCCAACTAGATAGTTCGACGCCCCAAAGATCCACGGTTTCAAATAGGGGAGGAAGTGACTGCTGACCCCTACGCGTGCCTCGACCGATCGCGACTCGACGTCGTGGGTCCCCTCTCAGAGGTATCGCCTAGCGGGCGAAGCATCCAAGGGGATGGACGCCTGCAACGCCTGGTCGGATGCCAGGCCCGGCGCGGAGGGATCATCTCCCCTTCGCGTACGCCTGATAGAGCCCCAGCACCCTGCGGACATAGGCCCGGGTCTCCGGGATGGCCGGCACCGCGCCACCGGAGCGGCACACGCGCTCGGGCCCCGCGTTGTAGGCCGCGAGGACCCGCTCCAGATCGCCGCCGAACCGGATCTGCAGCAGGCGCAGATACCGTGCCCCGCCGTCGATGTTCTGCGCGGGGTCGAACATGTCGTAGACGTACATGTCGCGAGCGGTCTCGGGCATGAGCTGCATGAGCCCGGCGGCCCCCTTCTCCGAGATCGCGGTCGGGTCGAAGTTCGACTCCGCCGCCATCACCGCCTTGAGCAGCGGTGGCGCGAGCCCGTACTTCTGCGCTGCGGCGCGGATGTGCTCGTCGAAGGCCGAGGTCCGCCCAGGGAGAGACGGCGTGACGCGACCGGCGCCGGAGGCGGTGGTGATCCGGGGCGGGCCGCCCGTGGTTCCGCCGCGTTGCTTCGCGCGATGGAGGCGAGGCTCGTGCGGGGCCTTCGCGACGTGGTGGACGCCCCCGCCGTCGACCAGATGATAGCGCCGATCCTGAGGAACGTTCGTATAGTGAATGACGCCCTGGCCGTCGACGAAGGAATACATCTCGTCGGCCCGCGACGCCGGCGTCGCGAGCACCCCTACGAGACTCGCCGTGGCGAGCCGGAGAGCCAGATCTCGATGTCCTCGTCTTGGCGGGGTCATCGCCGGCCTCTCCTTCGCGCTCGAGGCCATCGGGCACGGATTGGCGACGGTCCTCGCAAAGCGGCAGCGCTCGGAAGGGTTAGACGCACGCCACCCACGGCGGATCGCCTCGGTGGTCGACCCGGATGAAGCGTTCGAGCGCGGCGTGGAGGGCCCGCGTCCCGCTCAGGCGGCGCGGACGTCCACGCGGTTGTCGTAGAACGTCGATCCGCCCGCAGCGTCCGTGAGCCGCTGCGCGGTGAGCGCGTTCACGTTCCGCGATCCTGGCGCGTGCGCCAGCCAGAAGACGCCCTCGGCGACGGCGACGCCGGGCGGCACACGGTCGGTGACGCGCAGCATGAACGTCGCCTCCCCGACCCCGTTCCAGGCGATCACCCGCTGGCCGTCGGCGAGGCCACGCGCCGCGGCGTCGGCCGGCGCGAGCTTCAGCGCCATCCCGCCGGCCTTCGCGCGCAGGTCCTCCCGCTCCTGGAACGTGGAGTTGAGCGTGTAGAGCGCCGGCGCGGTGACGAGCCGGAGCGGAAGGGGATCGCGGTCGGCGTACGTCGGGAGGTGGCACGGGAGCGGCTCGGCGAGGGCGTCGTTCCGGAGCTGGATCCGCCCGGACGGCGTCGCCCAGCGCGGGCCGGGGGGGATCCGGAGCTCGACCGCCTTCCCCTCCGCGAGGCGCGCGGCATCGATCCCGTCGCGCCACGGCGACGACGCGCCGAGCAGGAGGTCGATGACCTCGTCCGCGGTCATCCGGAACGGCGGCTCGTCGAGGCCCATCCGCTCGGCGAGGGCGCGGAACAGGTCCCAGCTCGAGCGCGCCTCTCCCACCGGCGGCACGATCGGGCGGGCGCGCTGGATGCAGTACTGGCCGTAGGACCGGTAGAGATCGGCGTGCTCGAGCGATGTGGTGGCGGGCAGGACGACGTCGGCGAACCGGGCGGTGTCCGTCAGGAAGCGCTCGTGCACGGCGAGGAACAGGTCCTCGCGCGCGAGCCCGGCGAGCACGGCGTTCTGGTCGGGCGCGACCGCGGCGGGGTTCGAGCACCAGACGACCATCGCCCGCACGCGCGGGGCCGTGTCCGGGCCGAGGGCGCGGCCGAGCTGGTTCATGTTCACGACGCGCGTCCTCCGCGGCAGGAGGTCCTCGCGCGTGAACGGCGAGAGGTCGAACGCGGCGGACGAGCCGGTCGAGGCGAGGCAGCCGCCCCCCTTGCGATCCCAGGCGCCCAGCACGGCCGCCAGCGCGACGATCGACCGGACCGACATCGCCCCGTTCGCGTAGCGCGACGGTCCGCCCCCGACGCGGATGAACGGCGCGCGGGCGCGCGCGAGCGTCCGGGCGAGCTCCTCGATGGCGGCGGGCGCGAGCCCCGTGACCTCCGCGACGCGCGCCGGCGGGTACTCGGCGGCGCGGGCGCGGAGCTCCGGCCACCCCTCCGTCTCCGAGGCGAGGAAGCGCTCGTCGGCGAGCCCCTCGCGCGCGAGGACGTGGACGAGGCCGAGCGCGAGCGCGCCGTCCGACCCCGGGCGCACGAGGACCGTACGGTCGGCGACCGCCGCGGTGTCGTTCGCGTAGGTGTCGAGCAGGACCACCGTCGCGCCGCGCCGCCGCGCCTCCTTCACCCGCCCGGCGAAGTGGATGCTCGTGGCGACGGCGTTGATCCCCCAGAGCACGACCAGGTCCGCGTCCAGCACCGTGTCCGGGTGCGGCCCCGGCGTCCGGCCCATCACCGCGGCCCAGCCCGCGCCCTGCGCCGGGGTGCAGATCGTCCGGTCGAGGCGCGACGCGCCGAGCCGGTGGAAGAAGGCCATGCCCGCGTTCCGCTGCACGAGCCCCATCGACCCTGCGTACGAGTACGGCAGGATCGCCTCGCCGCCGTGCTCCCCGGCCACCTCGCGGAGCCGTTCGGCGACGAGCGCCAGCGCCTCGTCCCAGGACGCGCGCCGGAACGCGCCGGCGCCCTTCGGCCCGGTGCGGACGAGCGGGTGGAGCAGCCGGTCCGGCGCGTGCACCGTGCGCTCGTATCCGCTCATCTTCGGGCAGAGCGTGCCCTGGCTGTAGGGGTGCTCGGGGTCGCCGCGGACGCGCGCCGCGCGCCCGCCCTCCACGTCGACGAGGAGCCCGCACGCGTCCGGGCAGTCGTAGGGGCACACCGAGCGGAGCGTCGTCATCGGCGGGTCAGGATAGCCGAAGGTCAGTCGTCAGTCCTCAGTCCTCAGTCGCCGACGATGCTCTGGCTGATGGCTGAAGCCTGACTGCTGATCGCTGATCAGAACCTCTTCGCGAAGATCCCGAACATCATCTGGTGCGACAGGTCTTTCTTCCGGGCGTCGAGCGTCTCCGACCACCCGTCGCGGACCGGCGCGAGCGGCGTCGCCGCGTGGTTCGGCCCGCTCGTCGCGTCGACGATCCCCCAGACCAGGCCGAGGCTCGCGCCGATGGCCGCGCCGATCCCGAGCGTCCGTCCCCAGTCGTAGTTGCCGTTGTTGTGGATCCCCAGCTCGTACCCGACGACGAGTCCCGACACCGCCGACCCGGCGAGCGCGCCGCCGAAGGTGTGGCCGACGATCGTGCCAGCCGGGCTCGCGCGTCGCTCGACCGTGATCATCGGGCGCTCCTGCGCCTGCCCCACGCCAGAAACGACGAGCGCGATCGCGGCGGCGAGCGTCCGCAGCTTACCCATGCACGCTTGTCCTCCGCCCGGACGGACGACGCCGGCCAGGCCCCACTGAAAACGTTGCGGCGTGCACTCGGGCGGGACAAGGCCTCGCGCCGGCCCGCTCCCGCGCTCACGTGGCCGGCGCGCGAGGGGTTGACGCTCGCCGCGCCGCATGGTTGCGTCACCGGCCCGTGCGCGCCCTCGTGACCGGAGCAGGCGGCTTCCTCGGCGGCGCGCTCGTGCGCGCGCTGCTCGTCCGCGGCGACGAGGTCCGCGCGCTGGTGCGGACGAGCGCGCCGGAGCTCGAGCGGCTCGAGGGCGTGGACGTCGTGCAGGGGGACGCGACGAGCGGGGCGTCGCTCCGGGCGGCGGTCCGGGGCTGCGACGTCGTCTTCCACCTCGCGGGCGTGCGGCGCGCGACCGATCCCGCCGAGTTCATGCGCGTGAACGCCGGCTCGACGCGGCTCGCGCTCGACGCGTGCCTGGCCGAGGCGCCCGGCCTCTCCCGGTTCG
>Ga0306924_10000405_pt1 | contig 35737 bp, 35 predicted proteins | sample sta12Can44000111_FD_203756 | JGI IMG/M metagenome (GOLD analysis project Ga0306924, IMG submission 203756) | Lab enrichment of tropical soil microbial communities from Luquillo Experimental Forest, Puerto Rico - statanox.12C.anox.44.000.111 (v2)... | ecosystem: Environmental > Terrestrial >... | reverse complement strand
ATCCGCCCTGGATTGAGCACGCCTTGCGGATCGAAGCCTTCCTTCACCCGCTTGGTCAACGCGGTAAGCGCCGCATCCTGGGGCGTAAAAACGTCCATCGCCGCGCGCATGGAGGCCGGCGCGCGGACCAGTGTCGCGTGCCCCCCGGTTGCGGCCACCGCGTGACGGATGAGCGCCGCGCCTGCGTCATTGCCGACGTCGAGCATCACCCAGATCAGACCGCCGGCCCAATCGTAGAACATCTGCGCCTGCGCGCCACCGGCGATCATAGCGGCAAGCTCGGCGCCGCGGCTCGGCGCGGTCGAGATGCGCCAGAGCGGCCGCTCGTCTTCTCGCGAGAGAGGCGATCGACGCGCCGCAAAGGGAGTGGCGTCGCGGATCGCCGACCACAAGCTGCGCGATAGCGGCGCGTCTGCGCTGGCGACCTCGCCGAACGGCTTCATCAGCACCTCGAGCATGCGCTTGCGCTCGGCCACCGAGGGCGAAAAACCTTCAAGCCGCAGCGCCGTGACGGCATCCCCCGCGATCTCCTTCGCCGCGATGCGGGTGGCGACATCTGCCGGCAGGTGCGCGGCACCCGACACGTCGCAGGATGATCCCATGGCGCTGCTCATGGCCTTAACCGCCTGCGGCGGCTCAAGCCCGCGGATCAACAACGTCTGCTCGGTCTCGGGCCGCGGCAGCACTTTGATCGTCACGTCGGTCATCGCGCAAAGCGTGCCCCAGGAGCCTGCCACCAGTTTGCAGAGATCGTAGCCGGTGACGTTCTTGACCACCCGGCCGCCGGATTTGAAACTTTCGCCGCGGCCGGATACCGCGGATAGCCCGAGGAAATGATCGCGTGCGGCGCCGGCCTTGATCCGGCGCGGGCCGGAAATATTGGCCGCCAGCGCTCCGCCGATCGTACCGCGTCCGGCCACTCCGCCGAGGACGGCCGCATAATCCATTGGTTCGAACGCAAGCTGCTGGTTATTGGCCGCGAGCAGCGTTTCGATCTCGGCGAGCGGCGTGCCGGCCTTTGCCGAGAGCACGAGCTCGTCGGGCTCGTACAGGGTCACCCCGGCGAGCGCGAATAAATCGAGGGTGAGGTCGGTTTGCGCCGGACGGCCGATGGCGCGCTTGGAGCCGTGGCCAACGATCTCCACCGTTTTGCCGCCGGCCAGCGCCGATTGCACCGCCGCCTCGACATCTTTGGCATCGCGAGGTCGCAGCGTGTCGGCCATCGGCGGGTCAGAATCTCGGAATGTCCGGAAATGCGACCCGCCCGGCGTGGACGTGCATGCGACCGAGTTCGGCGCAGCGGTGCAAGGTCGGAAACACCTTGCCCGGATTGAGCAGGCCCTTTGCGTCGAACGCGCATTTGAGCCGTTGCTGCTGCTTGAGATCGGTCTCGGAGAACATAGCCGGCATCAGATCGCGCTTCTCCACGCCCACGCCATGCTCGCCGGTGAGGACGCCGCCCACCTCGACACAAAGCTTGAGAATGTCGGCGCCGAATTTCTCCGTGCGTTCGAGCTCGCCCGGCTTATTGGCGTCGTAGAGAATGAGCGGGTGGAGATTGCCGTCCCCGGCATGGAAGACATTGGCGACGGCAAGCCCGTAGGCCTGCGACAACTCGCGCATGCGCTTGAGCACCTGCGGCAGCCGCGCCCGCGGGATCGTGCCGTCCATGCAGTAATAGTCAGGCGAGATGCGGCCCACTGCCGGGAACGCCGCCTTGCGGCCAGCCCAGAACAGAAGCCGCTCCGTCTCGGAGTTCGAGACGCGGCAGGTCACGGCGCGGCAGGATTTTGCGATCGCTTCGATACGCGCGATCAGATGATCAACCTCCGCCTGCGGACCGTCGACCTCGACGATCAGCAACGCCTCGACGTCGAGCGGGTATCCTGCATGCACGAACTCCTCGGCGGCATGGATCGCCGGGCGATCCATCATTTCCATGCCGCCAGGGATTATGCCGGCGCCGATGATTTTGCCCACGCACTCGCCGGCGTCCTCGGATGAGGCGAAACCGACCAGCACGGCGCGCGCGCCATCCGGTTTTTTCAGGATGCGCACGGTGATCTCGGTGACGACACCGAGCAGCCCCTCGGAGCCGGTGATGATGCCGAGGAGATCGTAACCGCCGGCGTCGAGATGCTTGCCGCCGATGCGCACGATCTCGCCGGTCATCAGCACCAGCTCGCATCCGAGCAGGTTGTTGGTGGTCATGCCGTATTTGAGGCAGTGCACGCCGCCCGAGTTCTCCGCCACGTTGCCGCCGATCGTGCAGGCGATCTGCGAGGAGGGGTCGGGCGCGTAGTAGAAGCCGGCATCCTCGACCGCGTGCGTCACGGCGAGGTTGGTCACGCCCGGTTCGACCACGGCGACGCGGTTGGCAAAGTCGATCTCGCGAATGCGGTTGAATTTGGCCATGCCCAGAAGGACGCCGTCGGCGAGCGGCAATGCGCCGCCGGAGAGCGATGTGCCGGCGCCCCGCGGCACGACCTTGATGCCCTCGGCATAGCAGAAGGCGAGCACCCGGCTCACTTGCTCGGTCGTCTCGGGCAGCACAACGACCATGGGCAGCTGGCGATAGGCGGTCAGTCCATCGGCTTCATAGGGACGCATCTCCCGCTCGGCGGCGATCACACCCTCGCCGGGCACGATGGCGCGAAGCGCCGCGACGATACGCTCGCGGCGAGCGAGTACGGATTGATCCGGCGCGGGCATGGCGAGCGACACGGAAGCGCTCCTTGGTGACACCGATCAGGCCCTGGTCGCGGCCCTCTCGTTACGCCGTCTTTATAGCGGCAAGGCCGTCTGAACCGCGCTTTTGCTCGAAAGATCGCGCGCGTCATGGCAGCGGGACACATTGTCGCCTTGGGCCGTTGACACTGCAAGCAGTTAACGCCATTCGAACAGCGCGACGATTGCACTTGCAGGTCGGCTCGAGCCGACCTGCGCGCTTATGAGGGTCGATGTCCGCTCGATTGGAGCAGGCGCCGAGCTCTCGCGTGGCCGCTGATCTCAAGCCGATCGGCCTCAAGAGGAGAAAATGATGAGGACATGGGTGATTGCCGCCGTTGCTCTGGCAGCTTCGACCGGGACCACGTTGGCGCAGGATGCCGCCGCCGGCGAGCAGGTGTTCAGGCGTTTGTGCTCCCCCTGCCACGACATCGGACCGGAGGCCAAGGTCAAGCTAGGGCCGCCGCTCAATGGCGTCGACGGCCGCAAGGCCGGCACCTTCGATGACTTCAATTATTCTCCGGCCAATAAATCGTCCGGCATCGTCTGGAACGCGGAAAGCTTCGACAAATATATCCGCGCGCCGATGCAAGAGATGCCGGGCACCCGCATGGCTTTCGTCGGCGTCAAGAACGACAAGGACGTCACGGACCTGTGGGCCTATCTCAAGCAGTTCGGGCCCGATGGGACAAAGAAATGAAAACGCGGCAGCGGGCGAGACGGAGGGGCTCGCCGGCACCGAGCCGCGACGATCACACGCGTGGCGGCGGAACTAAATCCGCGTTGCAACGCAGACGAGCCAGCTTAGACTTGCGTGAAGCCATCCGCGCGCCGCACCGCGCGCCGTGAGGAGGTCGAGCCATGCTCAAGGACGTCGTCGTCAACCTTTCCGGCCGCGGCCGGCGCGACTTCGCGGCGGAGTATGCGACCTCGATCGCCGCCGCGTTCGGTGCCCACATCACCGGCATCTCCTTCGTCTACGAGCCGGTGATTCCCGACGGCACGCTTGGCGGCGTTCCCGTCGATCTGATTGAGCTGCAGCGCGAGGAGAACAGCAAGATTGCCAATGACGCGGTCAGCCGGTTCGATGCGGCGGCGAAAAAGGCGGGAATTTCCGCGGCAACACGCGTTCTCGACGCGACCTTCGGCGGTGCCGCCACCCGGTTCGGCCAGATTGCGCGCCGCTTCGATCTTGCCGTCGTTGCCCAGGCGCAGCGCGAAGGCGGAGCATCGGATGATCTCGTGATCGAGGGAGCGCTGTTCGAATCCGGGCGCCCCATCGTCGTGGTGCCCTACATCCAGCAGCGCGGGATGACGCTCGATCGCGTGCTCGCCTGCTGGGACGGAAGCCGCACCGCCGCGCGCGCCATTGGCGACGCCATGCCGTTTCTCGAACGCGCCAAAGCGGTCGACATCGTCATCGTCGCCGAAGAGCGCAAGAGCGAAGAGCTCACCGGCACCAACATGAGCGCGCATCTGACCCGACACGGTGTCGCGGCCACCGTGAAGCGCATCGCCAAGGGTGACATCGCGATCGAAGACGTGCTCTTGTCCTACGCCGCCGACAGCGGGGCGGATTTCATGGTGATGGGCGGCTACGGACATTCCCGCCTGCGCGAGTTCATTCTCGGCGGCGTCACGCGCGGCATCCTCGCCTCCATGACCGTGCCGGTGCTCATGTCGCATTGAGCCGACATACCGCAAACCACTGATAGACAATTTATTTCCGCCACCGAGGAACTTCACGTTCCTGGTGGCGTTATCTGGCCGCTCTCCTCGTCTGTTGTTTCGTCCGAAATCGCGTCAACCGGTTGTGGATCCTCGGTGGTTGGCCCAATGGATTATGCCCTCGCAGAAAGACCGAAGCTGCAAGGTCGACGGATGGCCGGTGCATTTACCTTCGGAATCGAAGAGGAATATTTCCTGGTCGACGCCGAGACCAAATCTCTCGCGCGCCACATGCCGCAGGCATTCTTGGAGGATGCCAAGGCCGCCGCCAATGGCCGCATCTCGCCGGAGTTTCTGCAGCCGCAGATCGAGGTGATGTCCTCGCCGCACGACAACATGGCGGATGCACGGGCGGAGCTGCGCGAGTTGCGGCGAACCGTCGCCGCGGTGGCGGGCGAACATGGCCTCGCCATTCTCGCCTCGGGCACCCATCCGACCGGCACTTGGCGCAAGGCGCGGCAGACCGAAAAAGCGCGCTACGACAACGTGATGCACGACCTGCAGATGATCGGTCAGCGCGATCTCTTATGCGGGCTGCACGTGCACGTCGAGCTGCCCGATCCGGACGATCGGGTCGACCTCATGTTCCGCATGCTGCCTTATCTTCCGCTGTTCCTTGCACTCTCGACCTCCTCGCCGTTCTGGCAGTCACGATGCACGGGGCTCAAGGGGTACCGCCTCGCCGCCTACGACGAGTTGCCGCGCACGGGCGTGCCGGAACTGTTCCGCTCCCGAGAGGAGTTCGATGCCTACGTGGCGGCACTGGTGCGCGCCGGCGTGATCGAGGATTCGAGCTACATCTGGTGGGCCATCCGCCCCTCGCTTCTCAATCCCACGCTCGAGCTGCGCGCCCCCGATTCCTGCACGCTGGTCGAAGATTCGATCGCCATCGCCGCGCTTTATCGCACGCTCGTACGCCACCTCTATGTCAATCGCTGGCGCAATTCCGACCTTGATCCGGTCGCCCGTGCCATCATCGTCGAAAACAAGTGGCAGGCGCAGCGGCATGGGGTGCACGCCACCTTCGCCGCCGAGGACGGCGCGATGACGGTCGGCGAGATGCTCGAACGCGTGATCTGCGACACCGCCGCGGACGCCGAAGCATTCGGCTGCTCCGCCGAGATCAACCGCTGCCGCAACATCGTCAACTCCGGCACATCCGCCGACGCGCAGCTTGCGGTGTTCGCTGCGCATAAGCAAAACGGGACCCCGGGCACCGCGCTGCGCGCGGTCAGCGACTGGATTGCGGCCGCAACGCTGCAGTGAGGATCATGGCGCGAGAGCCGCGCGGGAACGCCTTGTCCTTAGGGCAGAGCTCACATGTGTTCCCGCTCGAAGTCTTCGCATGAGCGGCCGAACTCGGCGAGACCGCCTTCCAGAAAGTCGGGCAGAAGCGGCGTTCTGAGGAGATAGAGCACCGTGTGCCGATTGTGCGTGCGAGCAGCCTCGGCGCGCAATTCGTCCCATTCCTGCAAGCCGCCATCGCCTCGGCCGACCCACATCAGGGCGACGAGATCGACCCGTTCGTCCTCGTTCATGGCGCCGATAAGGCGGCAAGCTCCCATACCACGGGGTCGTCGCCGCGATCCTCCAGGACTTCGATCATGCGGTCATCAGTAGGATTTGACCCGTCGTCGTTGATGGTGGCGGCGTCCTTGACATCGAATTCGCGAGCCTTGGCGATAACGAAGCAGACCTTCTCCGTCGAAGTCGACAGGGTCGACATCGTATCAAGCGTCTTTTGGCGCTCTGAATCGCTCTGCGAAGCTCTGTATTTCCGCCCGCCTCCAGTCGATCGAGGCACAGGACTGTCCTATTCCGCTGCCTACCAAGCTTTGCCCGCGCAAGAGGGCAACGCCGCGTTGCGACGGGAGTTCCGAGGCCACGCGAGGACCTTTCGCTGCTGCTTTTGCTGAATTAGCGCGGCTCTCTGCTAGGCGGCGCCGTCCGGCTCCGGCATCACCGTCTGCACCACCAGGCCGCGCGCACGCGCGTCGACAACGCCCAAAGCGCGCAACGCAAACAGCGTGAGCATCTGCACCCGCGCGCGCGCCTGTCCGGGATCCGCTGGGGCGGCGGGCGCGCGCGGTCCGATCAAGCCTTCGATCAGCGCGCCCAAGAGCGCCGGCGCCGCGAGCGCGGCGTCCTGGTCGGGCAGACGCCCGGCTTCGAGCGCTGCTCGGATCAGTTTTTCGAACTCGGCAACGAGTGTTTGACGATAGAAGGCACGCCCGCGATCGACCTCCGGCTCGACCGGTTCGACGACCAGGGCGACAGCAAGACGCCGGCGCCCGAGCGTACGCGCCGCGTACGTAGTGATCGCAGCCGCCAGCCCCGACAACGGCCCCGGCGCCGCGTTCGCCGCGGCTTCCAGCGCGGCGCTCTCGCGTTCCGTGACGGCGGTCACAAGAGCCGCGACGAGTTCGGTCTTCGATGGGAAATAGCGATAGACCGTGCCGGTGGCGATGCCGGCACGGGCCGCGACCGGCGCAATCTGAACGCCCGCCATGCCGCTCTCCGCCGCGATCTCGCAAGCTGCTGCCACGATCGCGTCGTGGCGGGCGGCAAGCCTGCGGACCACGTTTTCCGTTCGGCGGTAGGGCATGCGAATCTCGGCAGCAACAAATGAAATATGATTCATAAGGACGCAACTAGTGGTTTGATTCCGAAGTTCGTCGGCATTCAAAAGAGGCACTCAATCATAGAGTTGCCAGTAGTCCACCGATTCCGAAGTTCGTGCCCGAAATTCGCAAGCGCATTTGCGGCACGGTGTACGCGAACTTGGGGTTCGGGCACTCGTCGCTGCCGTGGCCGCCTCTCGCTCGCGGTGATATCGTCGCGCGCAAAGAAAACGGGCGAAAACCGCTGGGGAGGCAAAATGCGCATGTTGCATTGGGTGTTGGGCCTAGCCCTCTTGTTTGCCGGCGCAGCTGCGCACGGCGCGGAGGCGGTGAGGATCCGTGCCAGCTGGATCGTAGCGCCGTCCGACTGGACGCCGTTGCTTCCGGAGAAGCCGGATTTGATGAAGAACAACGGCAAGACCTACGTCTTCGAGCCTGTGCGCTTCCAAGGCACGCCTGCCGTCATTACGGCGCTGGCGAACAACGAGATCGAACTGGGCAACCTCGCCTTTTCTTCCCTCGCGCTCGCGATCCAGAACGCCGGGCTCGAGGATCTGCGCATCGTCGGCGACCAGTTCAAGGATGGAACCCAGGGCAACTACAGCAATCAGTTCTTCGTGCTCAAGGACGGCCCCGTCCAGAAGGTCGAGGATCTCAAAGGCAAGATCGTCGCGACGAACGCCGCCGGCAGCGCGGTGGACATCGCCATGCGCGCGATGCTGCGCAAGCACGGGCTCGAGGACAAGCGCGACTACACCGTGGTCGAGGCGCCGTTCCCAACCATGAAGGCGATGCTCACCCAGAAGAAGGCCGATCTCGCCTCCTTCGTGGCGCCGTTCTCGTTCGATCCCGAGCTCCAGCAGGTCGGCAGGCCGCTGTTCACCCAGCGCGACGCGCTCGGCCCGACGCAGATGATCGTATGGGTCGCCCGTAGCGGCTTCCTGCAGCAGAACCGCGCCGCCATGATCGATTTCCTAGAGGATTCCGTGCGGGTCGTGCGCTGGTACCTCGATCCGAGGAATCACAACGAAGCGGTGCAGATCGCGGCGAAGATCACCAAGCTACGGCCGGAACTGTTCGCAGGCTGGCTTTTCACCAACAAGGAATATTCACGCAGCCCGGATCTGCTGCCCGACCTAGCGGCGCTGCAGTCCAACATCGACGTGCAGCGCGACCTCGGATTCCTCAAGGGGCCGATCGACGTGCAGAAATACGCCGATCTGAGCCTCGTGCGCGAGGCGGCACAGCGGCTGAAATGACGCCGCCAGCCCGGCCGGCAAAGCTTGCAAGGGCTGACGGTACGACTGAAAGCGGGTTGATTTGAGGAGATGAGAATGCCGCCTATTGCGTCCGCCGTCGCCCGAACCGCAAAGCGCAACATCGATCCTGCTGAATGGGAGCAGCGCGTCAATCTCGCGGCGTGCTACCGGCTCGTCGAGCATTTCGGCTGGACCGATCTGATCTACACCCACATTTCGGCGCGGGTTCCGGGCGCTCCCGGGCATTTCCTGCTCAACCGCTTTGGGTTGCTGTTCGACGAGGTGACGGCCTCCAATCTCATCAAGGTCGATCTCGACGGCAATCTGATCGAGGAGCCCGACGCTCCCATGCACAAAGCCGGCTTCGTCATTCACAGCGCGATCCATGGCGGACGCGAGGATGTCGATTGCGTCATCCATACCCATTCCAAGGCCGGAGTCGCGGTCGCGGCGTTGAAAGACGGGCTGTTACCGCTGAGCCAGCACGCGCAGCTCTTTTACGGGCGCGTGAGCTACCACGACTATGAGGGGCTCGCCGTCGACATCGACGAGCGCGCGCGGCTGGTCAGAGACCTCGGCGACAATCCCGTGATGATCCTGCGCAACCACGGCTTGCTCGCGGTCGGAAAGAGCATTCCGCTCGCGTTCAGCAACTTGTTCAATCTCCAGTTCGCGTGCGAGACACAAGTCCTGGCGATGGCGGGCAACGCCGCCCTCACTCTCCCCGCGCCTGCTGTCTCCGAACACACCGCCAAGCTCGCGCTTGCCCCGGACGCTCCGTTCGGCACGGAATGGGCGGGCCTGCTGCGCAAGCTCGACCGCATCGATCCGTCGTATCGCACCTGAGGTTTCGACGGTCTGTCGAAATTTATCCTCCCGCCTGCGCTTTCTCGCGCGTCGCCGTCAGCGACATAGTCGGCGTCAGCGCCTCGGGGTCGACCTTGAGGTGGAGAATGGCGGGCTTGCCCGAATTTTGCGCCGCCTCGAACGCGGGGAAGAAATCCGCGGTCTTCTCCACCGTCGCGCCGTAGCCGCCGAAGGCGCGGGCATAGGCGGCAAAGTCCGGGTTCTTCAAGCCGGTCGCCACGACCCGTCCGGGATAGTGTCGCTCCTGATGCATGCGGATGGTGCCATACATCCCGTTATCGACGACGATGATGACAACCGGCAGATCGTATTGCACGGCGGTCGCGAATTCCTGGCCGGTCATCAGGAAATCGCCGTCGCCGGCAAAGGCGACGACCGTGCGCTCCGGGGACAAGCGTTTCATTCCGATCGCCGCCGGCACCCCGTAGCCCATGGAGCCAGAGATCGGCGCCAGCTGCGTTCCGTAGCGGCGGTAGCGGGCGTAGCGGTGGACCCAGATGGAGAAATTGCCGGCGCCGTTGCAGATCACCGCATCGGCGGGAAGCTTGTCGCGCAGCCCCACGATGATCTCGCCGAGATTCACCGGACCGGGAACCGCGGTTGGCTTGTCGGTCCAGGCGAGAAAGTCGGCATGCGCGATGGGGGTTTCGTTGCGCCAAGTGGGCTCGCTCGGCGGCTCCAGCGCTTCGAGCGCGGCGGCAAAGGCGGTCGGCGTGGCGTTGATCGCAAGATGCGGCCGGTAGACGCGGCCGAGTTCTTCGATTCCTGGAAAGACGTGCACCAGGGTCTGGCGCGGCGCCGGAATGTCGAGAAGCGTGTAACTCTGCGAGGGCATTTCGCCCAGCCGCCCGCCGGCGAGCAGGACGAGATCGGCAGCCTTGATACGCGCGAGGAGTTTGGGATTGGGGCCGATGCCGAGATCGCCGGCATAGCAGGGATGCTCGGGGTCGATGAGATGGGCGCGGCGAAAGGTGGTCGCGACCGGCAGCGCGAAGCGATGCGCGAAACGCGCGATGGCCGCGCAGGCGGTCTGCGACCAGCGGCTGCCGCCGAGAAGCATGATCGGCCGCTTTGCCGTCCACAGCAGCTTCTGCAGCCGGCTCATGTCGCTTAAGCCGGGCCAGATCTCGACCGGTTCGAAGGCGGGCGCATCGGGCACGGCGAGGCGCTCGACCAGCATGTCCTCGGGGAGCGCAATGACCACCGGACCCGGCCGCCCGCCGGTCGCGGTATAGAAGGCGCGCGAAATCAGCTCGGGGATCCGGGCGGGATCGTCAATCTCGGTCGCCCATTTGGCGATCGATCCGAACACCGCGCGATAATCGAGTTCCTGGAACGCCTCGCGCTCGCGCATCTCGCGCGCGATCTGACCAACGAACAGGATCAGCGGCGTGGAATCCTGCCGCGCGATGTGCAGGCCGGCCGCCGCATTGCTCGCGCCCGGCCCGCGCGTGACGAAGCAGATGCCCGGCCGTCCGGTCACCTTGCCGCAGGCTTCCGCCATGATCGCGGCGCCACTCTCATGGCGGCAGACCGTGATGGCGATATCGCGATCGTGAAAGGCGTCGAGCGCTGCGATGTAGCTCTCGCCTGGGACGCAAAATGCGTGCGTCGCTCCGTGAACGACGAGCTGGTCGACCAGGACTTCGGCGGCCGTCCTCGTGCCGTCATTGGCGCGCATCTCGCGTCTCCATGCTCTGCCGCTGCTATCACACCACGTAGCCGTGCCGGTCCGAGCCCGACGGGAATCCCTTCGAGCGGGCGAGATTGAGCCGGATGCGCTTGAGCGCGTGCGGTAATTGCGTCATGACGGCCTCGATCGGGCGCCGGTATGGGCAACAACATAGCATGAGCAACGCTTCGATTGCGTGGACATGGTTCCCGGCGGGACCAGCCCATCAAGTGGACGACGGCGCCGCAAGGGGACGCCGAGCATGAGTGACGGTGAATGCCAGGACGCAGTCTTCGCGTTCCTTGCCGATCCCGCGACCCATGGCGGTCGCGCGGTCAAGCGCATCGATACTCATGCCGCCTCGGTGTTTCTCGTCGGTGAGCTCGCCTTGAAGGTCAAGCGCGCGGTCCGCTTTCCCTTCCTCGACTATTCGACCGTTGCCAGGCGCAAGAGCGCCTGCGAGGCGGAGCTGCGGATCAATCGCTCCTTTGCGCCCGACATCTACCGGCGCGTGCTTGCGGTCACGCGCGAGGCGGACGGCAGGCTCACGCTCGATGGCAGCGGCACCCCGGTGGAATGGGCGCTAGAAATGCGCCGCTTCGACGAGAACGCAACGCTCGACCGCCTGGCGGAGCGGGGCATGATCGATGCCGCGCTCGCCGATGCGCTCGGCCGCGCGGTGGCTTTGCTTCACGCTGCCGCCGAGCCGGTCGACTTCGAGCCATGGATCACCGCACTCGCCGAGTATATCGAGCAAAACGATGCCGCATTCCGCGAGTGGCCCGATCTGTTTCCGCCAGCGGAGGCAGAGGCGCTGACGCAGCGCAGCCGCGCCGGCCACGCGCGCCTTCGTCCGCTCCTCGTCGAGCGCGGCGGCCGAGGATTGATTCGCCGTCTGCATGGCGATCTGCATCTCGGCAACATCGTCCTTCTCGGCGGGCGGCCGGTTCCATTCGATGCCATCGAGTTCAGCCCGCTGGTCGCCTCCGGCGACGTACTCTACGATCTCGCCTTCCTGCTCATGGATCTGGTCGAGCGCGGCCTCAAGCCGGCGGCCAACCTCGTGCTCAACCGCTATCTCGTCGAGACGAAGCGGATCGAGGATCTCGACGCGCTCGTAACTCTCCCGCTCGTCCTGTCGCTACGCGCCGCGATCCGCGCCAAGGTGACTGCGGCGCGGCTTGCACATGCCGCATCGGATCAGACCACCGGGATCGCGCACAGCGCGCGCGCATATTTCCAATTCGCGCGGCGATGCGTCGAACCTGCGCCGCCTCGCCTGCTCGCGATCGGAGGGCTCTCCGGCACCGGTAAATCGGCGCTCGCCTACGCGCTTGCGCCCGAGCTTGCGCCTGATCCCGGCGCGGTGGTGCTGCGCTCCGACATCGAGCGCAAAACGCTTTTCGGCAAGGACGAGTACGAGCGGCTGCCGCAAGCGGCCTATTCGCCGGCGGTGACGGCGAGAATCTATGCCACTATCATGGACAAGGCGCGCCGCGCGGTCGCAGCGGGGCATTCGGCCATCATTGATGCGGTTTTCGCCACACGGCAGGAGCGCGCCGCGGCAGTGGCATCGGCCGAAGTGCTCGGGGTGCCTTTCTGCGGGCTTTTTCTCGACGCCGATCTCGAAACCCGCCTCGCCCGCGTCACCGGGCGCGGCCGCAACGCCTCGGACGCCGACGCGGCGGTCGCTCGCCGCCAAGAAAGCTACGACCTGGGCACGCTCGACTGGACCCGCATCGATGCTTCCGGCACGCCGGAGGAGACCTTGGCCCGCGCGCGAGGCGCGATAGGTCAATGCCGATGAGCAGGCGAAGATCGCTCTGCGGCAGCACAGAGTTTGCCGTCGGCCCGCCGGAAAGCATGCGCTAGCACCCATGGCCGTCGATCCCCGCAAAATCGCCGTCGCCACCGCTGGCTTCTGCACGTTCCTCAACCTCTACTCGCCGCAGGCGCTGTTGCCGGCGCTGTCGCGCGAATTTGGCGTCGGTGCGGCCGAGATCAGCGCGATCATGACCGCAAGCACGCTCGCCATTGCCTTGGCGGCACCGTTCACCGGCGCCGTTGCCGACGTGCTGGGGCGGAAACCGGTGATCGCTGCGGCGATGCTGGCGGTGGTCGTGCCCATGGTCGGCGCGGCGCTCGCGCCGGACGTGCAGGCGCTCGTCGCTTGGCGCTTTGTGCAGGGCTTGCTGCTGCCGCCGATCTTCGCGGTCACCGTCGCCTATATCGGCGACGAGTGGCCCGCAGCCCGGGTGGCGGGCGTCGCCGGCATCTACATCGCGGGATCGAGTCTTGGCGGGTTCTGCGGCCGCTTCCTTCCCGGCTTGCTGAGCGATCTCTTTGGCTGGCGTCCTGCCTTCCTCGCGCTCGCAGGCTTGTCGTTGGCGGGCGCACTCATGGTCGTGCTGCTGCTGCCAAAGGAGAAGGGCTTCATCCGCTCGCCGGGCCTCTTCGCCTCTGCCCAGCAGATGCTGCGGCATCTCAAGAACCCGCAGCTCCTTGCCACCTACGGCATCGGCTTCGGCGTGCTCTTCAATTTCATCGCGGTGTTCACCTATGTGAGCTTCCATCTCGCCGCGCCGCCCTATCGCTTTTCCTCCACGCTGCTCGGGTTGATTTTCGTCACCTATCTCGCCGGCACGGTGATCGCGCCGGCGACCGGTTGGATGATGACACGGCTCGGACGCCGTCGCTTCGTGCTCGCGGTCATTGCCGTGTGGGCGGTCGGCGCGCTGCTCATGCTGCTCCCACCAATTCCGGCGATTATTGCCGGGCTTACGTTTTGCGCCGGATGCGGCATGCTGTGCCAGACGATCGCGACGGGCTACGTCACGGAAATCGCCAGGGAAGGCCGCTCGTCGGCCGTCGGTCTTTACGTGACGTCGTTCTACGCCGGCGGCAGCATGGGCGCCTTTCTGCCCGGCCTGGCCTGGGAATGGGGCGGATGGCCGGCGACCGTCGCCATGGTGATGGCCATGCTGGCAACGATGGCCGGCATTGCGGCGCTCGCCTATCGAAACGCCAGGACTTAGGGTCGAATGTCCAGGCCAAAGGGGGAAGTGAATGACCGCGCCGAGCCGAAGCCACTTCGAATTTCTGCAGTCGATCGATACGCCCACCGTGTGCAACTTAGTCGAGATCGTGGCGCCGGAGCGCCGCGGCTTCGGCTACACCGTCAAGCACCTGCATTGCCCGTTTCCCGAACTCCCGCCCATCGTCGGCTTTGCCAAAACCGTGACGTTCAAGGCGAAGGACATGGTGCCGCTCGGCGAGGCCGGCTACATGCAGAAGCGGCTCGATTACCTCGACTATGTCGCGGGCTCGCCGCAGCCCGGCATCATGGTGATGGAGGACCTCGATGGCGAGCACGTCGGCTATGGTGCCTTCTGGGGCGAGGTGCAGTCGAACATCCACAAGGCGCTCGGCTGCCTCGGCGTCGTCACCAATGGATCGGTCCGCGACATCCCCGCGATCACGCCCGGCTTCCAGATGCTGGCCGGTTCGATCGTTCCCTCGCACGCCTATGTGCATGTAGTCGACTTCGGCATCGAGGTGACCGTACACGGGATGACGGTCAAGAGCGGCGACCTCGTGCATGCCGATCGCCATGGCGCGATCGTCGTGCCGCCCGACAAGATCGACGCCATGAAAGCGGCGCTCGGCCCGCTGGCCGCGCGCGAAGCGAAGATCATCGCGGCGGCCAAAGCGGGCGGCGACGTCGCGGCGATCAAGGCGGCAATGAAGGGCTAGGGGGCGGCAACGGCGGCAGGAGGCAGAGGATGGATACGCGCGACGAGGTCAGCCTTTGGCACGCGCTTTATCACCTGGAGGCGACGTATTGGCACGAGGTTGACCATAATGGTGGACGCCGCGCGCATGAATTTTATGCACCGGATGGCGTGATGGCGGTGGGCCACAACCGGTTTGAAGGCCGCGAAAAAATTCGAGAATTCTACGCCTGGCGCGAACGCCAGGCGCTCACCGCGATCAGCAGCGTGAAGACCACGCGGCATCTGATCAACAATCTCATCGTCGAATCGAGCGATGAGCGCCACGCGACGATCTTGGGCGTTATCAGCTTCTACGGAGCCGCCGTCCGCCCGCCGGCGCCACAGTCCAAGCCGCCGATGTTGATCGCGGACTTGATCAGCGAGTGCGTACTGGACGCGGATAAAGGATGGCAATTCAAGTCACACATGCTGCAGCCGGTGTTCATGAGTCACGAGGCGCCTCCCTCGATCGCGGTCGACACGCGCCGCTAGACCGCTTGCACCGCCATGCGTGCGCGCCGCCTGGATGTAACCTCTCACGATCCCGCTGCCGTCGGCGCGGCGGATGACTTTGCCACGCAGCGGCGCACCGATGCCGCCGCATATTTCAAGCGCATGACGGCGGACAAATCTCGCACCCCGCTCGATCACGCGCTGGCGAATTGAAAGCCAGACGATAAGGAAGCGCTGAAAACCTCAAGCCTGCGGCTGCGGCTCGAGCCCACCCGGTTCCGGGCGCGGACGCGGCTTGCCGGCGGGCGGTACGGCCGAGCCGCGCGGAGTTGTCGGCTCGATGACGGATTCGCGCGAGGGCCGCTTGCCGGCGAGCAGATCCTTGATCTCGTCGCCGGTCAGCGTCTCGAATTCGAGCAACGCCTTGGCCAAAGTTTCGAGGTCGCCGCGCTTCTCCTCGAGGATGTGCTGCGCCTCGGCGTAGCCGGCCTCGACCAGACGCTTGATCTCGCCGTCGATCTTGCGGCTCGTTTCCTCCGAGACGTTCTGCTGGCGCGCCACCTGGTAGCCCAGGAATACCTCGTCCTGGTTCTCGCCATAGGCAACGGTGCCGAGCGTCTCCGACAGGCCCCAGCGCGTCACCATCATGCGCGCGAGCTTGGTCGCCTGCTCGATGTCGGAGGCGGCGCCCGAGGTGACCTTCTGCCTGCCGAACACCAGTTCCTCGGCCACCCGTCCGCCCATCATGATCGCCAACCGCGAGGTCATCTGCTCGAGGCTCATGGAGAGCTTGTCGCGCTCCGGCAGCTGCATCACCATGCCGAGCGCTCGGCCGCGCGGAATAATGGTAGCCTTGTGCACCGGATCGGTCGCCTGCACGTTGAGCGCGACAATGGCGTGCCCGCCTTCGTGATAGGCGGTCAGGAGTTTTTCCTCCTCCGTCATCACCAGCGATTTGCGCTCGGCGCCCATCATCACCTTGTCTTTGGCGTCCTCGAACTCGACCTGCGTCACCATGCGCTTGTTGCGCCGCGCCGCCATCAAGGCCGCCTCGTTGACGAGGTTCATGAGATCGGCGCCGGAGAAGCCGGGCGTGCCGCGCGCGGTGGTCTTGAGATTGACGTCCGGCGCCAGCGGAACCTTGCGCACGTGCACCTTGAGGATCTGCTCGCGGCCGACCACGTCCGGATTGGGCACGATCACTTGGCGATCGAAACGGCCGGGCCGCAGCAGCGCCGGATCGAGCACATCGGGACGGTTGGTCGCGGCAATGAGAATGATGCCTTCGTTCGCCTCAAAGCCATCCATCTCGACCAGCAGCTGGTTGAGCGTCTGCTCGCGCTCGTCATTGCCGCCGCCGAGGCCGGCACCGCGGTGGCGGCCTACCGCATCGATTTCGTCGATGAAGATGATGCAGGGCGCGTTCTTCTTGGCCTGTTCGAACATGTCGCGCACGCGCGAGGCGCCCACGCCGACGAACATCTCGACGAAGTCCGAGCCGGAAATGGTGAAGAACGGCACGTTGGCCTCGCCGGCGATCGCGCGCGCAAGCAGTGTCTTACCGGTGCCGGGCGGACCGACCAGCAGCACGCCACGCGGAATCCGTCCGCCGAGCCGCTGGAATTTTCCAGGATCACGCAGGAACTCGACGATCTCCTGTAAATCTTGCTTGGCTTCGTCGACGCCGGCCACATCCTCGAAGGTGACGCGGCCGTGCGCTTCGGTCAGCAGCTTGGCGCGGCTTTTGCCGAAGCCGAGCGCCTTGCCGCCTGCGCCTTGCATCTGCCGGGAGAGAAAGATCCACACCCCGATCAGCGCGATGAAGGGAAGCCACGAGACCAAAAGCGACACGAACCAGGGCACGTCGTTCTGCTGCGGACGCGCGGTGATCGATACGCCCTTGCCATAGAGGCGCTGAATCAAGCTCGGATCGTTGGGCGCGTAGGTCTGGAAGCTGCGGCCGTCAGTGAACGTGCCGTGGATTTCCGGCCCCTGGATCAAAACGTCGCGCACGCGACCCTGATCCACTTCATTCAACAGCTGCGAGAAGGAGATGTCCTGCGATGTGGTGCGCTGCCCCGGGTTCTGAAACAGGGTGAACAGCGCGAGCAGCAAGAGAACGATGATCACCCAAAGGGCGAAGTTGCGCAGATTGGCGTTCATCCCGTGTCCTTCACGGCCCGGTGGGGTTCCGCAGCCCCTTCATATGACGACTTATAGGCCGATTCACGGCCTTTCGGATAGCATTACGCTTCAGACACAATTTATGTTCCGAGGCGACCCCTGCCAAGGGAACGAGGTTAATTCCTTGGGGTCATTCTGCCGCGGTTTTTATGCGTCCGGCGCGTCCGTTTACCCGCCATCCCCGCGGGCGAGGGCGTCCTGCGCGGCGGGGCGCGCTCGAGAAGAAGCTTTGACGGGCTCAGGGTCACCAGCGCTCCTCCCAGCGTGCGCCGCAAACGGGGCGTTTTGCTCGCATGCGCGCGCGCGAGGTCCTCGTAAAGGCTCTCGAGCTTGCCAAGCCGAACCGCGCCCGCCGCGCCGGCGCGTGCGACCGCCCGGGCGAGCAGGCGCACTGCCACTTCCGCGGGCAGGCGGATAAATTTTTCGGCATCGAGGACGATGACACCATCATTGGAGCAAGAGTCGCGGGACAGCCTCCCCATCGCATTGTCGACGGCCGTTTCGATCGCCACATCCGCGCGCCGCAGTCGGATCGCAAGCCGGGAAAGACTACGTGCGCTCAGCCCTTCGCCTGCCAGTGCGGGCATTAGCGCGCGTAGACGCGCGCGCGTGAAACGGGGGTCGCGGTTCGATGCATCGTCGGCGAATTTGATCTTGGCCCGGGCGAGCGTCGCAATAAGTCGCGCCTTCGGAACGTCGAGCAGCGGACGTACAAGCGTGATGGCCTGCCCATATCCGGAGAGAGGCGACTCGCGCGCCATGGCGCCAAGCCCGCTCAGGCCGCTGCCGCGGCTCATGCGCAGCAGCACGGTCTCGGCCTGATCGTCGAGCGTGTGCGCGGTGACGATGGCGCTGGCCTGCGCCGATTTGGCGATCGCGGCGAGCAGCCGGTAGCGCGCCTCGCGCGCCGCCTCTTGCAATCCGGTCGTTGGCTTCTTGCCCCTCCAGCGAACGGTACGATGCGGCACGCCGAGCCGGCGCGCCAGCGCCGCGACGGCGCGCGCCTCGCCAGCCGATGCGCGCCGCAGGCCGTGGTCGACCGTGGCCGCGAGCAGCCTTGGCCCCCTCTTCAGCGCGCCGCGCCAGCGCGCCATGAGCAGCAGCAAGGCCGTCGAATCAGGACCGCCGGAGACGGCGAGGACTAGGGCGGGGAAACGGATGAGCGAAGCAAATAACGTCTTCGCCTCGGCGGCGGAGACGGGCGCCGCATCGTCAGCAGCGGACACGCTTTTGTTCTCGCTCGACCCCCTGCTTCACCCCCGCCGACGCGCGCGGGAATTTGCGCAAGACTTCGCCGAGCGAAGCGCAGGCCGCTTCCTTCTCGCCGAGCGCGGCGAGCGATTGCCCGAGGCGCAGAAGCGCATCGGGCGCCTTGCCGATAGACTCATATTTGGTCGAGACGGTGAGAAAGGCTTCGGCGGCGTCGCGGTAGCGTTGGCGCTGGAACATGCTCTCGCCCAGCCAATAGGTGGCATCGCCAACCAGCCGATCATCGGGATATCTGCTCAGGAAGCTGCGGAAGGCGTCTTCGGCGAGGGCATAATCCTTGCGCAACACATAGCCATAGGCCAGGTCGTATTCGTCACGCGGGGTCTGCGAGGGCGCGAGCGTGGCAACCGCGCCGGCGGCGGCAGCGCCGTTGCGCGGCGACGGACCCGGGACGGCGTTATTGGGCGGCCCCATATTCGCGAGATCGAGCGGCGCGCCGGCAGCGCGTCCGCCGGGGGCGCCGATCGGCTGCTCACCCGCATCGGCGCTGACGCCCGGCGTGGCGCTCGCACCGTTGATCGACCCCAGCGTGTGCGGCGCACCGGGCGCGTTCGGATTCTGCGCAGGATCGAACGCGTCGCCGCGTCTGCCCGGTGTGGCGGCGCCTGGCGCCGACGGATTTTGCCCGCGCGATTGCGCCGCCGGCTGCGGCACGCCTTCCTCCTGCATGCGGCGGATTTGGCTCTCGAGCTGCTGATTGCGAAATTGCAGCTGCTCGATGGTTCCGGTCAGCTGCCGGATTTGGCTTTCGAGGCGCTCGAGGCGCACAACCAGGTCAGGCCCGGAGACTTGCGCGGTTTGATCCGCGCTGGCGGATGGCGCGCTGCGCTCGCCGCCCAGACGCTCGCTCCCACTGAAAAGACCGAACAATCCAAACGGCCGCTCGCTCTCTTGCGCCGACGCGGGGCATAAAACGGAGGACGCCGCCGTCACCGCCATCAAGGCCAGCGCGGATGCCGTCGCCACACGGAACGCGAAGCGGGTCATGGCTTCTGGTGTGTTGGATCCCCGGAACATCATATGAACCCGTGCGTCCAAATTGTGACTGGCGACCGGTTAATAAATTCCGCAAATCGCCGGATCGGCGGCGCCCTGCGCCAGCGGCCGGCTATTCGGCCGGTTTGCGCGCCAGCGCGGGAACCTTGCGCGCCTTGCGCCATTCCTCGAACCGCTGCACCACCGCGAAGAACGAGGGCACGAACAGCACCGCCAAGCAGGTCGATGCGATCATCCCCGTGAACACGGTGATGCCGATCGATACGCGCGCGCTGGCGCCGGCGCCGCTCGCGAGCACGAGCGGCACCACGCCGAGGATGAAGGCGAATGATGTCATCACGATCGGGCGGAAACGCGCACGTGCGGCCTCGGTCGCCGATTCCAGGATTGGTTTCCCCGACTCGCGCAGCTCTCGCGCGAGCTCGACGATCAGGATCGCGTTCTTGGCCGAAAGCGCCATCAGCAGAACGAGCCCGATCTGAACATAAAGATTGTTGTTGAGGCCGCTCTCGGTCAGCGCCGAGAGCGCTATCACCGGCCCGATGAACGACAGCGGCACCGCCAGAATGACCGAGATCGGCGCATACCAGCTCTCGTATTGCCCGGCGAGCACAAGATAGACGAGCAGCAGCGCCAATCCGAACACGATGTACATCTGATTGCCGACGAGCTTTTCCTGATACGACATCGCGCTCCATTCGAAGCCGGTGCCGGGCGGCAGCGTGCGCCGGGCAATCTCCTCCGTCAGCGTCAGCGCCTGGCCGGAGGAGACGCCCTGTGCCGGCAAGCCGATGATCGTCGCGGTGGGACGCAGATTATAAAGGCTGATAAGGGAGGGGCCGACGGTCGGCGTAATTTTCACGAGCGTCCCGAGCGGGATCATTTTCCCGTCCTTGTTACGCACGAACATGTTGTCGATGTCCTCGAGCCGCACGCGCGACTGCGAGTCGGCCTGCACGTAGACTTGGAACACGCGGCCGAACTGGTTGAATTGGTTGACGTAGGTTGAGCCGAGATAACCCCCGAGCGCGGCGAAGACCTGGTCAAGGGACACTTGCAGCGCCTCCGTCTTCACCCGATCGACGTCGAGCCGGTATTGCGGAACGTTCGAGCGGAACGAGGCGAGCACCATCTGCAGGGCCGACTGCGTCTTGGCATTGGCCACGATCGCGTTGGTGACGCTTTGCAGCTTGGCCATGTCGAAGCTGCCGTCGCGCAACTCGACCTGCATGGTGAAACCGGCATCGTTGCCGATGCCCTGGATCGGCGGCGGCGGCATCACCAGAATGTCAGCCTCCGGAATCGCGGCGAGATCGGCGTTGAGCTTGTTGAAGAGCGACATGAGGTCTTCGCCTTCGCCGCGCTCGCTCCAGTCCTTGAGGATGATGTAGGCGACCCCGGCGCTCGACAGCGTCGCGCTGTTGTCGAGCGCCGAGACTCCGGCGATGTTGACGACGCGCGCTACGCCCGGCGTTTTGCGCGCGATCTCGAACACTTTATCCAACGTTTTCTGCGTGCGCTCGAGGGACGCCCCGTCGGGCAATTGCACGATCGCGATCATGTAGCCCTGGTCCTCGATCGGGAGAAAACCGGTCGGTATGCGCGAGAACCAGTAGCCGGTAGCAACTATCAGCGCGATCGCAGCCGCCACCATCAGTGCGCTGTGGGCGACCATGTGGGCCATCAAGCTCGCATACCAGCTCTCGATCCTGTCATAGGCCCGATTGAATCCGCGGTAGAATATGTTGCGCTGCTCCGGCGGAACTGCGGGGCGCAGCCACATGGCGCATTGGGTCGGCTTCAAGGTGGCGGCGTTGATGGCGCTCAGCAGCGCGGTTGCCGCAATCACCAGCGCGAACTGCGCGTACATGCGGCCGGTCAGGCCGGGCAGGAATGCCGCCGGCAGGAACACCGACATCAGCACCAGCGTAATGCCGATGATCGGGCCGAACAGCTGGCGCATCGCGGCGCTCGCCGCCTCGCGCCCCGACATGCCCTTCTCGATGTTGTGGACGGCGCCTTCGACCACCACGATCGCGTCATCCACCACGATGCCGATTGCCAACACGATCGCGAACAGAGTCGAGAAATTGATGGTGAAGCCGAGCGCCGCCATCGCCGCAAAGGCGCCGATGATGGTGACCGGCACCGTCGTCGCCGGGACCAGCATCGCGCGCCAGTCCTGCAGAAACACCAGGATGACGATGAGCACGAGGAACGCGGCTTCGTAGAGCGTCTTGTACACCTCGTGGATCGACTGCTCGACGAACTTGGTGGTGTCGAAGGGAATTTCGGCGATAAGCCCCTGTGGGAACTCGCGCTTGAGCTCGGCCAATTTCTCGCGCACTTCGGTCGCCACGTTGAGCGCGTTCGCGCCCGGCGCCTGATAGACCGCCAGCCCTGCCGCCGGCTGCCCGTCGAGCGTGAAGACCTGCCCGTAAGTCTGCGCTCCCAATTCGACCCGACCCACGTCGCTGAGCCGCGTGATCTCCCCGGCGCGGCCGGTCTTGACAATCACCTTGGCGAATTCGGCCGGATCGCTGAGCCTGCCGAAAACATTGAGTGTGTATTGGAACGATTGGCCGGACGGCGCGGGCGGTGCGCCGATCTGACCCGCGGTGACTTGCGTGCTCTGCTGCTGCAACGCCTGAATCACGTCCTGCGGCACCAGCCCGCGCGCCTGCATTTTGTTCGGATCGAGCCAAATGCGCATCGAATATTGGCCGGCGCCGAACACGACGACATTGCCGACGCCCGGTAGCCGGGCGATCTCGTCCTTGAGGTTGATGGTGGCGTAATTGGCGAGGTAGAGGCTGTCGTAGCGCGCATCGGGCGACGTCAACGTGACGATCTGCAGAATCGCCGTCGAATTCTTCTGCACGATGACGCCCTGCGCCTGCACCGCTTGCGGCAGCTGCGACAGCGCGCTCGACACGCGGTTCTGTACCAGGACCTGCGCGGTGTCGAGGTCGACGCCGATCTTGAACGTGACCGTCAATGAATAGCTGCCATCCGCGCCGCTGAAGGACTGCATGTAGATCATGCCTTCGACGCCGTTCACCTGTTGCTCGATGGGCAAGGCGACGGTATCGACGACAGTGCGGGCGCTCGCCCCGGGATAGCGCGTGATGACTTGCACCGTCGGCGGCACCACATCGGGGTACTGTGCGACTGGCAGCGCAAAGATGGCGACGCCGCCGATCACGATCATCAGGATGGCGACCACGTTCGCCAGAACGGGCCGGGCAATGAAAAAATCGGAGATCATGCGCCGCTGCTGCTATCTGGCGGCTGTGCCAGGAGTCGGCGTCGCAGCCACCGTTTCGAGCTGCGGATCGACTTTCTGGCCCAGGATGGCCCGCAGTATGCCGGCGACGACGACGCGATCGTCCGGCTTGAGCCCGTTCTCGATCACGCGCAGATCACCCACCTTGGGGCCGATGGCGACCTTGCGCTGTTCGACCGTATTGTTCTTGTCAAGCACGAGCAGGTATCGCCCGCCCTGATCGGTGCCGAGCGCTGCGTCGGGCACCAGCAGGGAGTCGTGCTCGTCGGCGGCGCCAACGCGCACACGCACGAAATTGCCGGGCACCAGCACCTGCTCGCGATTCGGCAGGATCGCGCGCACGGCAAGCGTTCCGGTCGCGCGGTCGATGGTGGGAGCGACGTAATTCAATGTGCCGCGATACGGATATCCTTCGTCGGTCTGCAATCCGACTTCGATCGGGTACTGCCTCAACTCCTCCTTGGAGATGCCAAGGCGCCGCATGTCGGCGCGGATGTTGAGCACTTCCTGCTCGTTGATATTGAAGTTGACGTATATCGGAGCGGTTTGGACGATGGTGGCGAGCTGGGTCGGACCGTTCGCTCCCACTAGCTCGCCCGGCGAAACGAGACGCGCGGTGACGACGCCGTCAAAGGGAGCCTTTACGTCTGTATAGGTGAGGTTGAGCTCGGCCTGCGCGGTCTCAGCCTCGGTTTGCTTGAGCTTGGCCCGCGCGGAATCGCGGTCGGCGGTTGCCTTGTCGAGCGCCGACTTCGACGAAACCTGGCGACTCGCCAGCTCGGACTGGCGTTCGTATTCCGCTTCCGCCTGCTTCAATGTTGCTTGGGCGCCGGCCTCGGCGGCCCGCGCCTGCTCGAGCTTGAGCTTGTACGGCTCGGGCTCGATGACAAAGAGCGTCGCCCCTTCCTTCACCTCCTCGCCGTCCTTGTAATTGATCTTCTGCAGGAAGCCCTGCACCCGCGCCACCAGATTGGTGGTGTCTATCGCCGAGCGTAGCCGGTCGCCTCGAGATAGCGGGTGACCTTCTGCTGCACCGGCATCGCGACGGTGACCTTCGGCGGCGGCGGCGCCACATAACGGTTGTCCTGGCCGCAAGCGCACAGCGCCGCCCCAAGCGCGCTTGCGCCCGCGCAAGCAGCAAGGCGCACACCCGCAGCCAGCGGCCAGTCCATCGTCATTGCGCCTGCGCTCGAGGACACCGGCTTGTTGTGAAGCACCGGCTTGGCACCCGCGGCCGCCTCGTTGCGCCCTCTCGCCCCGAAGTTACGATTCCCCGTTTCAAAGGGGAAGCCTCTGAAACACAACCGGCGCCCGAAGGCGCCGATTGTCCCCTTCCCCCGTGTTCCTCGCGCTCAGGAGCTGGTGTTCAGCACCGTGACGGCGCGGCGATTCTGCGACCAGCATGAAATGTCGTTGCACACCGCGACCGGGCGTTCCTTACCATAGGAGATCGTGCGCATGCGTTGCGGATGAACGCCGCGGGAAGCGAGATAGTCGCGCACCGTCTGCGCCCGCCGGGCGCCAAGCGCGATGTTGTACTCGCGCGTGCCGCGCTCGTCGGCATGACCTTCGATGGTGAAGGTGTATTGGTTGTAGACCTGCAGCCACTGCGCCTGCTTCTCCAGCGTGGCAATCGACTGCGAGGTGAGTTCGGACGAGTCGGATTCGAAGAACACCCGATCGCCGACGTTGACCACGAAATCCTGTTGGCTGCCCGGCGGCGCGCTGCCGCCGGCTTGCGGATCGTTGGGTCTGTTCGCGCAAGCGGACGCGGCAAGGGCCAAGGCGAGAAAGCCGGCGAGCTTTGCCGCGCGGACGACGCGCACAACACCATTCGTCATTCCGCTGCCTCCATGGTTGCCTCACTGCCGCACATGCAGGTCTAACAGGTGCGTGGTTAAGCGAAGGTTCTTGCTGACCTTGATCGGGTGTTGCCCTGATCGCTCAACCGCAGGGAAAAAGCGGAAAACCCCTCCCGGTGGTTAATGCCCGGTGAATGCGGCGCCTTATGGGCTCCGCGAGTTCCATTTCATGCTGCGCCCCCCAATCATGCCGCTATTGCAAGAGCGGCGACCACGCAGGATCGGACGCGTAGCTCGGCGTCTTCAAAATCTGCTCGTTGCGGCCGGTCACGTCGACGGTGTAAAGCATCGGCCCGGCATTGCCGCCCGGATCACGGAAGAACATGATCACGCGGCCGTTCGGCGCCCAGGTCGGTCCTTCGTTGTGATAGCCTTCGGTGAGAATGCGTTCGCCTGATCCGTCCGCCCGCATGATACCGATGGCGAACTTTCCCTCCGTCTGCTTTGTGAAAGCGATGTAGTCGCCACGTGGCGACCACACCGGCGTGGAGTAGGCGCCCTCGCCAAAGCTGATGCGTTGCGCCTCCCCGCCCGTCGCCGCCATCACGTAGATCTGCTGTTTTCCGCCGCGATCCGACTCGAAGCTGATGCGCGTGCCGTCGGGCGAGTAGGAGGGGGCGGTGTCGATGACCTGCGTGTCGGTCAAGCGCATCGTCGCTTTCGAGCGCAGGTCCATCACGAACAGGTTGGAACTGCCGCCGCGTTGCAGGCTGAAGATCACGCGCTGGCCGTCGGGCGAGAAGCGCGGGCTAAACGTCATGCCAGGAAAGTTGCTGACAATCTCACGCTGCCCGGTTTCGATGTTCATCAGATAGACTTTGGGATCGCCCTCCCGGTAGGACATGTAGGTGATGGTATCGGCCGCGGACGAGAACCGCGGCGTGAGCACGAGGTCGTCCCCGCGAGTGAGATAGCGCACATTGGCGCCATCCTGATCCATCAATGCCAGCCGCTTGATCCGCCGCTCCTTCGGACCGGATTCGTCGACGAACACGATGCGGGTATCGAAATAACCTTTATCTCCGGTGATCCGCTCGTAGATGGCGTCGGAAATGATGTGGGCTATTCGCCGCCAATTGTCAGCCGTGGTGTTGTATTGCTCGCCGCGCAGCTGCTGTCCCGCGAATACGTCCCACAACCTGAACTCGGCCTTAAGACGTGCGTCGGATTGCGTGATGCGGCCGGTGACCAGCGCCTGGGCATTGATCTGCCGCCAGTCGGGAAAGCGCGGCAGGGTGTCGATGGTGACAATTTTCTCGATATAAGCGGCCTGATCGATCGGAGCGAACAAGCCGGAGCGGCGCAGGTTCGAGGCGATGATTTGACTCACGTTGCGGCCGGTCGCCGGATCCAGTCCGACCCCGACGAAATCCGGGATCGCAATCGGCACCGGCTGGACGTTGCCTTCGGTGACGTTGAGCTTGAGCACCGCCGCCGCAGGTTGCGGCGAAAGGCTTGCGAACGCGCTCGCCGCTCCGCCCAACATGATCAGTCGGCGGCGAGTGAGCAGGCTTGCCGTCGAATCGGCATTAGCCGTCGCGCGGCCGCCCGGCGCAGCGGCGGCAACAGCTAGCCGCGAATCATGTCGCGGGGGTCGAAGGTGATCTCGACGTCTTTCCATTGCTCGTAATGCTCGGGTTTGAGCATGTCGTAGGGTTGCCCCCGAAAGAGTGCGCGAACGGCGCTGTCGCGAGCCGCAATAAACAGCGGGGTCTTTCCGCTGGTTAGCACCATCGGCGGAGCGGCCAGCGTGCCATCGCGCTTGAGCTTGATCCTGATCAACACCACCAGTTCCTGCGGATCCTTCGCCCCCGCGGGTACCGTCCATAGTTGTGCGAGCCGCGCGCGCAAAGCGTCCAACTCACTCAGCGACAACTGCGCCGCGGCACCATTCGACACGCCGAGCGAGGGCGCGTTGTTGAGCGTCTCTCCGGCGGCGGCGAGCCGCGTCGCTTCGCGCTTGTCGAGCAGCGCGGCCACCTGTTTGGGATCGAATTTGGGCGCCGGCGGGGCGGGCTTCTTCGGCGGGATCGGAGGCTTGGCCTCGGCCTTCTTCGGCTCCTGCTTCTTCGCTTCGTCCTTTGCCAAGGCCTCGGCGATCGGATCAGGCGGCTTTTCGGCTTGTTTCTTGTCGGGCGCGGCTTCGGCGGGCTTGGTTTCCGGCGCCGGCGGGGGCTCGCGCGCGGCCTGGACTTCCTTCTTTTCCACCACCTTGGCGGTGGGGTCCTCGACCGGCTTCGCCTCTGCGACCTTTTCGACCAGGGGTTTTGCCGTGTCGGTCTTCGGGGCGGCCTTCGAACCCGCGGTAATGTTGGAGAAGTCGGACGCCGTCACCAGGTCGACCGGCAGACCCTCATTGGACGATACCGGAAGCGGCTTCGCTGCAAGCGACCACACGCTCCACAGCAAAACGGCTGCGTGCCCAATCGCCGATATGGTATAGGCCGTCCTCATTCCTCTTCACGCAGTTAACGCGCAGAGGCCTGCTGCTCGCTCTCGGTCACCAAGGCCACGCGGTGAAACCCAGCGGCTGAGATTCGCCCCATCACCTTCATCACGGTGCCGTAGTCGAGCTGGCGGTCGCCGCGCACGAAGATGCGCTCCTGCGCGCCCTGGCGCGCCTCGGTGATGGCCTGGAGCTTGGGAACGAGTTCCTCCACCGTAATCTCGGTATTTTGCAGATAGATCTGCCCGTCGGCCTTGACCGAAACCGTGAGCGGTTCTTTGTCCTGATCGAGGCTCTTGGCCTGCGTTTGCGGCAGCTCGAGCGGTACCCCCACCGTCAAGAGGGGGGCGGACACCATGAAAATGATGAGTAGCACCAACATGACGTCGACCATCGGCGTCACGTTGATCTCGGCCATGACCGGGCGACGGCGATGCCGCCTGCCGGCAAGCGCGGCAGTGCCACCGTTCATTGCCATTTGCGTCCCCCTATCCCCGTTCGTCGATCTGCCGCGAGAGAATCGCAGCAAACTCGTCGGCGAACCCCTGCAGGCGCTGGGCCTGTTTATTCACGTCGGATACGAACTTGTTATAGAAAATGGTCGCCGGTATGGCAGCGATGAGGCCGATTGCAGTCGCAAACAGGGCCTCCGCAATGCCGGGGGCGACCACCGCGAGCGAGGTGGACTGCTGGCCGGCGATTGCCCGAAAGCTCGTCATGATGCCCCAAACGGTCCCGAACAGGCCGACAAAGGGACCGGCCGAGCCGACCGTGGCCAAGACCAGAAGATGACGCTCCAGCCGGGCAATCTCGCGCTGGATGGTAACCTCCATGACCTTTTCGATACGCATCTGCAGGCCGGCAAAGGAACGCGGCTGGCCCTCGACGCTGCGCTTCCACTCGCGCATGGCCGCCACGAACAGCGCCGCCATCGAATGGGTCGGCCGCGAGGCCAGCGCCCGGTAGAGTTCCTCCAGGGATTGGCCGGACCAGAACGCCTGCTCGAAGCTATCCATGGCGCGCTGGGTGCGTGAGTAAAGGATGAGTTTCTCGATGGCGATCGCCCAGACCATGATCGACGCGACCAAAAGGCCGATCATCACCAGTTTGACCACCAGATCCGCGTTCTGGAACAGATCCCAGATGGAAAGCGGCGCGGCGGATGGCATGGCATCTCCTTTCCCGGCTTATCCTTCGGCTGTCCCGCGAAAGGTGACCAAACTAGGGCGCAGGATGCGCCATTTCGACGTTAGCTGGCGCCGATTGGATTAATGCCCGGTTACCGGACCGAGACGGCCGCCGGTGCGGCGCAAGGTCACCCCACGAAAGCTTGCCCAAGCCGACGGCGATATCAGCCGCGCACGCAGCAGATCAACGGCCGATGCGGCCCTGATCGGCGCGCATTGCCGTGCGCAGCGCTTTGGGAATTGGCCGCGCCCGTCCCTCGCAAACAAAGGCGACACGCACATGCGCCTCGAGGAGGAGATCATCCCCCCGCAGGATGCGCTGATTGAGCGTGATCGAGGCGCCCTTCACCTCTTCCGGCGCGGTCACCACCCTCAACACGTCGTCCATGCGGGCGGGCTTGAGGAACTCGATCTGCATCGAGCGCACCACGAAGGCAAAGCCCGGCGTCTCCGCGCTCGCCTCCTCGAACAACGCGCGATGATGGGCGCCGAGCAGGCGAAGATGATTGCTCCGGCCGCGCTCCATGAAGCGCAAGTAGTTGGCGTGATAGACGATGCCGGAGAAGTCGGTGTCTTCGTAATAGACGCGAACGGACATGACGTGACGGCCGCCTCGTAACTCGCCGTCGAGCTCCTTCATCGCCACGGCACACGCGCCCGCATCGCTGCCTCCCAGTTCTTGCCGTCGAACGGCTTCGGCGAGATCGCAGCGACATCGATATCGTCGAGGCAACGTACATTGACGTCGATCTTGTCAGGGTCCGAGCGCGGCACGTAGAACGGATGAATGCCGCAGTGTTTGCAGAACGTGTGCTTCGCGGTCCTGGTGTTGAACTGGTAGGTCGTCAGGTCGTCCTTGCCGCTGAGCAGCTCGAACCGTTCCGGCGATACGATGAGATGCAGAAATCCTTTCTTGGTGCAGACCGAGCAGTTGCAATCGGTCACGCGCTCGAGATCGGCCGTGACGCGGAACCGCACGCGGCCGCAATGGCAGCCGCCCTCCATGGTCCTGAGCCCGGTCGTCGCCACGGCAATCATCCTGCCCGCGCCCCCGAACTACTCCTCCACGCCCTCGCCGAACAAGCCGAATTGCGCCGGATCGCGTGCGGGCTCGGCGAGCCCGAGATGACGGAACGCGTGCGACGTCAACAGCCGGCCGCGCGGGGTGCGTTGCAGGAAACCGCGCTGAATGAGGAACGGCTCGATGATTTCCTCGATCGCGTCGCGCGGCTCGGATAGCGCCGCAGCGATGGTCTCGATGCCGACCGGACCGCCGCCGTAGTTCTCCGCTATGGTGGTGAGATAGCGCCGGTCCATGGCATCGAGCCCCGCGGCATCGACCTCGAGCTCGAGAAGCGCGCGGTCGGCGGCGGCGCGGTCTATCGCGGTTGCGCCGGCGACGAGGGCAAAGTCGCGCACCCGGCGCAACAGCCGTCCGGCGATGCGGGGCGTGCCGCGCGCGCGACGGGCGATCTCGTTCGCGCCGTCGGCGGTCATGCCGATGCCGAGGACGCGCGCGCCGCGGTTGACGATCTCTTCGAGCTCCCCCTCGGAATAAAAATTCAGCCGCACCGGAATCCCGAAGCGGTCGCGCAGCGGATTGGTGATGAGACCGGCGCGCGTGGTGGCGCCGATCAGGGTGAAGCGCGCGAGATCGATCTTCACCGAACGCGCGGCCGGCCCTTCGCCGATAATGAGGTCGAGCTGAAAATCCTCCATCGCCGGATAGAGGATCTCCTCGACCGCAGGATTAAGCCGGTGGATTTCGTCAATGAACAGCACGTCGCGATCTTCGAGGTTCGTCAGCAGCGCCGCGAGGTCGCCGGCCTTGGCGATCACCGGACCCGACGTGGCGCGGAAATTCACGCCAAGCTCGCGCGCCACGATTTGCGCGAGCGTAGTCTTGCCCAGCCCGGGCGGGCCGACGAACAGCACGTGGTCGAGCGGCTCGCGCCGCGCCCGCGCCGCCTCGATGAACACCGAGAGGTTCGAGCGCGCCTGCTGCTGGCCGATGAACTCGGCGAGCCGCTGCGGACGCAAGGAGCCGTCCGCCGCCTCGGCTTCGTCGTCGCGGCGCTCGGCCGTCACCAGGCGGCGGGGAGTCGAGCTCAACGAGGCGTCCTCACAGCGTGCGCTCCCGGCTGTACTTGTTCGGCAGCAAGTCGGTGATTGCCGCGACCGCGGGACCGTTGGCGCCGGGCACGATCACGCGGGCGTTGCGGTCGTAGTCCCAGATCAGCTCGCGGCAGCTGCCGCACGGCGACACCACGACGATCGCCTGATCCGCCCCGTCGGGATCGGGATGGCGCACCGCCACGATGGTCTCGATGCCGGTCTCGCCGACGTCGGTGACCGCACGGCCAAGCGCCACCGCCTCCGCGCACACCGCCATGCGCCCCAAATAGGCGTCGAGGTTGACACCGGTATAGATGCGTCCGTCGCGGGTGCGCAGCGCGGCGCCGACTTCTTGCCAGTCGTTGCGGTAACGCCGTTTGATCGCGTCAGTGGCGGCGGCGATCAGCTCCCGGTCGCGCTGGCCCAGCCCCGTCATTTCGCAAGTTCCTTCAATCCCAGCCGGATGAGCCGCGCGGTGTCGGCTCCCTCGCCCGCGCTGCGCGTCGCGGCGGCGATGGCGGCGGCCGCCTGCGGCTGACCGTAGCCGAGATTAATCAACGCCGAGACCGCGTCCACGATCGGCTGCGGCGCGCGTTTATCCTCCACCGCGCCGGAGAGCCTGATCACCGCCGGATCGACCGTGGCGTAGGCCGGCGCCTTGTCCTTCAATTCCGTGACGATGCGCTCGGCGACCTTAGGACCGACGCCGGGCGCGCGCGCGACCATCGCCTTGTCGCGCATGGCGATGGCGGAGGCGAGATCCGCGGCCTTGAGCGTGCCGAGCACGGAGAGCGCGACCTTGGCGCCGACGCCCTGCACGGTCTGCAGCAAACGAAACCACTCGCGCTCGACGTCGGTGAGAAAGCCAAACAATCTGATTTGATCCTCGCGCACGTAAGTTTCGATCGACAGCGCGACGGGCTGCCCCGCGCCCGGCAATTCCTGCAGCGTGCGCGCGGAGCATTGTACGAGGTAACCCACGCCGTTGACGTCGAGAACGATGTAGTCCTCGCCGTAACCGTCGATGATGCCTTTAAGCTTGCCGATCATGCGCGTGCCTCAGCCCGCCGCTACCTTGAGCACGCGGCTGCGGCGATGGTGCGCATGGCACACGGCGATCGCGAGCGCGTCGGCCGCATCCTCCGATTGCGGATCGGCTTTCGGCAGCAGCACTCCGATCATCATGCGGATCTGCGCCTTCTCGCAATGACCGGCGCCGACGATGGTTTTTTTCACCAGATTCGGGGCGTATTCCGCAACCGGAAGCCCGGACATCGCCGGCACCAGCATGGCGATGCCGCGCGCCTGACCGAGCTTGAGCGTTGCGGAGGCATCCTTGTTGACGAAGGTCGCCTCGACCGCGGCCTCGTGCGGCGCATGCTCGTCCACCACGCGCCGCAAGCCGTCATGGATGGTAAGGAGCCGCGCGGCCAGCTGGGCTTTCTCGTCGGTCGTCAGCGACCCGCAGGCCAGAAAGCTCAGGCGGTTGCCGTCAAGCGCTACCACGCCCCAGCCGGTGCGGCGGAGGCCGGGATCGATGCCGAGAATGCGAATCAGGCTGCGCATGATCATTCCGTTGATAACTCCGCCGGCGGCAACAGCCTAGGGCGGTTGCGGCGCTCTCCCCGCTCGGATTTGCAACGAGCCGCCCTGGAGGACCGAGCCGAGCGAGCAGCGCCAGCCCGCGTCCGAGGCCCCGTGCCAGCGATCAACGTGTCGCCGCGGCCCGACCCGACGAGGCCTCCGCACCCACCTTCTGCATGAGCGCGTCCGAAACCTCGAAATTGGCGTAGACGTTCTGCACGTCGTCGTGCTCGTTGAGCGCCTCGATCAGCTTGAGCAGTCTCTCGCCCTGCTCGTCGTTCACCGCGACGGTGTTCTGCGGTTTCCATATCAGCGCCGCTTTGCGCGGCTCGCCGAATTTTGCCTCGAGCACCTTCGCCACCTCGCGCAGAGAATCCTGCGTCGTATAGATTTCGTGTCCGGCCTCGCTCGAGGCGACGTCCTCTGCGCCGGCTTCGATGGCGGCCTCCAACATGGCATCGGCGCTCGCGGCCTTGGCGTCATACTCGACCACGCCGACATGGTCGAACATGAAGGAGACGGCGCCGGTCTCGGCCAAGTTGCCGCCGGATTTGGTGAAGGTCGCACGCACTTCGCCGGCGGTGCGGTTGCGGTTGTCGGTCAAGACCTCCACGATGACGGCGACGCCGCCCGGTCCATAGCCCTCGTAACGAATCTCATCGTAGCTCTCCGCATCGCCGCCGGTCGCTTTCTTAATGGCGCGGTCAATGTTGTCCTTGGGCATATTCTCCGCGCGGGCGGCGATGACCGCCGCGCGCAGGCGCGGATTCATGGCGGGATCGGGCAATCCTATCTTGGCGGAGACGGTGATTTCGCGCGCGAGCTTGCCGAACAGCTTGGATTTCGCCGCATCCTGCCGCCCCTTGCGGTGCATGATGTTTTTGAATTGGGAATGGCCGGCCATGGCTTGCTCCTCGACGGCCTGTCCCGCGCAAGAGCTAAAGCGCGATCGGCCGAGCCGCGGACGATGAATTGATGTCGGGCGCCCGATAGGAGGCGTCTCGCGCTCAAAATAGGACGCGGCTGCGCGGAAATCCAGAACCTGGCTCCGGGGCGCAACGACACCTCGCCATGCGCCGTCAGCGAACCCCGCCGGTATTGCGGATGGGGCCGATCGCGGCCGCGAACCGGTTGCGAAGATCGGCAAGCAGGCGCTCGTTGGTGACGAAGTCGCGATAACCATTGGCCACGCGGTACGCGAACAGGGGCTTGAGCCCTGCGGGCGGCGGGACGTCGCCGCGCGGCGAGAATGTGCCGATGCGGCGTTGCTGTTCGGGTGCCAAAATCCAGCTGAGATAAAGCTTTGCCACATTGGGATGCGGCGCCTCCTTGAAAATGCCGGCGGTCGAGTAATAGACCGGAATTGGATCAAGCTCGGCGAACGCAAACTCGATCGGCTGATCCGCCTTTTTCAGATTGAGGATGGTCGAAGTCGTGGCATCCAGCGTGACGATATTGGTGCCGGCGGCAACCGAGCGCGAGACGCTCAAATGGCCTTGCACCCAGTTGGGCTCGTTCGCGAGATACTTGTCGATATAATCGGAGCCGTGAGTCTGCGCGAGCGTGTGAAACAGATAGAGCGTCGCATCATCGTCGTGCGGGTAACAGGCGATCATCTTGCCGCGAAATTCCGCCTTGAGGAAATCGAGCGCCGATTTCGGAACATTCTCCGGCTTCACCTGTCGCGTATTGTGGGCGTATGAGAGCGTGCCCACGTACCACACGATGAACGCACCGTCGGGATCCTTGAACGACTTGTCGATGGCGTCGAAGCCTTCCGGCTTGAAGGCGAGCAGCTTCCCCTGGCCTTTCCAGCGCACGAAGTCCTGCGCCGTCTGGAACAGCACCATGTCGGCTTGCAGATTCTGGCGCGCGAACTGTTGCTCGATTTTCTGATTCAGCACGTTGCTGAAGCCGCCTTCGATCGAAACCGTCAGGCCGGGAAATTTGCTTTCGAATTCCCTCGCCAAGGGCTCGTAGTTCGTCACCGGACCGCCCGCATAGATCACCAGCGATTTCTCCGCCTTGGCCTTGGCATAGAGCTCGTCAAGCGTCTCGGCGTAGCCACACGCGCAGCACGAAATGAGCGCGGCAATCAGCGCCGCCGAGCCAGGCGCAGCCATTCGTAGCGAGACGGGACACATGCAGTCCTCCCGAGAAATTGTGCGACGAGGTATCCTAGTCCCAAAAATGCGGGCGCGCCTGTTCCAACCGACCGCCGAGCCGCACCGTCGCGACGCGCCGCGCGAGTCCGCTGGCATCGTCGGTCTCGACCGCGAGCGCACACAAAGTCGCTTCCCCCGTCGCCGGCTCGAAGCGCGCGCCGGAAATCTTGCGCAGGAACCGCGACAGCGGCTCCTCCTTGTCCATGCCGATGATCGAATCGTAATCGCCGGTCATGCCCACGTCGGAGATGAAAGCGGTTCCGCGCGGCAGGATTTGGTGGTCGCCTGTCGGCACATGCGTGTGCGTGCCGACGACGAGGCTCGCACGACCGTCGCAGAAATGGCCCATCGCCTGCTTTTCGCTCGTCGCTTCGCCGTGAATATCGACGATGATGGCGTCAGCCGCCTGCCTGAGCGGACAGGCGGCAAGCTCGCGCTCGACCGCGGCGAAGGGATCATCCAGCGGGTCCATGAAGATGCGGCCCATGGCATTGACGACGAGCACGCGCGCGCCGTTCTTCGCCTCGATCAGCGCCACGCCGCGCCCGGGCGTGCCGGCGGGATAATTGATCGGGCGCAGCAGCCGCGGGGCGCGTTCAATGAAAACCAGCGCCTCTTTCTGGTCCCAGGAATGGTTGCCGCCGGTGATCACGTCGGCGCCGGCATCGACGAATTCCTGGTAGATCGCTTCGGTGACGCCGAAGCCGCCGGCGGCGTTCTCGCCGTTAAGCGCGACGAAGTCGAGCTTCCAGTCGCGCACGAGCGCGCCGAGGCGCTCGAGCAAAACAGCGCGTCCGCTGCGTCCCACGATGTCGCCGATGAAGAGGATGCGCATTCGTCACACGGTGCGGCAGTCGATGACCTCGCGCTCCGTTAGCACGAGATCGAGGCGCGCGTCGCGCTGGGTCGTCGGCACGCTGGGGATTTCCTGTGTGGCGAAGGCGAGCCCGCAGGCGGTGATTGTCTTGCGCGCGCGCAAGGCCGCGATGGTCAAGTCGTAGTAACCGGCGCCGTAGCCGATGCGCTGCCCGCTGCGGTCGAAGGCCAAAAGCGGCACGATCAGGATGTCGGGCAAAACTTCCGGCGCGTCGGGTGCGGGCTCGCGAATGCCCCAAACGCCGGCCACGAGCGTTTGGCCAAAGGCGAAGGCGCGCATGGCGAGCGGCTTGCCGCGCCCGGCGACCGCCGGCAACGCGAGTTGGACGCCGCGGCTTGCAAGCTCGCGCATCAGCGGGATGGGATTGATCTCACTCCCGAGCGGCATGAAGCCGGAGACGATCGCCTGCGGTCCCACCGTGATCGGAAACGGCCGCTCTGCAATGGCGTGTGCCGCGGCGCTGCGGACGCTGGCCGGCAACGCATCACGGCGCGCGCGCGCTTGCCGACGCAGTTCAGCCTTGGCGTCTGCAATGGAGATGGATTGAGCCATTGACCCGGGCGTCAGTGCGGAGCCGCAATGGCCGTTGGAGCGTCGATCCCGGGTTCCCTACGAAAGTAGGTGGGCGCCATATGTCCGAGCCCACGAGCCCGGTCAGGGACAGCT
>Ga0306924_10000401_pt1 | contig 36113 bp, 32 predicted proteins | sample sta12Can44000111_FD_203756 | JGI IMG/M metagenome (GOLD analysis project Ga0306924, IMG submission 203756) | Lab enrichment of tropical soil microbial communities from Luquillo Experimental Forest, Puerto Rico - statanox.12C.anox.44.000.111 (v2)... | ecosystem: Environmental > Terrestrial >... | reverse complement strand
CGAACGCGGCTACGATCAGCGCGAATTCACGCTGGTTCCGTTCGGCGGCATGGGCCCGACCATCGCCGGGATGGTCGCGGCCGAGCTCGGCATCGGCCGCATCCTTATTCCCCGCGATCCCGGCATCTTCAGCGCGCATGGCATGCTCGTAACGGACGTGCAGCAGGAGCGCAGCTTCACTCGAATCACGCCGGTCGACGGGACAACGGCGGCCGAACTCGACGGCATCTTTGCCGAGTTGGAGAACGCGGCGCTCGACGATCTGATGCGAGAGAACTTCCCGCGCGAGCGTTTGCTCAGCCGCAGGCATGCCGGCATGCGCTATCGCGGCCAGTCGTACGACGTGGCGGTGCCGGTGCCGCGCCTGCGCACGCCGCAGGATTTGACCGATCTGGTCAAGCGATTTCACGCCGCGCATCAGCGGCGCTACGGCCACATGGCCGAAATTGAAGCCGTGGAGATCGTCAATTTCCAGGTGACGGCGGTCGGGATCATTCCCAAGCCGACCCTGAAGACGTTCACCGCTCCCGCGGAAATACCGCAGCAAACATCATCCGCGACCCGGCAAGCCTATTTCAGCGCAACCGAGGCAAGCGACGTGCCGGTGCTCCGGCGTGCCGCCTTGGGCCCGGGCACATCCATCGAAGGGCCGGCGGTCGTCGAGGAGAAAACGTCGACTCTCGTGCTCTATCCTGGGCAGCGCGCCGAGGTCGACGCTTACCTAAATATCGAGGTTAAGCTGCCACCCTGATGAGCACGCGATGCGGACCTCGCTCAGATCGCCATTGCGCGTCTGAGTGCCGCCTCGTCCATCGTGTCACGGCTGCAGGAATAGACGATCGCGCCGCGGTCCATCACGGCAAAGTGGTCGCCCAACTCGCGCGCGAAGTCGAGATATTGCTCGACCAGCACCACCGCGATCTGCCCAAGACTGCGCAAATACCCGATGGCGCGCGCGATATCCTTGATGATCGAAGGCTGAATGCCCTCGGTCGGCTCGTCCAGCAAGAGCAGACGCGGCCGCATGACGAGGGCCCGCCCGATCGCGAGCTGCTGCTGCTGGCCGCCGGAGAGATCGCCGCCACGCCGGCCGAGCATGCCGTTGAGCACCGGAAACAGCGCGAACACGTCGTCGGGGATCGAGCGATCCTCGCGCTTGAGCGGAGCAAAGCCGGTCTTGAGATTCTCCTCGACCGTCAAGAGTGGGAAGATTTCGCGCCCCTGCGGCACGTAGGCAATGCCGCGCCGCGCGCGCTCGCTGGGCTTGAGGCGGGTGATGTCCTCCCCGTCGAACCTGATCGCACCTTTGCTGATTGCATGCTGTCCGGCGAGAGCGTCCAGGAGGCTTGTCTTGCCGACGCCGTTGCGCCCCAGCACGCACGTCACCTTGCCCGCCTCGGCGGCGAGCGACACGTTGCGCAACGCCTGCGCCGCGCCGTAATGCAGATCAATCGAGTCGACTTGCAACATCGTGCTATCGCCCCAGATAGACCTCGACCACGCGCTCGTTCTGCGAGACCTGGTCGATCGTGCCTTCCGCCAGCACCGAGCCTTCGTGCAGACAGGTGACCTTGACGCCGAGCTCGCGCACGAAGGCCATATCGTGCTCGACCACGACGACGGTGCGCTCGCGATTGATCTCTTTGAGCAGCTCCGCAGTCTGCCGCGTCTCGGCATCGGTCATGCCGGCAACCGGCTCATCGACGAGGAGCAGCTTGGGCTCTTGCGCCAGCAGCATGCCGATCTCGAGCCATTGCTTCTGGCCATGGGCAAGCGAGCCGGCGATGCGGTGGCGCAACGCCGACAGGCGGATGATCTCGAGGATCCGGTCGATCCGATGCTTCTCTTCCTTTGTTTCCCGCCAGAACAGCGTCTTGCGGGCGCGCCGGTCGCCCTTGAGGGCAAGGCCGATATTGTCCTCGACCGTGTGCATGTCGAATACGGTCGGCTTCTGGAACTTGCGGCCGACGCCGAGCAGCGCAATCTCGGTCTCGTCGAGGCGCGACAGATCGTAGGCGCCGTCGAAGTAAACATCCCCCGTGTCGGGCCTGGTCTTGCCAGTGACGACGTCCATCATGGTGGTCTTGCCGGCGCCATTGGGGCCGATGATGGCGCGCATCTCGCCTGGCTCGATGGTGAAGGAGAGATTGTTGAGCGCGCGGAAGCCATTGAACGACACGGTCACGCCGTCGAGATAGAGAAGCGCCGTAGTGGTGCGCGCGTCCATCGCTCACTCCGCCGGCCGGGGAGCGGCATACGATACGCCCGCGGCTAGGCGCCGCCGCTCCCGCCATTCGCGCCAATGATGATGGATCGTGCCCACGACACCGCGCGGCAACAGCAGCGTGACGGCGACGAATAATCCGCCGAGCACGAACAGCCAATAAGGCGCCAGCACGCCGCTGGTGAAATAGGTCTTGCCGTAATTCACGAGCACGGCGCCGAGCACCGCCCCGGTCAGCGTGCCCCGCCCGCCGACGGCAACCCAGATCACCGCCTCGATGGAATTGCCCGGCGAAAACTCGCTCGGGTTGATGATGCCGACCTGCGGCACGTAGAGTGCGCCGGCGACGCCCGCCATGCAGGCCGACAGGGTGAAAACCAAGAGCTTGTACGCCTCGACGCGGTAACCGAGAAAACGCGTACGCGCTTCGGCATCGCGGATGGCGACCAGAACCTTGCCGAACTTCGAGCTCACGACGATGCGGCAGATGACAAAGCCGAGCATCAGCGCAAGCATGGAGGCGGCAAACAGCGCCGCCCGCGTTCCCGGCGCCTGCACGTTGAAGCCGAGAATGTCCTTGAAGTCGGTCAGGCCGTTGTTGCCGCCGAAGCCGAGATTGTTGCGGAAGAAGCCGAGCATCAGGGCAAACGTCAGCGCCTGGGTGATGATCGACAAGTAGACTCCGGTGACGCGACTCCTGAACGCGAACCAGCCGAACACGAAAGCGAGCAGACCCGGCACGAGCAGCACCATGAACGCGGCGTAGGCAAAGTGCTGAAAGCCGTACCAGTAGATCGGCAGTTCCGGCCAGTTCAGGAACACCATGAAATCGGGCAGCACCGGATGGGCGTAAACTCCTCGCGTTCCGATCTGCCGCATTAAATACATGCCCATGGCGTAGCCGCCGAGTGCGAAGAAAGCGCCGTGCCCGAGCGAAAGAATGCCGCAATAGCCCCAGATCAGATCGATCGACAATGCTAACAGCGCAAAACAAAGATATTTGCCGAACAGCGCCACGAAATACGACGACAAATAAAACGGCGAGCTCTCCGGCACCGTGAGATTGAGCACCGGAACGAGAATTCCGATCGCCGCCAGCGCAGCCAAAAAGGCGAGTGCGCCGCGATCGAGCGAGCGCGTAAGCAGGTCCGCCATCATGCCTCTACCGCCCTGCCCTTCAAGGCGAATAGCCCTCGCGGTCGCTTCTGGATGAACAAGATGATCAGGACAAGTATCGCGATCTTGCCGAGCACCGCGCCGGCGTAAGGCTCGAGGAACTTGTTGGCGATGCCAAGCGTGAATGCGCCGACCAGGGTTCCCCACAGATTGCCCACTCCGCCGAACACCACCACCATGAAGGAGTCGATGATGTAGCCCTGGCCGAGATTAGGGCTGACGTTGTCGATTTGCGACAGGGCGACGCCGGCAAGCCCGGCGATGCCGGAGCCGAGGCCGAAAGTGAGCGCATCGATGCGGCTCGTGCGGATGCCCATCGACGCCGCCATCGCCCGGTTCTGCGTCACCGCGCGCATCTCGAGGCCGAAGCGGGTGAAGCGCAACAGCGCGAGCAGGCCCGCGAAGATCACGAGAGTAAACACGATGATCCACAGCCGGTTGTAGGTGATGGTGATTTGGCCGAGTTCGAACGAGCCGCTCATCCACGACGGGTTGGCGACATCCTTGTTGGTCGGACCAAAGACGGTGCGCACAGCCTGCTGCAGGATCAGCGACAGGCCCCAGGTGGCGAGCAGCGTCTCCAGCGGCCGGCCGTAGAGAAAGCGGATGATACCGCGCTCGATCAGAATGCCGACAAAGCCGGCGACCAGAAACGCGAGCGGAATGGCAATAGCGAGCGAATAATCGAACAGCGCGGGATTGTGGGCGCGGATCACCTGCTGAACGACGAAGGTCGTGTAGGCGCCGAGCATGACCATTTCGCCGTGCGCCATATTGATGACGCCCATCACGCCGAAGGTGATGGCGAGCCCGATCGCCGCCAGCAGAAGCACCGAGCCTAGGGAAAGGCCGTACCAGGCGTTCTGCAGCGCGGTCCAAAACGCAAGGCTGTTTTCGATCGAAGCGATGGCGTCGGCCGCCGCCTTTCTGACGGCAGGAGAGGCGTTCCCCGGCAACCCGCCGAGCAGCGCGAGCGCCTCCTGATCTCCGCGCTGGCGGATCACGGCGATGGCGCCGATCTTGTCGGCATCGGACGCATTGTCGAGATAGAGCACGACCGCGGCGCGCGCCTCGATCAGGGCCTGTTTCACGCCCGCGTCGGTTTCGCGCGGGATGGCTTGGTCGAGGGCTTTCAGTGCATTGGCATCCCTGGATTTGAGCACGGCCTGCGCCGCCTCGAAGCGCTTGCCCGCATCGGGAGCCATCAGCGTCAAACCGCCGAGCGCAGCTTCGACGATCCGCCGCAAGCGGTTGTTGAGGCGCACCGGGGCGATGTCGGACGGCGCGGTGCCGACAACCGGGCGACCCGTTGCGGCGTCGATCAGCTGGTCAGACGCCTCACGAATGAAAACCTGCTTCTCGTCGGCGCTGAAAAGGAGCCGCCCCTCCTGCAACGCGCCGATGACCTGCGCGGCAAGCGCATTACCGCTCGTGGCGACTGCGTTGATGCCTTCGATGGTCTCGTCGAAACTATCGGCCGTGAAACGGAGAAGCGCATCCTCGTAAGGCCCGGCGCGCACCGCCGTCGTCAGGGCGGCGAGCACGCCAAGCGCGCAGACGAGCGCGATGAAGCGATCGCTGAAGGCACGCATTCCGTCGTCCCGGCATTCACGAGCGAGGCGGCCCAAATTAGAGTAGCTGGGTCGCCTCCAGCCTTGCTGCGAGCACCAGCTATGTCTCGGTGCCACAGCCCCGGCGACTCCCACTCCCTAAACGGGAGAGGGAGCGCACCGAGTTACGCGCGCAACAGCACTAGGCACCGCCACCGCATTTCTTGGTCACGGTGTTGTAGTTTCCGCATTTCAGCGTCACCCAGTCGGCTTCCAGATCTTTGGAGCCGGGCAGGTACTTGGACCAGGCATCGCCAGGCACCAAGGTCGGCGTCTTCCAAACGACGTCGAACTGGCCGTCTCCACGTACCTCGCCGATATAGACCGGCTTGGTGATGTGATGGTTGGGGAGCATCTTCGAGGTACCGCCGGTGAGGTTAGGGGCCTCGATGCCGGGCAACGCGTCGATCACCTTGTCCGGATCGGTCGACTTGACCTTCTCGACCGCCTTCACCCACATCGCGAAGCCGATGACGTGGGCCTCCATGGGATCGTTGGTGACGCGCTTCGGGTTCTTGATGAAAGCCTTCCAGTCAGCGATGAACTTCTGGTTGATCGGCGTCTTGATCGACTGGAAATAGTTCCAGGCGGCGAGGTGGCCGACCAGCGGCTTGGTGTCGATGCCGGCGAGTTCCTCCTCGCCGACCGAGAAGGCGACGCTCGGGATGTCCGTTGCCTTGATGCCCTGGTTGCCCAGCTCCTTGTAGAACGGAACGTTGGCATCGCCGTTGATGGTGGAGACGACCGCCGTTTTCTTGCCCGCCGACCCGAACTTCTTGATATCGGACACGATGGTCTGCCAGTCGGAGTGGCCGAACGGCGTGTAATTGATCATGATGTCGGAATCCGCGACGCCCTTCTGCTTGAGATAGGCCTCGAGGATTTTATTGGTGGTGCGCGGATAGACGTAGTCGGTGCCGGCAAGCACCCAACGCTTGGCCTCGCCGCCGTCCTTCGACATCAGGTAATCGACCGCCGGGATCGCCTGCTGGTTGGGAGCGGCGCCGGTATAGAACACGTTGCGCTCGCTCTCCTCGCCCTCGTATTGCACGGGGTAGAACAGGATGCTGTTGAGCTCCTTGAACACCGGCAGGACCGATTTGCGCGATACCGAGGTCCAGCAGCCGAACACCGCTGCCACCTTGTCCTTGGTAATGAGCTCGCGCGCCTTCTCCGCGAATAGCGGCCAGTTCGAGGCCGGGTCGACAACAACCGCTTCGAGCTTCTTGCCGAGCAGGCCCCCCTTCTTGTTCTGCTCCTCGATCAACATGAGCATGACGTCCTTCAGCGTCGTCTCGCTGATCGCCATGGTGCCGGAGAGCGAATGGAGGATGCCGACTTTGATGGTGTCTTGCGCCTTGGCGGGAAGCCCCGCCGCAAGGCTCAATGCCAGTGCCGCCGTGGCGGCAAGCAAATGGCGGGCGAACGGTCGCTGGGCGACCGCAGCGATGGATCTCTGCATCGCGATGTCCTTCTGTTTGACGCGCGGCAAACGGCGTAGAGCCGTTGCAAGGGGTGAATCGCAAGCGGCGTGCCAAGCCCCAACGGCAAGGTAAATCATTGCGCCGCCTCGCTGATCGGGTGCCGACAAACCCGGTCCGGCAGCCGGCGGTGTCGTCCTTGCCGCCAAAATAGACATCCGCCTAATCGCTAGGCAGGATGGTCGCCCAATCCAGCGGCGGGTCGTTCGGCAGACCTGGTAAAAACCGGTTAATTGTTTGAAATCACGCGGAAAAACCCGCGCCCGCCCACGCTAGGTCGGCAACGCGCGAGCGAGCGCGCTGCGGAACGCCACGGGGGTGCCGTGAGGGTAAAGCCAACGCTGACGTAATCCTGGGTCCTTCCTCCGGCACCGATCCTCAATGTTGTGCACCAGACGCCTGCCGCGCCCACGCGCGGTAATGTGACTCTAGACGCATCGCGCGCGAACAGGTTGCGTGATAAGAAGAGGCTATCGGAGGCGACGTCTCTTCGGGTGCGCCCGAACAAGAACCTTCAGGGAGATGCCTATGAATCAACCAAGCACAGTCGATCGGCGTAAATTTCTCGGCGCGCTCGGCGTCACCGTCGGCGGGACCGGTCTCGCCGGCGCCGGACTGATGGCCGGACCGCAAGTGGTCAAAGCCGCCACAGAGCCGGCCAAAGGCAAGATTCCGGATACGCCCTTCCGCACCGGCCATATGACGTTCTTCACCAGCGCGGCGGCGGTGCTCGGCGAGCCGTCGCACAAGGGCCACATCCTGGCGGCGGAAGAGATCAATGCCCAGGGCGGACTGCTCGGCAAGCGCAAGATCGAGACGATTACCGCCGACGAGGCCGCCGGCACCGACGCCAATGTCAAAGAGCTGCGGCGCATGAAGCTCGAAGGCAAGATCGACCTCTTCACCGGCGTGATTTCGAGCGGCAACTCGCCCGCGCTTGCCCCGGTCGCGGAGGAACTCGGCATACTGACGATCTTTACCGACGGCTGCACCGACTTCGTGTTCGACGTGGCCGATCCCGAGCCGAAATACGTATTCCGCATCACCAACATCCAATCGGCGGACGGGATCACGGCGGCGCTCGGCACCGCGCAGACGTGGCCGAATGTGCGCAAGATCGCGCACATTCACCCGGACTACAGCTACGGCCGCAACGCTGCCGAGCACTTCACGCTGGCGATCGAGCGGCTGCTGCCGGGCGCCGAGGTCGTGTCGGAAAGCTGGCCCAAACTCGGCACCACCGATTTCACCTCGCACATCACCAAGGCGATGTCGGCCAATCCGGATCTGCTCTATACGTCGGTGTGGGGCGGCGATTACGTGGCGATGTACAAGCAGGCGCTGCGTTACGGCCTGTTTGATAAGATGAAGGTCGCGACCACGCTTGCACTGGGCGTCGCGCCGCATGCGATCGGCAAGGATCATCCCGAGGGCGTGCTATCGGGCGTCCACTCCAACTACTACTTCACCTATCCGGGCGGCGACCGCTGGCCGCTGAACAAGGCGTTCGTCCAGCGCTACTACAAGCGGTGGAACGAATATCCAAACTTCCAGTCGGAAGGCGCGTATGTCGCGCTCTACATGCTCAAGACCGCCATCGAGCGCGCCAACAAGCTCGCCGGCGGCTGGCCGGAGGACGAGGCGATCATCAGCCAGCTCGAAGGCCTCGGCATGGATACCCCGTCGGGCTACATCTACATCCGTCCCGACAACCACCAGGGCTATAAGGACGCGGTGACCGGATTCAGCAAGAATCTGCCCGACTATCCGTTCGCGACATGGGACCCCCACCGGGTTATTACCATTCCGATCCGCAACATCACCGCGCCGGCGGGTTGGGCGAAGCCCGGCAAAGGGCACAACGAGTCGACCGCCGCCGCCGACTGGATCAAGAAGACTTGGCCCAAGGCAACGGGCTAAGCTTCTCTCGCTCGCGAGCATCGCGACAATGACCACCGCGCCCGCCATCGGCGGGCGCGGCCACCTGTAACAGCGGGAAGAGAGCGTCAGTGTCGATACTGATTATCCAAATCCTCAACTCGCTGTTCTACGCCTCTGTTCTTTTCCTGATCGCCGCCGGCCTCAGCCTCATCTTCGGCGTCATGCGCATCGTCAACATGGCGCACGGCACCTTCTACGCCGTGGGCGCGTTCGTCACCGCTTGGCTCGTCGGTCGCGCCGTCGCGCTCGGCGTGCCTACAGTATGGACATTCCTCCTGCTTCCCGTCGGTGCCGGCGCGGTCGCGCTGCTTGGCGTCGCCATCGAGCCGTTGCTGCGGCCGTTTTACCGGCGCGCCGAGGAATATCAGCTGCTTGTCACGTTCGGCCTGCTGCTGATCTTGGAGGACGTTATTCGCCTCCTCTGGGGCGGGCTGCCGCTATCCGCCGATCCGGTCATGGACCTACTGCCGAGCGTGCGGATCGGGGGGCTGATCTATCCCGGCTACAATCTCGTGGTGATCGGAATCGGTGTCGTCGCCGCGATCGGGCTGTGGGCGGTGATCTACCTTACCAAGTTCGGCGTCATCTTGCGCGCGACCTCGCAGGATCGGCGCATGGCCTCCGCGCTCGGCCTCAATGTCGCGCTGGTCTACGTCTCGGCTTTTGCCATCGGCTGCTTCATGGCTGGGCTCGGCGGGGCCATTATCGTGCCGACCCAGACGGCGGTGCTCGGCATGGGCATCGACGCGCTCATTCTTGCTTTCGTCGTCGTGGTCATCGGCGGCCTCGGCAGCCTGCAGGGCGCGCTGGTCGGCGCGCTGATCGTGAGCTTCGTGCGCACCGCGGGTATTCAGTTCTTCCCCGAGATCGAGCTCGCCGTGCTCTATCTCATCGCGGCGCTGGTGCTGCTGGTCAAGCCGACCGGCCTGTTCGGAACCGCATGATGAGGGCCGACGTCAGCCGCGCTGAGCCGAAACTGCTGTTGTTCGGCGCCGCAGTCCTCGTGCTGGTGGTGCTGGCGCTGCTGCCGCTCTATATCGGACTCTACCAGACTCAGCTGCTGACCTACGGCCTGATCGCCGCCATCGCCGCGCTCGGCTTCAATCTGTTACTCGGCTATACCGGCCTGTTGTCGTTCGGTCACTCCGCCTTCTTCGGCATCGGCGCCTATTCGGTCGCCTTCCTGCTGCGCGATGCCGGCATCCACTCGATGGAGCTCTACATCCTGATCGGGCTGCCGATCGCAGCGTTGACATCCGCCCTGCTTGGCTACGTTTGCGTCCGGCACACGCGAATTTTCTTCGGCATTCTGACGCTCGCGCTGTCGCAGGTGGTGTACAGCCTGGCGCTGAAGTTCTTTTGGATCACCGGCGGTACCGACGGCTTGCGCGTGGCGCGGCCAACGCTTTTGGCCGGCATGTTCACCTTCACCGGCGGCGGCGCGTTTCAGCGGTTCATCGACGCCTATTACTATTACGTGCTCGCCGTGTTCGCGATCTGCGTCGCGATCATGTGGGTGATCGTGCACTCGCCGTTCGGCAAGGCGCTGCAGGCCATTCGCGACAACGAAACGCGCGCCGCCTTTCTCGGCTTGCGCATCAGACGGTTCCGCTGGGTGGCGTTCCTGATTTCCGGAACGTTCACCGGGCTTGCGGGGATTCTCTGGGTGCCGCTCAATGGGTTGACCACGCCCGAGGTGCTGTATTGGCCGTTCTCGGGCGAGATCGTCTTCATGACGCTGCTCGGCGGCTTCCGCAACTTCACTGGTCCGATCGTGGGCGGGCTGCTTTTCACTTATCTCAAGACCTACGCGGTGGCGACGACCGAGTACTGGCAGCTTCTACTCGGTGTCGTCCTCGTGCTGCTGGTCATGCTGTTGCCGACCGGCATCGTGGGCGCAATCGCGACGGCGGCCGCCAAGCTGCGTCGGAAGGAGAAGCCCGCGTGATCCTTCTCCAGACGGTCGATCTCAGCAAGCAGTTTGGTGACGTACACGCCTGCGATCGCGTGAATTTCACCGTCAACAAGGGCGAATTTCTCTCGCTCGTGGGTTCGAACGGCGCCGGCAAGACCTCGCTCGTCAACCTGATCAGCGGTCATCTCAAGCCGGACAGCGGACGCATTCTGTTCGAAGGCGAAGACGTCACCTTCGCCAAGGTCTACGAGCGCATCAGGGCGGGCATCGCCCGCAGCTTCCAGATCGTCAATCTGTTCGACGCGCTTACGGTCTTCGACAATGTCGCATTGTCGGTTTTCTCGCGTGAGCGCAAGGTGGTGAAGATCGCGGCGCTTGCGGACCACGACCAAGACGTCCGCAGGGAGGCCTTCGACGTGCTGGGGCAGTTCGGTCTTGCCGGCAAGAGCGCCGTGCCGGCCGGCGGTCTGGCGCAAGGCGAGCGCAAGCTGCTCGACGTCGCCATTGCCTATGCACTGCGTCCGAAACTTCTCTTTCTCGACGAGCCGACGAGCGGCGTGAGCACGCGCGACAAGACGCAAATCATGGATACCGTGTCGTCGGTCGTGCGTGCCGGCGCCGTGACCGCGGTCGTCATCGAGCACGACATGGACGTGGTGTTTCGCTACTCGGACCGCATCGTCATGATGCATGAAGGCAGATTCCTCGCCGACGGCACCCCGGAAGCGATCAAGGCGAACAAGGACGTCGCTAACATTCTTCTCGGCGTGCCGCTCTCGGCTTAAGACGGCGAAGGACAAGCGCGTGCTGCTTGAAGTCGAGGCTATAAATACCTTTCGCGGACCCGCGCACATCCTGCGCGGCGTGACGCTCGAGGTCGGCGACGGTGAGGTCGTCTCGCTGGTCGGCCGCAACGGCGCCGGCCGCACGACCATCATCGAAAGCATCACGGGCCTGCTGCCGGTGCGCTCCGGTCGGATTCGCTTCCGCGGCGAGGACATCACCCGGCTGCCGCCGCACAAGCGGGCCAAGCGCGGCATCGGCTATGCGCCGGAGAATTCCGGCATCTTTCCCGAGCTGACCGTGGGCGAGAACCTCATGATCAGCCGCTGGCTCTCCCACAAAACCGCGCGTGGCGCCGCCGGCGGGATCGATGCCGAAGCGCAGGCGCTCACCGTCTTTCCCGAAGTCGCCAAGTTTCTCAGCCGCCCTGGGCTCAATCTCAGCGGCGGGCAGAAGAAGATGGTGTCGATTGCGCGCGCCATGGCGCTGGCGCCGTCGCTGATGATCCTCGACGAGGCGTTCGAGGGCTTGGCTCCGGTCGTGGTCAAGCGGTTTCGCGACGCCGTCATGATGATCAAAAGCTTGGGCATTTCGCTTTTGCTTGCGGAATCAAATCTCACGAGCGCGGCCGCCATCGCCGACCGGCTGTACGTGATCGATCGCGGCGAGATCATCTTCCGCGGGACGCCACAAGAAGCGCTGGCGAACGACACTGTCATGCGCACGCTGCGCGGGTGACACCGCGTCGGCCGGCACGCTCTCGGTGAGGATTCGGACCGGGAACATGAGACGGCTTGCTGCAATAACCCTCGTACTCGGCGCGGTCGCGATCGTCGGCGTGGCGCGAGGCGGACACGAATTGCCGATCTACCCGTCGTTTTATCCGCACGAGATCGAAATCAGGTCGCTTGCTCCGGCGGACGCGGCGCAACCGCTACGCGCGGGCAGCATCCAGGCCTATGTCGGCCGCGACTTGAGCCTTTCGGCGACGCCGCCGCCGGACATCAAGGCGATCGAATCGCTCGGCTCTTTCATCGTGGTGCGGACGAATCCTGCCTCTTCGCGCGTGCGGGACGAGGCTGCGGCCTGCGGCGTGGCCGCGACCGTCATGCGCGGCCTTGCCGCGCAAAATGATTTCGTTCCGCACCCCTATCCGGTGACGCCGTTCCACGGCGACTACCTTCATCACGCCGACCTCGCCACCGCCGCGACGGCGCGTTTCGCAGCGCCCGCAGCGCCTGCCGCCGATCTCAAGATCGCAGCCCGCGGCCGCCTCGCAAAGAGCCATGCGGATTGGTCCGCTCGCGATGCGGATTGGGATGCCGAGGTCAACGAGGTGGATGCGGCCGAGCTCGTGGCCTCCGCAATGTTTGCGGTGGACGGATGGCTCGCGCCGCCCTGGGTCCGCACGGGCTGGTTTCACGCCGCGTACCTCCTGGCCGATGCGGTGACCGAACCCGCGCGGAAGGATCTGATCGAGTCAGACCTGCAACGCCTCAAGGCGGGCGATTTCAGCTCGCTCGTCGAGCGCATCAATCTCGAGCGTGACCTCGTCACGCGCTTGACCCGCGGCTGCCAGAAACTCGTCGTCGGCTATACGGTCAAGCGCGAATACGTCAACACCGAGTTCTCCGCCGGGATCGAGAACATCGGTTACGACGCCCTCACCGGCCTGCACTCGCCGATGTTCATCCGCACGGTGAAGCTCAAGGACTTTCCCTGGAACGGCTGGCTCGCGCTCGGCATCGACGGCAAGCCCGCTGCCGCTTGGAATCCGATCGGCGGCATGACCGATCCGTTCGGGCGCCTCATGGGCTTTGCCGTCGGCGACCCGGCTCTGCTGCCGTCACCCTATGAGGCCGGCTGGATGCTCAATCGCATCTCCGATCTGCCGTCGGGCCGATAAATGACGTGGAGTACAACAACGTCGAGCTTTCGCCCTCTGCAAGCGTTGATCCTTGTCTTGTGCTTGAGCGCCGGGTCGATCGCGCCCGCCGACGGCGCCGAAGTCACCTACGCCCTCACCATCACGAACGGCCGCGTGCCGGACAATATGCGGCTCATTCGCGTAAAGCAGAACGACGTGGTGAAGCTCCAATGGAGCACGGACAAACCCATGACCGTGCACCTGCACGGCTACGACATCGAGCAAGAGGTCAAACCGGGCAAGGTCACGGAGATGACCTTCACGGCGCGCGCGACCGGGCGGTTCACGATCGAACCCCACCTCGGCAAAACGCCGTCGGGCGGTCACGCGCACGGGGACGTTCTCGTCACCATCGAGGTCTATCCTTGAGCCGCGCTGGCCGGCCGCGGGCGGCGGCTGTGCTGCGCGCGCTCGCCGCTGCGATTGCGGCCACGTGTCTGGCGACGCCGGCGAGCGCCCATGGCTTCGGCCAGCGCTACGATCTGCCGATCCCGCTCTCGTTCTATCTCGTCGGGGTGGCGGCGGTGATCGTCGTCTCGTTCGTCATCGTCGGGTTATTTGTGCGGGAGGGGCCGCGCGTTCGCGCGTATCCGCGCATTGACCTCCTCGCCACGCCGCTGGGTCGATGGATGGCAAGCCCCTCTCTTGCGCTTGCCCTCCAGCTGCTCGCGCTGGCCGCTTTCATCGTCACCGTCGTGGCGGGGTTTCGCGGCGACCAGAATCCCTACCGAAACATCGCGCCCACCATGGTGTGGGTGATCGGCTGGGTTGGTCTCGCCTATGCTTCGGCGTTCATCGCCAACATATGGGCGCTGATCAATCCCTGGCGGACGATCTTCGAGGCGATCGAGACAATCCATCAGGGTCTTACCGGTCGACACGAATTCGGCCTGCGCTTGGCCTACCCGCAGGCCCTCGGCGTTTGGCCCGCGTTTCTTCTGTTGCTCGCCTTGGCGTGGATCGAGCTCGTCTATCCGAACCCGGCGGTGCCGCTAACCATCGCGTGGCTCGCCCTCGCCTATTCCGTTCTCACTTTCGCGGGGATGTTTTTGTTCGGCCGGGAATGCTGGCTCGAACGCGGTGAAGTTTTCAGCCTGGTGTTTGGTACCTTCGCCCGCTTCGCGCCGATCGAGATTCGAACCGGCCCTCATCGCGAAATGTCGCTGCGGCCGTTCGGCGCAGGGCTTCTCGACAGCGGCTCGGTTTCCACCTCGATGATGGCCTTCGTGCTGTTGCTGCTCGCGACCGTGCTCTACGACGGCGCCTTGGCCACACCGGAATGGGGCAAGCTTGAAGACGCGATTGCCCCTTATGTCTCCGCCTTGGGCGATCTCAGGCTCATGGCCATCCGAACGGCGGGGCTTATCGCCTCCTGGCTGATCCTGTGCGGCGCCTATGTCGGGGTCAGCGCGGTGATGAGCGCGGTTACCGAGCAGCGCTTGTCGCCGCTCGTCATGGCGCGCAGTTTTGCCTTCACGCTGGTGCCGATCGCGATCGGCTATCACGTAGCGCATTATTTCACCTTCCTGCTGATCCAGGGGCAGTACATCATTCCGCTCCTGTCGGACCCCTTCGGCTTCGGCTGGAATCTGTTCGGCACCGCGGGCTACCGCGTCGACATCGCAATCGTCGGCGCACGCTTCGCCTGGTTCACTGCAGTCACCGCGATTCTCGCCGGTCACGTCGCGGCGGTCTATCTCGCGCACGTCAAGGCCATGGAGGTCCTCGACACCCGGCGCATCGCGTTGCGCTCCCAGGTCCCGCTGACCGCGCTCATGGTGCTCTACACGTTCGTGAGCCTCTCCATCCTCGCCGAGCCCATCGTCGAGCGCCGCGCGCCGGCGCAGCCCGTGGCCACTGAGATCGCGGTTCCCGACGATGCGGTACTGCCCGAGGCCGGAACCGGTCGCTTGCAGGCTGTGGGCGCGGGCAAGATCGCCAAGCAAAAGCTGACCTACCGCGTGCTCGGCTCCGCTTTCCATGACGGCACGCGCATGAGCGCCGCCGACGTGCTCTATGCCTATGCCTTCGCTTACCGCTGGGGCGCCCGCGCGAACGGCGAAGACATGCACGCCGATCCGCTGATCGCGGCGGCCACCACGGTCATGCGCGCGCACCTTCTGGGCGTTCGCGTCGTCGGCACCGATACGACCTCCAAATCCTTTCGGTTCGGGGACTTCGAATACGTACGCGAGCTGCTCGTGATCGACGTCTATACCTCGGCGCCGCCGATCGACCCGGAGCAAGACGCGGTCATCGCGCCGCCGTGGAGCACGCTGCCATGGCACCTGTTGGCGCTGATGGAGCAGGCGGTCGAGCGCGGCTGGGCCGCGTTTTCGCGATCCGAGGCCCAGCGCCGCGGCGTCGATTGGCTGGACCTCGTGCGCTCCGACGCCATGAAGGAGCGGCTTGCCGGTCTCCTCGACACGTTCGAGCGCGAGGGATACCGCCCCGACCCGTTGACATCGCTGGTCAGCGCCGACGATGCTCGCAAACGTTGGGCCGCGCTGAAAAGCTTCTACAGAGAGCGCGGGCACTTCCTGGTGACCAACGGCCCGTATCAGCTCAAACGTTGGTCGGCGGAGAGCGTATCCCTCGAAGCATTTCGCGACCTCAGCTACCCGCTGGGTGTGGGCTCGTATGACGCCTACGCGACCCCGCGCCGGGGTTTCGTCACCAAGGTCGAGCGGGACGGTGATCGGATCATACTGTCCGGCGACATCGAGCTCGTGCAAAAGCATCAGCGCAGCTACGACATTGTGCGCCGGCCATTGCAATCGATCGCATCCGACGTGCTCAACCGTTCAGCTCCCGAATGCCGTTATGTTGTGGCGGACGGCGATGGCCGCATCGTGCTCGCGGGCCAAGTTGCACCCTCCGAAAATGCAAGCTTCTCCCTCGATTTTGCCGGCAAGCTGCCGCCGGGCCGTTTCACGCTGCTGGCGCAGATCATCGTCAATGCGAACGCAATGAATGCCGAGATGCAACGCATTCCGATCGAAATTGCCGAGAAGGTGGGGAACCGGGAATGACGACTGAGCCTGCGGACCAACCTCTAAAGCTAACCCGCTAGCGCTTGTTCACCGCCGCGGCGGCTTGGCCGCGAACTCGGAGCCGCGCACGCACATCCGCCCGCGCGGGTCCTGCCAGAGCTTCTCTGTGGCGTGCAGATGCCCGAGCGCGCGCGCCACCGTGCGAAAGTCATAGGCGCAGAAGCGTTCCGCGATGTCCGTGTAATAGAGCGGCTCCTTGGCAATCGTTTGCAAAATCTTGTCCGCGAGGGCGGCCACTTCGATGTCGTCACCCAGCAGCCCCGCCGCATCCGCCTTGCCGTTGATGTAGTCGCCGATCTTGGCCCGATCGGCATAGGCATAGGTGATGCGCTCGTAATATTCGCGCGGAATACCTTCCGGGATGGTGGCATCGATGCCGACCTTGGCGCCGGTCGGCACCACGCCGTAGCCCTGCGGCAGGCTCGGGTCGAGCGGCTTGGCGCGCGCATTGCTCACCACCATGACATCCTTATCGCCCTGGACGCGGGTGGCGATCGCCCACTCCACCTCGGTCGGATCGAACACGTCGATATCGTCGTCGACCACCACCACGTGCTTGAGGTCCATGACCGAGAGCGCGGCGAGCAGCGCGTTCTTGGCTTCCCCCGGCTGCTTCTTGATCGATATCACCGCGTGCCAGAACGCGCAGCCGCCGAGCGTGACGTTGATGTCCTTGACCTGCACGCCGGCCGTTCGCAGCGCCTGACGGATCGCGGCGTAGCGCGTGGGTGCCGCGAGCCAAGTATTCTCCCATGGCATGTGCAAATTGTAGTAGATCGCATCCTTGCGCATCGCGATCGCCTTGATGCGCACGAGCGGATTCCAGTGCAGGCCGCCCATCAGGCGCGTGAACTCGCCGAACCGGCCCTCCGGCCAGGTCCATCCGGTCGGCAGGATCTCCGCCTCGAGCACGATCTCGGCGTCGGCGACGTAGGGCAGATCGATCGTCTCGCACGGCGCCAGCTCGACCGGCGCGCCGCGCAATCCGCCCGCGATCGCCATCTCGTCCACCCCAAGCGGCGCACGGTAGCCGGAGCCCGTGATTTCGATCGGATGCGTGCCGATCGAGATCGAGATCGGCAGGGGGCGGCCGGTCTCGTAGGCGCGCTGGGCAAACAAGCGCATGTTGTTGGGCGTGACGATGTCGATTCCGGTGAGACTCTTTTCCTTCACGATGAAGCGGTAGATGCCGCTGTTGATTCCGAGTTCAGGGTCACGCGCGATCACCACGCCGGCCGTGATCATCGGGCCACCGTCGAAGACCGAGGACATGGGGATCGGCAGCTTGTAGAGGTCCACCTCGTCGCCAATCACGATTATCTCGCGCGCCGGTGAGGTCTTGACGTATTTCGGCGGGATTGGATGGTTGATCGCCTGCGCGAGCTTGTCCTCGATCTCGCGGTAACTCTCGCAACCGAGCGCCATCATCGAGCGCTCGCGCGTGCGGATGAGGCCGGAGACCACCGGCATGTCGTAACCGATCACGTTGTGGAAATAGAGCGCGGTGTCGGCCTGATCGACCAACGTGGCGATGTGGCGGATGTCCACGGGCTGATGCAGGTCGACGAGCTCCCCGGTCTGCCGCAGGCGATCGAGGAATTGGCGGAAATTCTCCTGCATCGAGGCGCTCCGAAGGGGGCGGTTGTTGGCGGCCGCGCCCTAAGCTACTTAGACCCGCGTCTGACGACAATCCGGGCGCGGCGGCGTAGCCCGAATGAGCGAAGCGAAATGCGGGACGGGCTGGCTGGTGGCACCCAGATTTCGCTACGCTCATCCGGGCTACCCGTTGAGGCGCTATCGGCAAGGGACGAACCGGTGAGCGGAAAGAACACCATGAAAGCGCTTGTTCTGCGCAAGCACGGCGGGCTCGACGAACTCGCCGTGGTGAACGACCATCCGCGGCCCGCAGCCGTCGCCGGCCACGTGGTGATCCGCGTGCGCGCGTCCTCCTTCAACTATCACGACGTGTTCACGGTGCGCGGCATGCCCGGCATCAAGGTGCCGCTGCCGGTCGTGCCCGGCCTCGACATGGCGGGCGAGATCGTCGAGATCGGCGCGGGCGTCGACGGCTGGAAGATCGGCGATCGTGTCCTGGTCAACCCGCTCAACAAGGCAAAAGGTCTGATGGGCGAGATGCTCGATGGCGGCATGGCGGAATATTGCCTCCTCGCCGCCGACCAGCTCATCGCCATGCCGGCGGGCGTGAGCTTCGAGGAGGCCGCGGCCCTGCCGGTCGCCTATGGCACCGCGCATCGCATGCTGATCACCCATGACACCGTCAAGAAAGGCGATCGCGTGCTCATTCTCGGCGCCAGCGGCGGCGTCGGCACCGGCTGCATCATTCTCGCCAAGCACCTCGGCGCGCAGGTGGTCGCGTGCACCTCGAGCCCGGACAAGATGCGCAAGCTCAAGGAGCTCGGGGCCGACGAGGTGATCAACATCCGGGAAGTCGATTTCTCGAGGTGGGCGATCGAAACCTACGGCAGGCCGCAGCGGCGCAGCTACGAGGGCGGGGTCGACGTGGTCATCAACTTCACCGGCGGCGAGACATGGCAGCCTTCGCTGCGCTGCCTCAAGCGCGGCGGCAAGCTTCTGGTCTGCGGCGCCACCGCCGGCTACGATCCGAAGGAGGATTTGCGTTACGTGTGGAGCTTCGAGCTTAAAATCATTGGCTCGAACAGTTTCTATGATGACGATCTTCGCGCCCTCATGAAGCTCATTGCGGAGCGCAAGATGCGGCCGGTGATCGACAAGGTGCTGCCGCTCGATGAGGCGCGCGAGGGCCTACGCCTGATCCAGGACCGTGAGGTCATCGGCAAGGTCGTGGTTGCGCCATGAGCGAAGAGCTCACTCTCGAGCGCGTGCAGGCACTCGTCACCCGCGCCCCTTATCATCAATGGCTGGGCCTGAAGGTCATTGCGCTTCACGATGACGGCGTCGAATTGAAGGCGACCTGGCGGGAAGAGTGGGTGGTCAATCCGGATCGCCGCTATACCCATGGCGGCATTCTTGCGACACTGATCGATATCGGCGCCGACTGGGCCATGGTCAAGAAGAACGGCCGCGGCGTGCCCACGATCAATCTGCACGTCGACTATCACTCCGTGGCCATGCCGGGGGATCTCACCATCCGGGGAAAAGTCGTACGCATGGGGACGCAGTTTTCGACCGCAGAAGCGTACGTGTTCGATGCGCAGGGCAAGCTCCTCGCCAGCGGCCGTGGCACCTATCTGACCGCCCCACCAAAGGGATGATACAGCGGCAGCACAAGCCGCGCGTTCGACCGCTCATTCGCGTGTAGGCGAACGGACACACCATGTTTCGTGCAATCGAGACATGCCTTAGAAATACGCCATGCCCCTCTTCACCAACCTCGGCGACTTGATCCGGCGCGATCGCAATCTCGATAAGGTCGCCATCATCGATCTCGGCGGTGCGACCGTGCGCGAGATCAGTTATGGGGAGCTCGATGCCATGGCGAACGGGGTCGCCCGCGCGCTTTGCGCGCGTGGCCTGTCGCGCGGCGATCGCGTGGCTATCCTCTCCGCCAATCGCGTCGAATACCTCGCGGCGTATTACGGCATCATGCGCGCCGGGCTCGTCGCGGTGCCGGTAAGCTTCAAGTTTCCCCGCTCGACCGTTCATTTCATCCTGCGCGATGCCGGGGCGAAACTCGTATTCTGCGATATGCCGCGCATCGAAGACTGTCCGCCCGACATTGCGGTGGTGCATTTCGGCGACCAGGGAATCTCCGGCTTCGATCGCTTCCTCGACGCCGGATCGTTCGCGGCGGTCGTGCCGCGTCCGCGCGAGCCCGCGATGTTTCTCTACACGTCGGGATCGACCGGAACGCCGAAAGGCGTCGTGCTCTCGCACCAGGCCCATATCTGGGTGGTGGAGACGCGCCTGACCGACGACCTCGCGCGTCACCACTATCTCATCGCCGCGCCGCTCTATCACATGAATGCGCTGGCACTTGCCAAGCTTGCCTGCGCCGCGCACGCCACCATCGTGCTGCTGCCGAAATTCACCGCGCCCGCTTATGTCAAAGCGATCGGGCAGTATCGCTGCACCTGGCTGACCGCAGTGCCGCCGATGATCGCCATGATGTTGCGCGAGAAGAACCTGCTCGCGGGCACCGATCTCTCGAGCGTCGAGTTCATCCGCATGGGTTCGGCGCCGGTCAGTCAGGCCCTGATGGAAGCCATCCGCCGTGCTTTGCCGCACGTCTCGGTGACCAACGCCTATGGCACGACCGAGGCCGGCCCCGTCGTGTTCGGGCCCCACCCCGGCGGCCTGCCGCAGCCGGACATGTCGGTCGGCTATCCGCATCGCGAGGTCGAGTTGCGGCTGGTCGACGGCGATGACCGCACGGCCCTTCAAGGCGTACTGGAAATGAAATGCCCGGCGCTCATGAACGGCTATCACAATCGGCCCGAGGTCAAGCCACCGTTCACCGCCGACGGATTTTACATCACCGGCGACGTCTTCCGCCGCGACGCCGACGGCTTTTATTATTTCGTCGGCCGCAGCGACGACATGTTCGTCTCGGGCGGCGAGAACATCTATCCGAGCGACGTCGAGCGCATGCTGGAGCGTCATCCCGACGTCGCGCAGGCCGCGGTCGTGCCGATCGACGACGAAATCAAGGGGCAAAAACCCGTCGCTTTCGTGGTGTCCAAGCCCGGACGCAGCCCGAGCGTGGACGACATCAAGCGCTTCGCGCTCGCCAACGCGCCCGCTTATGCGCATCCGCGTTTTATTTGGTTCGTGGATGAATTGCCGCTCGCGTCGACCAACAAGATCGACCGGGCGCTGCTGCACGGTCTCGCTCAGGAACGCCTCGCAGCCGGTGGCCCTTAGCCTGCACTTTGAGGAAAGGTTCGGTGACCGACCGCCAGCTTCCCATTCTCGAGGAGATCTTCCTCGACCATCTCGCTCACTTCGTGCCCGATCCGCAAGCCGCAAGCCGCGCGCTTGCGCGCGCCGGATTTGCGCCGACGCCGATCTCCATTCAGGTCGTTCCCGATTCTGACGGCACGCTGCGCCCGACCGGCACGGGCAACGTGACGGCGATGTTCTCGCGAGGTTATATCGAAATGCTGTTCAAGACCGCCGACACCCCGCTCGGCCGCGAGCTGGAGGCGGCGCTCGCACGCCACGATGGCGTGCATCTGGTGGCCTTCGCGGTCGCGGACGCCACGGCGGCGCACCGTCGGCTTGCTGCGGCCGGCTTTCGCGTGCAGCCTGTGGTGCACATGCAGCGCCCGGTCGATACCGGCGGCGCGCCCGGCATCGCCGCCTTCACGCTGGCGCGCCTTGAGCCGGGACAAATGCCGGAAGGACGCATCCAAATCCTCACCCACCGCACCGAGGCCATGGTCTGGCAGCCGCGCTGGCTGTCCCACCCCAACGGCGCGGTGGCGCTCACCAGCGTCATCATCGCGGTCGGCGACCTTAACGACGCCGCGCAGCGCTTTGCGCGCTTCACTGGCCGCGAAGCCGCGCCCTCGCCGCTCGGCCAGACGATTGAACTCGACCGCGGCCGCGTCCAGCTTTTAACCCCCGAGGCGTTTGCGCGAAAACTGCCGGACGTGCCCATCCCCTCGCTGCCGTTTATCGGCGCCTACGGGATCCGGGTGGCGTCGCTGGCCGTGACCCTTGACTTGTTGAAGCGCGCCGGGCTCCGCACGCGCCGCGGCGAGCAAGAGCTGGTTGCGATCTTTCCGGAGGAACTCGGTCGCGGCGCCTGGCTATTCGCGGAATGAGCACCGATCCTCGCAAATCGCGGCCGAATGCGCACGGTCTCCCGATATTGTTCCGGGACCGGGGCTGCGCCGGCGCTATAGTCCTGCTCAAACTAAGCCACATTCGTATGTGCTTGCTGCCCAACACCGCCGCGCATTCCGTACGCTCCCTCGCCTCCTTCGGACGGGAGCAGACCGAGTGAGGGGCGGCAGGATCACTCGACAACTTCGATCGTGTTCGATGCCATTGTCGCGTCATGACGCCCTTGCTTGACGACATGCTGCAACGGCGGCCGTACAACGCCGTCACCGACTTCGTCGATGCCAATGTGACGCGCGGCTTCGGCGACAAGGTCGCATTCACGGATTCCGCGCGCTCGCTGACCTATGCGCAGCTGCAGGAACGCACGTATCGCTTCGCGGCGGCGTTGAAGGCACTGGGCCTGTGCGAGGAAAATCGCCTTATCTTGGTGTGTCATGACACCGTCGACTATCCGGTCGCGTTTTGGGGTGCGATCCGCGCCGGTATCGTGCCCGTCCCGGTCAATACGCTGCTCACGGCCGAGCAATACGCTTATCTTTTCGCCGACAGCCGCGCCGCGGCGATCGTGGTCACTGCTTCGGTTGCCCCGACCGTGCTGCCGCTGCGCGATCGGTTGCCGCACTTGCGCTCGATCGTCGTGGTGGGGGCGAGCGCGCAGCAGCGCACGGATCGCTCGGGCGTGCATTGGTTCGAAGAGATTCTGGCGCGGGCCGAGCCGACGCCGTTCATCGCGCCGACCATGTCGGACGAAGTCGCGTTCTGGATGTACACCTCGGGCTCGACCGGCGATCCCAAGGCGGTTCGGCACGTCCACACCAGCCTGATGGCGACCGCACGCCTCATGGGCCAAGGGATCATCGGCATCCGCAACGATGACGTTGCGTTCTCGGCGGCAAAGCTTTCGTTCTCCTACGGCCTCGGCAACGCGGTCTCGTTTCCCATGTCGGTCGGCGCCAGCACGGTATTGCTCCCGGAGCGGCCGACGCCGCAGGCCGTGCTCGCGGCGCTTCGCCGCCACCGCCCGACGATCTTCTATGCCGTGCCGTCGCTCTATGCGGCGCTGCTGGCGCATCCGGAGATCGGCCCCGGCGCTGGCTCCGACCGGCTGCGGCTATGCATTTCCGCCGGCGAGGCGCTGCCCGCCCACCTCGGCGAACGCTGGCGGGCCGTCGTCGGCGTCGACGTTCTCGACGGGCTCGGCTCAACCGAAATGCTGCAGACATTCCTCAGCAATCGGCCGGGGGACGTGCGCTACGGATCGACCGGCAAGCCGGTTCCCGGCTACCAGGTGAAGATCGTCGACGAAAGCGGGCGCGAGCTTCCCGCGGGCGAGATCGGCGAGCTTGTCGTGCGCGGGCCCTCCGCGGGCGAAAGCTACTGGAACCACCGCGCGAAGAGCCGACGCACCTTCGTCGGCGAATGGACCCATACCGGCGACAAATACCTGCGCGACGCTGAGGGATACTATTATTACTGCGGGCGTACCGACGACATGTTCAAAGTCAACGGCATGTGGGTGTCCCCGTTCGAGGTCGAGGCGGCGCTCGCCTCGCACGAGGCCGTGCTCGAGGCGGCGGTGATCGGCAAGGAGGATGGCGACGGGCTCACCAAGCCGAAAGCCTTCATCGTGCTCAAGAACGGCTATGCCGCCGACGAGCAGCTCGTCGACTCCCTGCGCACGCATGTGAAGGAGCGCGCCGGGCCCTGGAAATATCCACGCTGGATCGAGGTGCGGCCCGACTTGCCGCGCACGGCCACCGGCAAGATCCAGCGTTTCAAGCTGCGCGATTGATGGCCGAGCTCAGATGCCGCGCGCGAAGGATTCGATGAGCTACGACCTCATCCTGCGCGGCGGCCGCGTGGTCGATCCCTCGCAAAAGCTCGATGCCGTGACCGATATTGCATTTTCGGGCGGTAAGGTCGTTCGCATTGGGGCGGGACTGCGCGCGGATGCCGAAACCGACGTGCGCGACGTTTCCGGCCGCATCGTCACGCCGGGGTTGATCGATCTCCACACCCACGTCTATTGGGGCGGGACCTCGCTCGGCATCGACGCCGAGGATTTCTGCCGCCGCTCGGGCGTGACCACCGCCGTCGATACCGGTAGCGCCGGCCCGGGCAACTTCGCCGGATTCCGCAAGCATGTGATCGAGCGCAGCGCGGTGCGCATCCTCGCTTATCTTCACGTCTCGTTCGCCGGCATCTATGCCTACTCGCGGCGCGTGATGGTTGGCGAGAGCGAGGAACTCCGGCTGATGGCGCCGCTCGACGCGGTCGAGGTCGCCAATGCCAATCGCGACATCATCGTCGGCATCAAGGTCCGCGTCGGCGCCCGCGCCTCCGGCCGCTCGGGCACCGTTCCGCTCGACATCGCGCTCGAAGTCGCCGGCGAAGTCGGCGTGCCGGTGATGGCGCATATCGATGAGCCGCCGCCCAGCTATGAAGAGGTGATCGCGCGCCTGCGGCCAGGCGACGTTCTCACCCATGCCTTCCGCCCCTTTCCCAACTCGCCGGTGACCACCCAAGGCAAGGTGAAACGCGCGGTCATCGAAGCGCGCCAGCGCGGCGTGCTGTTCGACATCGGCCATGGCAAGGGCTCGTTCGCGTTCAAGACCGCGCGCGCCATGCTCGCCAACGGCTTCTTGCCCGACACCATCTCCTCCGACGTTCACGCGCTCTGCATCAATGGCCCGGCGTTCGATCAGGTCACCACCATGTCGAAGTTCCTCTGCCTCGGTGTGCCGTTTCCCGATGTGGTCGCGGCCTCGACCGTCAATGCCGCGTTCGCATTGAAGCGGCCGGAGCTCGGCAGCCTCAAGCCAGGCAGTGTCGGAGACGCGACCATCCTCTCGGTCAACGACGGACGCTTCGATTATGTCGATGTCGTCGGCGAGCACTTGACAGGTGACCGCAAGATCGCCTGCGAAGGTGTCGTGATTGCCGGGCGGTGGTGGCACCCGAAGCCGTGACCTGAGCGAGACTTCGTCCCGCGCAACCTACGGCGCCCGATACTCCATCGCCTGCTTGGCTCGCTCGACCACGGCGGGCGGCGTGGCAAACACTTTCTCGGCCAGCGCCTGCAACGCCTCGCCCGAGATCGGATCGATGACCACTCCGATTCGCTGCGCCTCGGCCAGCAGGTCCTGGTCGCGCATCGTCGCCATGAATGCCTTGCGCAGCGCGGCGACCCGCTCGCCCGGCACGTCCGGCGCCATCATGTAGGGGCGGCCGAAGGTCTCGGAACTGTAGATCAATTCCATCACCTGCCGGTTCTCCGGCGTGGTGGCGAAGTCGACGGCGAGCGGCACACCCATTTTGTTGATGTCCGGGTTGCCCTTGTCGTGTTCCTGCACAAGGACGCGGATGAAGCCGGATTTGAGCCAATCGGGCCGTTGCGCCTTGAGGCTCGACCAGCTGAAGCCGCACAACCCCTTCACTTCGTCCTTTTCGATGGCGAGCGTGATCTCGCGGGTGCCGGGATAACCGCTGACCAGGCGAATCTTGCTGCCGGTCAAGTTGTTGAGCATCGCCGGAAAGTCGCGCGTCGAGGTGCCGGGCTGACTCGCGCCGATCAGGAGTTCATGGGTGAGCAATTCCTTGAAGGATTTCACCGGCGCGTCGGCGCGGGCGATACACACGTAGTGGTCGATGGTTGCCGAGCCGAGATGGACGAATTTGGTGGCGTCATGGCGCAGCCGCTTGGTGTCGCCGAGCAATGCGTCGAGCAGCGCGTCGAGAACGGCGCTGTTCTGCAGCGCGCCGATGACCGTGCCGTCGCGCGGCGCGACGTTGAAGAGATGCGCGGCCGCCGCGTTGCTGCCAGCGCCCGCCATGTTGGTCACCACCATGGCGGGATTGCCGGGGATATATTTGGGCATATGCCGGGCGACGAGCCGCGCGTAGATGTCGTAGCCGCCGCCAGCCGAGGAGCCGACGAGCACCGTGATCTGCCGACCTTTATAGAATTGCGCGACTGCGTCCTGCGCGCTCGCCTCGCGGGCGCCCAACGTCGCGATGATCACGAGGCACGCGAGGTGCGCGAGACGGCGCCGCATGCAGCAAATCCCGTAAAAAGGCCAGCTCCGCAAAGCGTGTGGGCGCAGCCGTGAATCATACTTGGTATCCCGGGCAAGTGCACCCGCCTGCCCATCTTGGGGTAGCCGCCGCCGTTTCCGCCTATCCGCCCTTGAATGATCGGCCTTTCGGGATTTGAATTGCAGCAAAAAGCACTATCCGAGGTGACGGGCATCTCGGGTTTGCCTCGGCTTCGGCAAACATATGATGGTCTCAGGGCCGCGCTGGTCAGAGGCGGCCCGGTTAGAGGGAGGTATCAATGCTCGAATTGCGAAGCGTCCTTCGGCTCTGCATTGCGAGTGCAATCGGCCTCGTCCTTTCGACGGGTCTTTTTTCCGCCCAGGCGCAGGAGCGCGAGCTGAAGGTGGGATACATGAAGAACCCCATCCAAGATGCCTCGCTCGACATGATGGACAAATGGGCGAAGGAGCATGGGGTCAAGCTGACGCGCGTGCCCATGGCCTACAGCGTCTTCATGGAAAAGGTCACGGCGACGCTGACCAGCGGCACCGATCAGTTCGACGTCATCTGGCATAACGACGATTGGGGTCAGCTCTGGAAGAAGTGGCTGGAGACGACCGACGACGTCAAGGGCATGGAGAACGCCGACAAATGGCCCCTGCTCGCATTCTGGAACGATGACAAGAAGCTCACCGTCGTGCCCATGGCGCATACCGTCGGCACGTTCTTCTACCGCAAGGATCTGGTGAAACCGGAGGAGGTGCCGACCACGTTCGCTCAGCTTGTTTCGGTGAGCCAGCGGCTGCAGAAGGAAGGCAAAGTCAAATGGGGCTATGTCGGCGGCATGAACATGAACAACACCTGGTTCAGCCTCTGGTGGACAATGTGGGCCAACAACTGCGACATCCTCAAGCCGCTGTTTGAGCGCGACAACAACAAACTCGCGGCCGCGAAGTTCGAGCCGGCGGTGACCGAGGCCTGCCATCGCGAGATCGTCGAGTTCTGGTGGGATGCGATCAATACCCACAAGATCAGCCCGCCCGGCATGACGGCATACGGGCGCAACGAGGCCAACGCCATCTTCATGGCGGGCGAAGCCGCGTTCACGCTCGTCGACTCGACCCATTTTGGCGAGTTCAACGATCCCAAGCGCTCCAAGATCGTCGGCAAGGTCGGCATGGCGCCGTTCCCGGTCGGCCCGCGCGCGCAAAAGCCGACCTCATGGAACGAGATCTGGGGATGGGCCATCCCCAAGGGCGTTCCGGCGGAGCGCAAGAAGCTTGCCAAGGAAATGCTCTCGGCAATGATGAGCGATGAGGGCGGACAGATCGAGATGTGGAAGAAGACCGGCGGCCCGCCGCCCAATATCAAGCTCTGGCCGAAGCTCGCCGCCGAGGACAAGGACTTCGCGGCGCTCAAGCACGCGGTGTTCGATCAGACGCCGATCACGCATTCCGCGTATTATTTCGCCGAATGGCCGGCGGTGCACAAAGCCTATTCGGACATGGCGATCGCGGCGCTCACCGGCAAGCGCGAAGACATACCGAAGGTACTGGCTGAACACGCCGACAAGATCCACCGCGCGGCGACGGGCCAATAGAGCGGGGCCCGGAAAGTGGCCGAACTCGGGTAAACCCGAGTTCGGCTGCAAGCGCGGGAGGGAGCAGACCGAGCCTAGCCGTTCGCACTGATTCCAATTCGAAAGTTTCCTTCGCATGAACGAGAAGACGCGCTTCATGCTGGCGCTGATCACGCCAGCGGCGCTCGTGCTGGCACTGTTCCAGGTCGTGCCCATTCTGACCGGGGCCAACGCCAGCTTCCGCGACTGGACGCTGTATGATCCCAAGCGGACTTGGGTCGGGCTCGCCAATTACGTTCACGTGCTGGACGACGCGGAATTCCGCGACGTCGTGCTTCCCAACACGTTCGGCTTCATGGTCGCAAGCGTCGCCTGCTCGCTCCTGCTCGGACTTGCGATCGCATTGATGCTGAACAAGCGCTTCCCCGGCCGCTGGCTCGTTCAATCCTTCGTTTTGCTGCCGCTGATGGTCGCGCCGGTCATCGCCGCCATCATGATCCGGTGGATGTTCAACGATCAGTTCGGGGTGGTGAACGCCGCGCTTGAGGGCCTCGGCATTGCGCCCATATCCTGGCTGACGCAGCGCTGGACGACGTTCTCGGTGATTCTGCTCACCGACGTCTGGCTGTGGACGCCCTGGTTCGCGTTGATTCTGCTCGCCGGCCTGCAAAGCCTGCCTCCCGAGCCGTTTGAGGCGGCGCGCATCGATGCCGCCAGCGCCTGGCGCACCTTTCGCTACATCACGCTGCCGATGTTGCGCCCGGTCATGGTGGTGTGCATCGTGATCCGCGCGATCGACGCGTTCCGCACCTTCGACATCGTGTGGACGATTTCCGGCGGCGGTCCGGCGCGCAGCACCGAAGTATTCAGCATCTACGCCTACGTCGAAGCGTTCCAGTTCCTCAACCTCGCCCGCGGCTCCGCGGCTGCGGTCATCGGAGCGATCATCATCGTCGTCTTCGCGCTGCTGCTCTATCGCATGCTCAATCGCTTCGTGGAGGTATCGAAGTGACCGACATCGCGCTAGCACCCGTGCGATCCGCAGGGTTCTTCTCCGCGCTCGCACCGCGAGGGAAGGCCGTGTTCTTCGCGCTGGCGGCGGTCGCGGTCTGCCTCCTGTTCTCCTTTCCCGTGTTCTGGCTGGTGCTGACCTCGTTGCGCCCCGGAACCGGCGTCTATTACGTGCATCGCGGTACCGAATTCACGGTCGACAACTTTCACGAGGTGCTGTCGCAGGAAATCGTGGTGAGGGCGCTGTTCAACAGCTTCATGATTTCGACCTTGGCGACGGTACTCTCGCTCGGCGTCACGGCAACATCCGGATACATGCTGTCGCGCTTCAAGGGGCCGGTCCCGAACGCCTGGTTTTCACTGATCTACATTTTCCGCTGCGTGCCCTACGTCGCCTGGGTGTTGCCGCTCTATTTCGTGACGCAGCAGCTGCACATTTTCGACAGCTATTGGGGCCTGCTGCTGCCGCATATTGCCGTCCACATCTGCTTCTTCTCCTGGATCATGAAAGGCTTCTTCGACGGCATCGACCCATCCATGGAATATGCGGCCATGATCGACGGCTGCTCGCGCTGGGGCGCGTTCTGGCGCGTCGCCATGCCGGCCGCCATTCCCGGACTGGCGGCGCTCGCGATCTTATGTTGGCTGTACACCTGGAACGAATTCCTGTTCGCCCTGATCCTCACCGCACATGAAACGCCGATCGTAACGGTCGTGATGGCGCAGTTCGTGCACGAACTCGGCATGGAATGGCACCTCATGAGCGCGACCGCGGTGATCGCGCTCGTTCCGGCCCTGATCGTGACGCTCTTTGGCCAGAGATATGTTATTCGCGGGTTGAGGATTTAATCATGGCCGACATCGTGCTCACCAACGTGCACAAAGCTTACGGCCATGTCGTCGCGGTCAAGGACATCAATCTTGCCATCAGGGATCGCGAGTTTGTCGTGCTGGTCGGTCCTTCGGGCTGCGGCAAATCGACGACGCTGCGGATGATCGCGGGCCTGGAGGACATCACCGACGGCGACATCATGATCGGCGGCGACGTCGTCAACGACGTGCCGCCGAAGGATCGCGACATCGCGATGGTATTCCAGAATTACGCGCTCTATCGGCACATGAGCGTACGCGACAATTTGGCCTTCGGGCTGCGCAACCGCCGCGTGCCTGCTGCCGAGATCGCCGCTGCCATCAGCCGCGCGGCGAGGATTCTGTCGATCGAGCCGCTGCTCGACCGCCGTCCACACCAATTGTCCGGCGGCCAACAGCAGCGGGTCGCGCTCGGCCGTTGCATCGTGCGCAACCCCAAGGTCTTCTTGTTCGATGAACCCCTATCGAATCTGGACGCGCAGCTGCGCGCGCAAATGCGACTCGAGCTCAATGAGCTCCGCCTGCGGGTGCCGACAACCTCGATCTTCGTCACCCACGACCAGACCGAAGCGATGACGCTCGGCGACCGGATCGTGGTGATGAAGGACGGAGTCGTCCAGCAGGTGGGCACTCCGCTCGAGCTCTACCGCAAGCCTGCCAACCGGTTCGTCGCAAGCTTCATCGGCTCGCCCTCGATGAATTTCATCAACGTCGACGTGAAGGCGGACGGCGACCATTTCGCGCTGGCTCGCCAGGGATGGCAGTTCAGCCTCCCGGGAAGGCGTTTTCCCGATCTGGGTTCGCGCGTCGGGCGGTCGGTCTGCGTCGGCGTGCGTCCGCAGCATATTCGGCTGGGACCGCCTGGGAACGGCAATGAGATTGCCCTCCAGGGCACGGTCATGGTCACCGAGCAGCTTGGCGACGAGCAACTGCTCGCCGTGCGGCTCGGAGACAGCGAGATCAGGATCGCCGGCGTCGATCCCGATTTGAGCCTGTCCACGGGCTCGAAAATCGAGGCTGCGGTTGCGGCCGATCATCTGCATTTCTTCGACGAGCTCGATGAGAAGCATTGACGCGCGTCAGTCTTGTACGTGCGTTCGCTTGCGCGGGAATGAGCGGAACGGGGTGAGAGGACTGCGATGCTCGATCTGCTGCAAGGAATTCGCGTCATCAGCTTCAACCATTTTCTGCTCGGCCCCATGGGCATCCAGGCGTTGGGAGATCTCGGCGCCGATGTCATTGCGGTCGAGAGCCCCGAGGGCGCTTGGCAGCGCCACTGGAGCAGCGGGGATATCTGGCACGATGGCCAAGGCATGGTGCATGTGTGTACCAACCGCAACAAGCGCAGCGTGGCGCTCGATTTGAAATTGCCCAAGGGCAGGGAGATCGCGCTCAAGCTCATCGACGGCGCCGACGTAGTGGCGGAGAACTTCCGCCCGGGGGTCATGGACAAGCTCGGCTTCGGCTACGGCGCCTTGCGCCGGCGCAAGCCTTCCTTGATCTACGCCTCGGCTTCGGGCTACGGCCCCGACGGTCCCTACGCCGAGCGACCCGGTCAGGATCTGCTGGCGCAGGCGCTGTTCGGGCTCATGGCCATCACCGGACAGAACACGGGCGGACCGCGCCCGGTCGGCGTCTCCGCGATCGACCACCACGGCGCCGCGGTATTCGCGATGGGAATTCTCGCCGCGCTGCTGCGCCGCGAGCGCACCGGCCAGGGCTGCCGCGTCGATGCAAGCCTCATGCAGGCTGCGCTCGACCTGCAGGTCGAATCGCTCACCGCTTGGCTCAATGCCGCGAACCGGCCGGCGAGCGTGTGCGCGCGTGCGCACATCGCCGGCTGGTACTACCCTGCCCCTTATGGCGTGTACGCGACGCGCAACGGCCACATCGCCATCTCGCTTTGCCCATTGCGCAAGCTCGCTGAGGTCATCGACGAGCCGCGGTTAGCCTCGTTCTCCGATGCGGACGCCTGGAGCCGCCAGGACGAGATCGGCGAGATCATCGCCGCGCGGCTGAAGGCGAAACCCAGCGAGGACTGGACCCAAGGCTTGGAACGAGCGCAAATCTGGCACGCCCGCGTGCAGAGCTATGCCGACCTCGTCGAGGATCCGCAGGTCAAGCACGTGCAGGCTCTGGTCACCGTCAAAGGGGCAGGCGAAAGCGGCGCGCCTGTCACCCTCGTCAATCATCCGGTGCGGTATGACGGCAACGCGGCGGCTATTCGCCTGCCGCCGCAACGGCTCGGGGCGCAGACCAGGGAAGTCCTCGTCGAGCTTGGGCTCTGCCCCTCGGAGATTGCGGCGCTCGCCCGCGATGGCGTGGTCCGGATCGATGAGGGGTGAGGTCCTTCGCTTGCGCTCATTCCCGCGCAAGCGGGAAAACGGGATAAACTGGGCCCTCGCGGGGACAAACGGCCCCGGAATAACGCGTGGCCGCCAACGCTGCGCATCACGCTGCGGTTCGTGCAATGCAAGACTTCTTCGTCACAGTCGGGGACAGCGTCACCTTCGCCAAGACGGTGGGGGAAAGCGACATCTATCTGTTTGCCGGCATCACCGGCGATTTCTCCGTAAACCACGTCAACGAGCAATATATGGCGCGCTCGAAATTCGGCCGGCGCATAGCACACGGCGCGCTGATCGTCGGCTACATGTCGACGTGTTCGACGATGATGATCGAGAAATGCCAAGGCGCCACGCGTGAAATCACGCCCGTGTCGCTCGGCTATGACCGCGTGCGCTTCCTCGCGCCCGTATTCATCGGCGACACGGTCACGCTGACCTACACCATCGCCGAAATCGATCCGCAAAAGCGACGCTCTCTCGCCGACATCGATGTCGTGAATCAGAGCGGAGTGCGGGTGGCGGTCGCGCGCCACATTCTGAGTTGGGTCAAGAACCCGGATGGACCGGAAGGCTGATCATGCGCCTCAAGGACAAGGTCTGCATCGTCACCGGCGGGGGCTCCGGCATCGGGCGGGCGACCGCGCTGCTGTTCGCGGGAGAAGGCGCGCGACTCCTCGTCGTCGACAAGCGCAACGCGCAAGCGGTGGCCGCCGAATGCGCCGCCAAGGGCGCACAGGCGATCGCGGTCGAGGCCGACGTCGCCGTCGGCGCCGACGTCAAGCGCGTGATGGAAACGACAGTGGAGCGGTTTCGCCGTCTCGATGTCCTCGTCAACAATGCCGGCTATGGCATTCCGGGAAGCGTGGTGGAAACCGATGAAGACGCCTGGGACGCGCTGATGGCGGTCAATGTGCGCGGCGTCTTCCTGTGCAGCAAGTATGCGATTCCCATCATGAAGAGGAATGGCGGCGGCACCATCGTCAACACCGCTTCGGTCGTCGCCGCCGTCGGCATCGCCGATCGCGCGGCCTATTGCGCCTCGAAAGGCGCGGTGGCGGCGCTGACGCGCGCCATCGCCATCGATCACGTCGGCGACGGCGTCCGTTGCAACGCGATCGCGCCAGGCACGATCGACACGCCCTATTTCGACGAAATTCTCAAGAAAAGTGCCGATCCCGCCGCCACGCGCAAGGCGCTGGCAGCGCGGCAGCTTCTCGGCCGGCTCGGCACGCCGGAGGAGGTCGCGGCCGGCATCCTGTTTCTTGCCAGCGACGAAAGCTGCTTCGCCACCGGGACTATCCTTACCTTGGACGGCGGCATGACCGCGCAATAGTGCGGCGGCGGCCCCACTGATCTCCAGTCCGCATGTATAATCTGCAATGATCGAACCTGTGGGAAGGAAGGGGGACCGCGATGTCACACCGGTTGCTGCTGTCGGGAATTGTTGCGATCGGCGTTGTGGCAACGGCGATGGCGAGCGCGGGGGCTCAACCCTTCTCGGAAACGGCGGCCGGCGTCGCTGTCCGGGACGCCGGCGCGCTCGCCGCTCGCATCCGCGGCTATCACCGCTGGACCGGCTCGACGCCGCCGCCGGCGAGCTACTGCCCCACCATGCGCGCGGGCGAGGCGACATTGGTCGTGCTCGCACGTCTCGCAAACCGGGCGATTCGCTACCGTCAGCCCGGTTTGGCACTCGAGCTGCAAAGGATGGCCGACCAGCTCAGCGACGCACTCGACGAAGAAGAGGCGATCAACGATCAGGCCAATGTCCCCCACAGCATATATCCCTGTCCGGTAGCGCAGTCGCCGCATCCCTCTCGGGCAATAATCCTCCCGTTCGTCCTACAACGGATGCCCGCCTGCCGTCGGAAGGCAGATGCGGCGCGGGCGTCATTCGACGCGCGCCGAGCGCTGATGCAGCAATGCCTGCGCGTAAGAGGATCGTAATCGTTGCCGGCTCCTCAGGTATCGCTGTGCGCTAATAGCTGAAGCTCCGATCCGCGCCTTGTCGCAAATGCAGGCTGGTGTGGCTGATCAGCTACAGCATTACGCCGAGAGCCGTCGCATAGTCCCCCCGCATCATCACGCGGGGGCGGGATCATGCGAAAATTCCTGTTTGCGACGGCCGCGCTGATGGCGCTGGTCCATCCAGCGATGTCGGCCGACATGCGCGCCCCGCTCTATAAGGCACCGCCGGTCGGACCGATCTGGAGCTGGACCGGCTGCTACGTCGGGGGTCACGCGGGCGGGCTGTGGGCAAAGGAAAAGGACTGGATCGTGCGGACGCCCGGCGGCGCGTTCTTCGGCCAGTCGCTCGGCGGGCATGAAGCTGCTGGCTGGCTTGGCGGCGTGCAGGCCGGCTGCGATTACCAATTCGCCGGCGGGTTTGTGATCGGTGTCCAAGGCGACTTCGCCCGGGCCGATGCCGAGGGCAGCCACGACAGCGCGCGGGAGATCGGCGTCGCCTATCACAGCAAGGTCAGGTCGCTGGCGACTGTTACAGGCCGGATCGGCTACGCCTGGGATCGTTTCCTCGGTTACGTCAAAGGGGGAGGCGCGTGGGAGCGCGACGATTATTGGGCGACGACAGTCCTGCTCGGAACGGCGTATACCGCGCGCGAGACGCGCTCGGGATGGACGATCGGTATCGGCGGCGAATACGCTTTCACCAACGTCGTCTCCGGTTTCGTCGAGTACAGCTTTTTCGACTTCGGCACCCACCAGGTTGCTTTCACCCCGCAAGTCGCGGGGTTAGGCCCGGCATTCGCCGATGTCACTACGACCCAAAGCGTCGTGCGCGCCGGGCTCAATTTCCGTTTCGGCCGGTAGTCGCGCCTCTCGAAATCATAAGCGCTCGGGCCTCTTCTCCGCTCATTCCCGCGCAAGCGGGAATCCTTGGGTCGCTGCGGAATCGAGGTTTTGCAAAAATGTCACAGCCGCAAACTTTCAGAGAACGCGCGGTTGCCGAGCGTGGACCTAGAACGCTAGCTTCCGAGTTGAACGGGGGCGGGGCAGTGGGCGCTCGCGAAGCGTTGAGTTCGTGCGATGTGGTTGTTCAACAAGAATCGGGTAGAGCAGGTTGCTGAGTCCATAAGCCAGCTTATCCACACGCTCGCCGCCGGGCGGGCAGAACACGGGCCAACCGGTCCAGAACGATTCCTCCGCAGCGTCGCGCCGCTCCTAAGCGTGGACACCATCATCGGCCAGCGGGTCGTGAAGCTGCTCGTCGCAATGACGGGCAAAGCGAAATTCTTCGTCAGTTTGGCGACGGCGCCCGATCATTTTGGTCAGCGGCTGACCATCGACGGCCGTGGCGAGTACTCCGGATTTTCGCTGGCCTGCATGTTACCGCCGCGAACGGTGATGATCGATTTGCACCCGAGCGCCGTCGGCCATCGGGCCGACCTGCTCTATGCCGCCTGCAAGGCAATGCCCAACGTGGTTGAGCGTCGCCACTTTCGCTGAAAATCGTGGAGTGCGCGCGGTCGGATAAGGTCTAGAACGACCGCCGGGCGCCGTTGCCGGGACCCCAGGCAAAGAAGTTCATCGGGTTCCAGAAGTCCCTGCTCGGCCGCTCGTGCCGCGGCTTGCGCGCAACCTTCTTCGCCGGCTTTTTCGGCTCCGCGGCGGCGGTCCCGTCGGACTCCGGCGCCGCTATCGCGGCTGCAGTCGAGGCTTCGTGCGATGTCCCTGTCGTCACTGCCATCGCCGGGGCGACATGCGCCGGCGCTTCTGCGCGGGCGGTTTCCGTGGACTGCGGCGCCGTAGCCGTAACCGTCATCGGTGGGGCGATACGCGGCGACGCCTCAGAGCGGGCTATTTCCGCGGCCTTCGGCGCCGCTGTCGTGACCGCCATCGGGGGCACCACGCGCGGAGGCTCTGAGCGCGCGGGCTCTGCGGACTTCGGTGCCGTAGCGGCTATGGTCGAGGCGAGTGGTTTCGGGGTGACCCGCGACGGTTGGTTTGGACGAGCCGGGGTCACAAACGATGCGCCTGAGGACTGCACCACGGTTGCAAGCGATGGTTCATAGGGAGCCACCCCCTGACTTTTGACCGTTGGCTCGACGAACCAGTGGAAACCCACGGCAAAAACGGCGTAGACGCCCAGGCAGCTTCCGATCACTGCCAGGACAGATCTGCCTCGAGACCGCGAACCTCGCAAACGCAACTTGGACCCCCGCATGCGCCACCCCTCAGCTACATCTCTTAGTCGCGGCCGGCGGCTGTCTGGTTCAATCTCCGGTTATTGCGCTGCCTAAGCCGGTGATTTGGCCTACGTCGGCGTAACCCACTGCAGGGCAAGCGGATTCGGGGCTGTGGATTAGCCGGGGTAGCTTCGTACCGGCCCTGCTCCGCGCCGCGAGCAAGTT
>Ga0306924_10000398_pt1 | contig 36223 bp, 31 predicted proteins | sample sta12Can44000111_FD_203756 | JGI IMG/M metagenome (GOLD analysis project Ga0306924, IMG submission 203756) | Lab enrichment of tropical soil microbial communities from Luquillo Experimental Forest, Puerto Rico - statanox.12C.anox.44.000.111 (v2)... | ecosystem: Environmental > Terrestrial >... | reverse complement strand
ACGGCCGCGGGTGCCCTCTACGTGCCCTATGCGCTGCCGGGCGAGACCGCCGAGGTCGAACCATGGCCCGGTCATGCCGACCGCCGCCACTTGCTCAAGGTCGACGTCGCCAGCCCCGACCGCATCGCGCCGATCTGCCCGCATTTCGGAATTTGCGGCGGCTGCGCGCTCCAGCATCTGGCCACGGCGCGCTACCGCGATTGGAAACGCGCTTTGGTCGTCGCGGCGCTGGCGCGAGCGGGGCTCGACGCGCCGGTCGACGACCTGATCGACGCCCATGGCGAGGGACGCCGCCGCGCCGTATTCCACGCGCGAGTGAGCGCGCGTGACGTGATCGAAGTTGGGTTTTCCGCGCTCAAGGCCCATCACGTGGTGGCGATCGACCGCTGCCCCATCCTCGCGCCAGGGCTCGGCGGCGCGATCGAAGCAGCTTGGGCGATCACCGAGGTGCTCGCGTCCACGCACAAGCCGCTCGACATCCAGGTGACCGCAACCGACGCCGGCCTCGACGTCGACGTGCGCGGGTCAGGCCCGCTGACGGCGGCAGACATGACCGCGCTCGCCCAGGTCGCCGACCGTCGAAATCTTGCGCGGGTGACGCGCCATGGCGACATCGTCGCGCAGCGCACGTTACCCGTGATCAGGATCGGCCGCGCCCAACTCGAGCTGCCGCCGGGCGCGTTCCTGCAAGCGACGCTGGCCGGCGAAACCATCTTGGCGCGGCTGGTCGAGGAGCACTGCGGCGGCGCAAGCGCAGTGGCTGATCTGTTCTGCGGCGTCGGACCTTTCGCGCTGCGCCTTGCCGAGCGCGCCCGCGTCACCGCGGCCGACAACGACGCGGAGGCAATCGCGGCGTTGCGGCGCGCCGCGGCGGGAACACAGGGGCTCAAGCCGCTCGCGGCGCAGCTGCGTGACCTGTTTCGCAGCCCGTTGGTGGCGGCCGAGCTCAAACGGTTCGACGCCGTGGTGTTCGATCCGCCGCGGCAAGGCGCCGAGGCGCAGGCGCGCGAGCTGGCGGCATCGACCGTGTCGACGGTGGTCGCGGTTTCCTGCAATCCCGTGACCTTCGCGCGCGACGCGCGCACCCTCGTCGACGGCGGTTACCGTCTCGTGCGCGTGACGCCGGTCGATCAATTCCTCTATTCGGCGCACGTGGAAGTGGTCGCGTCCTTCAAAAAATAAATGCCCGCCCGCCGCACCGGGGGATGCGGCGGGCGGGCGGACGTCTGAAGCCGGTTAGTCGAGCGGCTCCACCTTGACCAGTGCGGCCCCGTGGTTGCTGCCGGTCCAGAAGGTGACCGGCGTCGTCGAATTGTCGACGAAGACGGTGCGCATATTGGTCTCCCTCGGCAGCAGATATTCGACCGTCGCGCCGGTCTTGGGTTCGATTCGCACCGCGCGGTCGCTGTGCATGCCGCCGGTCCAGATGTCACCCTTCTTGTCGACCGCAGCGCGATAAGGATAAGTCTGCGCCGGCAACGGCCATTCCGTGAACTTCTCGGTCTTGGTGTCGAACATCGCGACCTTGTTGCCGCGATATTCCGCGAACAAGATGCGATCCTGGTCATCGATGTTCATCCGCCGCGCCCGCGCATTGGGCGTCGGCACGGCGTGCCATCTGACCTCGCCGGTCTTGGCATCGATCTTGCCGATATGGCCTTTGGTGAACTCGGCCATCCACAGATTGTTCTGCGAGTCCGAGATGACCTGGTAGATCGAGTGGCGTTGGTCGCCCAGGGCCTTGAGCGGCTGGAAGCGCTCCCATTTCCCCGTCGCGAGATCGAGCCGGAAGACCTCCTGCGTGCCGACGCTCTTCGTCCATACCTTGCCGTCGACGTCGTGGCGCAACCCGACGAAGTTCAGTTGCACGCGAACGTCGTTATATTCCGGCGCCATCGGGTAGTATTTGATCTGCTCGGTCTTGGGGTCGAGATTGCCGAGCGAGCCCTGGAACATCGTGTCGAACCAGAGCGTGCCGTGCTTGTCGAACTCGAGCGAGAGATTGCCGACGGGGGCGCCCGGTTTGAACTCCTTAACGGGATACTCGGTGAGTTTGAGCGTCTTCGGATCGAACTTGGAGATGAACAGCTCGCCGAAATCGGAATACCAGACCGCGCCCTGCGCGTCGACGAGGACGTCGTGCGGCTCGGTGGTCGGGCGCGGCAAATCGTACTCGGTGACGATGACGCGGGTCGCACGCCCGGTGGGACGAGGCAAGGTTTTGAGCGGATATTCCCATTGCGTGACCTCGCTGAGGTTGATGCTGGCGAGGTATTCAGCCTGTTTGCGGAATTGCTCGGGGCTGCCCGAGCGCGCCGGATCGAGCATGCGCTGCGGCTTGATCGGCTGGCTCACCGGCCCATAGCCATTCATGCGCACGATGACCTGGGTCCATTCATCCGCATCGTGGGTCGAGCGCACGATGCGCTCGAGCGTATGGCAACCGACGCAGCCGAGCAGGAAGGCTTTCTGATCCTCCGTCCCTGGTAGGCTCATCATCCATTCGGCGTTGCTCATCTGCGAGGCCAGGTTTTTCGCCTTGCGCAGTTTGAGATCGGCCGTGGCGGTCTGCTCGTCGGCGACATCCGCCGTTGCCGACCCGATGAGGTCGTAGCCGATGGCGCGGATCTTGAGCGAGTACTTTCCGGCGCTCAATCGATTGGCTGGAAAGCTGTACCGGCCCTGGGCATCGCTGACCACGCTAACGGTGACCGTCGAGCCCGCCTTCTTGGCGCTGACCACCACCCCCTCCATCGCGCCTTCCGCTTCGGACATGACATGTCCGGTGAGGGCGGCCGGCGGCTGGTTTTGCGCTTGCACGAAAAAGAGCGCCGCCGGCACGAGCATCGCGGCCAAACCGACGCCCATGCCCAGCAGTAAACGTTTTGTTTGCATCGATTCCTCCCTGCGGAGTTGGGTCACAATTCGAGGACACATCTCCCAGATGAGCCATCGTAGAATGCGTGACCGCTGAAATCCAGTGCCCGGTCGAGCTTGTGGATGTGTGCGGCTGCGCGAAGCTGTGGAGGGCGAGATCTCTCTGATAAGGCTGCGCGCGAAGCTTGCCAGCAGCAGCAGCTTTGATCCAAATGCGCGCTGCGGCCGCTCTGCAACGCACGACCCGTCGTCATCGGCGCGGTGTTACGAATTCAGCGGGCCTAGTTCCCCCAGCGATCCCGCCACATCTGCTCGCCGACGGTGCAGGAGACCCGAGGCGCCCTCGCTTGCACCTGCGTCACGCGCCGCTCGGGCGTGCGGCTTGCGATTTCCAGCACCAGCTTGGTACGCGTCGCTTCCTTGAATTGCTCACGCTCGCGGATCGGGATGACGAATGCGCCGGGGCCGCCGATGACGCAGTCCTCGTAATAAATATCGAGGTTCTCGATATCCATGGTGAACGAGTTCGGCCGCTTCAACATGATCGGCAGGCCATTGATGGTGATGCCGGCGGCAAGCACGTCGTCGCGCGCAATGGTGACGAACGGGCCGCTGTTGTTGGCACCGTCGCCGGAGACGTCGACCACGCGCCGGAAGCCGCGATAGCCGCTGCCGTCGAACAGGGGTTTGGCAAAATTAAGCGCGCTCGAAATCGAGGTGCGTGAAGCACGACGATAAGGCGCGCGCGCGATCTCGTTCGCGAACGCATCGGCGGCCTCCGGGCCGTCGATCAGCCGCCATGGCACGACGATCTTCTGGTCGTAGGGTCCCGCCCACTCGAAATAGGTCGCCGCCACTTTGCCGTGCTGGCCGCTGCGCAGCGCCTGCATGAACTCCCTCGACGTGATGCCGGCGATGTAGCCCTCGCGCTGCAGCGCCTGCTCGTCCGGGTCCATGGAGTAGGACACGTCGACGGCCAACACGAGCTCGACATCGACCGGGACCGCAGTCGGGCTGTTGTCGGCGAACCGAGGCGCCGAGCCCGGTGCCGCGAATCCGGCGACCGCGAGCAGTACGGCAGCCCCGGTCGTCAGGATCGAGATCAGCGACGCATGCATCCGTCCCTCCGTCAGCGGACGATTCCCCTCATGGTGGCATGGGCACTTCGACAAGGCGAGCGCATGGCACGATTACCCCCGCGGCGTCCTGTCGTCGATGCTCTCGGTCGACACGATCTCGATCCCGAAGCCCGCGAGGCCGACATAGGTGAACTTGGCGGAGGTCAGCAAGCGGATCGAGGTGATGCTCAGATCCTTGAGAATCTGGGCGCCGAGCCCGACCTCGCGCCATTGCCGCGAGCGCGCGACCTCGGAGCCGGTCGAGCCCGCCTGCGGGATGGCATGCGTGGGCACGCCCGCCGCCCCGTCGCGCAGAAAGACGATGACGCCGCGGCCGTCCTGCTTGAAGCGCTGCAACGAGGAGTCGATCGAGTTTGCGCCGCCAAACACGTCGCGGATGATGTCGGCGCGATGCAGCCGCGCCAGTATGTTCCTGCCATCACCGATGCGGCCATAGACGAAGGCCATGTGCTGGATGGCGTCGAACGGTGTCACGTAGGCATAGCCTGCGAGTGTGCCGATCTTGCTTTGCACCGGGAATTCACCGATGCGCTTGACCAGCTTGTCGCGCGCCTGCCGGTAGGCAATGAGATCGGCGATGGAGATCTGCTTGAGCTTGTGGCGGTCGGCAAAGGCGGTCACGCCTGGACCGCGCATCACGGTGCCGTCGTCATTCATCAGCTCGGCGAGGACGCCGATCGCCGGCAGTCCCGCGAGTCGACACAGATCGACGCAGGCTTCGGTATGTCCGGAGCGCATCAGCACGCCGCCGTCCTTGGCAACCAGCGGGAACACGTGCCCCGGCCGCACGAAATCGCTGGCGCCCATATTGCCATTGGCGAGCGCACGCACCGTATTGGTCCGCTCCTCCGCCGAGATACCCGTGGTAAGCCCGTGACGGACATCGACCGAAACCGTAAAGGCAGTGCCGAGCGGCGCGTCGTTCGCCGCTACCATGGGATCGAGATGGAGGCGTTTCGCCTCCTCCGCGGAGAGCGGCGCGCAGACGATGCCCGAGGTATTGCGGATCATGAAAGCCATCTTTTCGGGCGTACACAGCGAAGCCGCGACAAACAAATCGCCCTCGTTCTCGCGGTCGTCGTCATCGGTGACGACCACGATCCCGCCGGCAGCAAAGGCTGCCAGCACGGCCTCCACCCGCTGATGGTTATCGGCCACTTTTGCCCCACTCCATTCAGGCCCGGGCGAACGGCCATGCCGGCGTTTCGCCCATCTGCCCACGCTGACGCAGATAGTGATCGGCGATCACGCATGCCACCATGGCCTCGCCGATGGGCACCGCGCGAATGCCGACGCAGGGATCGTGGCGTCCCTTGGTGCTGATCTCGGTCTCGGCACCGTACCGATCGACGGTGCGCCGGGGCGTCAGGATCGACGAGGTGGGCTTGACTGCGAAACGGCAAACGATCGGCTGTCCGGTCGAAATGCCACCCAAAATGCCGCCCGCATGGTTGGAAAGAAACACCGGCTTGCCGTCGTTGCCGATGCGAATTTCGTCGGCATTCTCCTCGCCGCTCAGCGCCGCCGCCGCAAAGCCAGCGCCGATCTCGACTCCTTTGACAGCATTGATGCCCATGAGCGCCGCGGCGAGATCGCCGTCGAGCTTGCCGTAGATCGGCGCGCCGAGACCAACTGGCACGCCTTCCGCGACGATCTCGATGACGGCGCCCACGGAGGAACCGCGCTTGCGGATGTCGTCGAGATAGGCTTCGAAGAATTTCGCCTGTTCCGCATCCGGGCAGAAGAACGGATTGCGCTCGACCTCATCCCAGTTCCAGCGCGTGGGTTCGATCCTGCGCTTGCCCATCTGGACCAGCGCGCCACGGACCGTCATGCCAGGCACGATTTTGCGCGCGATCGCGCCGGCGGCAACACGCATGGCGGTCTCGCGCGCCGATTGGCGGCCGCCGCCGCGATAATCACGAATGCCGTATTTGGCGTCGTAGGTGTAATCGGCATGCCCCGGCCGGTACTTGTCCTTGATGTCGGAATAATCCTTGGAGCGCGGGTCGACGTTGTCGATCACGAGCGCGATCGGCGTCCCGGTCGTCACCTGCTCGCCGGTCGCTTCATCGACGAACACGCCGGAGAGAATTTTCACCTGGTCCGGCTCGCGCCGCTGCGTCGTAAAGCGCGACTGGCCCGGCCGCCGCTTGTCGAGATAGGGCTGGATGTCGGCCTCGGTCAGCGCGATGTGGGGTGGGCACCCGTCGACCACGCAACCGATCGCGGCCCCGTGGCTTTCGCCGAAGGTCGTGACCCGGAAAAGATGGCCGAAGGTGTTGAACGACATGGAGTTCCATCCGCTGCGGTGTGGTAGCCCGCGTGCCAGCCGGGGTCAAATGGCCCCGCCGGGAATGGGGCTCGTGTCGTCGTCGGAAGATGCTCCGCCGCCATGGACCGATCGCCATCAAGCGAGGCCCTCATGCATAACGGGCGAGCCGGTTTCCCGCGAAGACGTAGACCACGCCTTGGTCGATGGAATAATGCGTGGCGTCCTGTGGCGGTGCGAGCCCGAGATGCGCGATCAGCGCGCGCGCGGTGCCGCCGTGCGCGGCGACGACGGTGTCCTTGTCGACCGTCTCGTACCACTGGCGTATTCGCACCGTCACTTGCGCGTAGCTTTCGCCGCCCGGCGGCGTGAAGCCCCACTTGTCGGATTCCCGCTCGGCAACGATATGCTGGTCGCGCGCCATGACTTCCGAATAGGTCAACCCCTCCCATTCCCCGAACGCGATTTCGGCAAGCTGCGCCTCGACCGTGTAACCGGCGGGCTCGAGCCCGAGCGTTGCGCGCATGACCTCCATGGTCTTGCGCGCACGCACGAGCGGGCTTGATACGTAATTGAAGCTTTCAGGCGTCCTGTCGTCGCGGCGGAACAGGCCTTGCAGAATCTCGGCGCAACAGACGGCCTGCGCGCAGCCTTCCGTGTTGAGCGGCACGTCGTGCCGGCCCTGCAGCCGTTGTTGCACGTTCCAATCGGTGAGGCCGTGGCGCACATAGTAGATGACGGGCCGTGGCACGAGTTCAGCCGCCTCCCGGGTTCAGGTGTCACCTGGTCGGCGCTGCACGCGGTCCAAGGATAGGCAAGGCACCGCGCTGCGATGCCCGCTCCATTGCGCCGCGAGGGGCAGACCGGACCCGCGGATGCGCCTGCGCCGTCATCAGCCTCACTCCTTGCCGACAACGATGTCGGGCGCGTCGGGATGCTTCATTCCGACGATGTGATAGCCGGCATCGACGTGATGAATCTCGCCCGTGACGCCGCGAGAGAGATCGCAGAGGAAATACACCGCGGTATCGCCGACTTCCTCGATCGTCACGCTGCGCCGCAGCGGCGCGTTGTACTCGTTCCATTTGAGGATGTAGCGGAAGTCACCGATCCCCGACGCCGCCAGCGTCTTGATCGGACCCGAGGAAATGGCGTTGACGCGGATGTTCTTCTCGCCCAGATCGGCGGCGAGATAGCGAACGGACGCCTCGAGCGCCGCTTTGGCGACTCCCATCACGTTGTAATGCGGCATCCATTTCTCGGCGCCGTAATAGGTGAGCGTGAGCAGCGCGCCGCCCCGCGGCATCAGCTTTTCCGCGCGTTGGGCGAGCGCGGTGAAGGAGTAGCAGCTCACCAGCATGGTCTTGGAAAAATTGTCCGCCGTCGTGTCCAGGTAGCGCCCGGACAGCTGATCTTTGTCGGAGAAGGCAATGGCGTGTACGAGAAAATCGAGCGCGCCCCATTTCGCTTCAACCGCCGCGAAAGCCGCGTCGACAGTATTCGGTTCGGTTACGTCGCAGTGGCCGACCACCAGCCCGCCGATCTCTTGCGCCAGCGGTTCGACCCGCTTCTTCAACGCCTCGCCCTGATAAGTGAAAGCGAGCTCGGCGCCCTGCCCATGGCAAGCCTTTGCGATACCCCAGGCGAGCGAGCGGTTGTTGGCGACACCCAGGATCAAGCCGCGCTTGCCGCGCAAGAGACCCGAGGCTTCCGGCATGATCTTCCTCGCTGCGCCGCCGACCGCGAGTCTCCCTATGACACAGGGCAGAGGACCCTACAAGCAGCCGCCATTTGCAGCCACTTTCGCACCACCCAGCCGCGGGAATATCGCTGCGGCCAAAGTGTTTGTCCGGTGATATGGTTCACTTGCAAGGAGCGACGAACACGGTATTGGGACCGTTGGTGGATCGTCCCGATCGGCGATGCACCGCGGCGAGCTGGGAGGGAGAGCGCGTTGGGCGGATTCCGCCAAGGGATCGAGACGGCGATTCCGGCATTGCGACGGTATGCGCGCGCGCTCACCCGCAACGCCGAGCTTGCCGACGACCTCGTCCAGGACACGCTGGTGCGGGCGCTGCGGTCGGAGCATCTCTTTCATGGTGGCGACATCCGCAGCTGGCTCTACACCATCCTGACCAACCTCAATCGCAACCGGCTGCGTGCGTTGGCGCGACGTCCCGCCCTACAGGCCATCGACGACAACGATGCGCCCGAGATGGCGGGCCCGGAGGCCGGAGCGCGTGATATCGAGCGGGCGCTCGCATCGCTGGTGGAGGATCAACGCACGGCGTTGCTCCTGGTCGTGCTCGAAGGCCTCACCTACCGCGAGGTCGCCGAAGTGCAGGGCGTGCCGATTGGGACCGTGATGTCGCGACTCGCGCGCGCCCGCATGCAGATCAAGGCCTATCTCGACGGCGAACGCCCCGCGCTTCGCCGTATCAAATAAGTCGAGGAAGAAGACGATGACCGATCGAGATTCACCCGTGACCGAGGACGAGCTTCACGCCTATGTCGACGATGAGATTGCGGCCGATCGCCGTGGCGCCGTCGAGGCGTGGCTTGCATCCCATCCGGAAGATGCCGCCCGCGTCGCCCAGTGGCGGGCGCAGGCCGATGCGATCCGCGCGCACTACGGCAACCTCGCCTCCGAACCAGTCCCCGCACGCTTCGACCTCGACAAGCTCGCCCGCGGCGCACGCTCCTGGCGCGCAATTGCCGCCGCGGCGGTGATCATGGCGTTTCTCGTTGGCGGCGTCGTCGGCTGGATGGCGCGTGGGGCATCGGCGGCGGCGCCGAGCCGCTTCGATACGTTCACCGCGCAGGCGCTCGATGCCCACAAGGTCTACGTGGTCGAGGTGCGCCATCCGGTCGAGGTTACCGGCGGCGAGCGGCCGCATTTGGTGCAATGGCTGTCGAAACGTCTCGACTACGAACTGCGCATACCTGAGCTCGAGCCGAGCGGATTGAAGCTGGTGGGCGGACGGCTGCTGCCGGGTCCGTTTGGCCCGGCCGCATTCTGCATGTATGAAGGCCCCTCCGGCGAGCGCTTTACTATCTACTATGCGCGCACGGATTCGCCGCAGACCGCCATGCGTTACCGCGAGGCTGATCGCTTCGCCGCCGTGTATTGGGTCGAGCACGGGCTCGCTTACGTGGTGAGTGGACCCGCCGACCGCGAGCGTCTGCTTAATGTCGCGCAGGCGGCTTACGACCAAATCGACAAGGGCACACCGCAGGCACGGCCGTGACGCGCCATCTCGCCGCGGCCGACGAGCAAGCGTCGTTGTCCGTCACCCCATGTCCTTCCTCGGATCATGCGGCTTGGTCTTTCGCCATTTGCGCATCAGCTCTTCGAGCTCCGTATCGCCGCCGTCGGGCAACACGATACGCACGGCGGCGAGCAGGTCGCCTTTGCCGTCCTTCGCGGGAAAGCCCTTGCCTTTGAGACGGAAGGTGCGCCCAGAGCTGGTGCCGGGAGGAATGGCAAGCTCGACCGCGCCCTCGAGCGTCGGCACGCGCACCTTGGCGCCGAGCACCGCCTCGTAGAGCGTGATCGGAAGCTCGAGCCGCAAATCGGCACCCGTGCGCGTAAACAGCGGATGCGGCGCGATCGAAACGACGATCAGAAGATCGCCAGCATGGCCGCCAGCGCCGGCGGTCCCCTGCCCTTTCAGCCGGATGGTCTGGCCGTCGTTTAGCCCGGCCGGGATCTTCACGTCGACCTCCCTCCCGGCCGGCAGCGCCACCCGCTTGTTCGTGCCCTTGGCCGCTTCCGGCAACGTGATGGTCAGCCTGGCGGTGATGTCCCGGCCGACACCAACGTCCTCCTGCTCGAAGTGGAAACCGCCCGAACGCGCCGCGCCCCCGAACGCCTCCTTCAAAATATCCTCGAAGCCGCCGAAGCCGCTAAATCCGCCGCCGGCGCGGCCGCGGGCGTGTTGAAAGCCGTCGCGCCCGAAGCTGAACGTTTCAAAACCGCCTTCCCGGCCGAAGCCGCCGCCCGGCCCGCGCCGGCCGCCGAAACCTTCGAAGCCCTGGAAACGTGGCTTGCCCTCGGCGTCGATCTCGCCGCGATCGAAGGCTTTGCGCTTGTCCGCTTCGCCCAGGATTTCATAAGCAGCGTTCAACTCGGCAAAGCGCGCGGCTGCCCTCGGATCATGCTTGTTGGCGTCCGGATGCAGCTTCTTCGCCTGCCGGCGGAACGCACTTTTGATCTCGCCGGCACTCGCTGTCTTCGACACCCCCAGGACATCATAGGGGTCACGCATCCTCAATCCCTCTCAGGCACGTCGCCATTGGTTATGCCGGGTACAGCCCCAACTCTTCTTGCTCAATGTGGGGAGCAGGGCCCCAGACCGCAACGAGGGACGCCCACCCGGACGGGTCGAGCGCCTGCGATCGGGCATGACCTCTCACGCCGCCTGACGGTGTTATGGTTTGCGCTGTCCGGTGCGTCCGGCAACGGTGGAAGGGAGGTTTTGCGTCCGAACGCGCTCTCCATCTAGAGTGACTGCTTGCCGGGCGGCAAAGCCCAGGGGCAAGGTTGCAAGGGGGACGAATGTCGCGGGTCAAGCTCACCATCGCCACCACCGACTATGATCATTTTCGAGACTTCCGTCTCGGCATCGTCAACGCCGAGGGCATCGACCACACCTGGCTTACGCTCGGCCACCATGAAGTGTTCGCGCGCTTCACCTTCAATCGCGAGTGGGAGGTGAGCGAGCTGTCGTTTGCGAAATTCTGCGCGCAGGTGACACGCAGCACACCCGACATTATCGGCCTTCCGGTCGTCTGTTCGCGCCTGTTTCGGTTCTCGTCGTTCTACGTGAATAAGAAGAGCAAGATCAAAACGGCAGCCGATCTGCGGGGTAAGACGATCGGCTCGCCTGAATGGGCCCATACGGCCGCGGTCTATATGCGCGGCTGGCTCAATGACGAGCACGGCATCGGGCTGCGCGACATCCACTGGTATCAGGCGGGCGCTAACGAGGCCGGCCGCGTCGAGAAGGTCGAGCTTGATCTTCCAACGGGGGTGAAGCTCACCCGCGTCAACGATAAATCTTTGAGCGAGATGATCGCGTCGGGTGAGATCGACTGCGCGCTGATCGCCCGTCCGCCGAATTCGTTCCTGCAGGGCCATCCGGACGTGGTGCGCTTGTTTCCGAACTATCTGGAGATGGAGGAGGCCTACTACGAGCAGACCAAGGTGTGGCCCATCATGCACATCATCGCGATCCAGAGGCGGGTGCTCGAGGAGCATCCCTGGGTCGCGCGCAACCTTTACAACGCCTTCGTCGAATCGAAGCGCCGCAGCCTCGAGCGCCTGCTCGATCCCGCGGTCTCGCGCTATCCGCTCGCCTGGCTGCCGAGCTATGCGCGCAAGATGTACGACCGGTTCGACGGCGACCCTTTCCCTTACGGCATCGAAGAGAACCGGCCGACGCTGGAGCAGTTTCTGCGCTACACCCGCGAGCAGGGGATCGCGCACCGCCACGCCGCGCCCGAGGAGATTTTCCCCGAGGGGATCATGACCGCGGTCAGAGTGTAACGCGAGGGCGCTGCCCTAGGTGTTGTTCCAAGGCCGCAAATTGCGCACTTCCCACTTGCCGCGCTTGGCGCGGCAGGCCGCGCCCTGCAACCACGACTCGCTGCCGTTCTTCACGTAGCTGGCGAGAAAATCGCGGCACGTGATCCCATCCTGACTGTAGTCCGAGGCGAGCGGTGTAATGGTGCCGCGGGCCCCGGTCTTCGGATTCTCCCATGGCACGCTGCTGTACTTGCCGCCCTTGATCAAAACCTCGCTCACGGCGGCGCGGGCGATGGCGAGGTCGGTCTCCGCCGGCATCTCCGCAGTCGCCTTGGGCGTTGCGGCTCGGGGCGAGTCGGCCTCAGCGGCCGCGCCGGCATCCGTGTTCGCAAGCGGGGCGTGGAGCTGGTAGGAGACGCTGCAGCCGCCTCCCATCAGCGCAAAGGCGAGCAACCACGCGCGCGCCTGCAGGCGCCGCATCGCCACGTGCCATGAGCCCGAGGTTCCTCTATAACGGGGCTGCTGGAACAGCGAGCTTGGCGCCGACGCCACCACCCGGATACTCCGCAGAATGTCTGAATCAGCTCCGATAGAACACCCGGCCGGGTTAACAAGTAGTGATTTCACCGAGGCTGACGAGCCTTTGGGGCTGTTTGCCGCCTGGTTCGAGGAAGCGACCCGGAGCGAGCCGCGCGATCCCACCGCCATGTCGCTCGCCACCGTCGACGAGGACGGCCTGCCCAATGTCCGCATGGTGCTTATGAAGAGTTTCGGTGAGCGGGGCTTCGTATTCTACACCAATATCGATAGCCAGAAGGGCCGGGAATTGGATCGCGAGCACAAAGGCGCACTCCTTTTTCATTGGAAATCGCTCAATCGGCAGGTGCGATTGCGCGGCCCCGTGGAACGGATCGAAGATGCGGAAGCGGATGCCTATTTTGCGACCCGCCCGCGCCTCACCCAGATCGGCACCTGGGCCAGCAAGCAGTCGGCACCGCTCGAGAGCCCGCACGCGTTCAAGAAGGCGATCGCGTTTTACGCCGCGAAATTTGCCGTTGGGGCGATTCCAAGACCGCCGAATTGGACCGGCTACCGCCTCCAGCCGCTCCTGATCGAGTTCTGGCAAGACCGGCCATTCAGGCTGCACGACCGGGTCGAGTTCCGGCGCGAAGCGCTCGAGGCGCCCTGGCATAGGACGCGGCTCTATCCGTGATCGCGTCGCCCGGCCAGGCGGAAGCCGGTTAGGCCCCGAAAACGCAACAGCGCCGCAGCGGTTTCTGGTTTCGCCGGAACGCAAACCGCTCTAGCATTGGTCAAGGTTTTGGGATTTGACTTCATGGCGACGCCGCACTCGAACCAGCCGCGCCGCGCCCTCCTGCTCACCGGAGCGAGCCGTGGCATCGGCCATGCCACGGTCAAGCGATTTTCGGCGGCCGGGTGGCGCGTGATTACCTGCTCGCGCCACCCGTTCCCGGAGAATTGCCCCTGGGAAATGGGGCCCGAAGATCATATCCAGGTCGATCTTGCCGATCCCGACCGCACGCTCTCCGCCATCGCCGACATCAAGCAGCGGCTCGAGAACGGGGAACTGCACGCCCTCGTCAACAACGCCGCGATCTCGCCCAAGGCCAACGGCGGCACGCGTCTCTCCTCGATCGATACCACCGTCGATGTTTGGGACCACGTGTTCCGGGTGAACTTCTTCGCGCCGATCATGCTCGCGCGCGGCCTGTTGGAAGAGCTCAAGGCCGCCAAGGGCTCCGTCGTCAACGTCACCTCCATCGCCGGCTCGCGTGTTCACCCCTTCGCGGGCGCCGCGTACGCCACCTCAAAAGCGGCGCTGGCTGCGCTCACCCGCGAGATGGCGGCTGATTTCGGTCCGCTCGGCATCCGCGTCAACGCCATCGCGCCGGGCGAAATCGATACTACGATCCTGTCCCCCGGGACCTCGGAAATCGTGGCCCATCAAATTCCGATGCACCGGCTCGGCACCCCTGACGAAGTTGCCAAGATCATCTACGTGCTATGCACCGACACCTCGTCCTACGTGAACGGCGCCGAAATTCACATCAACGGAGGCCAGCACGTTTGAGGACGAAAGGACTGACGACGGGGGCGGACGGCAACGACCGTCGTCGGTACTTTCGGTTCAAAGCCACTTCTTCCATTTGAAGACGAAGTACGGCAGCGCGGCGGCGAGCAGCATCAGCACGATCGCAACGGGATAGCCGAGTTGCCAGTCGAGCTCCGGCATGTGCTTGAAATTCATGCCGTAGATTGACGCGATCAACGTTGGCGGCATCAGCGCCACGGCCGCGACCGAAAAAATCTTGATGACGTTGTTCTGTTCGATGGTGACCACCCCGAGCATGGCGTCGAGCAGGAACTGAATCTTGTTCGAGAGATAGGCAGCGTGATCGGACAACGAGTGGACGTCGCGCTGCATTCCGCGCAGCTGAGCACGCGACTCTTTCGCCCAACGCATGCTGTCGGCTTCGTTGGCGAGGTAGAGCAGTAGCCGCCCGATCGAGACCAGACTCTCACGCACCTTGGAAGCGAGGTCGCCCTTCTTCCCGATCGTCTTGAGGATTTCGTTGTAGCTTCGACTGCGGTCGGCGCCTCCGGCCTCCGGCTCGAAAATATCGTGCGAGATCTGGTCGACCTCGGAACCGATGCGCTCCAAAATGTCGGCCGCACGATCGATGACGGCGTCGAGCAGGTCCATCATGACCGATTCCCCGGTCACGGTCGGCGAGCAAACCCGAGCGAGCTTGTTGCCCACGATCATGAATGGCCGCGGCTCGTCGTAGCGCACCGTAATGAGCCGGTGGCCGGACAGGATGAAGGTCACCGGCGTCGTCTTCGGGGCGTCAGTGTCGGATTGGCACATCAACGTCGCGGTCATGTAACGCGCGCCATTTTCGACGTAGAGGCGGCTCGTGACCTCGATTTCCTGCATCTCTTCGCGCGTGGGAACGGCCATGCCGACCTTGCGCTCGACGATCTTGTCTTCCTCATGGGTCGGGTTCACGAGATCGAACCAGACCGCGCTGTCGGGGACGTCGACATCCGACGTGACCGCCATGCGGTCGAGCGATGTGCCGCGCGGAACGTAGACCCACAGCATGACCCCTCCGCCAGCCCCGGCGCGTCTTGGTTCGCGGGCGAGCGCGGTGCGCCGCCAGCGATCTCATGGCGCCAGTGATGGCCTAATCGAGCCTGTTCTTGCAAGAACAATGAGCGGGGATGCAAGCAACGCCGCGGGGCCGAAGCCCGAGCGGCTTGCGGACGGACTTGATCGTGCGGGGAAACGCTTGCGGGAGGCGACGTCTGCGCGGAACGATCAGGCCGCCAACCCCGCGATCCACTTGTCCGGTTGATGGACGGCCGGGGCATAGGCGGGGTTCTTGACCTCGCTCCGGTACGGCAGCGCCGCCGCAACAGCGGGTATTCCGATCTCGCCGTAGCGGCTGTCGAGACTTGATTCGTCGCGGCGGGCGTTTTCACCGGATTGCGCCGCAGTGTTCTTGGTCATTGTCTGCTCCGTGGGAACTCTCAATTCTCACCCGTTCGTCTGCTGGGCAGGTTTGAGATGGCGAGCGAGTGCGGCCGAAATGCGCAACAAATCGTGTCCTATCGTGACATTTCAGACGGAGCGTAAAGGGATTTGGGACTCATTGCTGCCGATGGCCGTGGAGATCGATCTCCGGGGAGGCCGCCGGCCGCGTGTTTGCTTGCACCCCCATGGCGCCTCCAACATGGTAAACCCCAAGTTAAGATATTGGCGTTAGGCTCTTCGGTGCGGCCGGGACTGATTCCGGGTCGCGGGAGAGGCAACTTTCCACGGCATGGGTCCAAACTGCGGCATTCCTGCAACAGGTTCCGACGACTATGGAATTGGGGCCCTTATCGCGCTGGAACTGCGGAGTTCTTTTAGTTACCTAATTGGAGCTGAGGGGACTCGAAAGAATCGATTTTGGGGCGCGCCGAGAGCGTGACGGGGGCAGGTATGGCGGTACGGGGAGTCGCATTGCTGCTGGCCGGGCTTTTGCTCGCTGGATGCGTGCACACGCAGTTGGAACCATCCTCCGACGCCGCGATGACTGCGCGCGACAAGAAGCTGCTCGCCAATGCGCCTTATGCGAAAGCGACCATCCCGGTCGCTTACCAGCGCGCAATCGTGCGTTATCACCGCAAAGAAGCGCCCGGTACGATCGTCGTCGATAGCGACGCGCGCTATCTCTATTACGTGCTGCCGGACAACCAGGCGATCCGCTACGGCGTGATCGTGGGCGAAGAAGCGCAGTCGTGGTCCGGCGTCGCGAAGGTTGGCCGCAAGGAAGAATGGCCGTCATGGACGCCGACCGAGGGCGAGAAGAAGCGCCTCGGCCCGCTTCCGAACTATGTCGAAGGCGGACCAGCCAATCCCATGGGCGCGCGCGGGATCTATCTCTACTCCAGCGGCAAGGACACGCTGTACCGCATCCATGGGACCAACCAGCCCGAATGGATCGGACACGCGATTTCGTCGGGCTGCATCCGGATGACCAACGAGGACGTGATCGATCTCTACAACCGCGTCAAAATGGGCACGATCGTGGTGATGCTGGGACCGAGATCGGGTGAGTCGCGGGTAGCGACGGCCGACCCACGCTACAACTACTGAGGGCTCGAGGGGGCTGGGAGCGGCGTCGGGCGGCAGCCCGGCGCCGTTTCATTTTGCGCCGACTTAGGCTTCCATGAGCCGCTCGCGCTTGACCCAATCCAGGGTTTGATCGAGCGCGCGGCCGAGGCGGTCGAACAGTTCGTCGATCTCCGCCGGCGCGATGATGAGCGGCGGACAGATCGATACGATATCGCCGACGAGGAAGCGCACGATCAGTCCCTCCTGTTCGGCGCAGCGCACGGCCCGCGCCCCGACCCCAGCCTTCGCCTCGAACGAACGTTTGGTCTTCTTGTCGGCGACAAGCTCGACGGCGCCGACGAGCCCCAGGCCGCGAGCCTCCCCGACCAGGGGGTGCTTGCCAAGCGCGGCAAGTCGGGCCTGGAACTGCGGCGCCTTGCGCGCGGCCTGCTCGGCGATGCGCTCGCGCGCATAGATGTCGAGCGCCTTGAGCGCCACCGCCGCTGCGACCGGGTGACCCGAATAGGTAAAGCCATGGCCGAAGGTGCCGATCTTGCGGCTCTCGTCCAGCATCGCCTGGTACATCGGCTCGGGCACCGTCAGCGCGGCCATCGGAACGTAGGCCGAAGTCAAGGCCTTCGCGACCGTGATCGAGTGCGGCTCGAACCCAAGCGCCGTGCAACCGAACATTGTTCCCAGCCGGCCGAACCCGCAGATCACCTCGTCCGAGATCATGTACACGTCGTATGCCCGGCAGACCTTCATCATTTCCCGAAAATAGGTTTTCGGCGGCACGATCACGCCGCCGGCGCCCATCACTGGCTCCGCGATGAAGGCGGCGACTGTCTCTGGATCCTCCCTGCGAATGAGCTCTTCGAGTTCGTCCGCCAGTCGCCGCGCGAATTCCTCTTCGGTCTCACCCGCATGGGCGAAGCGGTAGTGGTGCGGACAGCCCGTATGCAAAATCCCCGCGATCGGCAGGTCGAAATCCAGCTGATTGTTCGCCAGCCCCGTGAGCGAAGCCGCCGCGACGGTCACACCGTGATAGGCCTTGCGGCGGCTGATGATCTTCTTTTTCCTCGGCCGGCCGAGCGCGTTGTTCATGTACCAGACGAGCTTGACCTGACTGTCGTTCGCCTCCGAACCCGAGGAGCAGAAGAATACCCTCGACGTCGGAACCGGTGCGATTTCCTTGAGCCTTTCGGCGAGCTCGATCGCGGGGTCATGGCTCTTGCCGGTGAAGAGATGGCTGAAGGGGAGCTTGCGCATCTGCGCCGCCGCAGCCTCGACCAACTCTTCGTTGCCGTAGCCCAGCGCGGTGCACCAGAGCCCCGCCATGCCCTCGAGATAGGCCTTGCCTTCGCTGTCGTAGACGAACACGCCCTGCCCGCGCTCGATGATCAGCGGACCGGTTTCGCGCAGGGTCGCGAGGTTGGTGTAGGGGTGAACGAGGGTCTCGAGGTCGCGGACGGCGAGGTTACGAAGCGGCGGCATGGCTTTGCTTTCGGTTTATCAGCGATATAGGCGCTGAAACGAGCCGGCGTCAAAAGGCTCCCGCCTCCCCGGCCGTGGGTGAACTTACGAGGCTCGCGGGCCCGGGCGAGACTCGAAAAACGCAATGTCGCGCCAAGCACCGGCGGTGTCGCCCGCTACGCCCCGGCCGGTTCTTTACCTTCATGGCGCGGCAGACGCCGGGCGCGGCCGTGGCAGCGGTACTTGCGCGGCCTCGTCGCCGGGCTCGCGGACCTCCCACTGGCACATGCGGTGGCCGCCTACGCGTTCGGCTAAATCCACATGGACGTGGTTCTCGTGATAGCCGTCTGAACCAGGACCGAGCACGGTGCTGAAACGGGCGCAGGTATCTTTCCGCAAACGCTCGCGAAAATCCTTGGCCACAGTCGGGTCGGCCAACTCGACGACTGTGCCGTTGGCGAGCTTGAACGAGCGGATGTCGAGCGCGTTGGCCTTGCCGTGCTCGGAGAGCCTCGCTCCGACGATCCGGTTGCGGCCGCGGCAATCATAGGCGGCATAGTTGTCGATGCTTTTGAGCGCTCCCCCCAGCGAGCGCACCGCAGGCACCACGTCCTCGCGCACCCAATGCACGATGGCCTCGGCAAAACTGCAGCGGACGATCGCGGGCGGCGTCACCGCGACCTGCGTCCTGTTGGCGAGCCGCACCGCCTCGAGCCTCACCACGTCGTCCACGGCGCACTCGCCGGATCCGGCCAGCGCCGGCAGCGACGGCGCGACCGCCAATTCGGCCGTGAGCCGCAGCCGGCAGGCCGAGGGCAGCGGCGCCTCCTCGGGCGTCGCTTCTGGCGCGGGCAGGGCGGGTGAAATCTCTACCGGCCGCGAGCGCGGCAATGGGACGACCTTTGCGGCTGCAAAGTCGCAAGGGGCGAAGGCGCAAAGGGCTGCGAGGAGGATGAGCGCGCGGAGGGGCACCCTCGCGATATCGGCAAGGACTGCGACCTTATAGCGACCAATCGGCATTGCTCGGCTGACCCCCGCAAACAACCACGGCACGGCAGTTCCGGCGAAGGCCGGCCTCGGACTTGATCTGGGGTGGCAGCTCCTTCGCCGTAGCAAACGCGCAACCACACTCGCTAGAGTTGGAAAAACGGATGGCAGGCCCGACAGTATGGCTCATTTCGATGTGGTGGTCTGCGGCCTAGGCGCGATGGGGAGCGCGGCGCTCCAGCACGTGGCGCGCAGAGGCAAGCGCGTGCTGGGGCTGGAGCGTTACGCGCCGGGTCACGACCATGGCTCCTCCCATGGCCTGACGCGCATCATTCGACTTGGATACTTCGAACATCCCTCCTATGTCCCCTTGCTGCGCCACGCTTACAAACTGTGGCATGAACTCGAACAAACAATCGGGCGACAGCTTCTCCATGTCACCGGCATCGCGGAGATCGGGCCGCCCGATAGCCGCTTGGTGGGAGGAACGCTCGCCTGCGCCCATCTCCACGACTTGCGCCACGAGCTACTTGCAGCGCCGGAACTGATGCGCCGCTTCCCTGCCTTCAGGGTGCCGCCGAACTATGTCGCCGTCGTCCAACCGGATGGCGGAGTTCTCGAAGTCGAGCCCGCGATTGCAGCGCAGCTCGCACTCGCGACGGCCGCAGGGGCGGAAGTTCGCACGGGCGAAGTGGTGCGAGCGGTTGAACCGCGCGCGGGCGGGGTGCGCATCGTTACCGATCGCGGGAGCGTCGAGGCCGGGGCTGCCATCGTCGCGGCCGGCGCGTGGGTGAAGTCGCTGCTGCCCGACCTTGCCGCCCCGCTGCGGGTGACCCGCGAGGTGATGGGCTGGTTCGAACCGACTGACGCTCAGCTATGTTCGAGCGGCCGCACTCCGGTATTCATCATCGAGAGCCGGCATGGCATGCATTACGGCATTCCACCCCAAGGAAGCGTCCACGCCGGCGTCAAAGTCGCCAAGCACCACCATCGTAATGAAACGGTCGACCCCGACGCTTACGACCGAACGGTGTCCGCGGCGGACGAGGCATTGATCCGCGCCGCCATCGCCGAACATATCCCGGCGGCGAACGGCCGGCTCATCGCCGCCAAGACCTGCCTCTACACCATGACTCCCGACGGCGATTTCCTCATCGATCGCCTGCCTGGCGCCTCCAATATCATCGTCGCTTCGCCCTGCTCGGGACATGGCTTCAAATTCGCGCCGGTGATCGGCGACATTCTGGCCGACCTCGCGATCACGGGTGCAACACCCCATGACATCGCACGGTTTTCTCTCGGGCGGTTTAGCTGAGCCGTGAGGGGCATGGCGCAGATTCTCCAGTTGCACGGCCGCGACACGCCGGTAACCTTGGGGCGCGCGTCCGGCCAAGCGGACCGCGGTGTTGCGGATGCAGCCGAACCGGCGCGGTTAAGTATAGTCGGCTGCGCTACGCGCTCCGACGCCATAAGCAAGAACCAAGGGGAAACGCCATGCTTGGGCTGATGCAGGACTGGCCACTCCTTTGTCATCGCATCATCGACCACGCGGCGCTCAACCACGCCGAGCGGCCGATCGTCACGCGCTCGATCGAAGGCCCGCTTCACTCGACCACCTATGCCGAGGTTCGCGCCCGCTCGCTACGATTGGCACAACGGCTTGACAAGGACGGCATCCGGCTCGGCGACCGCGTGGCAACGCTGGCCTGGAACACGTGGCGCCATCTCGAGGCCTGGTACGGCATCATGGGGATCGGCGCGATCTATCACACGGTCAATCCGCGGCTGTTTCCCGATCAGATCGCCTGGATCGTCAATCACGCCGAGGACCGCATGATGCTGGCCGATCTGACGTTCATTCCGCTGTTGGAAAAGCTTGCCGACAAACTGCCCACCATCGAGCGCTACGTGGTGCTGACCGACGGCGCGCGCATGCCGCAAACCTCGCTCAAGAATGCCGTCTCCTACGAGGAGTGGATCGGCGAAGTCGACGGCGATTTTGCTTGGAAGACGTTCGACGAGAATACCGCTTCCGGCATGTGCTACACCTCAGGAACGACCGGAAACCCGAAGGGCGTCATCTACTCGCATCGCTCCAACGTCCTGCACGGGCTGATGGCCAACAACTCCGACATGAAGGGCTATTCGTCCCGCGATGTGGTGATGCCGGTCGTGCCCATGTTCCACGCCAATTGCTGGGCGATGATGTTCGCGGCCCCGATTGCGGGTGCCGCCATGGTCATGCCGGGCGCCAAGCTCGACGGCGCATCGGTGTTCGAACTGCTCGACCGCTACAGGGTGACCTGCACCGCCGCGGTACCGACGGTCTGGCTTATGCTGCTGCAACACCTCGAAGGGACCGGCAGCAAGTTGCCCCATCTCAAAAAGGTCGTGATCGGGGGCTCGGCGTGCCCGCGCGCCGTAGCCAAAATTTTCCAGGATATCTATGGCGTCGAGGTGATCCACGCCTGGGGTATGACCGAAATGAGCCCGCTCGGCACCTGCTGCACCTTCAAGCCTGAATACGCCGCCCTGGCGGGAGACGCGCGGCTCGACATTCAGCAGAAACAGGGGCAGTCGCCGTTCATGGTCGAGATGAAAATCACCGACGATACCGGCAAGCGGCTGCCTTGGGACGGCAAGACCTCCGGGCGCCTCAAGGTGCAGGGACCGTGCGTGGCCAGGGCCTACTATAAGGAGGATGACGACCTCCTCGACGAGGAGGGTTTCTTCGACACCGGCGACGTCTCCACCATCGACCGCTACGGCTATATGCAGGTCACCGACCGCGCCAAGGACGTGATCAAATCGGGCGGCGAGTGGATTTCCTCGATCGACCTGGAGAACCTCGCCGTCGGCCATCCCAAGGTGGCGGAAGCAGCGGTGATCGGCGTGAAGCATCCGAAGTGGGACGAGCGGCCTCTGCTCGTCGTCGTTCTCAGGAAGGATCAGTCCGCCACCAAAGATGAGATCTTGAAATTCATGCGCGGCAAGATTGCCAACTGGTGGATGCCCGACGACGTCGTTTTCGTCGACGAGATCCCGCATACCGCAACCGGCAAGATCCAGAAGACGGTGCTGCGGGAGCGGTTCAGGGATTTCATCCTGCCGAGTGCTGCCGCCGCACGGTGAAGCCTGTTGTCACTCCTCCTGGCGCCATTCATCGCGGAACCCTCGCATTCTTACGGCCCGATGCGGTAAGGTGGGGTCCCAATCATCGCGGTCTCCTCCAGGAAAGCGAGCGCATGACCACCTTCGATGCGACCGTCTCCGCGGCGCAAGCGGATATTATCTGCGCGGCTTGGTGAGGCCGACCGATGGCGCGCTATCACATGCACTCGGAGCCGACCTCGCGGCTCGCCATCTGGGCGCGGCGCATGGCGGGATTCGCTTTTGTGGCCTCCTTCCTCGCGGTCATCATCGTGCGTTCGGGCCTGCTCGAAATCCGACCGGCGCTCGCAACCTTTGCGGGCGCGCTCGCCATTGCCGTCATTGCCCTCCTGCTCGCCCTCGCCGCCTTCGTCGTGATCTGGATGGAGGGATTGGCGGGCATGGGCGCCGCGTTGGCGGCGATGGCGATCTCGCTCGCGCTCCTTGCCTACCCGGCCTATTTCGGACTCAAGGCGTACCGGCTGCCTTGGATCTACGACATCACCACGGATCCGATCGATCCGCCGCGTTTCGAGGCGCTGGCGCGGCTGCGCGTGCGCGATGCCAACCCGACGACCTATGCGGGCCTCTACGCCGCCGAACAGCAGCGCGCCGCCTATCCGGACGTCGGTCCGCTCGGAACCAATGCCACGGTGCAGGCCGCCTACGATGCCGCGCTCACGGTGGTCAACAAGCGCAGATGGCGCATCGTCGACGCACGCGCGCCCCAGGCCGGACGGCGCGAGGGGCGCATCGAAGCCGTCGCGCGCACTCCGATCATGGGATTTCGCGATGACGTCGTCATCCGCGTGCGAGCCGAGACCGACGGCGCGCGTATCGACGCGCGTTCCTCCTCGCGCTACGGCTCCTTCGATTTCGGCACCAATGCCGCGCGCGTGCGCGGCTTGATGAACGACATCGAAGACGCGATCCGCGCCCAAAAGCCGGAGCGGCCGCCGCCGACGCAGCAGCCGGCGAAGAAATCGACTGGCAAGAAGGACCAGCCCAAACGATAAAAGTCATCTCAAGCGGTAGCGGCCCTCGCTCGAGGGCTCCCCCTCGGTCGCGACGAGCCCGCGCGTCACCATGTCCTCGAGGTGGGCGAGAACCGACAGGCCCGCCGCCTTCACGAGCCGGGGATCGAGCCCGATATAGATGCCGCGCACGAGGGTGGGGATATCGGCTTCGCCCGTGGCCAGTCGGCGCAGGATCGCGGCCTCGCGATCTTGGCGGTGGCGAATGTAGTGCTGCACGAAGCGGGGTGCCTCACGCACGGCGCCGCCGTGGCCGGGCAGGTAAATCGGTTCCGCCCGGCGCGCGAGCTTTTGCAGCGAAGCCATGTAATCGCTCATCGCGCCGTCCGGCGGCGCAACAACGGGCGTCGACCACACCATGACGTGGTCGCCCGAGAACAGGAGATCGGCCTCCCTGAACGCAAAGGCCATGTGATTGGCGGTGTGGCCAGGCGTCGTCACCGCCTCGATGGTCCAGCCTGGGCCGGTGACGACCTCGCCATCGGCGAGCGTGCGGTCGGGCCGAAACTCGGTGTCATTGCTCGCGTCCATGCGCGGCGCCTCGCCAACGTGGAGCGGACGGGCGGGCCGGTGCGCGCCTTCGGCGAGGACCAACGCGCCGGTTGCCACCTTGATCCGGGGGACCGCTGGGGAATGATCGCGATGGGTGTGCGTCACGAAGATATGGGTGACGGTTTCCCCGCGCACGGCGTCGAGAAGTGCCGCGATGTGCGTCTCATCGAGCGGGCCGGGATCGATGATGGCGACCTGACCTCGGCCGACGATGTAGGACACGGTCCCCTTGAACGTGAATGGCCCGGGATTGTTGGCGAGCAGCCGCCGCACGCCGGGTGCCACCTGCTCCACCGTCTCAGGCGGAAGGTCGAAGCTGCGGTCGAAAGGGATATCGGCGCTCATGCGCATCGGCGGCCGGAGCGGACGGGCCGCCTGGGGCCACACGGCACGTCGAGATCACAAGCCAACAGTCGCGCGATCGGTCGATCAGCCGAGCTTGCGTCCAATGATGTCTTCGCAACGCACGTCGTCGCGCTCCTCGCCGAGATAGAGCGCCCCCGACATGGCGGCCCGCATACGGTTTGTCGGCGCTCCTGCCGTTCCCCACCGATCCGGCAGGGGCATCATTTTCTGCCAGTATTCGGCATTTTGCGGAACGTGCGTGGCGTCATCGAGCTGGTCGAGCTCGGTCGTGTACTCCGCGACGAAGCCGTTCGGCTCGATGAAATAGGAGAACACGTTGCTGCCCGGTCCGTGGCGCCCGATGCCCCACTCGATGTCGAAGCCGTTCTGCTTGACGCGCCCGGTACCGCGCATCAACCCGTCGATATTCGGCAACTCATACGCCACGTGATTGAGCGAGGGCCCGTTGTTGCGGAAAACCGCCACGCTGTGGTGATCGGCGCTGCAGCGCAGGAACTCCATCATGTGCGTGCTGTCGGAAAGCTTGAAGCCGAGAACGTCGATGAAAAACGGGACTTGATCATCGGTGCGCGCGCTGTTGAGGACGACGTGGCTGATCTTGGTTGGCCGCGAGCGATCCAAAACGGCGCTCGGATGCTGCACGCGATCCGACGATATGCTCATCGGCAGCCCATCGGGCGTACGGAAACGGAAACCATAACCACCGCCGGCGCCAGGGTCGAGCGGCGCCGGGTGGCCCGCGACCTCGACGCCATAGCCCTTCGCCTTGGCGCAGAGCGCATCGACCGCGGAGCGGTCATTGGCGGCGAAATGCACGCCCAGCAGAGCGGGCTTTGGCCGCTCCCGGATGGTCAGCACGTGATGCTCGCCACCGGTGGCGCGGAAGTGGATGCCGTCGCCCTCGGAGCAAACTTGTTCGAGCGCCCACACCTTGGTGTAGAACTCCGCCGATTGATGAAGATCGCGAACGCCGAGCTCGATGCTGCGGACGCCAGTAACCCTGCTGCTTGTCATGGTCGTGACCTCTTGCCATCGCCTGGCCCGAGAATTTCGCACAGTCCGGGGCAAAGGGCTAGAGCGGCGCCGTACCGACGGCATTGAACGAAACGCCGATCAGAGCTGCGCGAGGCGGGGCATCACTTCGCTCGAGAACAGCGCCAGTGACCGCAGCGCCTCCTCGAGCGTCATCGCGCCCAGGAACAGATAAGTGAGCAGGTAGTTCACTCCGAGCTCGGCCGCCTGCCGCTCGATCTCGTCGCGCACCCGCTGCGGCGCCCCGGCGATGACCGACCCGTCGGCCACGCAATCCTCGAACGTCGCGCCGCGCGGCACATTGAGCCGCGAGGCCGGGCCGGTCACGCCGTGCTTGTCCCGCAGCCAGTTCAGATGCGCCAGATGAAGTTCCATCGCCGGCTTGCCGAAGCGCTTGGCTTCCGCGTCGGTATCGGCGATGAAGATATGGCGCAGCACGCCGATCGCCGTGCCGCCGGGAAACTCGGCCTTGGGCTGAGCCGGCCCGCCGCGCTTTGCGAGCGCTTGCTTGAAGGCGTCGATGTTGGTCTTGGCGAACGGCGTGGGTCCGAGGCTCACGAAGTGCATGCCCTGTTCGCCCGCCCAGGTGGCGCCGGTGGTATTGGATGAGCCGTACCAGAAGGCAGGATGCGGCTGCTGCAGCGGCCGCAAGGCGATCGGCACGCTTTCGTATTGGTAGTACTTGCCGGAATAATTGAGGCTGTCGGTAGTCAAGCCCGCACTGATGCAGTTGAATGCATCGATGAAGATAGCTCGTGATTCGTCGTGGTCGATCTTGTGATACTTGAGCTCGAATGGCGAAACGCCGCGACCGACGCCCACTTCCATGCGCCCGTGGCTGAGATGGTCGAGGATGCAAATCTCCTCGATCAACCGCAGCGGTGAATAGAGCGGCAGGAGATAAACCAGCGGACCGAGCCGCATGCGCTTGGTCGCGCGTGCCACCGCGGCGAGATAGACCCCGGGCACCGGCACCATGTTGAGCGGCGTGGCGTGATGCTCGGCCACATGCAGGCAATAGATGCCGGCCTCCTCGGCGGCCTTGGCGAAGGCGAGGCGCTCGTCGAACAGGGTCGCGAGCGCACGCTTTCCGTGCTCGACGTGATCGAAAAGCCCGATTTTCATCAAGTCCTCGCGGGCGGGGTGGAGCGGTCAGTGAATCTCCGGCTCGGGAATCTGCCCCTTGCCGGCGAGGAAATCGAAATCGCAGCCTTCGTCGGCCTGGCCGATATGGGCGGAGAACATGGCGCCGTAGCCGCGCAGATAGCGGGGCGCGGGCGCTTTCCAGGCCGCGCGGCGGCGGTTGAGCTCCTCCTCCGCGACGTCGAGGTGGATGCGCCGCGCCGGCACGTCCACCTCGATCGCGTCGCCGGTCTGCACGAACGCCAATGGCCCACCCACGAAGCTCTCCGGCGCCACATGCAGGATGCAGGCGCCGTAGCTCGTGCCGCTCATGCGCCCGTCCGAGATGCGCACCATGTCGCGCACGCCCGCTTGCACCAGCTTTTTCGGGATCGGGAGCATGCCCCATTCCGGCATGCCCGGGCCGCCCTTGGGGCCGGCATTCTTGAGCACGACGACGTGGTCCGGCGTGGCGGCGAGGTCATCGCGCTCGATCTCGCGCGCCATGTGGTTGTAGTCCTCGAAGGCGAGCGCCGGCCCGCGATGCTTGAGGAACCGCTGATCCGCCGCCGCTGGCTTCATCACACAGCCGCGCGGTGCGAGGTTGCCGGTGAGGACGGCGGTTGCGCCTTCCGCGTAGATCGGATCGTCGAGCGAACGAATGACGTCGCGCAAATAGACTTGCGCGCCGGCGATGTTTTCGGCGAGCGTCTTGCCCGTCACCGTCACACAGGAGAGATCGAGCCGGTCCTTCAGCTCCAGCATCAGCGCGCGCAAACCGCCGGCGTAGAAGAAATCCTCCATCAAGTATTTCCCCGAGGGCCGGACATTGGCGAGCACGGGGACCTCGCGTGAAATCTCGTCGAAGCGCTGCATGTCGAGCGCAATGCCGGCACGGCGCGCCATCGCGATCACGTGGATGATGGCATTGGTCGAGCCGCCCATCGCCATATGGACCTTGATGGCGTTGTCGAAGGCTGCGGGGGTCAGGATCCGGTCGAGGGTGAGCGCCTCCCACACCATGTCGACGATGCGGCGGCCGACGACGGCGCACATGCGCGGATGGCTCGAATCGGCCGCTGGGATCGAGGACGCGCCCGGAAGCGTCAGGCCGAGCGCTTCGGCGATCGCCATCATGGTCGCGGCCGTGCCCATGACCATGCAGGTGCCGAACGAGCGGGCAATGCCGCTTTCCATCTCGTTCCATTGCTCGTCGGTGATCAGACCTGCGCGCTTTTCGGTCCAGTATTTCCAGACGTCGGAGCCCGAGCCCAGGTACTCGCCGCGCCAATTGCCGCGCAGCATCGGGCCCGCCGGCACGTAGATCGCCGGTATACCCATGCTGATGGCGCCCATGACCAGCCCCGGCGTGGTCTTGTCGCACCCGCCCAGCAGCACCGCGCCATCGATCGGATGGCTGCGCAGAAGCTCTTCGGCCTCCATCGCCAGAAAATTGCGATAGAGCATGGTCGAGGGCTTCACGAACGGCTCCGCCAGCGACATCGCGGGCAGCTCGATCGGAAAGCCGCCGGCCTGCAGCACGCCGCGCTTGACGTCTTCCGCCCGAGCGCGCAGGTGCGCGTGACAGGCGTTGATCTCGCTCCAGGTATTGATGATGCCGATGACGGGTCTGCCGGCCCAGTCGGCGGCGTCATAACCGAACTGGCGCAGCCGCGAACGGTGCCCGAACGAGCGCAGATCGTTGACGCCGAGCCAGCGGTGGCTGCGCAGATCTTCGGGACGCTTACGGTTCATTGCGGCGGTCCGGGGGGATGCGCTTCGCCTATTCCAGGCTCACGCCGCCTTCCTTGATCACCTTGGCCCATTTGTCGGTTTCCGCGGCGACGAGCTTTCCGAAGTCGGCCGGACTGCCCGGGACCAGCATGCCGCCGAGCTCCGCCAGGCGAGCCTTGACCTTCGGGTCGGCCAACCCGGCGTTGATCTCCTTGTTGAGCTTGTCGATGATCTCGGGCGGGGTGCCCTTCGGCACGCCCACCCCGTAAAAGGCGCTGGCCTCGTAACCCGGCACCGTCTCGGCCACCGTCGGAACGTCGGGCAGCGCATCCGACCGTGTCGCCGTCGTCACCGCGAGCGCGCGCAGCTTGCCGGCGCGAATGTGCGGCAGCGACGGCGGCATGTTGTCGAAAATCACCTGCACCGTGCCGGCGATCAGGTCGGTGAGCGCCGGCGCCGAGCCCTTGTAGGGAATATTGGTCATCTCGACGCCAGTCATCATCTTGAACAGCTCGCCCGAGAGATGGACCGAGGTGCCGTTGCCCGAGGTCGCCCAATTGACCTTGCCGGGATTGGCCTTGGCGTAGGCGATGAACTCGGCAACGGTCTTGGCCGGCACCGACGGATTGACTTCCATCACGTTTGGCACCCGCATGATGCCGGCGACCGGCGCGATATCGCGGATGAAGTTGAAGGACAGCTTGGGATGGAGCGTTGCATTGATAGCATTCGCCGGATTGACCAGCAGCAGCGTGTAGCCGTCGGGCGGTGAATGAATCGCCGCTTCGGTGCCGATATTGTTGCCCGCGCCCGGCTTGTTCTCGATGATGAACTGCTGCCCCAGCCGTTCGGACAGCCATTGCGCCATGATGCGCGCCGTGATGTCCGTGCCCCCGCCGGGGGTATAGGTCACGATCCAACGCACCGGCCGGGTCGGGTAGTCGAGCGCTGAGGCGGTGCCGATCCCGCCCCACGTCAGAGCGGCCAGACACGCGGCAAACCCACGGGCAAAATTCACGCTTGGGATCATGGCGCTCGTCTCCTGCTGCCGGCTTTTGTTGGGGCGAACGATGCCGCTTTGGCCGTCGCGGTCCCGTTCGCGAACTTGCGGGCGAAGGTACGCGGCATCGGCGCCCTCGCACAAGGGCGTTGGCCGATCGCCCCTTGTTCGAGAAACCGCATGATTTGCGCGCGCGACTCGCGTCGCCTCGCTCCATCGCCGGGGGATGCGTCAATCAACAAAGCTTGCCGAGACCTTCACCGCTCCGCTTAGGCAGTTCTTAACCATTCCGCTTAGGCCGTTCTTAACCATTCCGAGTTAACCATAGTGGGTATCCGCTCGGGGGTAACACTCACAGCCAAACGGTCGGCCACGGGTCCGAAACCTTTTTCTGCTGGGGGCGTTTTGTTGGGCGGGACGTGTTTACAGGGGATGCCCAATGACTGTGGCCTACTCCCAGACGGGATGGGCCGCCGCCTCGCCTGCTCGGGCAGCGGCGACCGAAGCGTTCTCGGATGAAGTGTTAATCCGGCGGATCGCAAATGGCGATCAGCTTGCCATGCGGACGCTGTTTTCGCGGCATCGCTTGGCGATCTACCGCTGGCTGCTGCGCCTGGTGGACGACGAAGCCCTCGCAGACGACCTCTTGAGCGATGTCTTCCTCGACGTCTGGCGCAAAGCCACCTCCTTCGAGCGGCGCTCGTCGGTGTCGACTTGGCTGCTGGCCATCGCGCGCCACAAGGCGCTCTCCGCTCGCCGCCGTCGCAGCGACGTTGAACTCAACGCCGAACTTGCGTCCACGGTCGCAGACCCTGCGGACAACCCGGAGCTTGTCCTACAGAAGAAAAACCGAGAAGAACTGCTGCGCCATTCCTTGGCTCGGTTATCGCCGGAGCACGGCGAGGTCATCGACCTCACCTACTATCATGGCAAATCCATCAAGGAGATCGCCGAGATCGTCGGCATCAACGAGGCCACGGTGAAGTCGCGCACCTTCTACGCGCGCAAGAGGCTCGCGCAGTTGGTCGCATCTGCGATGTGAACGCGTACTCGTTTGCGGCGATTGGGATTTCTGCTCGCGTGATCGCTCATAGGGTTATCGGGGCTGTCATCGCGCCTCAATGAGCCGCTTCAGTGCGGCCGCAAGGTCCAACCATCCGCAACACTCGTCTGTGTACGCTGCGCACGCCTTTGCGCACGACGCTTCGAAATTGATAAGGCGCTGCGGATAGTTGTGGAAATTCAGCATCGCCAGAGGGTATTTGGTCGGAGTGGCAGGATTTGAACCTGCGACCCCCTCGTCCCAAACGAGGCGTCTTATCGCGCCCCCTTTGAAATCTCGGTAATTTTCGTCACCTTTGACGACGTTCGTCGCGTTTTGTTCACGGTGTTTCTGTCCCATTTCTGTCCCGGTGAGCCAGCGACTGCCTCCGCCGCCTCGCGCTGGAAGTCGGGATGGTGATGCCCATAGCGGCCTTGCAGCAGTTCAACCGTCATCCCAAGGAAGCCCGCCGCCTGCCATAGATCGGCGCCGTTTTGCATCGCCCAGGTCGCAGCAGTGTGGCGCAGAACGTGAGGCGTGACCGTGCCATCAAGGCCAGCCGCTCTGACGGCAGCCGCAAATCCCTTACGCACGGAGCGGATTGGCTTGCCATTCCACTCAACCACCGCTCTCTTGGCGATTCCGAGCCTTTCCCAGCGCCGCAAGTGCGTCAGCAGCCGCTTGGGGAGCCGAACGGGCGGCCGCCGCTTCTTGGTCTCATGCGCGCCTTCTGCACGCCGATAGAACACGCCCTGCTTGAGATCGACATGCCCGCGTCCGATGGTCGGCATCAGCGCAGCACTGCAAATCGCCGCATGGCGGGTGCCGGTGTACAGCCCGAGCAGGATGAAGCGGGCCACATGCCGGCCAACCGCGCGCTTGGTGCGCTGATCCCGCATAACCTGCCGCGTCCGCCACGCCGCCCAGATCAGCCGCGCCGCCTCCGATCGCGTGAGCCAGCGCTCTCGTGCGACCCCCTTCTCGGGAAGTACCACCGACACAATCTCCGAGCACAAGCCTTCCTGGCGGTGATGGTTGATGGCGGCGCGAAGGTCCTCCAGTTCCCGGCGTGCGGCTGCCTCGGTCACTAGCCGCGGCCGATTTCCCGTCTGGTCGGGCTTGGCCGATCTCCACGGCTGGCCAACGCGCCATGCAACGTAATCGCGGCAGCGCTTGCCGTTTACATCCGCAAGCGTGTGGGGCTGCCAGAAGTCGGCGAGCGTCAAGACACGCTGCTTCGTTTCCTCTGGCCTGGCGTGCCTCCCCGCCTTGTCGGCGAGATAGATGTTCAGGACGTCGAGGACGAGGATGTCAGCTGGATGACGGTTCCGATCGCGTGGGGCTCGATATTTGCTGGCGAGGTACTCGGCAAGCGCCCGCTCAGCCCCCGCGCGGTCCTCTCTAGCGCAGCCCGTGCGGACCTTACGCGTTCCGTCGCGGATGACCCAGGTCGCGTGACGGACGAGTTTGCCGCGCGCGTCGCGCTCCTCTGATTCGGGCCACAGGCGAGCTCCTTTGCTTCGACGCGGCATAGCTCCCTCATTCGTTCGATATTGGCCAAGGTGGTGTAATCCTTGCCGGCGATACGCTCGACCACAAGCCGTCCGCGGGCTGCTTCACGGCGTAATCCACTGGCAGTCATCGAGCCGTCGGGAAAGGCGAGACCGGCTGCCGCGGCCAGCCGAAGCGGCTGATCGTGGCCAATATCCTCACGCGGGGGATACTTGCTCGCCATTTGTCGGCATCCCTTGGCATTTCCAGGCGTCGACACTTGGCGTCGACACTTCAACTATAGGGGGAGGTCCAAGTGTCGACGCCAAGTGTCGACGCCCCTAGCCCTGTTCCTCCTCCGCATCCTCAGGATCAGGCCGGGTCAGCCAGATGTAGGTGATGTCGCCGATCTCCCCGATCGCGATAAGCTGTTCCTGTTCAGCCCAGTCGAGTGCCCGCTTGAATTGGGCATACCGAAACTGCCGCTTCTGCTTGGAAGTGCCCTCCGCTGGCGTGCTGGCGTAGAAGTCTTTGCGAACCAGCTCTTGATCGACCATCCGCACCGTTGGGCCATCCGGCGGAATGGGCAGGTCAACCCCCTGCCCGGCCAGAATTGTCATCAGCACTCGCTTCAGCCGCAGCACCGCCGTGCGCTGATCTTGCCGGCGGGGTTGCGCCCAAATGTCGAGCTCCGACTGCGCCTCAGCTGCGGCAGCTCCAGCCGGCAGCCAATCGATGACCATGGTCGTGATCGGGTCGCCATCCTCGTCCTTCTCGGGCGCCTCCACCATCCGCAGCACGAAGGGGAATTCCTGCCCTTGGCGGCCACTCCTGTTCTTGCGCACAGCCAGCCGGGTGTTGGTGACGCTGCCGGAGAGCTCCTTATTGCCCAAGCACGCCAAGACCAAATCCCCAGAGCTTTCCTTGGAGGACGCGCCGCGGGTGCCGGCTTCGAGGTTCTTGCCGAAGTGGTCGATGCCCAGGACGAAGCACCCGAGCTCCTGTGCGACCGCCTTCAGCACGTTCATGACAGCTTGGCCGACCGCATTGTCGTATTCATCGCCGGCCCGGCCATAGCCTGCACAGGCGGCAATGGTATCGATCCCTATCAGCCCCAGCGGGAGACCGAATTCTGCCTGCAGTGACGCCTCAGCTTGCCGCGCCATTACGATCAACGTCTTGACCGCGCCCTTCTGCAGCAGGAGCGGGGCCGTCTCGTACCAGCGGAACGGCATCCGAGTCATATTGCCGCACTTCTCACGCACCACGGCGTCGAGGCGCAGTCGTACCTCATCCGCCCCCTCGGCGGCGATGAGCAGCATACCGCACTGCCGCTTCACGACGTGGCCCAGCCAGGGCTGCCCTGTGCTCAAAGAGGCTGCGAGATCGAAGAAGGCGAACGTCTTGCCGGCACCCCACTGGCCCGACAACAGCCCATGCCCAACCGCCGGGATGAGCCCCTTGATCAGCCAGGATGTGATCGGCCGCGGGTCGGGATCGCCGTGGGCATAGAGCCGCGGCAGGTTGGGGTCATGCTTCGGCAGCTCCTCGCCGAGATCATCATCGTGATCATCGTCGAGCTCTGGATCCTCGGGTTCATCCTCTGGCGGCTGATCCGGCCGTGGCGGTTCCTCTGGCTCCGGCGGTGCCTTGGCCGTCCAGCCGCCGTTGCCGCCCAGCGGCAGCTCGGTCTGCGCATACTTGCCAGCGCTGCGGGCGATCTCATTGCCGAGCCGGCCTTCTGCGAGGTAGCGGCTGCCAATCCCCTCGGGATGCTGCTCCAGGTGGGCGAGAATACGCTTCAGGTCCCAGCCGCAGCCGACGTAATGGCCGATGATGGCATGGAACACGTCGGATCGGTTCGTGCCCGCCGGTGCGCCTTCCCGAACAAACTGTTCGATTTCATCGATGCTGTAGCGGTAGCCAGGACTGTCAAAACCATTTCCCTTGGAGGCTACCTTTTCTTGTGCAGCAGCAGCTTTGCGCCGCTCACCCCAAACCGACGCCCAAGCGAACACCTTATCGACGTTCTGTAGCTCACGAATAGCCGGGTCAAGCGTGTAGCCAGTGACGGTCAGTGCTTTGTTAGTCCTCCGAAACAGCTCAACGGCGATGTTCTTGTTGTTGATCTTCAGGGTGAGCTTGCGATTGAGCGGATCACCATCAGCTAAGCCCCAGATGCGAACCCCTTCGCCGCTCGGTGTGATTTCTTGATAGGTGTTTACTGCGGCCTGTAAGTAGTTCTGCGCCCAAATATCAATGCTGCACGTCACAAGGCAACGGCAGTGATCGAGATCAAATGCCCCAAACGGATCATCCTGTGTGAGAATGTAGCTCAACCCATCCGCATGCCCCGCCTGCACTGTTGCAAGCGCCGTGTTGTAGTCCGCCCAGGTAGCACGATCACTCGTGCTGGCATGGCACTCGGGCTGTATCGCCACAAACGGCGGCTTCTGCCAACTTCCATCGGGCTTTTGCGTCCAACGCCACACCGCCCACTGCGGCCGCGCGATTAGCGGTGCCAGCGCCTTCGGCAGCTTGGCGAGATTGCCCTGATGTGTTATAGGTTTCGCGTTGTTTTCCACGACAACACACCTCTTGGCGGCGGCCCCGGGCTAACCACTCGAGGCCGCCGCTTTCTTGTCTCAAAAATTCACATCATCGTTCAGCTCGTCGTCGAGCAGCTCTGCGTCCGGCGGCGGCGGTGGCGGCTTCGGCTTCGCTGCAACAGTCTGCCTGTTGCCTTCTTTGGGCGGCGGGATGCGGACTCTAAGAGCCGGAACCATGCGGCCCCGGAACTCATCGGTGGTGGGGTACACGACGATGATCTTCCCCTTCCAACCGGCGCAGTCGTCGCCAAACTCACCTCTCAGTGTTCTATTGTTGGTTTTGTTCAACACGAGCCCGCGCGGGTCATTAGTGAACCAGACGACCAGTTTCTTCTCCTTGTCTTGTCCTACGCCGATGTCTTCCTCGGTTACGTCCTTGATGCGCAGCTTCTTCTCGGCCTGCACATCCGCAGCTTTGAAGTAGCGGCTCTGATCGTACGCTGATGCTAGCAACATCGTGCTCTCCTTTGATTTGTAGTCACAGCTCGGTTGTCAGCCGGAAATGGACTGGTCATGTCTCCTCTCTGAGCAGGCGGTCGAGTTCACGCCGTAGCTCTTCACGCACCGGCTTGAGCTTGTTGAGATAGCGTCGCGGTGCGCGCGCTGGCACGTATTTTAGGATCGCTTTTCGGCAGAGTTCGCGCCCGAGTTCCGGCACCTTAAGCAGCGCGTCGGACTCAACCTTGCGCACACCGTACTTGCGCAAGTAGTCCTGGACGTAGGGCTTGTAGTGATCCGGGTGCCGCTTGTCGTCGAGCGGGTATTCGCCCTTTGACGTAGCCAGGTTCTAGATCCACGTAAGCTTCTCACGCTCGATGAAATCGTAATTGAGCCCGAAGCGCTCAATAATGAGATTATCGGGCGACCAGCCGACGGCGCGCGCCAGATCTTCCAGGTTCGACCGCAGGAACTTGTCGATCTGTACGCCGCCAGGATCAAGGTCGGTGAAAGGGAGCAGGATGCACTGTTTGCCTTCGGCCTCTTTCTCCTTGAAGCGCCGCATGAACCCGGCGCGAACATTGAGATCAGCCCAACCGCCGAGGTTGGCGATCGGCACGTGGAACTCAGCACAGGTCTTGGCAAACAGGTTCTTTATGTTCGACTTCTCGACTCCTATCTGGACGTAGACGTCGAGGTCATCCCAGAAACCGAACGGGCTGTACTGCTTCTCCGCCGTTCGGATGTAAGCGACGAGGTCGGCGGCCATCTCCTGCGGATCGGAGTCGAGGTTTTCGACGTTCTCGGCGGCGCGCTTATCATCCTCGCTGCAGATGTCGAGCGGCAGATCGCCGCTCTTGCGGCAGGCGTTGACCAAGTCCTGCGCCGCGTCGATCTCGTTCTTGTCGATGAGGCGGTCGCCTTCGAGGATGTAAGCCCAGCCGCGGCTGCCGACATCAAAGTCCAGTCCTGAGCGGACTTCCAGGATCTTGGCGCAGAAGCCGACGACCTTCTCCCGATAGGCTGCCTTGACGGCTGCACTCGGACGATGCGGCGGGAGTTTGGGGAGCAGCGAAATCATGCGGCCCCCGCTATTTTGCGTAGTGCCCGCCGGTCCAAGCCTTGGCTGCGATCGGCAGCTCCAAGGCCCAGGCAGGCTTACGCGTCATCAGCCGGGTGAACTCGTCTGTGCTGCCGAAGCCGATCGGCACCTCGGCCACGATCTCATCATGCACATGCAACACGATCGGATAGCCGGCGGCCTCGATCCGCAGCATTGCTTCAGCGAGCAGATCACGGGCGATGCCGGACACCACATTCTCGGTCCAAAGTCCGCCGTAAGCACCGTCGCCGTTGCGGCAGTCCTTAAACTGGCCGGCCGCGTTGTCTGTGAAGACGATATGCTGGCGCTGCTCGTCCCCGACCGCACGAGGTTGCGGGTATGAGAGCTTGCGGCCGCTCGGGAGTTTCAACAGGAGGAACGAGCCTGTGCTCTTGAACAGGACAGAGCCGCAGCGGATTACACGACCACGTTCGCGAACAGCAGTCAGAGCGGCGCGATCGACGTTGTACCAGAAGCGCTTGATCGCGGGATGTGCGGCACGCCACTCTCTATTGAATTGCTTCACTTCCTCATCAGTGAACCGATCCGGCTCGAACTTCCGCCACGCCCCAAGGCCGCCCATATAGCCGAATGCCAAATCACAGGTTTTGCCGACGTTCCGCTCCGGGCTTTCTTTCGTGTAGGAACCGGA
>Ga0306924_10000394_pt1 | contig 36322 bp, 34 predicted proteins | sample sta12Can44000111_FD_203756 | JGI IMG/M metagenome (GOLD analysis project Ga0306924, IMG submission 203756) | Lab enrichment of tropical soil microbial communities from Luquillo Experimental Forest, Puerto Rico - statanox.12C.anox.44.000.111 (v2)... | ecosystem: Environmental > Terrestrial >... | reverse complement strand
TCTTTGCCTCCTGCCATCAAGAGCGTGCCATCGGTCTGATATTCATCGCCGCACTGGCGCCCGCGCCTCAGCCAAACTACCATTGCCTGGGGCGCTGACATAGGCAGGTCAGGCCCAATGGCAGTCGGCGGCGGGGGAAGCATGCTTTCCAGCAGAGCGAGCCGGGTATTGGCCGGAGCAATCCTTGCGATTGTCGTGACCGCGGAATGCTGGGTCAGCCACGCATACTGGCAGAACGAGCCCGAAGCGCAGAGCAAGGACTACGATCAACGCTCGCTGGAAATCTACGAGTTCAGGAAGGCGGCCGTGCATGGGCCGGAACGAGGTCGGGAGATTTTCTACTACAAGTGCTGGTTCTGCCATAACGAGTACACCAAGGACATCCCGAAGCTTACGGGTCTCTATCGGCACGGCGCACTGCTGTCGGGCCAGCCCGTGAACGACGAGACGGTGAAAGACAAGATTCGCAACGGCGGACCGGCGATGGCCGGCTACGGATACACCTTGAGCGATGCCGATCTGGATGATCTTGTGAGCTATTTGCGGGAGAGGTGCTGCTGGAGCTCCGACAGTCCGCCGTCCAATCCCCGCTATCGCGCGCACCCAACTGGGAGGGAACAATGAAGAGCCGGCGCGAGCGCTGTTGCAGAGGCGCTGGGTGGATTTGCGCCGTCTTGCTTGGCTTCCTGCTGACCGTCGTCATGGCGCCCGCGCATGCGCAGAGCGAGCGCGGGGTGGCGCTGGGCGGCCCGAATGGCCTGGTGAAATCCAGCAAGGGCGAGCTGCTCGAAGGGATGATGGTTCAGCTCATCGCCGCGCGCAGCGCAATACGCACCACGGTGTTCAGCAACGAGGACGGACATTATGAGTTCCCCAGGCTTGCGGCCGGGATCTATACGCTGCGAATTGCGCAGCCGCGCGAGTTTCATTCGTTTGTGAAGGACAAGATCGAGATCAATGGCGCCACTCGGCTTGATGACATCGTGCTGGTGCGCGCCGTCAACGGCGAGCTGCTGCCGCCGTCGCCGGAGATCGCAGCGCAGATGACCGGCTCGGAGTGGCTCCTGAGCCTGTCCGGGGCCGGTGATGAAAAGAAGCTCCTGACCGTCAACTGCAACTGGTGTCACTCGTATCAGCAGATTTTCCGCAACCGCTACGACGAGCATGGCTGGACGCAGATCGTTCACCGCATGACGCACGGTGCAGGCTCGCCGCTGATCAACGTCAATGAGCGCAGCCGTTTCAGCGAGGAGGACACGGCGCGGCTAGTGCAATGGCTGGCAACCGTGCGCGGTCCCAACGCGAAGGATCCGACCTTCGTCACCTTGCCGCGGCCGCAAGGCCGTCAGACGAGGCTCGTCATCACCGAATACGAGTTGCCGCGCTTGGAGCTTGCCACGCACGATGTCTCGGGCGATTCCAGGGGCAACATCTGGTACAGCACGCATCGTAGCTCATATATCGGCCGGCTCGATCCGCGCACCGGCGAGGTGAAGGAGTTCCACGTTCCGCTTGAGAGCCCGAACGTCCTGCCCGGCACGCACTGGATCTACGTTGACAAGAACGACATTGTCTGGGGCTCGGAAAATTGGGGGCACAACATCTATCGCCTCGACCCGAAGACCGGGGAGTTCACGCGCGTCCCCTGGAAGGTCAAGGAACCGGTGAATTCGCCGATGGGCGGCAATTATGCGTTCGACCCCGAGGGGTTCATCTGGAAGGCCCGCGAAAAGAAGGTGACCAAGGTCAATCCGTTGACCGGCGAGCCGGTGACAAGCTTCCTGCTGAAGAAGTTTGCAGGCACCTACGGAAGCGCCATGAGCAGGGACGGCCGCTACTTCGGCGGCGGCGCCTGGCCGCGCGACGGCGTCGTTGTGGTGGATACCAAGACCGGGGAAGTATTCGAGCCCGACACCAGTCCCAATTCCGGTCCGGCGCGGGGAGAATTCGATCCGCAGGGGAACTACTGGAGCGCGGGCCGCGGCGGGATGCTGGTGAAGTTCGACACCGTCAAAAAACGGGCTTTCGAATACCGGCTGCCGACGCCTTACGCGGGCCTCTACACCACCAATGTCGACAGGAACGGAGAGGTCTGGGCAGGTGAGCTGCACTCCGGCCGCTACCTTCGTTTCAACCCCGGAACCGAGCACTGGACGGAATACGTGCTGCCCGAGCCGTACGGGTTTGACCGGCAATCTTGGATTGACAACTCCACCAACCCGGTGACCGTCTGGTACACGGATCATGACGGCTGGATCGTGCGCCTGCAGCCGTTGGATTAGCTGACGTCATAAGATCCCGACATTGCGACGTCCGCAGGCCATTCTGCTTCTTGCCCTCATTGCCGTGGGCTGGGGCACGGCTTGGCCGGTCATCAAGGCCATACTGCAGGACCTCCCTCCGCTGTGGACATTGGTGTTCCGCTCCGCAATCGGGACCAGCGTGCTGTTCGTAATCTCGGCGAGCCGGCAATCGCTGATCTTTCCAAAACGCGGCGATACCGCGGTCGTGCTTAATGTCGCGCTCCTGCATATGGTCGCCTTTGCCGCGCTGGTGAGCCTTGGGCTGCAGTTCGTTCCGGCCGGCCGCTCAGTTGTGCTCGGCTACACGACCCCGTTGGGGGTGACTGTGGGAGCACGGCTGTTTCTCGGCGAAGCCCTGACGGCTGCACGCATCATCGGCGTCGCGGTGGGCATGTTGGGCCTGCTGGTCTTGTTTAATCCATTATCGTTCGCGTGGGATGATCGCGCCGCCGCCACTGGAAATCTGCTGGTGCTTCTGGGCTCGCTCTGCTGGGCGGCCAGCATTCTGCATGTGCGCGCTCATAAATGGGTCTCCACCCCGTTCGAGCTGGTACCCTGGCAGGCATTGCTCGCCACCTGCGTGCTGGCTCCCCTTGCCCTCCTGTTTGAGGGCATTCCGCATCCTCCATGGAGCGCGCGGCTGGTCCTGCTGCTGGGCTATGGCGGCTCCGTCGGCATCGCGCTCCCTTATTGGGCAGTGCAGACCGTCAATCGGAACCTGCCTGCGATTACGACGGCGCTTGCTTTGCTCGCAGTGCCGGTGGTCGGCGTTGTCTGCTCGTCGGTCGCTCTGGGCGAGCCGGTCGGCGCCACGCTCATTATGGCGATGGCGCTCATCATCAGCGGCATCGGCATCGGGATGACGGGCTCGTTTCGCCGGCTGCGGGCTGCTGCCAATCGATAGGCGGCCGGTTATGCTGGAGAAAGCCTGGCGGGATCAAGCCGATGCGCTGGCCGATCATGCTCTCAACAATTGCTGTTGCGGCGGGGCTCCCGAGCGCCGCCTCGAACGCCGACGACCCCGCCTCGTTCCTCTCCGGCGCGATCAGAAACTGCATCGCATGCGACCTGTCCGCGCGCGATCTCAGACAGCACGACTTCAAGCGCGCCCGGCTTGATCGCGCCAATTTCAGAAGCGCAGAGCTTTCCGGCGCGACACTGTTTCGTGCGACGCTGGTGCATGCCGACTTCTCTGGGGCCAAGCTGAGGGAGGCCAATCTCAATCTTGTCGATGCCAAATGGGCGGATTTCTCGGGCACCGACCTGACCGAAGCGCTGCTCTACGAAGCCGATCTCTCCGGCGCCAAGCTTGTGAACGCCGAGTTGCTGGGCGCACGGCTGGGACATGCGCGCCTCTACCAATCGAACCTGGAGGGCGCGAGGCTCGCGCGCGCCGATTTGCGGGGAGCGCGGCTCTCCGGCGCGCGGCTCAAGGGGGCCGATCTGCGCGCCGCCAGGCTCGACAATCAGAATTTGCGGGGGATGGACCTCTCCGGCATCGATTTCCGCATGGGCGACATGGTCGAGGCCGACCTCACCGGTGCCGATCTGCGCGACGCGAATCTCGCGGGCGTGGACCTGTTTGGAGCCAGGCTCAATGGCGCCGATCTGCGCGGCAGCAATTTCGAGGGGGCGAATCTGACGAACGCCATCCTGACGGATGCGCATACCGAGGGCGCAAGATTCGATGCCGCCATCATGCCGGATGGCAAAAAGCGGGACTGAAGCGGAATCCCTCCCCGAAGGGGAGGGTGGCCGAGCGAAGCGAGGCCGGGTGGGGGATTCTGAAAAGACACAATCTCGGGCTTCCCCCCTTCACCCCACCCGACCGCCTCACTTCGTTCGGCGATCGACCTCCCCGTAGGGGAGGTATGACCGGGTCTGTTGCAAATGCGACGCGAACGCGGCTTCACTGCTGCTTGTAGCTCGGGTCGAAAATCTCGAAGCGCGTCCAGCTCTCATACGCGCCCGGTCGCGGTTGTTCGGTGATCGGATCGATATCGTTCTGGCCGGGCTTGCGCAAAAGGTGGGCTTCTACCGTCAGCGCCCGCTCGGGGGTGCGCTTCTCGCAGCGGCGCTTGAGGAACACGCCGCCCACGGGCGTTTCGCCCGTAGCAGGCGGAAGATCCGTGCACGTCCATCCATCCGGCCCATAGCGATTCATGACCGCGAGACGGAACATGTGCGCCATGCGCCGCTCGGTGGGGGCTGCGCGCGGATCGGTGACGAAGCGAAGCGCCCGCAATACGCCGTCGCGATCGAACAGCGCGGAGAGGATGACGGGATGGCCCGCAACCTGCGTGCCCGTCCTGCCGCGCGCGTAACGCGGCTCGTCGATGGCCTTGCCGATATATTCATTCTCGTCGTCGAACCGCGCGTAGACTTCATATAGCCCGTTCTGCTCGGGCCGGCATTTGCCGAACTGTGACCAGTGATCGAGACCTTGCCGCGGGGCACCGCCATTGCTGCCGCAGTCAAGCTCTCCGAACCCGTCGAGAGTCATGGACTGCGCATCAAGTCCAAGCTTGAGGCCGCGAATTTCTCCGGGATCCGGCATTGCTCGCGGCTGCGCGCGCGTGCCTGAAACCTGCAGGACCAGACCCGCCGCCAGCACGCTCGTCAACACACGCAGCGGAATGTACCGGCGCGTTTGAAAGACGCCCCTGCCGACGGGCAGCCAGCTCGTCAGGCGCATCGCGTCACTTCTTCATCGGCTCGCATTGGCGCGTCTCCTTGCCCCAGAAATCGACGCACTCTTCGTACGTGGAAGCGCCGCGCCCGACCGCCTTGGCGAACAGATACCGCACCACGGCGTCGATCTCGCGGGCGGAAAGAAATTCCCCCATCGGCGGCAAGTCCTTGCCGACCTCCTCGCGAGTCACGCCGAAGCAGCGCTTGTCCGTGTAAGCGAGCCGGTCGTGAAAGGGCATGCCGGTGGACAGCCGCCCGCATCTCACCACTTCGGCGAACTGCTCGGGCGGCAGCGCGGTCTTGCGCAGCGACAGCGCATGGCCGCCGTATCCGGTGTCGCCGGAGGCATCCCACTTGTGACAGAACTGGCAGTTCGCCTTGACCTTGAAGATTTCCTTGCCGAACTCGATCGCCCGCGCATCCTGGGCGGAGAATTCCGCCTGCGCGCGCGTCGCATCGGCCCCGGACAGTAGAAATGCGACGGCGGCAACGAGCACGGCCATCGCAAACGGTGGCCGTGCCGCATGCGAGCTTCGCCGGGTCTCAGAGCCCGAACACATACAGCATCGAAGCGGTCGATGTGTTCTTCAGCTCCGGGGCCATCCCCGTCACGAAGGGCGATTGCCGCGAGCCCACCAGCACGGCGATATATTGCTTGCCGTTGACGGAGTAGCTCACGGCCGGCGCGTTGATGCCGGAGCCCACATTGAAGCTCCACAGCTCCTGCAACGATTTCGCATCATACGCCGTGAACGAGCCGTCGGCCTGGCCGAGAAACACCAGGTTTCCGGCCGTCGCCAGCGCGCCGGCGAAATTGGGATAATCGAGCTTGAGCCGCGACTTGATCTCGCCGGTTGCGGGATCGACAGCTTTCAGGCTGCCGTAGAGCCGCTCGGTGGTCTTTTGCGCGCCGCCCGCGAAGCGCTCGCGCGGCTGGATGGTGCCGCCCTGGTCGACGAAATCCTTCTGCTCGACCGTCTCGAGGAAATTGCAGCCCTCGACAGACGGGATGAACAGCAGATTGAGCTCCGGATTGTACGCGGTGGGCTGCCAGTTCTTGCCGCCGAAATGCGAGGGACACAAACGCTCGTTCTTCGGCTTGGCGCGGCTGCTGTGGCTGCCGGGCGCATATTCCTGCACGTCGGTTGCGGGATTGTAATTGAGCGGCCGGCCGGTCTTGGGATCAAGTCCGGGTGTCCAGTTCAGCTGGTCGACATACTGCTTGCCCAGCACGAACGAGCCGTTGGCGCGGTCGAGGGCGTAGTAGAAGCCGTTGCGCGCCGCGTGCACCACGAGCTTGCGGTCCTCGCCGTTGACCTTGGCATTGATGAGGGGGTGCTCGGAGATTTCATCGAAGTCGAAGGGATCGTTCGGCGTGTACTGATAGCCCCACCTGATCTTGCCGTCGTTGGGACTGATCGCAAGCACGCTCGCCGCCCACTTGTTGTCGCCCGGGCGGTATTCAGGGTCCCAGTCCGGTCCGGCATTGCCGATGCCCTGGTAGAAGGTGTCGCTTTCGGCGTCGTAGGTGGCGGTCTCCCACACCGAGCCGCCGCCGTGCTTCCAGCGCTCCTTGCCGTCCTTCCAGGTCTCGTTACCCGGATCGCCGGCGCCCGGGATTGTGTAGGTGCGCCACAACTGCTTGCCGGTATTGAGATCGGTTGCGTCGATCCAGCCGCGCACGCCGAACTCCCCGCCGGCGACGCCGACGATGCCGATGTCGCGAATGACCAGCGGCGCGAGCGTCAGCGTTTCCGCGATCGCGGGATCCGCGACCTTGCGCTCCCACACCGTCTCGCCGGTTGCCTTGTTGAGCGAGAACAGGCGGCCGTCGAGCGCGATCGAGATGACCTTGTCCTTCCACAGCGCGACGCCGCGGTTGTTGACGCCGCAGCAGGCGACATCGCCGGCCCACGGCCGGTCGACGCCGGGGTCGAATTTCCACTTGATCACGCCTTTCTTGCCGCTCGACACGTCGATGGCATAGACCGAGCCCCATCCATCGGTGACATACATGATGCCGTCTTCGACGATGGGCGTGCCCTCGAGGTTGCCGAACTTGTAACGGCCGCCGCTTTCGAACCCGCCGAGCGCGACACTGAAAACAGGCTTGAGATTCTTGACCGTATCGGTGTTGATGTCCTTGAGCCGGGAGAACCGGTAGCCTTCGAAACTGCCGTGATGCAGCAGCCAGTTCTGCGGCTCCTTGCTGGCGTTGAGCGCGCGCTCGAACGTCATGTCCGCCGCCCGCATGGGCGTGAACGCAGATACGGCGAGCAGCGAGATCATCAGCCCACCGGCGAAAACCAGTTTTTTCATTGCAGTCCTCCCTAGCCTCGACACCGCGATGCACCCCGCTCGATTGTTGGTTATTGCCTGCAACCTGCATCGGCGCGAAAGCAGGTCGCCATTGGCGGCGCAAGCGTAGTCCTGCCCGCGATCGGCGGTCAATATCGCCACCGCATAGCTGCGGTCAGGGCGTGCAGGCGGTCAGGTCCTTCTCCTCGATCGAGAAGATTGCGCCCGCTTCCACCTTGATGTTGCGCACCAGGCAGGAGCGTCCGCTCACATCGGTGAGCCTGACATCGTAGGTGCCGGATTCGACCCCGGTAATGCGCAACCGCTCGTCGGGATCGACGGTGCCGTCCTTGTCATTCTTTGTCTGATTGGGTCCGAAGCTCGCGGTGCCGGCGGGCGCGAGATAAAGCTCGGAGATCGCATAGAGGGTCAGATTCCAGAAGCGCGTCGGCCGGCTTTGGCCGTGCGCCGGAGGAAGCGTTGCGGCCAGGGTGAGAACGATCAGGACCAGTCTTTGCATGCCGCGGCACCGTTGCAGCGCGCTCGATGATTTGACGCAGAACGGTGCTGCAGACTCGGTCGGACTTCCTGTCCCCGTTAAAACGACGTTAAAACAGGGAGAGGGAGCACACCGAGTTTATAGCCACCGCTGATCGCATCTTTCCGGAACACGCACTCAAAACCCCCCGTGCGTATCACATCCGCGCCGGCCACGCATCGGACCGCGGCCAGCTTGACAGGCTCCGCGCCCGCGTCACTATCGAATTTCGGCTCCGTCATCTCGAACAGGCATTTGTCGGCGATGCGAGTGCGACTCCTGGAACGCGAACTTCCCTCCGATCACCTGCCGCTGCTGCGCTGGCTGATATTCACCGGGGTTTGCGCGTTCGGTGTGGTGCTGGCCTGGCAGCACGGCCTGTTCCATCTGATGCTGGCGAGCGACAAGACCTATATCTCGGCGATCATCGTCGCGCTCTACGTCGCGGCGACTGCCCATTGCTTCGTGCGCACCGCCGCGATCTCGCGCGAGACCGACGCCGCGCAACGCGTGTTCTCGCTGGTGAGCCGCGGCACGCCGGATCTGCGGGTGGTCGGGCCCGAGGTGGTGACCGCCGACGGCACCCGCCTGCCGGCCGGACAGATCACGGCGCATATCCGCAATCTCATACTCAAGGCGGGGCTGCAGGAGCATCACCGCCTCGATCAGACTCTGCTGCTGCGCGGCCTCGCCGATGCGCTGCGCGGCCCCAATCAGCTCGGCGCATTTGCCAGCGATGCGCTGCTCAAGCTCGGGCTGCTCGGCACCGTTATCGGCTTCATCCTGATGCTTGCACCGATTGCCGGGCTCGATGCCGCCGACCGCGCCTCGGTCAAGAGCTCCATGGGATTGATGAGCGACGGCATGGCGGTCGCCATGTATACGACGCTTACCGGCCTGATCGGATCGATTCTGCTGCAGACCCAATACTACATGCTCGACGGGGCGACCGCGAAGCTGTTCGGGCTGGCCACCGATCTGACGGAAGTCTTCGTCGTTTCCGTGCTGGAGCGCAAGCCGCATGGATAGCTTCGGCAACTATCCGCGCGAGCGGTTCGATCCCTTCAGCGTGATGCTGTTCAAGGGCCTGCAGGTCGTCGCCTTCCTGTTCTTCATCGCCCTGCTCGCCATGAACCCGGAAGCAAGATCGGGCAAGATCGACAGCAAGGCCGAGTTCATCGTCACCATGAGCTGGCCGGACAATCACCCCGACGACATCGACCTCTATGCGGAGGATCCGGTCGGCAACATCGTCTGGTATCACGTGCGCGAAGCGGGCTTCATGGTGCTCGACCGTGACGACCGCGGCGGGCTCAACAACTCCATTGTCGTGAACGGCAAGAAGATATCGAGCCCGATCCGACAGGAGACGGTCAGCATCCGCGGCATCCTGGCGGGGGAATACACCGTCAACGTCAATCATTATCTGGCCACGACCGGCGAGCCGGTGCCGGTCTCGGTGAAGGTGGAGAAGGTCAACCCGGCGGTCGAGGTCGTGCATTACGACACCGTCTGGCTCGATCACGCCGGTCAGGAGAGAACCGCGGTGCGCTTTCGCGTCGCCGACAGCGGCGGCGTTGTCGATATCGGTCACCGCGAAAAATCGCTCATCCAGCTGACCCGCAGCGTCCGCCGTTCGGCGAAGTGACGGCCGTCGGAGGGAGCTGATGACCTCAACCGTGCTGGCAATAGCAGCCGCCTATGTCGCGCTCGGCGTGCTGCTGCTCACGCTGGGGCTCGCGTCGCGCGTTGCTTGGTGGGTGAAGGCGGCGGCCATCGTCGTGACATCGGCTTTCTTTGTCGAGGCGTTCTTTGCAACCAGGAGCCTGCTGGGCTTTCCGCGCGCCGGTGGGTTGCCGCCGCGCTTCCAGCTGCTGTGGGTGAGGGTGGTCGAGCCCGACGTGAAAGCCGGCGACCCCGGGGCCATCTATCTCTGGATCGAGGCAATCGATGCGAACAACGTCCCGGACGGGGTGCCGCTGTCGTACCGGCTCGGCTACTCGCGCCCGCTCGCCGATCGCATCGTCAAGGCGCGCGACGAGATCATGAGCGGCAAGCCGCAGCAGGGCAAAGCGGCGGTTTCCGGCGAAAATGAAAATCAGAAGGAAGCCGATGCCGAGCGGCTGAGATCGGGTGCGCGCGCGCAACCCGGGTCGACCACGCTCGATCTCGACCAGTTCCGGCTGCTGCAGCAGGCGCAGCGGGTGGAATTCGGCTCCATGCCCGCTCCGCTTCTGCCCCCCAAGGCTCCGTGACAAAAGGCTCCGTGACAAAAGGCTCCGTGAGAAAAGCCATGCGGGAGGTGCTTTTTCTGCTTGCTCTCAGCGCCGTGGCTCTCCCGCCGGCGCCGTCCCATTGCAAGGACACCGGCCTCATCTTCGTCAGCAACGAGAAGAGCAACAATCTCATCATCCTCGACCCGAAGACCTATCAGGTGATGAAGGATCTGAAGGTCTCGCGCCGGCCGCGCGACATGCATTTCAGCCCGGATCACAGCAGGCTGTATGTGGCCTGCGGCGACGACGACGTGATCGACATCGTCGATGTCGCAAAGCTCGAAGTGGTCGGGAAGCTTGCGACCGGACCGAGCCCGGAGACGTTTGCGCTCGACGACAGGCGCCGGCGCATCTACGTCGCCAACGAGGAGGGCTCATCGGTCTCGGTCATCGACATCGATCAGAACATCATTGTGCACGAGGTGCCGACCGGCGCGGAGCCCGAAGGCGTGCTCATCAGCGAGGACGGCAGGACACTTTATGTGACATCGGAGGTGAGCGACCTTGTCCATATGATCGATCCCGATGGCGGCTTCGTCACCGCTGACGTGGTCGTCGGCACCCGGCCGCGCCGGTTCGCGGCGACGCCCGACGGCAAGGAGCTGTGGGTCACCGCCGAATTGTCGGGTGAGGTCTACATCATTGACCGCGCGAGCTTCGCCGTGTCCGGCAAGATCGCATTCCTGCCGCCCGGCATGCGCAAGACCGATGTCACGCCGGTCGGCCTTGCCATGACGAAGGACGGCAGGACCGCCTATGTCACGCTCGGTCATGCCGCCCACGTTGCGGTCGTCGAAGTGGCGACGCGGAAGATTGCGGCCTACATCCTGGTCGGCAAGCGCTCGTGGGGGGTCACGCTCTCGCGTGATGAAAGCAAGCTGTTCGTCACCAACGGCTTCGGCGACGACGTCACCGTCATCGATGCGAAGAGCCGCAAGGCGATCATCTCGGTTCCGGTCGGCCGCATTCCCTGGGGTGTCGCCATCGATGATTAGATGTGAATTTTAGCCGGGAGGCGCTTGAACGGTGGGAGCCTCACCAGCTGACGGTCTGGCTGAGGCTTCGGATGAATTCAGCGGGGGTGAAGCTGACGCTAATGTTACGATGCGGTGACCGCAGGTTTGCGTCAGGAGGTAGCGGGCGGCCGGTGCGGGGATGTCCGTAACCACCGCGAAAGGAGCATGGTATGCTCTCCATTGTCTAGCGGTGCGTTGGTTGGCGGTCATGAGTCCTGAACGGGTTGACTTGATCACTAGGTCATTCGACGAGCTGTGGCCACTTCGGAGGAATCTGGCCGCTACATTCTATACCCGATTTTTTGAAAATGCTCCTGACGCGCAGCGCCTGTTTCCTGCCGACATGGAGAAGCAATATCTCAAGTTGATGGATACAATCGCAGCTATCGTTGGCGGGCTCAAGGATCGCTCACTGTTCCAGTCAGTCATAAGCCACACGGCCCGCCAGCATGCACGCTTTGGAGTCACTGCATCTCAGCTTGCTGCATTCGGTGACGCATTGATATGGGGATTGGAGCAACAGTTTGGCCCCGCATTTACCCCGGAGATGAGACAAGCGTGGATTGAGCTCTACGAAGATGTGCAAGCCCAAATGATAAGATACTGTGAGAGCTGAAATATGTTGCTCTCGTCTCCAGGTGCAATAGCCAAGCTGCCATGCGCGGAAGAGCTCAGCCCGCCTGTTCGCCGGGTGCGGCACAGGGTTGATTTACGTCTGGTTTGGGCACAGGCCGCCGTAGCGGCATGTCCGCTCTCACGCCGTGTATTGGAGCGTCAGCGGACCGGCTGCCGGCGCCTGATTTTCAATGGCCCTGCTTCGCCCAGAGGAGCGCACGTTCGAGTCGATCGTTGCCCCAAAAGAGTTCACCGTCAGTGGTAATGAAGCTTGGCGCGCCAAAAACGCCTAGCCGCCCCGCCTCCTCGGTCTGTGCTCGCAGTTGAGATTTGATTTTATCCGATTCTGCCGTCGCGAGCACCCGCTCGCTATCGATGTTCAGACCAGAAAGTATTTCGGTGACGGTTGCCGGGTCATCAATGCGGCGACCGCTCTCCCCGAACTGCGCGCGATAGAGCCCCTCGCAGAAATCCTCGCCCCAGGCTTCGGCCAGACCAATCAGCGCGACCCGCGCTCCCAGCAGGCTGTTCTGCGGGAATGGCTCGGGCCGCTGGAATGGCAACGATAGATCCGAGCAGATGCGTTCGAGATCGCGCCACATATTGCGGCCCTTGGCTTCGTAAAGGTTGAATGGCGAACTCTGCCAGCCCTGCGCCTTGAATATCGGCCCAAGCAGGAAGGGCCGAAAGCGGATCATCACGCCAGCCCGCCGCGCGAGCGACCGAATTCGCAGTGCTGCCGGATAGGAATAAGTTGAGGCGAAATCGAACCAGAAATCGAGAGCTGCGTCGGACATGGGTGAATGCTACAACACGACCCACGAGATGTGCATCGGTGCGTCGAGGGCCAGATTACCATTGTGTTTGCGCTGAAGCCGAGTTCGCCTGGAAATGCGCGGAACGGCCCCGGTTTTGCCGATGATCAGACAGGTCCATAGAGCGGCTGCAATTCCAGGAAATCCGATACCCGCGACCCCGCATAGTATGTCTCCTTGAAGGCAGGCCGTGCCTGCAGGCGCTCGTACCATCGCGATACGGCGGGATATTTTCCGTGCCAAACGCTCGACAGTCCAAGGTCCGCCATCCGATCGATGCTCGGCATCACCAGGATGTCGGCGAGCGTGAACTGCTCGCCCATCAGCCACGGGCCCTTGCGGGCCATGACCTCATCCATCCGGCGGCAAGTTTCCGCAAGCTCCCCGAGAGATTTGTCCACATCCTTCCTAGAAAAACCCTTCGGCGAGCCCATGCGCTGAAACAGCTCCTTGCGCACCGGACGCGGTCCGATCTCCTGTCTTTCGAACTGCCCCTGGTCCTGGCCTTTGAAGCGGTAAAGAAATGCCCGGTTGAACGATGGCACTCGAATAGCTGGGACCGCGACCTCCTCGATGTAGTGCATCCAGGCGCGCATGCGCGCCCGCTCTACACGGTCGCCCGGAACGAGCGGGTTTTGCGGGTACTTCTCGTCCAGGTACTCACAGATCACGCTCGACTCGATGATTGGTATCCCGTCGTCGACGAGGGTCGGTACGACCCCGTTCGAATTGAGCGCCAGATAATCGGGGTTGAGCTGCTCTTTTTTTCCAAGATCGATTCGCACCTCTTCGAATGCAACGCTCTTCTCGTGCAGGACCATTCGAACCTTTTGGCTGCAGGTTGAATGGGAGGCATGGTAGAGAACGAGCATCGAGGTATCCCCAAAAGCAAGGCGCCCGGAATAGCATGGTACGAACGAAAGCGCAGTTTTCTCGTATCTTATCAATCTGTACTCCAGCCGAAATGATCTAAACATACGCCCCAAAATTCACCAATCATTGAGGGTGTCGAAGCGGGTTTGCGCCGAGCTTGAATATCATCGCCTCATCGGTATAGGCAGCGCGGTGCTCGCGAATCATTCCGAGCATTGCCTTCATGACTACGTTCAGTTTCAGCAATGTTCGGTCCCCCTGATAGACTCCATCGTGGCGTCGACGCTTGCGTCGTCGAAAGGGCGCCTGGCCGCTTCCAAATTGGCGCGCTAGGTGTGCCGCGGGTCACCACCGCGTCCGGCGGCAATTCCGGCTTGTCGGGCCGGAAGACCTGCGGCATTGTCTTGTGACTGTCCTCCAGAAATTCTTCCAGCCCCTGCAAGCAGGACCTGCGATGACGCTTTTCGAAGATTACGGAGCCATTGCCGGACGCGTCGTCAGTCGCAACGAGTTCAATCAGGTGTCTGCAGCGGAGCGCAACCGGCGCTGGACGCGCATCCGCGATGAGATGGCAAAACGCGGCGTGGATTGCCTGCTCCTCAATGGCAACTCGGGCCGCTGGAACGAGATGAATGCAAACATTCGCTACGTCTGCGGTTACGCAGATCCGTTGTCGGGAACGTGCTACGCGTTGTTTCCCCTGGCTGGCGCCGGCACGCTGGTGACCCAGATGACCGGCAAGCGCAGCCTGTTCACCTTGTCCTGGTTCGAAGACCTGCGGGTCGGACAAACCGTCGATCTTGCCCGGATCGTGGAGGAGCGGTTAAGCGATCTGGCGCTGATCGGCGGGACGCTCGGACTCGTCGGCATCGTTTTCCGCGCGCGCGAGAACATAGGCCTCCCCTGGAACCTGCTCGAGGAGATCCGAAAACGTCTGCCGAACCTGAAGATCGTAGACGTCACCGACCTCTTTTTCGAGCTGCGCAGCGTCAAGAGCGATGAGGAAATTCGCTGCCTCGAGCGATCGGCGGAAATCGCCGACGTCGGGTTCGAGGCTCACCTTAAAGCCTATCGGCCGGGCATCACGGAGCGCGAATACTATGCGGCCGTCGTCCACGCAATGGATGCGGCGGGTGCTGAGCCGCCGACGTTCCTGCTGCTCGAATCCGGCCCGCTGTTCAAGGCTTGGCTTACCCAGGATCCGATCCCGTCCAGCCGGCTGCTCGATCGCGGCGACTACATCGTGAGCGAAGCGAGCCCCAAGTTTGCCGGCTATCAGGCGCAGAGCCTGCAATGCGTGGTGCTGGGCGCACCCACCGTCGAGATGAAGGAGCTGGTCAAATATGGCGCCGAGGTTTGGCACCGCTGCACCGATCGCATCCGCCCGGGAAACACGATCGAGCAGATCGAGCATTGTGCAGACGACATCATCGACAAGGCGAGGGCGCGCCTCGGCGATTACGCCGGTGCACTCCTGCCCCATTGCTCCTATGCAGGACTCGGGGGACCCGATCCTTTTGCAAGACCACGCGAAATTCAACCGAACCAGGCGTTCATGAGCGAGATCGGTCCATACGGCGGCCGTTCCACGCCGCGTCCGGCCTGGCGCATGAACGGCGGATATTGTCTCATCAGCACCCACGGCGCGCCACGCCACCTCAACGGCAAGTATCCGATTGAGGAAAGACTGATGGCGGTCATCGAATGACCAATGAGGCTCCTGAGCTTTACCAAGGGGTCTGCCTGGGTCTGCAGCTCATAGCGCTCCAGAATTCGGCCAGTTGTTCGCTAGGCTAGGCCAGTCGACGCGCGCGCCCTTGACGCCGATCATTGTCACCTTTTCGGCGGGGTATGGTTCCCACGTCACCAACTCAAGTTTGTGGCCTTCGGGACTCTGAAAATAGACCGACACGGCGCTGGAGTCCCGATGGCCATAAGGACCGGCGACGGGAATGCCCTGCCGTTTTAGCCAGGCGGTGTTGCGATCGAGGTCGGCAGCGGTGACGCGAAAAGCGGTGTGTGGAGAAATATGCGAGTCGTCCTTGCCGTTGAGAACCGCGTTAGGCTCCTCGGTGAACTGGAACAGCGTCCTTCCGACCCGGGCAAAAACATGCGGCCGGCGTCCCATCTGCCGATCGGTCTCGTCGAACCCGGCATAGTAGAACGGTCTGCCGCCGAGAACCTCCCGCATGAACCGTTCCAGCAGCCGGATGTTTCGGGTTGGCAAGGCGACGTGGTCGACTCCCTGCAATCCAAATTCGTTGTCGGTCGCGACATCCCGGCCGCTTGGCTCCGGCACGTTCCCGATCTCGGTTGTGACGGTTCTCTCTCGGGTAAATTCGGTCGTCATGGTTCTCTCCTGGGCACGACTAGGCGAGGGTCAGCGCTCAGCATGGCCGCCCTCCAACATGACGCGCATGCGCGCGGGGGTGAAAGGAGCTTCGCGTATTCGTTTACCGGTCGCATCGAAGATTGCATTGGCAATTGCGGCCACGGTGGGCACGCTTGCGATTTCGCCGACGACCGAGGGAGGCAGATCGGTGCGCTGGATGAGCTCGACCCTGATCTCCGGGATTTCGCAGAAGCGAAGGGTCTCGTATTGATCCCAGTTGAGGCTCGTGACTCTCGCTTGAGTGTAGTGGAGTTCCTCTTTCAGCGCCCGGCTGACGGCGTGGACGATGTTGCCTTGCACCTGATTGAGCACGCCGTCAGGGTTGACCATGAAGCCGCAGTCCTGCGCGACCCATACGCGCCGAGCCCGCGCCTCTGCGGTCGCGCGGTCCACCTCGACCTCGGCCACGACGGCGACGATCGTGTCGCGCAAGCCGTAACGGCAAAACGCGACGCCCTTGCCCCTGAGGACTCGGCCGACGGTCGCCGATTTAGCCTCTGCTGCGCGCGGTTTCCACCCCGCGAGTCTCGCCGCTGTCTGCAACACCTCCCGATCCCGCTCGCCAAGATGGCGCAAACGGAATTCGATCGGGTCAACTCCGGCCAAGCCGGCCAGCTCGTCCATGAAGGATTCCGTCGCGAAATGCGATTGAACGCTGCCGGGGCCGCGCAGGTAGATGGTCCGGAAGGTCGGCGGCACAAAGATCGAGCGGCCGCGCTTGTTCTTGATGTCGTACTCGAGGCCGTAGATATTGCCGGTGAGGCGATCGTAGCCCGGCGCCGTGCCGATCAGCCGCCAGGCAATGGTGTTGCCGCGCTCGGAGTTGTCGTGGGTGCTCGACCACTGCACGTAATCGATCGCAGCGAGCCGTCCGTGCTCGCCGAGGGCTCCTTCGAGCGAGATCGTTGTCGCCGCGCTGACCGGCTCCCAGGCGTTCTCGTCCTCGCGGGTCCATAGGACCCGCACCGGTTGTCCGATGATCTGCGACATCAGTGCGGCGTCCGCGGCGGCATCGTCGCAGCCCAGCCGGCCGTAGCTGCCCGAAGCCTCCCGCCAGATCACTCGCACGCGCTCGGCCGGCAGGCCGAGCATTTGCGCGAGGTCCGCGCGCAGACCTTGCGGCCACTGGCTGCCCGACCAGATCGTTGCCGCATTGCGGGTAACGTCTGCAACTGCGCAGGACGGCCCCAGCATGGCATGCAGTTGAGGCGCGAAGTGATAGTCCGATTTCAGAACCCGGTGGCTTCGCCCGATCGCAGCCTGAACATCACCGCACTCGAAATTCACTTGTTCGTGGATTACTTTCGCCTGGCGCAGGTCGATAAATTGTGTGCGCTCGTCGCCCAGAATGCCCGAAGGCGTCCACTGCACCTTCAACTGCCGGGCTGCCGCAACGGCGCACTCCTCGCGATCGGCGACAACGCCGACGAAATCGCCGCGCCTGACTATCTGCACATCGGGGATATGCTTGATCGATCCCTCGTCGACCGACATGAGCCTTGCCCCCTGCGAGGCTGGCCGGACCATGCGGCCGTGCAGCATGCCGGGAATGCGGACGTCGTGGACATATTCGGCCAATCCAGAGACCTGATCGGCGACGGCAGCGCGCACAACGGATTTGCCCGCGTAACGATAGTCCCGCGACGGCTTGAGCGGCGATGATCCACGGAGTACCGGGCCCCACGCGGTCTCTTCCGTGACGTCGAGTTCGATCGACAGCTGCAGATTGCCGATCAAGTCGCCGTAGGACATGCCCCGGCCGGGTTCCCCCTTGACGCACACTACCCCATCCCTGACTTCGAGCCCGGTGACCTCCGTGCCCAGCCGTTCGGCGGCTCTTGTCATCAGTGCGGCGCGCGCCTCGCAGGCCGCAATGCGCAGCGGCTGCCCGCCGGTCATGACGCCGGCGCTTGCGGTGGATTTGCCCTGATCGGGGGTCAGCCCGGTATCCCCGAGCACGACGACAACCTTTTCGATCGAAACGTCGAGCTCGTCGGCAACGATCTGAGCGAGCGCGGTTCGAATGCCCGTCCCCATGTCAATCTTGCCGCAATATGCCGTCACGGCGCCGTCGCGCCCGATGGTGATCCAGGAATCGACCTGTCTCGAGTCAAGTGACCCGGAGTGAGCTCGCGTGCTCACGGAAGCGGGAGCTATGCGATCTCCCTTCGGTACCATCGCTGCTGCACTTTCCGGCCGAATCGAGCTGGATTGACTCGCAGCGCCGTCTGTCAACGCGGCCGCCGCACGCTCCACCGCAGCAAGGATTCGGACATGCGTCCCACATCGGCAAATATGCTGATTCAACGAGGCTCTGATCTCGTCATTCGATGGAGAGGGGTTGCCGGTCAGCAGCGCCGTGGCGCCGATCATCATCCCGGAAATGCAATAGCCGCACTGCGATGCCTGCTCCTGGAAGAACGCCGCCCGCAATGCGCGTCCGACCGTGCTGGTCCCCAGTCCTTCGCAGGTCGTGATCTCGTCGCTCGCCACCGCCGAAACCGGCGTGCTGCATGAGGGCACCTTCCGGCCGTTCACCAGCACCGCGCACGCGCCGCACTGGGCGAGATCGCAGCCCGACTTGGGACTGTTCAAGCCAACGTCATTGCGAAGAACGTACAGCAACGGCGTTCCTTCATCGGCTTTGACCGTGAAGTCGCTGCCATTGACCCGAAGATCATACGTTCTGATCACTTCTTCTGCATCCGGCTTACTTCATCGTTGACGGCAACCAAAGAGTTATCGCAGGAAAGATCGCCAGGATCGCGAGCACCACAACACCCGCGATGCAAAATGGCGTAACCCCGAGGAACACTACGCCGATCGGCACCCGGGCCATCTCCTTCAGGAGATAGAGCGTGAGCCCGAACGGCGGCGACAGTCCGCCGATCTCGACGACGAATAGATTGAGAACGCCCCACCACACGATGCTGTATCCCATGCCTGTCACCAGACCGCTCACGATCGGCACCGTCACGATCATCACCGTGTAGGAATCCATGAACGTTCCGAGGAGGACGAATATCGCCAGCAGCAGGCCGATCACCGCCAGTGGCGGCCAATCGAGCCCCCTGACGAATGACATCATCATGTTGGTTGTGCCGGTGACGTCGCAAAACAGGGCAAAGATCAGGGCGGCGAAAATCAGCGGGTAGATCAGCGCTGTCGTTTCCGTGGTTTCACCCATGGCCTGGAAGAACGTCGAACGCCGCAGCTTTCCGCGAAACAGTGCGATCAGGAACGCCCCGAAGGCTCCGACCGACGCAGCTTCCGTGTCAGTGACGATGCCGAAATAAAGCCCCCCCATGACGGCGCCGAACAAAGCGGCGAGCGGCCCGCAACGCCGCAATGCCTTCATGAACTCGCCGGGAGCCGCAGGAGCGGCAGGCGGCGCCGACCCCGGCACCAGGTAGACATAGAGCAGCACTGTCCCGACATAGGCCGCTACCGCAAGCAGCGATGGAATGGCGGAGGCGACGAACAGCTGGCCGATCGAGGCCTCCGTGAGCAGGGCGAAAATCACCAGTGGCCCCGACCCGGGAGGCACCAGATTGCCGAGCGTGCCGCCGGCCGCGATGGCTCCCGTCGCCAAGGTGGGCGAATAGCCGCGAGCCTGCATCTCCGGCAGCGCGATGCGGCCGACCATGGCTGTGGTCGCGAGGGTCGAGCCGGTGATCGCGCCGAAGCCCGCACAGCCGCCGATCGTCGAAATCGCAAGTCCGCCGGGGATACGGCTGCAACTTGCGTGTGCCAGCGCGTAGATATCCTCCGCTATCCCGGACACCGCCGCGAAACTCCCCATCATCAGAAAAAGGGGAAGCACTGCAACCTGGCTGTTGGTGAGGAACCCCGCGACTTCCGATCCGAACGCGCTGAGCGAGGGAAAAATACCGATAAAGAAAGCCGCGCAGATCAGTCCCACCATACCCATCGCGGCAAACAAGGGTGCCAAGGCCATCAGCAACAGCCACAGCAGCAGGCAGGCAATTGTCAGCGTGGTGCCGGAATGCGTCGTGGCCAATCTCGCTAAACCGGCGAAGTCGAAAACGGCATACACTAGGACAATGGCCGTCGTTCCATAGACGCAAAGCACAAAGGCCCACGCCCCCCAGGACGACCGCTGCGCAGGAGCATCCGTCACGGGCGCGATCGCCCGCGAGATGGAGTTGGCGGCGATGACAGTTTGCGCCAGGACGGCGACTCCCATGACGGCAGCGACCGCATAAAGAAAAGGAGCGACCGGCCACGCCAGAATGAGCGTCACGGTCCTCTCTCTCGCCGTGTCTGCCGCATGAACGCCAAGTCGCCAAGTCAGAACGACGAGAAAGACAAGAGTGAGAACGTTGCCGAGCGCGTCAACCCATTCAGCGAGCCGGCCGACGATCCAGCTCTTGAGCAGATCGACGCGCACATTGATGCGCGTCGCCACGCCGTAAGGGATGCATGCCGCAACCGCGACGGCGAAAATCATCTCCACGATCTCGTTGCGGCCGATGAGCCCGTTTCCGGCCGACCAGCGCAACAGCACGTCCAGCATGGTGACGATCGACACGATCAGCATCCCGAGCACGCCGATGAAGGCGACGGGTTGCGTAAGCGAAGAGCATTGCCGCTCCAGCAGCGCGAGCCGCGACTGCACAGGGACCGAAGGCGGGATCGTCTCTTCCACCATCGATCACCTATCTCGCTGATAGAGCGACGCTTCAGCCTTGATGCGACCTCGGCTCCCGAATCACCGTCCGGCCTTTACATCCGCATAGATCCTGGCGAATGCCTCAAGCACCTTCTCCGACTGCGGAGCATTGGCTTTTCTCCAGTTCTCGGCCATGGCGTCGCCGAACTTCTGCCGCCACTCGGCGGTCTTTTCCGGGGTGAGCCGCACGATCGTGTGACCGGCGGAGAGTTTTTTACCCTTCTCGGCATCCTCGCCGAGCACCCTGCCAAAGGCGCGGGAGTAGGACTCATTGGCATTGGCGTCGATGGCGCGGCGCGCGGCTTCCGGCAGGGCATTGTACTTCTTGCGCGACATGAAGGCGATGAACACCGATCCGCCGAGCGGGAGCTCGACGTGATATTTCGTCACTTCCTGCAGCCTGAGGCTCGGGAACGAGGTCCACGATGTTATGGTCCCGTCCAATGTTCCCCGCTGCAGGGCGAGGTAGATGTCGGTCGGGGGCAGCGAAACGGGGGACATGCCGAGCGATTTGACCATGTCGAGCTGCGAGCTCGCAAAGATTCGCATCTTGAGCCCCTGCAGCTGATCCAGCGACTTTGGCGGCCGCGCGAAGTGGAAACCTGACTGCTTGCTCACGCCCACGAAAAGCGGGATCATCGTGTCGTATTCCGAGTCCAGCAGGCCGGCCTTGTAGAGCCGCCACACGGTGGTTGAGGCCTGATCGTCGTCGTCGAGATCGATCGTGAACGGCACCGCAACGATTTGCGTCAGCTCGAACCGGCGCGGGAATATCGATGCGAGAGCGATGCCGATCTGGACCACGTCGTTCTCCACCCGATCGATGATGTTGGTGAAATTTGCCAACGGGCTGTTGGCCTTGACCTCGATCACCAACGTGTTCTTGCTGTCGGCTTCAACTTTGCGGGCCCATTCACTGAACAGCTTTTCCCAGTTGGACTCCAGGGGCCCGGGATAGAACATGGTCAGCTTTTCCTGGGCCGATGTCTGATTGGCTGCCAGCAGTGCCAGCGCAACCTGGAGGCAGAGCCTTGCTTTGATGTTCATGGATCCTCTCGGTTACTTTCATTTGATGATCCGATATTCAATTGGGCTGTCCGTCGCATCGCAAGGAAGCGGACCCAATGGGCACATTCATTACGGTCATCGAGAACTGGAGGTCAGCCACAGTCGAAACGTTCCATTGGCCCCTGCCCCTTGGTGTGCCTCGATCATAAGGGCAATTGTGCCTACAATGCCGTATATTGCGGTTGGCGACTACGGTGCTCGCTGGAATTCGAATGGGCTGTCCAGGCTGCAGCGCCATCAATCCTGGCAACCGGCCGCGCGAGGCCCAATGAGATTGAGGCTTTGCTTGCCGACAGTCTGGAGATCGCACGGGAGCAGAAGGCACGCTCATGGGAGCTGCGCACGGCGTGCGATCTTGCCCGCCTCTGGCAGAGACAGGATCGATGTGAAGAGGCTGTGAGCCTTCTGCAGGCGAGCTATGACCAGTTCAACGAAGGCCTCGAGACACCAGACCTTGCGTGCGCAAAGATGCTGCTCGATCAGTTGTTTCGCTCAACCGTCAGCACCGATCAGATGAAACACAGGAAGTAGAGGAGGGTACCATGAAACGCCGCGATTTGCTGAAAGCTGCCGGTGCCGGAATGGCCGCATCGGCCGTAGCCGCGCCCGCGATTGCCCAATCAATGCCCGAAATTCGGTGGCGCCTGACCGCGAGCTGGCCCAAGTCACTGGATACGGCATACGGGTCCTGCGAAACCCTTGCCAGGTACGTTGCCGAAGCAACTGACGGCAAGTTTCAGATTCAATCTTTCGCCGCGGGGGAGATCGTGCCCAGCCTGCAGGCGCTCGATGCCGTCCAAAACGGCACCGTCGAGGCCTGCCATACGGCGACGTATTATTATATCGGAAAGGACCCGACGTGGGCGCTGTTCTGCGCTGCGCCGTTCAGCCTCAACGCCCGCCAGCAGAATGCCTGGTACTACGACGGCGACGGCCTCAAGCTGCTGAACGAGTTCGGCAGGAAGTTCAACGTGTACTCGCTTGTTGCCGGCAATACCGGCGCGCAGATGGGCGGCTGGTTTCGCAAGGAGATCAAGACCGTGGATGATCTGAGGGGCCTCAAGTTTCGTATCGGCGGCTGGGCCGGCAAGACCCTGCAGAAGCTCGGTGTTGTGCCGCAGCAGATCGCGCCCGGAGACATCTACCCGGCGCTTGAGAAGGGCACCATCGACGCTGCCGAATGGGTGGGACCCTACGATGACGAGAAGCTCGGCTTCTACAAGATTGCACAGTACTACTACTATCCGGGCTGGTGGGAGGGCGGCACCGCGAATCACTTCATGATCAATCTGGAGAAATGGAACACGCTGCCCAGGACCTATCAGGCCATTGTCACGGCGGCGGCCGGCTTCGCGAACGTCGAGCAAACGGGGAGATACGATGCCCGCAATTCTGCGGCACTGAAGCGTCTCGTCGCCGCGGGTACCCAGTTACGGTCATACTCGCAACCGATCATGGAAGCGTGCCTGAAGGCCTCCAACGAGGTCAATGCGGAGACGTCGGCTACCAATGCCGATTACAGAAGGGTCTGGGATTCCCTCCAGGTGTTTCGCAATGAGGAGTACATGTGGTGGCAAATCGCGGAATTCAGCTATGACAATTTCATGATCCGCGCCGGAGCGCGGTCGTGAATGCCGTACGTTGACCCTGTGCTGCGATCCAGGCCTGCTTGTTGAGCGCAGGAGAACTGGGGAAGGTCCGGCGCTCGTCGGGGTGCTCGGCAGCGAATTTCACCGGCGCCGCCCGACCAGGCCGTGCGTATCACAAATCCGGCTGGAACCAACCGGAGACCATGAGGTGTCAAATTATTACGTCGCAGTTTCGGCGCTGCTCTTTGCTTTGGTGGCGGTGGGTCACCTGCTCAGAATATCAAAGCGATGGGCGCTGAAAATCGGGCCGCTTGCCGTGCCCATGTCTGTGTCATGGGCCGGCCTTGTGATTGCAACCCTGCTTTCGACTTGGGGGTTCATGCAGTTGGGCCAATAGTCGCCGCGGCAATTTTCATCCAATGAACGGGAAAGGCCGCCTATCCCACTAATGTCTGCTGAGTGATGAGAACCGGCTGCCAATGTTGCGATGCGGCAACGACCGTTGTTCGACCCAATTGAGACATGGGCAGCTGCAGACTTTCGCAATGCGAAAGCAATGTTCTTCCTTCGCGAAAGCGTGATATCGTCCCTTCCATTGCATGGGCATGGCCCCCACTGGAGGGTCACATGACAACCCACATTCGAAGGCGGGAATTGATAGCCGCCCTCGGCGGTGCAGCACTCGGGTGGCCGCTTGCGACACGGGCGCAGCAGCCGACAATGCCGGTAATCGGATTCCTTAACAGCGCATCGCCTGTGACATTCGCACATGTCGTTTCCGGATTTCGCCGCGGCCTGGCTGAGGCCGGGTACGTCGAGCACCGCAATGTCGGCATCGACTACCGCTGGGCAGAGGGTCAAGTGGATCGCTTGCCGGCGCTTGCAAGCGAGCTTGTGCGCGCTCAGGTCGCGGTGATTTGTGCCGGCAGCCCGCCGGCCGCGCTGGCGGCCAAGGCAGCCACGACGACCATTCCAATCGTTTTCACCAGCGGCGACGACCCAGTCAAATTGGGTCTGGTGATGAGCTATAGTCGGCCCGGTGGTAATCTCACAGGCGTCGCCCTGCTGATCGACGTGCTCAGCGGGAAGCGGCTCGGGCTCCTGCGCGAGATCGTTCCGGACGCCGCGCTAATCGCCGTGTTGCTCAATCCGACCTGGCCAACCTTCGATACCCAATTGAACGACGTGCAAGAGGCAGCGCGTGCCGTCGGACAGCAAATCCATGTCCTGCGCGCAGACACCGAGCACGAGATCGACGCCGCTTTCGATAAGGCAAAGGAGCTTCGCGCCAATGCCATGATGGTCGGTCCCAGCACGTTTTTTACCGTCCGGCGCAACCAGATTGTTGAACTTGCGGCACGCGATGCACTGCCGACGATCTACGGCCAACGCGATTACTGGACTGCCGGCGGTCTGATGAGCTATGCAACCGATCTGACGGATGCCTATCGCCAGGCCGGCGTCTACAGCGGTAAAATCTTGCACGGCGCGCAACCGACCGAGCTGCCGGTGGTGCAATCAGCCAAGTTCGAGCTGCTGATCAACCTCAAGGTCGCCAAGTCGCTCGGGCTCACCTTCCCGCCAGGGCTGGTCGCCATTGCCGACGAGGTGATCGAGTAGGTGCGCCAAACCGTGACTTGGGGCGGGGCTGACCGGATTCGAGGACGAAATCTTCCAGGGGTATCGGCGACGACGTCGGGCCGTTGCGCTGGAAGCGCATCCTGCAGAAGATAGTCGAGGAGCTAGTCGCGCAGTAAGCTCCTTAATCGTCCGCAAAGCGGTAGGGGACTGACGCTATCTTGGGAGATCCGTGACCTCCGATCATTACGACTTCGTCATCGTAGGCGCGGGGTCGGCGGGCTGCGTGCTGGCCGATCGGCTTACAGAGGACCATTCGGTCAAGGTGCTGCTGCTGGAGGCCGGCGGCTGGGATCGCAACCCCTGGGTCCGCATCCCGCTGGGCTGGCCGCGGTTGTTCCTGCACCGCATGAACGACTGGATGTATTTCTCGGAGCCCGAGCCTGAGCTTGGCTCGCGCCCGATCGAGTGCGCACGCGGCAAAGTCGTCGGCGGATCGTCCTCGATCAACGCCATGGCTTACGTGCGCGGCCATCGCGGCGACTATGACCGCTGGGCGGCGTCGGGTCTGGCCGGCTGGTCCTACGCGGACGTGCTCCCGTATTTCCGGCGGCAGGAATCGTGGGAAGGCGGCGCGAATGCATACCGCGGCGGCGACGGACCGCTGACGACGCGTTTCAACCGTTATGAAGATCCGCTTGGCGAGGCGTTTCTGGAAGCCGGCGCGAGGGCCGGGCATCCGTTCACCGAGGACTACAACGCAGAGCAGCAGGAAGGCTTCGGCCGGCTGCAATCGACCGTCCGCCGCGGCCACCGCTGCAGCACCGCGGTTGCCTACCTGCGGCCCGCGCTCGGGCGACCGAACCTCACCTTGCAGGTCAAGGCACTGGCCACACGCATTGTGTTTCAGGGCACGCGCGCGACCGGCATAGAGTATGTGCAACGCGGCACGACGCACAGCGCTCACGCCACGCGCGAGATCATTCTCGCGGGGGGCGTGATCAATACGCCTCAGCTGCTGATGCTGTCCGGCATCGGGGATCCCGAGGAACTGAAAGCGGCCGGCATCGACGCGCGTGTCGCGTTGTCGGGCGTCGGCAGGAATCTGCAGGACCACATCTCGGCGCCCATTGCCTACGCGCGCAACGAGCCAGGTCCGCTGCATCGTGCCATGCGCCTTGATCGAATCGCGCGCGAGCTCGCGACCGCGTACTTCCTGGGCAAGGGCATTGCTACGGATCTGCCGGCCGGCGCGATGGCCTTTCTGCGCAGTCCCTACGCGGAGAGCCTGCCCGACGTGCAGTTCCTCTTCATCAGCGCGCCGATGACGGCGGGACCATATCTTGCGCCGTTCAAGCAAGGCTATCAGGACGGATTTGCGATCCGCGTCGCGTTGTTACGGCCGCAGAGCCGTGGCTTCGTGCGGCTGAAATCCGCCGATCCGCGCGATCCGCCGGCGATCGTGCAGAACTTCCTCTCCACCCGGCACGATTGGGAGGTTCTGCGCGCCGGCCTGAGGATGGCACAGGAGGTCGGCGCACAGTCGCCGCTGCGGCCGTTCGCCGGAAAGCGTCTGGCGCCGCGCAGCGTCAGCGATGCCGATCTGAACAAGCACGTCGTCGAGACCGGTATCACCGTTCATCATCCGCTCGGGACGTGCAAGATGGGCGTCGCGAGCGACCCGACGGCGGTGGTCGACACCAAGCTCAATGTGCTCGGCACCGAAGCCTTGCGGGTGGTCGATGCCTCGGTGATGCCGGACCTTGTTGGCGGCAACATCAATGCGCCCGTCATTATGATGGCCGAGAAAGCGTCCGACATCATTCGTGGCCGCGCTGTCCTGCCGCCTGCAGCCATCTCGAAGGCCCCAGTCAGGGCCACCGTGTTGGATGCGGGGTAGAGGTGTGGCGGCATTTCAAGGCACTACGAAAGACTCGGAAGCGGGTCAAATCGATGGAAGCCTGCTATAGTCGAACGAGACTATCATCCGACGGGCTGCTCTTTCGTATCGGAGAGACAACGATGGCTGACTATGCTCGCAATGCCTGGTACCCCGCCGCCTGGTCGCGCGACATCGCGCGCACGCTCATTTCACGCCGGGTACTCGAGCAGGAGGTTGTGCTCTATCGCACCAGCACCGGCTCTGTGGCTGCGCTCGAGGACGTGTGCCCGCACCGGCTCACTCCGCTGTCAATGGGTCGGCTCAAGGACGACGCCATCGAATGCGGCTATCACGGCATGACGTTCGACTGCAGCGGCGCGTGCGTGCGCATTCCCGGCCAGTCGATTATCCCGCGCAACGCGAAGGTGCGCTCCTACCCCGTGGTCGAGAACCTGGGCCTGGCGTGGATCTGGATGGGCGATCCGGCGATCGCCGATACCTCACAGGTTTACGACCTGCCGCAGTTCCATGATCCGAAGTGGAGTGCTGTCGAAGGCGATGCGCTGCGAATCGACTGTCATTATCTCAGCCTTGCCGATAATCTGTGCGATCCGGCGCATGTCAGCTTCGTCCATCTCTCGACGCTCGGCAACACGGAGGGCGAGGATGTGCCGGTGCACAGCGAGCAGACGGGCCAGAACACGCTGCTCACGTGGCGATGGATCATCGACGCGCCGGCGATCCCGCTGTTGCAGAAGTTCGGCAAATTTACGCGCAACGTCGATCGGTGGCACTATTACCACTACACCGCCCCGAGCATCGCGGTGATTGACTTCGGCAGCGCTGCCACCGGCACCGGCGCGCCGGAGGGCGCACGCAACGACTGCATCCAAATCTATGCATGCCATTTCATCACGCCCGTCGACGCCGACAGCTGCATCGATCATTGGCTGTTCGTCAAGAATTTCGCGACCGACGAGGTAACCGCGAAGTCGATGGTCGAGCAGTTCCGCATCGCATTCAACGAGGACAAGGTCATCCTCGAGGCAATCCACCGCAAGGAAAAAGAATTGCGTGAACGGCGTCCGATCAAGCTCGCGATCGACGCAGCGCCCCTGCGCATGCGGCGCATGGTGGAGAGCATGATAGAAGCGGAGCCTCGGGCTGAACCTGCAAGCGACGCGAATGCCGCCTGAGCGTGGGCGGTTGCCGCTCGGTAATGCCGCTCCCCGTCGCCAAAATTGACAAGAACCGGAGAGGAATGATCATGCAAGTCGTCGCCGCAATCCTCGCCACTATCGCAGCACTCTTCGGCTGCACCGCGGTCCATGCGCAGGATGCCATCAGGATCGGCGACATCAACAGCTACAAGGCCATGGCGGCCAACATGGGGCCCTACCGCAAGGGAGTTGATCTCGCAGCTGATGAGATCAATGCCGCCGGCGGCGTGCTGGGAAGGAAGCTCGAGATCGTCTCGCGCGACGATGGCGCCAATCCGGGAGACGCGGTGCGCGTGGCGGATGATCTTGTACTCAACGAGCGAGTTGCGTTGCTCAGCGGCACCATCCTTTCGCATATCGGCGTCGCGATCACCGACTATGCCAGGCAGCGCAAGATCTTCTTTCTTGCTTCCGCGGCCTTGACCGACCGGATCATATGGGAGTCGGGCAATCGATACACTTTTCGCCTGCGGCCATCGACTTATACCCACGCCGCCGTGCTCGTGCCGTATGCCGCCAAGCTCAGGCGCAAGCGCTGGGCTTTTGTGTATCCCAACTACGAGTATGGACAATCGGCGGTCGCAAGCTTCAGGGAGCTGCTCAAGAGGGAACAGCCCGACGTCGAATTCGTCGCCGAGTTTGCGCCTCCGCTCGGAAAGGTCGATGCCGGCGCCGTCGTGCAGGCGCTCGCCGATGCCAGGCCCGACGCCATCTTCAACGTCCTGTTCGGCGCCGATCTCGCCAAGTTCGTACGCGAGGGTACCACGCGCGGATTATTCGGCGGGGTCGAGGTGGTCAGCGTGCTCACTGGCGATCCGGAATATCTCGAGCTGCTGAAGGACGAGGCGCCCGAGGGCTGGTACGTTACGGGCTATCCCTGGTATCTCATCAAGACGCCGGAGCACCTGGCGTTCCTCCACGCTTACCAGAAACGCTTTAACGATCATCCTCGCATCTCCTCGATCGTGGGCTATACGACGATCAAGGCGCTTGCGGCGGGCATCGCGCGCGCCGGCTCAACGGATTCCGAGGCGCTGAGCAAGGCGTTTGCGGGTCTCGAATTCATGTCGCCCTCCGGCAAAGTCGCATTCCGTGCAATCGACCACCAATCGACGCTCGGGCTTTATGTCGGCAAAACCGCCTTACAGAATGGCCATGGCGTCATGACCGGGTATGAGTATCTCGATGGCGCCGCGTTCCAGCCGAGCGACGATGAGGTACGCAAGAGGCGCCCGGCAGATGCTCAATAAGTGCTGTCGCTCGGCAACCGGCTCGCGGCCTTCCGTGCGTGACTGCGAGCTGCCTGCGCTCCTTGGCCGCCAATGAGGCAATCGAGCAAGGACGCTTTTTTGCTGCACTGCGTGTGTCTGCAAATGGCAGATTGAACGACCGGTTACGTCAGCACTCGGATGCAGGACCGGAAGTAGTTTTTTTAGCCAGGGAGCAACTGTCATGCCCATAAGCATCAAGCAGATGATGGAAGCTGCGAATGCAGCAGTGCCGCGGATCACGCCGGCGCAGGCGCGAGAAATGATTGCGAAGGGCAATGCGCTGGTGGTCGACGTACGCGACGCTCCGGAAGTGGACAAGAGCGGTAAGGTCGCCGGAGCCCTAAACGTCTCGCGCGGCATGTTGGAATTCCGTGCCGATCCCGAGTCGCCATATCACGACAAGAACTTCACGAAGGACAAAACGATCATCCTCTACTGCGCTTCTGGCGGCCGCTCGGCCTTGGCCGGCAAGGTGCTCAAAGAGATGGGCTACGGTCAGGTCTACAATCTCGGCGCATTCAAGGATTGGGCCGAAGGCGGTGGCTCAGTCGATAAGCCAGGGCCGACCACTTCATAGACGAAGCCCGCTTTTGACGCATTGCGGTCGAGTCAAAGTCCCACCAGGATAAAGGCTAGGTCAAGAATCGAAGAATCTAGGACCGAATTAGGGGCATTTCCTGCGTCCACTTTTTTGCTAAGCTCCCCCGTGCGTCAGGAGTCCACCGCTCATGGCTCTGTCCGATGTCATCCTTGCGGCGACGCTGAACAATCAGGCCGAACTCTACAAAGAACAGGGTCGCTACGCCGATGCCGAGCCGCTCTACAAGCGGTTGCTGGCGATCAATGAGAAAGCGCTCGGTCCCGATCACCCCTCTGTCGCGCTGGCGCTCAACGACCTGGCCGAGCTCTACAAAGAAGAGGGTCGCTACGCCGATGCCGAGCCACTTTACAAGCGGGCGCTGGCGACCTGGAAAAAAGCCCTCGGGCCCAATCACCCCGATGTCGCGCAATCGCTGAACAATCTGGCCGGCCTGTACCTCGCCCAGGGTCGCTACGCCGATGCCGAGGCACTCTACAAGCGGGGGCTAGCGATCTTCGAGAAAGCGCTCGGCCCCGATTACCCCTCTGTCGCGTCGGCGCTGAACAATCTGGCCTCACTCTACAAACAAGAGGCTCGCTACGCCGATACCGAGCCGCTCTACAAGCGGGCCCTGGCGATCCGGGAGAATGCGCTCGGGCCCGATCACCTCGACGTCGCGCAATCGCTGAACAATCTGGCCGACCTGTACAGCGCCCAGGGTCGCCACGCCGATGCCGAGCCACTCTGCAAGCGGGCGCTGGCGATCCGGGAGAAAGCGCTCGGGCGCGATCACCCCGACGTCATGCAATCGCTGAACAATCTGGCCGACCTGTACAGCGCCCAGGGTCGCCACGCCGATGCCGAGCCGCTCTACAAGCGGGCGCTGGCGTCAACACCCGAGCAGAAGGGGGGTACCCCCGGTTCTTAGATGCGTTCTGTCTTGGTCTAAAAGAATTCGGCTTGGCTCGGCTTTGCGCCGGAGCTTGCGATCAGCGACGGATCGATCGCGCTCAATGGCGTGGACACGGACTATTTGCGCTCGCGCCCTGTCAGGAACTCAAGCAGGCAGGTTGCAGCTACCGCGTAGGTTTCGTTCAATCTGAGTTTGGCCTGCAAGTCCGGTGCCCGGCCAAGAAGGGGATAGAGGTCATATTTGATTACTTCGGGCAGCGGCTCATCAAGCTTTTTTGCCCTCTCGCAAAGTTCCCGAAAGGTCAGAGAATCACCATTCACCTGAAAGCGAGGCTTGTCGGGAACGGCCGGATTCCAATCGTAGAGTCGAAGGCTGCGCACGGCCCAGCCAAATGCTTCCCGCTCGTTCATATCCCTGGACCCAGGTTTGGACCCGAACTCTCAAGCACTCAATAAACCAGACGATACCAAAAAACCCTCGATCCTCAAGACAGGGCGCTTCCCCCGCTACCGACGATCTCTCGCTTGGCTTAATCTCGGGACGAGCAACCCCGCCACGATCGCGTAGCGAGTGAGTGCCCTGGCAAACACAGTGTGAGTGCGGGAATTCCGCCTTCACGGAGAGTATTGAAGGGTAAGCGGACGACGGTGATGCTGTACAGGGCATGCCGCACGGCTGACTGATCGGCATGGAAGCCTGTATTCTCACCCTCACCTTCGGGACTTGGCCAATTTGTCGGGCCGGGTTACGCGGGACAACTGTCGGCCGCGAGCCGACCCGGTCGCAGCCTACCCGGTCAAAACAAGGAGCATCCAGTGCAAACGCTCGTCGTCTGTTCCGGCGGTCTCGATTCCGTCACTCTCGCGCACAAGACCGCCGCCGAGCAAGCGCCGATCCATCTTGTCTCATTTGATTACGGTCAGCGACACAGGAAAGAGCTCGAATACGCACGGCTCTGCGCACAGCGGCTTGGGGTAGCACACGATATTGTTGATATCACCGACATTGGCCGACGGCTGGCAGGATCGGCATTGACGGGCGAGGAGGCAGTCCCGGACGGGCACTATGCCGAAGATACCATGCGCATTACGGTCGTGCCCAATCGCAACGCCATCATGTTGACCATCGCCTTCGGGCTTGCAACGGCGAAACGAGCGCGGACGGTAGCCGCAGCCATGCATGGCGGGGATCATTTCATTTATCCCGACTGCCGGCCGCCGTTCGTTGAAGCCTTTGCGGCCATGCAGCAGCGTGCGCTCGACGGTCTCGGGCAAATTGCGTTGACGACCCCATTCCTGCTCTGGAGCAAGGCCGACATCGTGCGCGAGGGTGGCCGGCTTGGGGTGCCCTTCGCCGAGACTTGGTCTTGCTACAAAGGGGGTGTACGCCATTGTGGCCGCTGCGGCACCTGCGTGGAGCGGCGCGAAGCGTTCTATTTGGCTGAGATCGAAGACCCCACCGCTTACGATGATCCCGGGTACTGGCGTGAAGCGCGCCGCGCATTTCTGGCCAGGCACCCAGCTTGAGGTTCCGGCTTTACATTTTCCTCGCTGCCCATAATCTCTCCCCCCAATATCTGCTGATTGCGGAGCACCGGACTTAACGCGGACCAAATTTCTCGAATGTCAATGCCTGTAGCGAGGTCACGCCTCACATTGCGACTTTTTTCAAAGACCGGCCTTTGCTATAGACGATAGACATTATCCTTAGGCTGTAGGAGAGCAAGGTATGAAACGGCTTCTCTTCGCTCTTATAATTACGGCTTTAGCTGTTGGTCCGGCAATGACGCAAGAAGCTTGCACAAGCAAGGCGGTCGGCAAAAATGGCAAACCGCTCGCCGGCGCCGCCTTGAATAGCTTTGTTAAAAAATGCAAGCGGCAGGCATGCTTGCCAAAGGCGGTGAGCGCAGAGGGCAAGAGGCTCTCAGGCGCTGCAAAGAACAGTTTCATGCGGAAATGTATGAGGAACGCGTGAGTGGTCTAACAGGCCGCGTCTGCGCACACCAAAGCGCAGCGATGCTGCTGTGGCATTCGCAATCCTGCGTCCGCTGTGTTGCGGACGCCCGAGAAAATAAGAGGGTAGGAAATATGCCCAAGCATGTCTGTTTCATCGTGGGCGTTGTAGCAGTGATGGTTGCGCTCGCGGCGCGACCGGCGAAGGCCGCTGATGATATCGAGAGCAAAGCGCAGGCCTGCGCCGCCTGCCACGGCGAGAATGGCGTGCCCACCAGCGCCGTCACTCCGATCATCTGGGGACAACAGTCGTATTATCTCTACAAGGACCTGCACGACTACCACAGCGGTGCGCTGGACAATCCGGTCATGTCGCCGCTCGCCAAAGGCTTTACCCTCGCCCAGCTACGCCAGGTAGCGAACTACTTTGCCGCCAAGACCTGGCCGGCCAAGGCCAGTCCCGGTGCCGCGGCCGCGCCCGATGGCATGACCAACTGCCGCGCCTGTCACGGCGAGAATTACGAAGGCGGCGCGCCGGCTCCGCGGCTTGCGGGGCAAAGCTACGAGTATCTGCTTGCGGCCATGAACAGCTTCGCCAACGGCGAGCGCACCAATAATCTCGACATGCCCGGGTTCATGAAGGCGCTGACCGAAAGCCAGCGCGACGCCATCGCGCATTATCTTGCCGGCCTTTAGAGGACCCCGGGCGAATCGTATCCATGCCCAAAATGATCAGACATTGCGCTGGACCGCCGCCCTTGGCCCGACTGATAACGGCCACAGAGCACGAAAGGATAGACACCAGCCCGATCTGGATCGGCGGCCGCGGTAGCCGCGATTAGGTTTACCAGCGTCGGACCGGTTCTCGTCATTCATGCGGAAGACCGGCAAGCAACGGCTGCAGTCGGCGCGAGACCGCATGATATGCAATCGGCGTGCCGATAATCCTGAAACGCCGGGCCGATACGATCGTCGGATCAGTCCGCCTTCGCGCCCGAGAACTTGATCGCCTTCCCCCACTTCTCGGTTTCTTCCGCAATGCGCCTTCCGTATTCGGCGGGCGAGAGGGGAAGGACCAAGCCACCGAGGTCGGCAAGGCGTGCGTTCATTTTGGGATCGACGAGGCCAGCATTGATCTCTCTGTTGAGCTTGTTGATGATCTCGGCTGGCGTATCCCTCGGCGCGCCGATGCCGCCCCATGCACTCGTCTCGAAGCCCGGCACAAAATCGCCCACAGTCGGGATGTCGGGAAGACTATCCAAGCGCGACGTCGTCGACACGGCTAACGGGCGCAGCCTGCCGGCCCTGATGTGCTCGATCGAGGAAGGCATGTTGTCGAACATGACATCCACCTGTCCGCCGATGAGGTCTGTCAGCGCTGGCGCCGCTCCCCGATAAGGGACATGCAGCATGTTAACGCCCGTCATCATTTTGAACAGCTCGCCGGTCACATGGGCCACCGACCCGTTGCCCGCCGAAGCGAAACTGACCTTGCCCGGATTGGCCTTGGCATAGACGATGAATTCGGGAACGGTCTTGGCCGGAAATGAAGGTGTCACCTCCATCACTTGCGGCACGCGGGCAACACTTGCGACCGGGGCGATATCCCGGATAAAATTGAAATTGAGCTTTTCGAAGAGCGTCGCATTGATCATGTTATTTGAGCCGACCGCAAGCAGCATGTAGCCATCCGGGGGCGCGCGCACGACAGCCTCCGTACCGATATTTCCGCCGGCGCCCGGCCGATTCTCGACGATGAATTGCTGGCCGAGCCGCTCGGACAGCCATTGACCGATCATGCGTGTGGTGATGTCGATCGCTTGGCCGGGCGCAAATCCCACGATCAAGGCGTACCGGCCGCGTCGGATAGTCTTGCGCCCAAGCGGGCTGCGACAACGCCGGCGCCAGGGCGGCACCCGCAGCCAGGTGCAGAAAATTTCGGCGGGCAACCGTCACAGTGCCTCCCAGAGCGATTGCGCGATGACAGGTTACCAGTGCGTTGCACACGCCGCGAGAGCCTTTCCTTCGCGCAATGCCCGTTCATGGCACTACCCAACTATTGCCGCCGATGCGTCCGAGGGTTGAATTTGCGTCCGCTTTCGGACCAATTCGGCTGTGAGGTCGCCAGCCGCGTCGGGGGCTTACGCGGACTCTTGACTTAAAGCCGTCATGGGTGAGTAAATTTTGCTGTGACGCACAACAATGCCTTTGGTAGCCTTTGGCCTCGACGGGCATCTATCGTGTTCAACGTTACAACCGACCCTTAGCTTCCCTCGCGAGCAATCCTTGCGTAGTGTCGAGGCGATGCTCAATAACGCCAAAATCATCGTATTTGTCGCAACGACAGACGCCGCGAAGTCTCGCGCATTTTATGAATGGGTGTTGGGCTTAGCGCCCACGTCGGAAGATGAGTTTTCCATTGTCCTCGACGCGAACGGCGTGGAACTACGCATTCAGAAGGTGCAAACCTTGGCACCACAGCCGCACACACAGCTGGGCTGGTCTGTGATTTCGCTTGAAGAGGTCGTGCGGGCGCTTCGTGCCAAAGGTGTGGTGTTCGAGAGCTATCCCTTTATGCAGCAAAGTGCGCTAGGCATTTGGACAGCGCCATCCGGTGCGAAAGTCGCTTGGTTCAAGGACCCTGATGGCAATTTGTTGTCGTTGACCCAGCCGACGACGCATCGCTGATCAGACAATGCTACTCCGCCAAGTCGCATGGCTGCTATTGGGCACTGATTGTTACCCTTGTTTCGGAAATTGACGGAAATGCATTATCTCTGGAACACCGCTTGATATCGCGGTCTGCAATACCTTGGTCGGCCTCGGTTGCACCTTCCTCGGACATTGGAAATTCGGAGCTGGGCAATTTCTACAAAGTTCTCGTAACATTCCGTTTTTACGCGGACGAGCTGACGTGGCTCTGATGACTGTCGATGTGCGCGATGCCGTACTCACGCATCCAGTTTTCGGTACGCTTGCCGGGCAGCGCTCTGAACCCACTGGTCCAGGATAGCTCGCTCTCGATGCCAAACTGCTCTACCGGACGCGCAGCTTCCGGGTTGTCCAGGCTGCCGATTGTCACGGCGATGCTGCCGCTCTCCACGCGGTGGTACGTCAAGGGGGTGCCGCACGCACTGCAAAAGTGGCGCTCTGCGATGTTCGAGCTCACGAAGGTCGACGGGCGTCCGCGTGTCCAGCGCAGGTCTCCCTTCCTGACACTCGCGAATGCCATGAACGGCTGACCGGACGCCCTCTGGCACATCCGGCAATGGCAAACGCACGCGTGCTCCGGCGGCGTCAGCAGTTGATAGCGCACAGCTCCGCACTGACAGCCACCAGTCCACTCAGCCGCTTCTTCGATGATGCCACTCATATCGTGTTCCCAATGTTCAAATGTTGACCAGCGGGCCGAATCTAACACTTGGTGGCCTTGTCGGACAGCGGCGATGGTCTTCTATCAACGGCATCGGTTTCCAATAATAACTCGCAGACCATGCAATCAAAGCATGGTAATGTGCCCACTGCATAGGCAAATGACCTCCCGAAGAGAGTTCGTAAACTAAATGCGGGCGAATGCCATGAAGGTTTCACGGCGCCAATTCTTTCGCCTTACAGCCGGTGCCGTTGTATTGCCAACGGTCTCGCCCCGTATCCACGCGCAAGCGCTACCCTATCCCGACAAGCCGGTGCGCATCATTACCCATTCGGCACCCGGCGGCTCGCCGGATGCGCTGTTACGCATTGTGGGCGACCGGCTAT
>Ga0306924_10000393_pt1 | contig 36430 bp, 21 predicted proteins | sample sta12Can44000111_FD_203756 | JGI IMG/M metagenome (GOLD analysis project Ga0306924, IMG submission 203756) | Lab enrichment of tropical soil microbial communities from Luquillo Experimental Forest, Puerto Rico - statanox.12C.anox.44.000.111 (v2)... | ecosystem: Environmental > Terrestrial >... | reverse complement strand
ACCCGCGAATATCAGTGTGACTCGTCGTCGAAGCGCGCTCTGACGTCCGCCGTTTGTGATTCCCGACTCCCGGAAGAAAACCGGTCTCGCGAGCCCGCGCTTGACAGGCGGTCACTCCATATCAGTTACTGACGAAGCAATGTCACACCGCCCTCTGTCGTGACGACGTGAGCGAAAAAAAGGGGCGCCCGAAGGCGCCCCCTTTCGTCGAACGATGCGCTCGCGCTTACGGGTGCGAGCAGTGACCGAAGATAATGGTGCAGTTGTTGTCCCGTGCCGCGTTGCAGGCGTCCGAGCTGCCGGCCGGTCCCGGATCGGGGTAGCAAATCCCGCCGGGAATCGGGTGACCGCTCGCGTCGACCTGGCAGAGGTCGCGGTTGTGGCAGTTGCCGTTCGGGTTCGGACCGCAGTTCCCGGTGGCGTCCGCCAAGCCGCCGTTGTTGAAGCAGTCGAGCGCATTGATGCACCCGCCGATGTCGAGGCCGTGCGGCGTGACCGGACCGTTGAACGCGCACAGATCGTCGCACTCGGTCCAGAGGGTTGCGATGTCCGTGCCGCCGCAGATGCTCGGATCGGCGTGGGAGCCGAGAGGCAACGGAGTGCCCTGGCTCATCACGCAGTTGAGAGCCGCAGCCGTCAGCTGACGCGCGAGTTGGAGCACCTGTGCGCCCTGCGGGGACACGCAGATTGCCTCGAGAGCCGAGGACTGAGACGTCGGCGTGAAGTTCGGCGGCTTCGGATCGGTGTCGTCGATCAGGTGGCCGCAGACGTGCAGGCCGCCGGCCTGGTCGAGGACCTGCTGCGTGATGTTGTTGGACTTCTTCTTCTCGGTCCCGCCGTGCGTTCCCCAGAATCCGGGCGTCCGGCAGACCTCGAGCGGCCCGGCCTTGAAGAAGCCGCAGTCCTCGGTCAGGTCGGTGCCCGTGTACGGCTGGCAGGCGATCTGCTTGTTCACGCAGTCGCTGTCCACCGTGTCGTCGCTCCCGACGTCCGCCGGGCTGCCCGTGTATCCGTTGAGCACGTTGGCGGTGTCGGTCACGGTGATCTGGTAGTTGTCGCTGAACGTGCAGGTCGTCGGATTGACCGTCACGGTGAACGAGTAGCTGCCATCCGCCGCGGTGGTCGTCGTCACGTCCGATCCCGGCGTCGTGCAGTCGTGAAGCGAGATCGTCACGCCGCCGATGCCGGCTCCGGGCTCCTGGATGCCGTCGTGGTTGGCGTCGTTCCAGATGTAGTCGCCGATCGTCAGACTGCACTCGGGCTTGCCGGTCGGGTTGCAGGTGTGGATGCAGCCGGCCACCGGGTCGCAGCTGTCGTCGGTGCAGGAGTTGTTGTCGCTGGAGCAGGTGACCGCAACGTGCGTCTGGCTGCACGATCCGGCTTCGCACCCGGCGTTGAAGCACGCGTTACCGGTGTCGGTGCACGGCGTGCTGTCGGGCTCGTTGATGTGCGTCGCGACGCAAACGCCCGACTCGCACCCGGGGGTCTTGCAGTCGCCGGGGATGTCGGCCGTTGTCGTGCAAGCCGTGCTGTCCGGCTCGGGGATGTGAGTCGCCACGCAGACGCCTGACTCGCAGCCCGGGGTCCGGCAGTCGCCCGGAATGTCCGGAGTGCTGGTGCAGGCCGTGCTGTCCGGCTCAGGAATGTGAGTCGCGACGCAAACGCCCGATTCGCAACCCGGGGTCCGGCAGTCGCCGGGAATGTCGGCCGTGGTCGTGCAAGCCGTGCTGTCCGGCTCAGGAATGTGAGTCGCGACGCAGACGCCCGACTCGCACCCGGGGGTCTTGCAGTCGCCGGGGATGTCGGCCGTGGTCGTGCAAGCCGTGCTGTCCGGCTCGTTGATGTGAGTCGCTACGCAGACGCCGCTCTCGCACCCCGGAGTCTTGCAGTCGCCGGGGATGTCCGCGACCGACGAGCACGGCGTGCTGTCCGGCTTCGCGACGTGTGTCGCGATACAGACGCCCGATTCGCACCCCGGCGTCCGGCAATCGTCCACAACGGCGCCAACGAAGGTACAAACCGTGCTGTCCGGCTCGGGGATGTGAGCCGAGACACAAACGCCCGCCTCGCATCCCGGCGTCTTGCAATCGCCCGGGAGGTCCGGGGCGGTGGTGCAGACCGTGCTGTCGGGCTCGGGCAGGTGGGTCGCGACGCATACGCCCGCTTCACAACCCGGCGTCCGGCAATCGCCCGGGATGTCCGGAGTGGTCGTGCAGACGGTGCTGTCCGGCTCCGGAATGTGCGCGGCCACGCATACGCCGCTCTCGCACCCCGGGGTCTTGCAGTCGCCAGGAATGTCCGCGACCGTCGTGCAGGCGGTGCTGTCCGGCTCCGGGATGTGCGCGGCCACGCATACGCCGCTCTCGCACCCTGGGGTCTTGCAGTCGCCAGGAATGTCCGCGACCGTCGTGCAGGCCGTGCTGTCGGGTTCAGGAATGTGGGTCGCGACGCAGACGCCCGACTCGCAGCCCGGGGTGCGGCAGTCGCCCGGAATGTCCGGCGTGCTGTCGCACGCGGTGCTGTCAGGCGCGAATGTGCAGGCCGCAACGCCGGCCGTGACCACGCATCCCACGTTGCACTGATCGAGCGGGCAACTCGTGATCGGCACGAACTCCGATGCCGTCGCGCTCGCGCCGGCGTTGTCATTGGTCGACCGGTGCGTGTAGCCCGTGCCCGCATTGCTCGGATTCGCGTTCCCCCAGAGGGCCTCGATCGTGGCGCCACCCTGGGCGATGTCGCCGGCCGTGGGCGTGTACGGAACGCACTGCGACGCGAACTCGGAGGCCTTGCCGGCGCAGAGGCCGCGGCCACCGGGAAGACTGGGGTCGTTGGTCGAGGTTGCCGGGTTGGCGACGCATGGAACCGGGCCGCCTTGCGCGGCGATCAGATCTGCGAAGGTATTCGGCGGATCGACGCCGTTGTTGGATTGCAGGGTCCAGGCCCCCTGCTCGAACGACGAGCCCACGCCACCGGTCCAGACGAGGGTTGTCCTCACGTAGATGGTCTGACAGCTGAGGATTGGTCCGGGCAGCGATGTGGAACAGGTCGAATCGGTGAACAACCCGATCCGCTGACCGGCACCGCTCTGCGATGCCCCCGGAGGATCGATGTGCGCCCACGCGGTCGTGCCGGCGACGACCGACACGGCGAGGGCGACGCTACACAGCGCCCAACGGCAAAGATGCTTCGTGACTGAACTCCTCATGCCCCTGGTCCTTTCTTCCGCGGCGCGGCCGTTCGTCGGTCCTCCGCCGCGTGCATGCAGCCGAGTCTCCTGTCGGTCGGCGACGGATGGGACTCCGCCGACAGGTCCTCGACCGACGTGTCAATCGCGACTACTTCTCGATCGAGGGTTCACCCGTCACCTCCCAGTTCCAGCCAATGGACGAGCGATCGGGCGCCCTCGCCGCATGTGCGCAGTGCCGTCAACGCGGAAACTCTCCATTGGGCCGACCCGCAATGAATACCCCGAATGTGCAGAGGATACCGACGGTCCGCCGGTTCGTCAAAGAATTCGAACTGCCGATTTTGAATCGGAAACGTGACGGAATCAAGGCGAGTACATTGGTGGGAATAGGGCGTGTCGACTGCGATATCCGTGTTGCAACAGTTATTGTAATTAGTTGCGGTTATCTGTACGGCGTTGAATGGAGACTCACGGACAGCTGGTACCCATCTCCGGTGTGCCAGCCCGATCGCTCGGCTCGGTCCGGGGGTCAGAGTCAGTGGGGATTGAGTGCAGTCCCCGGAGCGGGAGGCGCGGGCGCCGGTGCGACGAGTGACGCGTGCACCTTGATCTCGAACGGACCGCCGGGATCGCACTGAACGCGGAGCGTGGCCACGTAGTCCGCCGGCGCCGTGTGCCGGTCGTACCCGAAGTTCACGCTGATCCGGAAGAACTCCTCGGGCTTCAGCTCGATCGTCTCCGATGCGGCCCGCGGCGTGTCGTTGTCGACGTAGAGCGTGTCGCCCGTGACAAGCTGCCATCCGTACATGTGGCCCGGATCAGGGGCGGCGGAGAATTGGAATCCGCTCACGCGGACCGGCTGCTTGCTGGAGTTCCAGAAGCGGATCTCGTACGTCCATCCGTTGGCTCCGTGCTCGGGCACGTCGTGCTTCCCGAAGTCCCACACCTCGCCGTTGTAAATCGGACTGAATCGATAGTGATCCGGCGACGTCGAGGCGATCAGCGGATGCGACGCGTGCTCGCGGGTGGGCTCGCCGGCGTGCTCGTCGGCAGGCTCGACCGGCGGCACGGGAGCGACCGGTGCGGGTGTCGCGCGCGGAGCTTGCGCAACTGACGCGGTCGTCACGGGGGGGGTCGTCGCGAGTGGACACCCCAGAAGCCCGACGAGCACCACGGATAGCGCAGCGAACATCAGGGAGGTCGGCAAACGGCGATGGCTCACGTGAGACTCCGGCAAATGGACGCAACTCCCTGAATCTACCACCCTCGGCGTCGCTCTGAGACCGCACCCCATCCAGGGAAAAACCTGCCGCATAGGTAAGAAGAACACCGTAGTTCGGCCGCAGGGCTTACTCGAGGTGCGGGGGCCACTACGACGCTGCGGCGTGCGGTACGCGAAATGTAACCCGATCCCGCTGCTGTATGGGTCCGAGCCGAAGAAACGCCACGCCGACGTTGCTACCCCGCGTGGCATCCGGCTTGCCAACTTGATCAGCCCGACTAGTGAAGTTCGCGAACGTGGACATTCGCGGTCCGGGGGGGCCGTCCGTGGTAGGACGCGGGAGGTCTCTGATGGGATGTGCGCCAAGCCGAATTCTCGGGGTGAGTCGCCGGATGGCGCGACTCACCATGTTCAGCGCTTCCCTCGCACTGCTTGCGGTCGCGGCGTCCCGGGCCGACGCGCCCTTCGAGATCCGCGACGTCAACACGATCCAGTACGGATCGAACCCAACGGCGAGCACGGACGTCGGTGGAATTGCGTATTTTGCCGCCGACGACGGCGTCAACGGCGCCGAGCTGTGGCGCAGCGACGGAACCGCGTCCGGCACGTACATGGTCAAGGACATTCGCACCGGCCCTGCGGCGTCGTCCCCGACATCGCTGACGGCCGTCGGGAACACGCTGTTCTTCATGGCCTACGACGACCCGCACGGCGCCGAGCTCTGGAAGAGCGACGGTACGGCCGCGGGAACGGTACTGGTCAAGGACATCCAGCCGCTCTATGGCGTGTCCTCGAGCCCGTCCTCGCTGACCGCGGTCGGAAACACGCTTTTCTTCACCGCGTCCGACGGGACCTCCGGGGTGGAGCTCTGGAAGAGCGACGGCAGCACGGCGGGCACGGTCCTGGTCAAGGACATCAATCCCGGAAACGCGGCGTCGACCCCGACGTGCCTCGCCGCAGTCGGCACGCTGCTCTACTTCACCGCGGACGACGGCGTGAACGGCCGCGAGCTGTGGAAGTCCGACGGCACGGCCGCCGGCACGTACATGGTGAAGGACATCGCGCTCGGGGCGCTGAGCTCCAACCCGTGGCAAGTCACCAACGTGAATGGGACGCTCTACTTCGCCGCGGATGACAACGTCGTCGGCCGCGAGCTGTGGAAGACCGACGGAACCGCCGCCGGCACGGTCCGCGTGAAGGACATCAACGCCGGGACCGGAACCTCCGATCCGAAGGAGCTGACCGCCTTCAACGGCAAGCTGTACTTCAAGGCGACCACCGCGGCCAACGGCGCCGAGCTGTGGAAGTCCGACGGCACGGATGCCGGGACCGTTCTGGTCAGCGACATTCACCCGGGGTCCACCTCGGGCGATCCGTCGAGCTTCCGCGTGGTCGGCTCGACGCTCGTCTTCACGGCCAATGACGGCACCACCGGAATCGAGCTGTGGAAATCCGACGGCACGACCGCCGGCACCGTTCGCGTCGCCGACATCAACCCGGGGAGCCTCTCGTCGAATCCCGCAGGGCTGACCGTATACGGCGCGGCCGTGTTCTTCAGCGCCGACGACGGCGTGCACGGGATCGAGTTGTGGAAGTCCGACGGCACGCCGGCCGGCACGGTCCTGGTGGACGACATCGACTCGATAGGGTCGTCCTCCCCCAGCGGGCTCAGCGTGGTCGGTGGAAAGCTCTTCTTCGCGGCCGACAACGGGCTCATCGGGGCCGAGCTGTACTCCAGCACCGGGACCACCGCCGGCACGGTCCTCGTCCGGGACATCCGGTCCGGGACGACGGCGCCGTCGGACCCCAGCGGTATCGTCTGGATCAACGGCGTGAGCTACTTCTCCGCGGACGACGGCATCAACGGCGCGGAGCTGTGGCGAAGCGACGGCACGTCCGCCGGGACCTACCTCGTGAAGGACATCCGGACGGGCCCGAACGCCTCGTCCCCGACGTCGCTCACCGCGGTCGGAAACACGCTCTTCTTCATGGCGCTCGACGACCCGCACGGCGCCGAGCTGTGGAAGAGCGACGGCACGACCGCGGGCACCGTCCTCGTGAAGGACATCCAGCCCTTGTACGGCGTCTCGTCGAGCCCGTCGTCGCTCACGGCGGTCGGGAACACCCTCTTCTTCACCGCCTCGGACGGCAACTCGGGCGTCGAGCTGTGGAAGAGCGACGGGACCGACCCCGGAACGGTGCTGGTCAAGGACATCAACCCCGGGAATGCGGCGTCGACGCCAACCTCGCTGGTGGCCGTCGGCTCGCTGCTGTACTTCACCGCCGACAACGGCGTGAACGGCCGCGAGCTGTGGAAGTCCGACGGAACCGCGGCCGGCACCGTGATGGTGAAGGACATCGCGGCAGCGGCGCTGGGTTCCAATCCGTGGGCCGTCACCGCGGTGAACGGCACGCTCTTCTTCGCCGCGGACGACGGCATCGTCGGCCGCGAGCTGTGGAAGACGGACGGGACCGCCGCGGGCACGGTGTTGGTCAAGGACATCAACGCGGGAACGGCCGCATCGAGCCCGACGGAGCTGACGGCGTTCAACGGCCAGCTTTACTTCAAGGCCACCACCGCGAGCGCCGGCGCCGAGCTGTGGAGGAGCGACGGGACCGCCGCGGGCACGGTCCTTGTCGACGACATCCACCCCGGGACCGCCTCGTCCGATCCCACGACGTTCCGGGTCGTCGGGAACACGCTCTTCTTCTCCGCGAACGACGGCACCACCGGAACCGAGCTCTGGAAGTACGTCGCCGGATCGACGCTCGCGGCGGAGGTCGCCGACGTCAGCCCGGGCGCCGCCTCGTCCACGCCTCAGGAGTTGGCGCCGGTCGAGGGGCTGCTCTACTTCTCCGCCGACGACGGCGTCCACGGCCGCGAGCTCTGGAGCACGGACGGGACGAACGCCGGAACGTCGATGGTGTTCGACGGTGCGCCCGGCGCGCTCTCGTCGAACCCCGCCGACATAACCGAGGGCGGCGGACTGGTGTACTTCCGCAGCGACGATAGCGTGACCGCGGCCGAGCCGTGGGCCCTGCACGTCCTTCTCCCGGAGGTCCAGTCGGTGCGCTTCAACCCGGGCAAGCAGATGGCCTGGGACGCGACCACGGGTGCCTCCAGCTACAACGTCTACCGCGGGAACGTCGCCTCCGGGGCGCAGTTCACCTACAACCAGACCTGCGCCGCCTCGGGGCTCACGACGACCACCTGGACCGACCCCACGAATCCGGCCTCCGGCGCGCTCTTCTATTACCTGGTCACGAGCGTCAGCGGCGGGACCGAGGGCACCCTCGGCAAGGACTCGAGCGGAAACTCGCGCCCGAACACGAACGCCTGCCCCGGCTAGGAGTATCGGAAATCCCGGACCGGCGCGGGCCGGTCCGGGTTGCGCGATCCTCGGCTTTCGAGTATCAAGAGAGGCTATGACAAACAAAATCGCCTCTCGCGCTATCGCCGCGGCGGTGTCCGCCGCCGGCGTCTTGACCCTCATTCTCGTCTTCCTCGCCGGCGGCGTTCGCGCCGACGACAAGGGCGCTGCCGCCAATCCGGCGGCGCCGGCGGCACCCGCCGCGCCCGCGCCCGCGCCTGCGGCCGCCAAGCCGTCCCCGCCCCCGGGCCCGGTCGAGCCGGACGCGATGACCAAGCTCGATTTCAGCGGCCTCAACGCCGATCAGAAGAAGCTGGCGGCCGCGCTCCTCAACGAGAACAGCTGCGACTGCGGATGCGGGATGAAGCTCGCGGTCTGCCGACGTGACGATCCGAACTGCACGCGCAGCACGGGGATCGGCGGCCAGGTCATCGACCTGGCGAAGCAAGGGAAGAGCCGCGACGAGATCGTCAAGACCGTGCTGAGCCCGCCCTGGCGGTACGTCCAGTTCGCGATGACGCCGGGCAAGGCCCCGGCGATCGGGCCCGAAAACGCCAAGATCCCGATGATCGTGTATCTCGACTACCAGTGCCCGTTCTGCCAGAAGTTCCTGCCGACGATCGAGCAGGTCACGAAGGACTATCCGAAGGACGTCCGCATCACCATCAAGATGCACCCGCTCTCCATCCACCCCAACGCGCTCCCGGCGGCCGAGGCGGCGATGGCGGCGAACGCCCAAGGGAAGTTCTTCGAGATGCACAAGAAGCTCTACGAGAACCAGACCAACCTGACGCGTGACAAGTTCGTCGCCCTGGCCAAGGAGATCGGGCTGGACGTCGACAAGTTCACGAAGGACCTCGACGCGCACACGTACCTGCCGGGCATCCAGGCCGAAGCCAAGGAGGTCGAGGACATCGGCGCAACGGGAACGCCGGTCACGTTCATCAACGGCCGGTTCCTGAACGGCGCGAAGCCGTACGCGAACCTGAAAGACACGATCGACGAGGAACTCGGCTGGGCGAAGGCCGGGAACCGCCCCGCCTTCAAGACGGGAAGGAACATCAGCGAGACCACGTATCCGAAGCCCGTTCAGCCGGGGCCCGACCCGAACAAGATCTACGACCTGAAGGCGGGCGACGCGCCGTTCAAGGGCCCCGCGAACGCGAAGGTGACGATCCTGCACTACTTCGACTACCAGTGCCCGTTCTGCGTGCGGGTGAGCCCGACTCTCGAGCAGATCCTGAAGGCCTACCCGAACGACGTGCGGATCGTCTACAAGATGCACCCGCTCCCGTTCCACGACCACGCCATGATCGGCGCGGAGGCCGCGCAGGCCGCCAAGGCCCAGGGCAAGTTCCACGAAATGACCGAGAAGCTGATGGCGACCAACGGGCAGTTCTCGCGCGACAAGATCATGGAGATCGCGCAGTCGCTGGGCCTCGACATGAAGAAGTTCACCAGCGACCTCGACAACCACACCTACAAGGCCGCGATCGATGCCGAGGCCAAGGAGGCGATGGACGCCGGCGCGAACGGGACGCCCGCCTCGTTCATCAACGGCCACTTCGTCAACGGGGCGCAGCCGTACGAGCAGTTCAAGGCGGTGATCGACGCGGAGCTCGCGAAGACCACCACTAAGGCCTCGAACTAGACAGCGCGGCCCGGGCCTTCTCCATGTTGGTCCGGGCCTCCGCGAAGCCCGGGTCGAGCCGGGCGGCCGTCTCGAACTCCGCGAGCGCCTCGGCCATGCGCCCGCTCCGTGCCAGGGCCAGGCCCAGCCCGTTGTGAAGCTTCGCGGATTCGGGGTGTAGTTCGAGGCCCGCGCGGAACCGGGCCACCGCCTCGTCTTGGCGGCCGGCGCTCGACAGGATGTTCCCCAGGTTGAACCAGGCGTTCTCCGAGGACGGGTCGATCGCGAGCGCGGCGTCGAGCTCGGCGAGGGCCTCGTCGATCCGGCCCTCCCCGGCGAGCAACGCGGCCAGGTTGTTGTGAGCCTGCGACATGCGGGGGTCGATCGCGAGCGCGCGCCGGAATCCGGCGGCCGCTTCGTCGCTCCGGCCTTCGCGGGCGCGCGCGAGCGCGAGGTTGTAGTGCGCCCCGGCGTAGTGCGGGAAGATTCGAATCGCCTCGGTGAGGTGCTCCTCGGCTTCCGCGGTCTTTCCCTGATTGAGGAGGATGATCCCGAGATTGCCGTGCGCCAGCCAGTTGTCCGACGTCACCGCGAGCGCGTGGCGGAACAGCGTCTCCGTGTCGGACCAGGTGCGCTGCTGGGCGCGCGCGACGACGGCGAGCGCGACGAGCACCGCGACGGACAGCGCGGCGGCCGCGACGCGGGCCGGCCGGGTGGCCGGTAGGTGGGCGGCGCACTCCCAGACGATCGCCACGAACACGCCGACGAGCGGAACGTAGGTGTACCGGTCCGCCATCGCCTGACCGCCGACCTGCACGAGCCCGATCACGGGCACGAGCGTGACCAGGTACCAGAGCCAGCCGATGCCGAGCCACGGGTGCGTCCGGATGCTCCGGAGCGCCACGACCGAGATCCCGGCGATGACCACTGCGGCGCCCGCCGTGGAAACCGTCAGCAGCCCGGGATGCCGGTGCGGGTAGAAGATGCACAGCGACGACGGCCAGACCATCCTCCCTAGGTAGCCGACGTACGACGTGACGGCGTTGGCGAGACGCTCGGTGAACGGGAGCGGCGCCATCGTCCCGCCGCGCGACTGGGCGATCCAGGTCATGACACACGACGCCGCGGAGAGCGGCAGCAGGGGCGCCTTCTCGGCGAGGCTCGACCTCAGCTCGCCCCAACGGCCCGGACCCGCAACGTCGATCCGCCGGAGGGGCCAGATGTCGAGAAGAACGAGCACGAACGGGAGCGTGACGAGCATCGACTTGGACATGAGCGAGAGCGCGTAGAGCGCGAGGACGGCCGCCAGCGCGCCGGGGCTCTTCGACCGGACGTAGCGCAGCCAGACCGCGAGTGTCAGCAGCCCGAAAAACGTGCTCAGGACATCCTTCCGCTCCGCCACCCACGAGAACGACTCCACGTGGAGCGGGTGGAGCGCGAACAGCCCCGCCGTCAGCGCGCTCGGACCGAGCGTCCCGGTCAGCCGGAAGAGAACCAGGAGAAGGAGGCCGGCGTTCGCGGCGTGGAGCAAGAGGCTCGTCGCGTGATGCTTCCGCGCGTCGAGACCGAACAACTGCACGTCGAGCATGTGAGACAGCCACGTCACGGGGTGCCAGTTCGCGGCTCGGGTCGTCGTGAACGCCCACGCGATCGAGCCGGGATCGAGACCGCGTCCCACCTCCGCGTTGGAGACCACGTACTCCCCGTCGTCGTACGAGATGAACGACCCCGGGAGGTGCCGCCAGAACACGAGCGCCGTGATGATCGCCAGCGCCGCCGCCGCGATGCGCGCGGGTGCTGCTTGCGTCCGTGCGACGGTCACGGAAGGCGCCGCGCGATGACCACCGATTCGGGGCCGACGTCGCCGAGGTTCCCCTCGCGCGGGCTCCAGATGGCCTCCGACTCGGCGGTTCCGGTGTGCCGCAGCAGCGCCTCGACGGTGTACTGCGCGTTCATGTACTCGCGCACCCAGTCGAAGATCGCCGTCGAGGAGTCGGGATGCTTCAGCCAGGAGTACTTGTTCGTCACGACGATCAGATACGCGGGCTTCGCGGCCTCGATCTCCGCGATCATCTCCCGCCGCATCGTCTCGGCGAACGGCTGGTTCTCCATGAGCGCGTACGTGTAGATGTATCCCGTTGCCGAGCGGCGGTGGGCGTAGAAGTAGATCTCCGGCTCGGATCCGACGATCGCGATCCTGTCGTCGGGGCGCGTGCGCTCCTCCACGTACCGGGCGATGGCCGGCGCCTCCGAGAACGGGTTGCCGCGGTAGCGCCCGAAGGAAACCCGGGCGGGCTCGGTGCCGGGGAGGAACTCGGCTTGCCCCCACGTCGTCGCCGCGGAGAGTCCGAGGAGGACGACCGCGGCGATCGCGCCCTTTGGAAGCGCGGGCGCGCGCGTCGCGATCGCCTCGATCGCCACGGCCGCCGCCGTGGCGGACAGCAGCGCCGCGGCGGGAAGCATCGCGACGAAGTAGTGCGGCCGGAAGAAAAGGCCCGGGCAGGTCGACAGGAACGAGAAGACCGCCAGCCACGCCAGGAACGCTCCGTGCGGTGCCACGCGCCGCCTGAGCACCGATAGGACAAGGCCGGCGCCCGCGAGCGCCCAGAGGACGGCGTGGTCCTTGAGAACCGTCCCGAAATTGCTCGAGAGCCGATCCCATCCCAGGGCGAGTGTGACCTCGGTGGCGTAGGCCGAGGCGTAACGGATCGTCCAGAACCAGAAGCGGTCGAAGACACCCGACATCCAGAGCCAGGCAGCGGTCAGGACGAGCGGTGCGACCGCCCCGGCCGCGACGAGCCCGGCGTCTCGGATCGAGCGGCGCCGGCGGTAGGCCAGCAGCAGCCCGAGCGCGAGGAACGCGATCGCCGGCTGCTTCGCGAGGATCGCGAGCCCGAAGCAGATGCCCGCCGCGGCCGGCTCGAAGCGCCGCGACTCGCCCTCGCGGAGAAGCAGGAGGAATCCGGCCAGAACGGGCGGCACGAGGAACTGCGTGGCGTGCGCCGCCATCCCGAGAGTGGCGGGTCCGATCGACAGGATCGCGTAGAACAGCGCCGCGGCTGCGGCCGCGACGTCCCCGTGGAGCCGCCGCCCGAGCAGGAAGACGAGCACGATCGCGGCGCCGTTCACGATGAGCAATCCGAGATGAACCGCGTGTGCCGTCTGGCCGAACACCCCGAGGATCGCCGCGTAGGCGACGTAGGTCCCGGGGAACTTCATGTTGTAAGCGGCGCCGTACGGCGGCACGCCGTCCAGGAGTAGCTGCCCGGCGTACGCGTACTCCCCTTCGTCGCGCTCCAGCGGGACGTCGAGCCACCGCCACCGGACGGCGGCGGTCACCGCCAGAACCAGCACCAGCACCGCCCAGGGACGGAGTGTGGTTGGGGACATTCTGCTTTTACCCGCGATAACTCCCGAGGGCGCGCGTGCGCGCCGCCCGTGCGCCCACGGGAGTTATCGCGGGTAGGAGCGGAATGTCCCCAATCAGCGGCCGGCCAGCTTCCGGGCGAGAGCGATGGCTGCCATGAAGCCCTTTCTCTCCTTGACCGCCTTGGCCTGGGCTTTGTGGCGCGGCCCGAGCTGGCGCATGAAGCCCATGTAGGCGCCCTGAAGCTTGAGCTGAGCTCGGCGCTTCGGCGTGATTCTGAGCTTGCGGCGCCCCCGGGCGGCGCTCGCACGCGCGGCTAGCCTCTCCGCGCGCCGGGCGCGCACGGCGACCTGCGCGAATGTCTTCTCTATGTCGGCGACGGCACGCTTGATGGCGCGTAACTGTTTCTTTAGAGAGCTTATCCTTCGACGACTCATCGGAGTCCTCCGTGACGGGGTGACGATGCTATCACGGAGCTCCGTTCCTGTGTTACTCCGTCCGAGCCTGCCCGAACGCGATTTTCGGGCGGCCCCGGCAAAGTCCTTACGGGAATCTATGGGCAGGCGGCAGTTATTCCCGAATCGCGCGAGCCGGGATCGGTTCCGCCGCCGTAAGTGCCCGTTCCGCACGCGCTTTGCGCGCGGACCAGGTAATAGACGCCGTCGCCGGCCGGGACCGCGGCGGAATCGACGAACGAGGTCGCCGGCTGATCGTTCGACAGACACGCCGCCGAGCCGATCCCGCTCGCGTGGAGCGCCGAGAGGGTGGACGAGGCGACGTCGTAGACCGTGCCGGCCCCCTGTCCTGTCCACGAGAGCGTGGTCGGAGCGGAGCCGCCGATCGTGATCCCCGAGACCTCCGGGGGCGGCGTAAGGACCCCGGGGTTGCAGGACTCGGCGAGACAGGCATCGCCCACCGTGCACGGGTTCCCGTCGTCGCAGCTCGTCCCGTCCGGAGCGCTGGCGCATCCTGGCGCCTGGCAGACGTTCTGGTCGCATCCGGACGGCGCGGTGAAGTCGACCCTGACGTTGTCGACCTCCCACCACCACTCGTAGTTCGCCTGGTAGTAGTGGAAGCGGATCTGGACGTCCGACGCCCCCGCCGCCTTGGCGGTGATGTCGATCGCCTTGTGGTCGGGGTTCGGGCTCGAGGCGTTCTGCTGGCGCAGGACGTTCGCCCAGGCCCCGCCGGTGAGCGACGACTTGACGTCCACGTCGGCGATCTCGCTCGTGCCGCCGCTGTACCAGTTGAAGTACTGATCGAACGAGAGCGTCACCAAGGTGGCCGACACGTAGTTGAGGACGGGCGTGATCATCTGCTCGTCCTGCGTGGCGGACGTGCCGGCGTTGTCGCTGTCCACGATCGCCACGGGGGCCACGAGCGGCGCGGTGAACGACCGCGCGCCGGGATTCGAGGTGGTCCACGTCGACGCCGCGCCGCCGCCGCTGCCGCCGTCGACGATCGTCCAGGTCCCGGGAATGCCTCCCGAGAAATCCTCGTTCAGCACGCTCAGCAACTGGCCGGTCTGCTGATTGAAGGTCGTCGTCCAGGATCCTTGATCCGAGACGACGGTCATCTGGAAGGCGAGCACCGTCCCGCACGGCAGGCTCGGCGGGAGCTGGACGGTGAAGTGCGGCGCGATCGAGTCGGTCGAGGCGCCGACCGCGAGGTCGGGGTAGCTCGCCGTGCCCTGGACCATCGTGAGGCCCGTGGTCGTCGGCGCGACGGTCGCGGTCACATCCGTGAGGGCGACGGTGCCGTCATTGGTGACGTTCACCTTGAACTGCACCTGCTCGCCGGCCTCCCACACCCCGTTGCCGTTGCCGGGCCCGCCGGCGGAGCAGGTGTCGGCCACCAGGGCGTGCGATCGGTACGCCGCGTGCGGCCCGCATGGTGTCGACGGGAAGGTCAGAGTCAGCGTCCAGCTGTCGATGGTGCCGACGTCGGCGCTCGCGCCGTCCACGACCTTCAGCTTCCACGCGCCCGCCGCGCTGATCCCGTCGACCACGGAGAGCGGCGCGTCGGGCTTGAACGAGCCGGTGTACGGCGGCGCCCCCGAGGACATCGGCGTCGTCGCCTCGTCGTCGAAGGTCGTGTTCGTGTAGTTGTGGCCGCCGCTGCCGTGGTGGTTCGACAGCGTCACCTGCGTCCCGTTCGGGGCGATCAGGTACAGCGCCAGGTCGCCGTCGTAGGTGTGGGTGATGTTCACGGTGACGTTGACGTCGAGGACGGTCTTGGCGTCCGGCACGTTGATGATGCTCGACGCACCGGCCACGTTGTTGTCCGGGATCGCCACGGGGCCGTCGGTGCTGACGTAGCTCGGCACCACGTTCTTGCCCGTCTCGAACGTGTAGTAGGCACCGCCGTGGTCGTCGACGGCGCTGTTCCCCACCGCGTCGGCAGATTCGACCGAATACACGTACGTCGAGCACTCCGTCAGGCCCAGGAGATCACTCGTGTGCGCCGTGCCCCGGGCCGCGCTGGACGACGTGGTCCGGGGCGGCGGCGTCAGCCCGTAGTGGACGACGGTGGTCGACGCCTCGTTGGTCGACCAGGTGATCCGCGCCGAGTCCCCCGTGACGTTCGACGACTGCACGCTCGAGATCACCGGGAACGCGCAATCCGCCGTGGCCCCCGCCGTGCGGGTGAGGTTGTGTCCACCCTGGCCGTCGTCGGCGTCGACGTAGGTCGCGGTGATCGCGTTGCCGTCGGCGACCGAGAGCAGACCGTCGTTCCCCGGAGCGTTGGCGGTCGTGCCGATCGTCCCGTTGTAATCCGCCGAGCCGGGCGCCACCTGGGTGACCGTGACCGTCTCGCCCCCGGGCTCGCTCGTCGACGTGAGCGACACCGTCGCCGTCGGCCCGCCGATGTTCGCGTCGATCACCGTGACGACGATCGTGCCGTCGCAGCTGTACGTCGACGCATCGAGGCTCACCGTGCCGGCGAACGGCTGCGGCGTCGCGGGCGAGCAGTTGGACAGCGCACCGTCGCACGCCGCATTCGAGCCGTTGGCGTAGACGTGGTAGAACTCGGTGAAGCCGTTGACGAGACCGGTATCCGTGAAGGTGGTCGTGGGGGCGTTGACGGTCGCGACGGCCGTCGATCCCGCTTCGCACCCCGCGTCGTTCCTCACGATCGTGTAAGACGCGGCCCCCGGGACCGCGGTCCACGTGAGCACCGCGGAGGCCGAGCCCGCGGCGATCGTGAGCGCCGGCGCCACCAGCGCGGGACAGCCGGAGGTGCTCTGGTTCGACGCATCGCCCGCGGCGCCGCAGGCGATCTTGTGCCGGTTGAACGCGGCGAAGATCGCGGCGGCGTGCGGCGTGCCGTTCGCGAGATTGCCGTCGTCGTCGTCCACCGCGCGCAGCTTCGAGAACCACGACGTGGCCGCGCAGCCGTCCGAGCTCGGCAGCGAGCAGTTGTAGGCGTTGCCGCCGGAACCGCTGCGCGACTTGTACCAGAGCTTGTCGGCGAGCTGCCAGGAGGTCGCGGCGTCGAGCCCCGCCGCCGGGAGATCGCGCACCGCAAGATCCCACATCGTCTCGGCGCTGACGTACCCCTCGCAATGCGGCTCCTTGCCGCAGGGGCCGCCGCCGGTGCCGCAGTTGCTCGACACGAATCCCGAGGGGGTCGCGGGCGTGTGCGAGGCGTGCATGTTCCAGTCCTGGTCTCGGATGCCGGTGCAGCTGAGGCACGCGTCGCCGTAGCCGCTGCAGTTGCCCGACTGGTAGAACCCGCGGCCGACGCACGAGACGTGGGTCGATATCAGCGCGGTGACGTCCGCGTACGCCTCGCTCGGATTGTCGTATCCCCCGCCGTCGTTTTCGTCGAGCCCGTGCCCCCACTCGTGGAGAAAGACGCCCGCGATCTCGCCGGTGTTGTTGCAGCCGCTCCCCGACTTGAAGAAATTGACGGCCGCGCCGTCCCAGTAGGCGTTGCACGTCTGGTTCAGGTCGATGTTGTCGGTGAGCTGCTGGGTCAGCCAGACGTTCGCCGGAAGCCAGGTCCGCCCGTGCTCGGCGATCCGGTTCAGGTGGTAGAAGCTGGTGCGCGAGGAGTGCGTGTCCCCCGCGCTCGCGCCCGCCGGAACCGTGCAGTCCATCCCGCTGCTCACACCGAGATCGAGGTCGGCGCCGCAGGTGACCGACTGGGAGACCGGGCCGCAGGTGTCGGACACCTTGACGTAAGGACCCGCGAGCGTCGTCGTCGCCGTCGAGCCTCCGGGGGCGCAGGAGAACACGCCGATCGAGTTCGTGGTCAGGACGCTCGCCCCGATCGTGATGTTCGCGTACGGCATCGGGTAGCCGGCATGCTCGACGCCGTCGGGCGGAATCTGATCGTCCGACACCGGATAGACGCCGCCCTTCGTCTGGGCGTAACGCACGTCGTCGAAGAGAGCGAGGATCGCCCCCGAGTGCGCGTCCACGAGCCCGGTCCAGTTCCCGGAATCGCCGTCGACGCGTAGCGCGACCCTCCACGCCAGGGTCGACCCGTACCCTTCTCCCACGACGCCGGCGTAGGGCCCGGCCGGAGCCGCGATCCCCCCCGCGCGGAGCGGAACGTAGAGGAGGCTGCCGCCGTCGAGCACCTTCACCACGTCCCTCGGGGTCAGCCCCATGTAGGCGGCGAGACGGGTCATTGCCCCGTCGGCGTCGATCGTGGGAACCGGGCTCGTGTCGATGCGGCTCCACCGGGGCGCACCGAACTGGATGAGGTTGCCGTGGCCGATCGCGAACAGGTAGCGCTCACCGGCGACGGGGACGCCGGCGACAATCCTGTCGAAGACTACCTGCCAGAGGTCGGGACCGATCTGGCCGGACGCCGCCCGGTTCAACACGAGCTGCGAATCGTCGGCCATCAGGAGGGCATGGTGCCGGGTCACGAAGCTTCGCAACGAGGATTCGAGCGACTCGAGGCTCACGGGGACCGTGGAGGCCAACGAATTGCCGGTACCGGGAATCCAGGGGATGCCGTCCCCTTCGACGAGCATGGGCGCCCCAGAGCGCCGGTCGAGGGAGACCGACCACTGATTCCCGTACGCCGCCCGGAACCGGTCCCACCCGGTTCGCGCCGGGTCCGACGGCAGGAGCGAGTCGACGGACATCGTCGCCACGTCGAGGGTCGCCGTGAAGTCCTCGATCACGAGGGCATCGAACCGGCTCGCCTTCTGGCGAACCTGGAAGGCCACCGCAGTCGTCAGCGCGAAGGCGAGGAGCGAGAAAACAGGCAGCCGAGCACACGCACGCCGCCAGGCGTGACTCATCGGGGCCCCCAAAAAGTGATTTGAAAGCCCTCTCAATTTACGAGGAACTCCGCCCGCCGAAAAGGCGAAATTTGGGCGGACTCTCGATGGAATCGGTCCCGCGGGGAGGGGCGCCGACCCCCTGGATCCGGCAAGGGGCTCTCGGCGCGCGACTTGTGTCCCCGAACCGTCCAGGGACTATATTCCGCCGCGATGCTCCCCCCAGGTGCGACCGACGCGACCCGCGGGGCGGGCCCGTTCCAGGCGAGCATCCTCCCCGGGATCCTGTTCGCCCTGGCGCTCGTCTTCCTGACCATCCGGCTGGAAGTCCCGCCGCGATACATCTTCGACGAGGTCTACCACGCGTACACCGCCGGCCAGTACGTAGCCGGTAACCACGACGCGTACGTCTGGGACACGACCGCGCCGCGGAAGGACACGGCGTATACCTGGAATCACCCCCCGGCCGGGGTCTTGATGATCGCCGGCGGAATCCTGCTTTGGGGAGACACCCCCTACGGCTGGCGCTTCGCGAGCGCGGTCTTCGGCGCCGTCGGGATCGTGGTCTTCTACGTTCTCGCCCTGAGGATCACGCGCAAGCGCTCGGTCGCGGCCCTTGCCGCAGGGCTCCTGCTGACCGACGGGCTCTACGTCGTCCAGTCGCGAACGGGGATGCTGGATATCTTCGGCACGGTCTTCATGATGGGGGCCTTCCTGTCGCTCTACGACTACCTGACCGCGCCCCCGGAGCGGGTGCGGGGTCCCCTGCTCCGCACCGGGGCTCTCCTCGGCCTCGCGATCGCCACGAAGTGGAACGCCGCGTACCCGGCCGCGTTCATCGGCCTCGTGACCCTCATCCGCGCGGCGTTGCTCTGGCGCGCCTCACGCACGCCTGGCGCCCTGCCCGCGACCGCCGCGGGGCTCCGAGCCCACCTCGTCTGGATTCCGCTCGCGCTGGGCGCCCTGCCCGTGGCCGTGTACCTCGCGGCGTACATCCCGTTCTTCTGGACCGGGCACGATCTCTCGAAGTTCGTCGAACTGCAGAAGCAGACCCTCTACTACCACACGCACCTGACCGCGACGCACAACTACCAGTCGCGCTGGTGGCAGTGGCCGTTGACCCTGCGCCCCGTCTGGTACCACGTCCTCAACGACGAGAACGGGGTCGCGAACATCTACGCGAACGGGAATCCCATCCTCTACTGGGCGTTCATCCCCTCGGTTCTCGCCGTCCTCTACCTCTGGATCCGGCGGCAAGAGCCGGCCTGGGTGGTGCTCGCGATCGGCTTCTTCGGCCAGTGGCTCCCCTGGGCCCTCGTGCCGCGGATCGCATTCGCCTACCACTTCCTTCCGGCCGCGACGTTCGGCACGTTCGCGGTCGCGGTCGTCCTGTACGAGTTGGCCTCGCGCGGCGGAGCCGCGCGCGTGGTCGCGGGGGCCTACCTCGCCGCGATCGTCGCCGCGTTCGTCTTCTTCTATCCGATCTACACCGCGATCCCCCTGACCAGGGCCGGGTTCGAGCACCGGATGTGGATCGAGTCCTGGCGCTAGCGCGGGCGGGGCGCCCGAACGTCGAAGATGGCGTAGCTCTCCGATTCGATGACGACGGGATACCTCGCGCGGTACGCCGCGAGGTCCGCCCCGAGCGTCTCCTTCTCCGTCGGTCCGATCACCACGTAGTCGACGTGATACCGCGCCATCCGCTCCGTTGCGTCCGGAGCGAGCGCGAGGATCGCCCTCAGGTCGCGCTCGCGCTCGGCGTAATCGAACCCCTGGCTCCAGAGCCAGCCGGGATAGCTCATCATCACCCGGCGCCCCGCCAGGACCGGGACCGGATGGTTCGACTGGATCCCGACCGCGAAGATCGCGCGCGGCTCCGTCTCCTTCCGAACGCGCTCCGCCAGCGCGACCTCCTCGGCGGTCAGCAGGGGGTGCCGGTCGTTCCCCATCAGCTGATCCACGTTCTGCAGCACGCCGGCGCCGAGCATCGTCGCCAGCACGACTCCGATCGTCGCGCGTGCCGGCCAGTGCGGAACCTCGCGCCACAGCTTCGCGAGGACCGCCGCGACCAGGACGCACGATGCGAGGTACCACCAGACCAGGACCTTCGTGTTGTCCCAGTCCCAGGGCTGGAACGAGACAAGGTTCGCGAGCACGAAAACGGGCATGAAGCCGGCGAGGAACCGGCGCACCTGAGGGGCCAGGAGGTCGCGGTCGAGCAGCGCCAGGCCGAGCGCCGGCAGGAACGCCCCGAGGTTCTTCAGCCAGAACCACCCCCAGGAATCCGGCGGCGCGATCCAGCCGACCTGCCACCGCATCGCGTGAAGCGCGCCCGTTCCGCCCCCCTGCTGCAGGAGGATCTGCGGCGTCGCGACGGCGACCCAGACCGCGCCGAACGCGATCCACCCGCGCGAGGGGAACAGCAGCGCCACGGCCGGAACGATCAGCACCAGCGAGAGGAACGTCCCGAGGTGGGCGAACGGCAGGAGCCCGGCGACGATCCCCGCGCCGACGAACACCCCGAGTGCCTTGCGGGCGATCCCCTCGAGCAGCAGGGTGAGTGACAGCAGGCCCAGGGGGAAGCCGTAGAGGCAGGAGCGCTGCGGTCCGATCAGCGCGAAGTAGACGTTCTGCCACCGGAAGTTCGCCGCCTCCTGGACGGTCTGGCTCCAGGGGTGGTGGAGAAACGCCGCCAGGCCCCCGGGCTCGCGGAACACCTGTGCGAGGGGCAGCCACCACCCGAATCCACCTCCGAGGAAGAACAGGCAGGCCGCGAGCGCCGCAACGTCGGAGCTGCCGGTCAGGCGCCGCGCAAATGCGAACACACCGAGAAGAACGAGCACTGAGAGCACGAAGCTCTGCAACGGAAGCGCCCGGATCGGATCCAATCCCAGCACGACCATCGCGGCCGCCGTGATCGACGTGAGGTAGTGGTAGGAGAACGGCAAGCCGGGAAGGCGGGGGTGGGTCGGTGGAAAATTCCGGCCGAACGCGAACGAGGTGGTGTCGCCCAGGTGCTGCGCCCAGTCTCCGAACAGGTTCGTGAACCCCACCGTCAGACCGGACGAACCCCGGGTGAGCGCGCCGCTCCAGAGGACCGCCCAGCGCAAGGCGAGCATCCCGAGGACGAGGAGAGCGATCGGCGTGAGGACCCGGCCCGGCCGGCGCTCGTCCTGCCGCGGCTCGCCGCGAGCGGCGAGCACCCAGGCGCACGCGAGCGCCCCGGCGCCGACCGCTGCGGCGAGCCCGGCGCTCAATCCGAATGCGCAGGCGAGGACCAGGATCACGAGGGACGACACGACGATCCCGAGCGGCGCGCCGTAGGCGACGATCTCGAGCGGGCTCAGACCGGCGCGCGCGCGGCGCAGGGACTGCATTCCGGCGGAGGCCATCGCCGCGAGCAGCGCGAGTGAGGCAAGGGCACTGGGCACGGGGCCGCACCTCGTCGAGCCGCGCCGGCCGCGGCGCCGGCGAGAGTATCAAAGCGAGGCGTGCGAGGGCCGGATCACGCGCCGTCCCGGGGATCGGAATCGATCCCGGGACGGGCGTTTGAATCCTGAGGCGGGCTGAAGCTTACTTGGGCGAGGAGCTGGGCGAGGGGCTCGGGCTCGGCGACGGGCTCGACTGCGGGTTGCAATCGGCGCACGTGTCGCAGAGGAAGTCCGGAGCATGCTGCGGACCGTGGGACGAGTCCTCGTTCAGATGGCCGCCGTTGCTGTTGTCTGTGACGGCCTCGTCGGACGGGTGGATGCAGATGTACTGCGTCGGGTCGGGACCGGCCGCGTGACACACGCAGTCCTTATCCGCGCTCGCCTGCACCGTGTTGGCGCCCCGCATCGCCTGGACGCCCACGACGACCGCGAGCGCGAGACCGATCAGAGCCAGGTTGGTCAGAAGCTTCTTGGACATCGATCATTCCTCCTTAAGGATTTAGCGGACCCCAGATCTCTTGTTCGACATCGAACCGATTCACTCCTCTTGCGAGTGCTCGTGAAGGTACCGTGCACCCATAAGTCGGGCCATCGGAATTTGTGACGATTAGTCCTTTGTGTAGTTGACGTTAGCGACACTGTTTTCCTTTTATTGGAATTCGGCCCCCCCTCTACCGGAATGACCCTATTGGCGATGGTTTCCGGGCGGCTGTTCGCGTACCGGAATAGACGCGGCACGCGTCCGGCGCTACCCGTGGCGGGTACGACGAGTCGCGGCGGACGAAAGGGAATCAATGAAACTGAACAGGAAGATCGCGCTCAACTTGACTTTGATCGCACTGTCGGTCGGACTCGTCGCGGGGCTCCAGGCGTACCGCGGCGCCGCGACGGGAAGCACGAGCTCTCTGCTCGTGCCGAGCGTCCTCGCGGCGTCTCCGTCTCCGTCTCCGTCCCCCTCGCCCTCTCCGGCGGGCAAGCCGTGCACGCCCGGCTGGTACAAGAACCACCAGGACCAGTGGGTCGGCGGCGCCTGTTGCGGCGGCGACGGCCAGCGCTCCTGCGACGACCTTCTCGACGCGCTCACGTGCAAGGGCGCCGATGCGTCCTGCGGCCGGTCGGATGCGGCCGGCTATCTGAACTCCTGCACCGGCTGCACCGAATCGAACTAAGGCCGCTGCGGGTTTACCGGACCTGAGGGCCGGCGGCAGTGCGCGCTGTGGCGCCGCCGCCGGCCCTTTGTCATTCCGCAGGCAACCGCGCGAGCAGCGAGGCCGGAGGCTCGACTCCCAGTTGCCGCGCCGCGCGAACTTCCTCCCACGCATGCGCGAACTCCCCGAGACCGCAAAGCGCGGCCGCGAGATCCACGTGCGCGTCGCCGTCCGACGGATCGGCGTCGTTCGCCCGGCGCGCGCTGTCGAGCGCCTCGCGATACCTGCCGCGGATCACCTGGAGGCGTGCGAGGTTCTCCCACGCTCGCGCGAAGCGCGGCTTGAGCCGGACCGCCACCTCAAGCTCGCCGATCGCCTCGTCGATCCGCCCCTCCAGGGCGAGGGCCACCCCCAGGTTCTGGTGCGCCACCGCATTGTCCGGATCGACGGCGAGCGCGTGCGTGAACAGGGTCTTCGTGTCACGCCAGGTGCCGGCCTGAACGCGCGTCGCGACGGCGAGGCATCCGAGCACGGCAATCGCGACGACCGGAACGGCTCGACCCGGTCCTCGAAGCGCCCCCGCCTCGGCCCCGAGCCAGGCCAGGACGATGAACACGCCGATGAGCGGCAGATACGTGTAGCGGTCGGCCATCCCCTGCGAGCCAACCTGCACGAGGCCGAGCACCGGGACGAGCATCGTCAGATACCAGCACCAGCCCACCAGGAGCCACGGGCGGACGGCGCGCCACCGCCAGGCGAGAATCAACGGCAGAACAACGGCCGCGGCACCGGCAACGACCCGGATCGGAGCGACCGCCTCACCCGGATGCGGGTAGGCCACCGACAGTCCCACGGGCCACACGGTCTTCGCCAGGTACCCTGCGATCGAGGCCAGCGCGTTTTCGATCCGCACGACCGGCGGGTAGACCTCGAGCGGCGCCACAGTGCGTCCCCGGCTCTGCGCGAGGATCGTGATCGCCGCCGAGGCCGCTGCGAGCGCGACGAACGGCGCCTTCTCGAGAAACGGATGCGCCGCCCGACGTCCGAGCGGCCACGCGTCGAGCAAGACGAGGATCACGGGGAGCGTCACGAGCATCGGCTTGGCCGCGAGTCCGCACGCGAAGGCCGCCAGTGCTAGGAGGTAGCGCGCAGCACCCGGTTTCCGAGCGTACGCGACGTAACCCGCGAGCGTCAGCATGAAGCAAAGCCCGCTCAGAACGTCCTTCCGCTCCGAGATCCACGCGACGGACTCGACGTGCAGCGGATGGAGGCCGAACGCTCCCGCGACGAACGCGCTCCGCCCCGCGGTCCCCGTGGCCGCCCGGAGCACTCGATAGAGGAGCACGGTGGAGACGACGTGAATCGCCACGCTCACGGCGTGATGCCCGGCGGGCACGGCGCCGAAGAGCGACCAATCGATCATGTGCGAGATCCAGGTCAGCGGATGCCAGTTCGCCGCGTGGGTTGCCGTTCCGGCCCATCGAAGACTTTCCCCCGTCAGCCCGTGCTGGACGTGCGCATTCGCGGTCACATAGACGTCGTCGTCGTAAGTGAGAAACGCGCCCCGCAGGGCCGGCGCGTACGCCACCGCGGTCGCGACTGCGAGCGCCGTGCACGTCAACACGTCCTTCGTCCGCTCTCCCCGGTCCATGGCGGCGAGAATAGCGCGGAGCGCCGGTCCGACGGGGCGGCCGCCCGCGTATAGTCCTCCGCGATGCGCCGTTGGTCGACAGCGTGGATTGCCGCCGGCGTCGTCGCGCTGGCGGCGATCGCCGCGGATGCGCCGGCCCTCTCGAACGGGTTCGTCAGCTACGACGACGGAGTCTACGTTCTCGAGAACCCCCACGTCCGGGCGGGACTGACCGCCGGCGGAATCGCCTGGGCGGCGACCGCGACCTACGCCGGGAACTGGCACCCGCTGACGTGGGTCTCTCACATGATCGACTGGTCGTTCTTCGGCGCCGGCCCCGCCGGCCACCACGCGACGAGCGTGGCGATTCACGCGCTCAACGCGGCTCTTCTCTTCCTCGCGCTGCGGAGCCTGACCGGGGCGATCGTGCGGAGCGCGCTCGTGGCCGCGCTGTTCGGGGTCCATCCGCTTCAGGTCGAATCCGTCGCCTGGGTCGCCGAGCGCAAGACGCTCCTGTGCACCTGCTTCTGGTGGCTCGCGATCCTTGCCTACGCGCGATGGGTGGCCGCGCCCTCGGCGCGGCGGCTCGCGGCGGTCGTTCTCGCCACGGTGGCGGCTCTGGCGTCGAAGCCGATGGCGGTCACGCTCCCGTTCACCCTGCTTCTCCTCGATTTCTGGCCGCTCCGGCGCCACGGGGACCTCGGGCGCCGCGTGAGGGAGAAATGGATGCTCTTCGCCGCCTCCGCGGCCTCGTGCGCGATCACGCTCGTGGCCCAGGAGGGCGGGCACGCCGTCCGGTCCCTCGAGCGGCTGCCCGGGAGCGCACGCGTCGGAAACGCCCTGGTCTCCTACGTCACGTATCTCTTCCGAGCCTTCTGGCCGGCGGAGCTGGCGGTCTATTACCCGCACCCCGGCGGCGGCCTGTCCTTCCGCACGGTCGTCGGGGCGGCCGCCCTGCTCGGCGCCCTCACCGCCCTTGCGTGGTGGCAGCGCGGGAGCCGACCGCACCTGGCGTTCGGTTGGTTGTGGTTCCTCGGGACTCTGGTTCCGGTCATCGGCCTCGTCCAGGTCGGTTCGCAGGCGATGGCCGACCGGTACGCGTACGTCCCCCTGGTCGGGATCTTCGTCGCCGTCGTCTGGGAGGTCGCGGCTCTCGTCGCGCGCCTTCCCGAAAGCGCCGCCCGGCCTGCGCTCGCCGGTGCGTGTCTGGTGGTGGCCGCGCTGACGGTGCGCTCGCGTCACCAAGCCGCGATCTGGCACGACACGCGGCGGCTCTTCGAGCACGCCCTCGCGGTGACGAAGGACAACGCGATCGCTCACGTCAACCTCGGGCTCGAGGACGCACGAGCCGGGGACTTCGTCGCGGCGGAGCGCCACTACGAGGCCGCGCTCGTCTCGCGCCCGGCGGATCCGGACATCTACAACAACCTCGGCACCGCGCTGGCGCGCGACGGGAGGCTCGCCGAGGCGATCGAGCGCTTCCGGACGGCGCTGTCGTTGAGGCCCGATTACGGCCTCGCGCACGCGAACCTCGCGGCGGCCTACTACGGCTCGGGACGGCCCGCCGAGGCGTGGGGGGAGGTCGCGGCGGCGCGAGCGTCCGGGGTCGAGCCGCCGGCGGAGCTGCTCCGCGCGCTCGCCGCCGCGATGCCGGAGCCGCGCCGCTGAAACGGCTCAGGACGTCGGCTTGCGGGCCGTCAGGATGTCCGGACGCAGCGATCCGAAGGTGAGCACGAACAGGAGTCCGCGGAGGAGCTTCGAGCCGCGACGCTCGACGTCGCGGAGTCCGAAGCCGGCGAGATCTGAGGCATACGCCGTCACGTGCCGGATGTCGTGGATGACGACCCGGCCGCCCGGCTTGAGCACGCGCGCGATCTCCTTCATGGTCGCGCGCCTTCCCTCGGCCTCGTACACGTTGTGGATCGCGACGTTCGAGAGGACGACGTCGAAGCTCGCGTCGGGAAACGGCATCTTGCGCATGTCCCCGGTCGCGACCGTCACCCGTGAGTCGACCCCCTCCCGGCGCGCGTTCTCGAGGGTGGCTTGCGGCGAGTTCCCCGTGAGGTCCTCCGCCTGCCAGAGATCGAGCCCGGTCGCCCTCCCGCTCCCCGCGCGCCGCGCGGCGCCGATGAGCAGGAGCCCGCGGCCGCAGCCGACGTCGAGCACCGCCTCGTCACCCCGCCAGGGAATCCGGTCGAGGAGGCGGTCGCGCTCCTTCAGCTTCCCGACCTTGCTGTCGTAGAGCATCCAGCAGGCCATGAAGGCGCACCCGATCCCGACGGAAAGCCCCATCCCCGAGATCCGGACGGGACCGAGAGCGCCGGACCAGAGACCGGCTCGAGAGGTCCCGTAAACGGCGAGCCCCGCGACGGCGGCGATGACGAGATTGCGAATGACCCCCGGCGCGTCGATACCGTAATCGGGGGCGGCGGGCGGCGCGGAAGCGCCGGTCGCCGTCACGTGCGTGGCTTCAGGGCCGACCGCAGCTTGTCGGCGAGCGACCCGAACGATTCGGTCGGGGCCGTCCCGGACCGCTCGGTGTACTCGCGGACCTCGCGGCGCTCCTCGCTCTCGAGGACGGCCTTGCGGCTGAGACGGATGCGGCGCCCGGCCGGCTCGACCTCGAGGACGCTCACCTCGACCTCGCTACCGACGGGGAACGCCTTGCCGACGTCCGCCTCCTTCGCGACACCGGTCTCGCTCATCGGGATGAGCCCCGTGCGCCCGGGGGCGAGGAAGACGAAGACGCCGTACCGCTCGTGCCGCTCCACCTTCCCCTTGATCCGCGCCCCGGGCACGATCGCGCCCCGGACCGCGCTCGACTCCTCGGAGGCCGGGACGTGGCCCTCGCCTCCGACGCGCGCCACGCCGATGCGCCGCGCGGCGGCGTCGACGGACAGGATCTCGAACGAGGCGCTCGTCCCCGGCCGGACCGATTCCTTCCAGCCGTCGCTGGAGCCGGTCGGAGGAAACGTGGAGACGTGAGCCAGGGCCTCGACACCCGGGGAAAGCTCGACGAACGCTCCGAACTCCGAGAGTCGCGTCACCCGCGCGGCGACGATCTGCCCGACCGAGTAGGTCGCCTCCACTTTCGACCAGGGATCGGTCTGGAGCTGCTTGAGGCCGAGGGAGATCTTCCCCTTCTCCGCGTCGATGCGCAGGACCTTGACGGTGATCTCGTCCCCCGGCCGGGCGACCTCCGCTGGGTCGGAGACGCGCGTCCAACCCATCTCGGAGACGTGGAGGAGGCCCTGCACGCCGGCGCCGAGATCGATGAACGCTCCGTACTCGCGAACCGAGGCGACCCGTCCCACGAGGACCGCTCCGGGGACCACCTCGCGCCGGATCTCCTCCGCGCGCTCGCGCTCCTCCTCCTCGAGGAGCGCGCGTCGCGAGACCACGAGCTGCTTCCCCCCGTCCTTCAGCTCGACGATCCGGAATGTGTACACCCGCCCGATGTGGGTCGACGGATCGGTGTTGCGCGCGATGTCGATCTGCGAGACGGGGCAGAACGCGCGCTGCCCCGCGATCCGCACCTCGAATCCACCCTTGTTCGCCTTTTCGACGCGCCCCTCGACGGGCAGCCCGGCCCGGAAGGCGTCCTCTAGCGCTCGCCGCCCCGCCGCCCCTCGCGCGAGCTTGCGGGAGAGCTTGAGCCCGCCCGAGGTGCCGACGACGATCGCCTCGATGCGGTCGCCCACCTCGACGTCCAGCTCGCCGTTCTCGTCGAGGAGGTCCGCGATCTCGATCGTTGCCTCACCCTTGCCGCCGACGTCCAGAAACGCCACGTCCGGACGAATCGCAACGACGGTCCCACGGACCGTCTGACCCTCCTCGAACGGCTTCGCCTGCAGCGATTCGGCGAGCAGGCGTTCGAAATCGTCGTCCTGTTCCGGCACGCCGCGTCCCTCGCTCGTCTCGCCCGGCTCGGCTGCTTCGTCGCAACCGGCTTCATGCACGAGTCATTTTGTGTCCGCGGCGCGAGGGTGTAAAGAGGCCCGACGCCGCTCAGCCCGATGCGGTACGCTTCGCGCGTGAGGCGGATCGAGGTCCTCGCGGCTGCGGTCGCCGCCGGAGTGTCCGGCCTGGTCGCGCTCGCCGCCACGGATACGCGCGGCCCGATCCTCGGAGCGGCCGATGCCGCCGGCCGCGTCGCGTTCTGGGGGCTCGTGCTCGCCTCCGGGGCACGCGTGGCCGGGCGCATCACCGGCTCGCGATTGACCGGCCTTTCGCATCTCGCCTGGGACGGCGGCGCCGGGCTCGCGCTCGTCTCGGCCGTCCTCCTCGTCGTCGGTCTCGTCCCCGGGGGGTTCCGGGAGACGACCGTGCGGTGCGTGCTCGCCGCGATCGTCGCGGCGGGCGGCTGGCTGGGGCGGAAAGATCCTCTGGCGCGCTTTCGCCGCGGGCGGGCAAACGATGGCTCCGCGGACGCACTCCTACTCCTTCTCGTGCTCGTCGCGGTCGCGAGCCTGTTCTGGGATCGCGTTCCCCCCGTGTTCTTCGACGCGCGCGCCTATCATTTCGCGCTCCCCGAGATGTGGCTGATCGACGGGCGCGTCGCGCCGCAACCTTGGAGTCTTCACTCGTGGTTCCCGCCCGGCATGTCGACGCTCTACGGCGCGGGGCTCGCATGCGGCGGCGAGCGGTGGGCCAACGACGCGAACGCGGTGGTCGGGCTCTGCCTGATCGCGATGGCGTTCGATCTCGCGCGGCGGTTGTTCGGAAGCGCCGCGGGAGCGCTGGCGGGCGTGCTCGTCGCGACCCTGCCGCTCTTCCTCTACGCGCTCGCGATCCCGGCGGCCGACCTCGGTCACGGGATGTTCGTGTTCGGGACGCTCGGGAGTCTCCTCCTTCGATCCGAGGACGATCCGTCGTGGCTCCAGCGCGCGGCCATACTGTGCGGCGGGGCGTTGCTGACGAAGTACCTCGGGATGCTCGCGCCGCTCATGGTCGGTGCCGTCTGGCTCGGGATCACCGCGAAGCGTGGGCGCGCCGGCGCCGTGATCCGGTTCGCCGGCCCCGCCCTTCTCATGGTCCTTCCCTGGCTCGCGGCCAACGCGTGGATCGTCGGCAATCCGGTGGCTCCGGCCGGGGCTTCGATCCTCTCGACGAAGGGTCTCGCCCCCGGCGGAGCCGAGCTGTTTCGCGGCGATGCTCGAGGAGGGCTTCCCTCCGTCGCGGACTTCCGACGCCTCGGGACGCGCTGGATCACGGGGGACGAGGAGGACTCTCGCTTCTATCCCACGCCGGCGTGGGGATGGCTCCCGCTCGCCCTCCTGCCGCTCGCGCTCCCCGGGGCGCGGGACGATCGATCGATCCGGACGCTCTTCGGGCTTTCCGGCGGGTTGATCGCAATCTGGCTCGTAACGTACCGGTGGGAGCGTTTCCTGATCGCCGCCGCGACCTGCGCCTGTGCGGCGCTTGCAGGAGGTGTCGTCGCCCTCTCCCGCCGGCTCCCGGCGCTGCGGATGCTCCCGGCCGCCGTAGGAGCGCTGGCGGTGGCCGCCGCCGCGATGCCGCTCTCCGGAATCGCCGCGTTCGTCGGAGGTGCTGACGTCGCCGCCGGCCGTCAGGCGGCCGACGAGTGGATCGCACGCGCCCTCCCCGTGGTGCGCCTGTTCCGCCGCGTCGACGCCACCCTCGACCCTTCGAGCGACCGCGTCTTGCTCGTCGGAGAGATGCGTCACTACGGCCTGTCGCTGCCCCGGTGCGCGCCGACCGGCTTCAATGTGCACCCGCTGGCGGAAGCGCTTCGCGCGGATCCGAGCCCGGCGGCCGCGAATCGCGCCCTGCGGGCTGCGGGCTTCACCCACCTGCTCGTGGACCCAGGCTGGACCGCGCGCAGCGCGGCGCAATACCCGTCGCTCGCCCCATTCCGGGAGCACCCGGAGATCCTGGAGAGATACCTCGCCACGTTGGGCGAGCCGCTCGTGTCCCAGGGATCGCTCGCGCTGTTCCGGATTCCGGGCTGATCGCGCGCCGGGGGCCTCCGAGCGCCAGCAGGTATGATCCGCAGGCGCGCGATCCGGCGCATCGAGAGAGAGCCCATGCTCGCGATCCTCGTTCTGGCCGCCCCCCTGCTCGCCGCCGACGCGGCAGCGGCCGCCGCCCCAGCGGGATTGACGCTCGACGAGGCGATTGCCGAAGCCCTGGCCGAGAACCCCGCCCTGCGGGCGGCGCGCCTCGCGCGGCCGGTCGCGAGCTCCGCGGTCGACGTCGCCAAGCAGCGCGCGAACCCCGATCTCTCCCTCGAGGCGACCCGCGACGCCCCGCGCGAAGCGCTGGGCCTGACGTTTCCGATCGAGACCGCGGGCAAGCGCGGACACCGGGTCGACCTCGCACGCGCGGCGGCGGGGACCGGTGAGGGGGAGATCGCGGCGTCGGAGCTTCTGACCCGCGACGACGTCCGTCGCGCGTTCTACGCGCTGTGCGCCGCCCAGAGACGGGTGACCGAGGCGGACGCGCTCCGCGGCCTCGCCGAGCGAACCCGCGCGGCCGCGAAGGACCGCTTCGACTCCGGGGCGGCACCGCGCCTCGAGCTGCTCCAGGCGGAGTTGGGGCTCGCCCAGGCGGGCAACGAGGCGGACGGTGCCGCGGCCAAGGTGGTGGACGCGCGCGCGGCGCTCAACCTGCTGCTCGGCCGCCCGGCGGACTTCGCGACGGCGGTCACCGGCGATCTCGCTGACGGAACGCTCCCCGCCACCGACGACGCGATCCGCCGGGCCATCGCCTCCGGGGCGGCCGTGGGCCTCGCCGACCGGCGCATCGACGAGCAGCGGATGCGCATCGCCCTCGCGCGGGCGCAGGAGTATCCGGACGTCGCGGTCTCCGGCGCCGTCACGCACGACGCTCCCGGGGAATTCGACTGGGGTTGGCGCGCCGGGCTTTCGCTCACGCTTCCGGTCTTCCATCATCGGCGCGCCGAGACGAGGACCGAGGAGCTCTCGCTGACGCAGCTCGACGCCGAGCGCGAGGCGACCGTGGAGCGGATCCGGGGTGCGATCGTCTCGGCGGCATCGGCCGCCTCGACACGGCGGACGCAATACCTGCGCTACCGGGACGAGATCCTCCCGCGCGGCGACGAGGTGGAGAAGATGGCTGAGGATGCCTACCGGTCGGGCCAGACGAGCCTGCTCGCGATGATCCAGACGGTGGCGGCAGTCCGCGACCTCCGCACCAAGGCCATCGACGCCGGTCTCGACTATCAGAACGCCGTCGCGGATCTCGAAGCCGCGATCGGGGCCCCCCTCCCATGAGGCGAGGGACGCTCCCCGGCAACCGCGCCCGCCGCCTCGCGGGCGCGATAGTCCTGCTCGCGGTCCTGCCCGCCTGCCGCAAGCCCGAAGCCGACTCCGTCGAGACCAGCGACGCCGTGATCGTCGCGACGGCGAGCGTCCGGCGCGCGCCGATTCGCGCCATCATCGTGGCGAACGGCCGCGTCCGGCCGGCCCCCGGCGCGAGCTTCGACGTCGTGGCCCCGCAGCCGGCCCGGGTCGCCGAGCTGCCGCACTCCGCGGGGGACCGGGTCCGCAAGGGAGATCTGCTCGCGCTCTTCGAGATCCCTTCGCTCGAGGCCGAGCGCAGCGGGCGCGAGGCCGACCGGAAGCGCGCCGCCGCCCGGCTCGAGAACGCCGAGGCGGCGCTGGCGCGCGTCGAAGGGCTCTTCGCGCGGGGGATCGCCGCGCGGAAGGAGGTCGAGGACGCGCGGCGCGAGCGGACCGAGGCGGAAGCCGCCGTCGCCGAATCCGACGCCGGGCTCGCGGCGGCGGAGCGTCTCGAGGCGCGGTGCCGGGTCCGCGCCCCGTTCGCCGGCGTCGTCGTTTCCCGGAAGGGCGACCCGGGCGATCTCGTCGATCCGGGCGCTCCGGACCCGATCCTGCGACTGGTCGACACGGCGCGGCTCGAGGTGGAAGCGATGGTCACGCTCGCCGACGTGCCGAAGCTGAAGGCGGGGGCCCCGGCCCGCGTGATCGGGCCGGAAGCGTACGCGCCGGAGGAGGCGCGCCTTCGCGACGTCCCGGGATCGGTCGATCCGGTCACGGCGACCGCGCCGATCCGGCTCGAGCTCGCCTCCGTGTCGAAGCTCCCGGCCGGAGCGCCCGTGCGCGTGGAGATCACCGCCGCCGAGCGCGCGGACGCGCTCGTGGTGCCGACGGCCGCCTGCGTGCGCGAGGCCGACGAGACGTTCGTGTACACGGTCGGCGGAGACGGCAAGGCGCGCCGGACCCGCGTGACGACCGGACTGGCGACCGAGGCCGAGACGGAGATCCTCTCGGGGCTCAAGGAGGCGGACGCGGTCGTCGTCGCCGGTCAGACGGCGCTCCCCGACGGCGCCACGGTGACCGTCCGCAAATGAACCCGGTCCGCTCCGTCGTCCTCCACGGCCGCGCGGTCCTGCTCGTCACCGTGCTGCTGGCGGCCGGCGGGCTGCTCGCCGCCCTCCGGCTGCCGAGCGCGATCTACCCGGCCTTGCGATTCCCGCGCGTGGTGGTCATCGCGCACAGCGGGACGACCCCGCCGCAGTCCATGGCTCTGGGCGTCACGCGGCCGATCGAGCAGGCGGTGATGGAGGTGCCGGGGATCCGGCGGATCCGGTCGCGCACGTTCCGGGGCTCCGCGGAGATCTCGGCGCAGTTCGGCGACGGCACCGACATGATCACGGCGCTCCAGCAGGTGCAGACGCGCATCGCCGACATCCGCGCCTCGCTGCCTGCCGATCTCGAGCTGACCGTCGAGCGGATCACGCCCGCCGCCTTCCCGATCCTCAGCTTCAATCTGACCGGGGGACTGCCGATCGCCGACCTCCGCGACTACGCCTACTACGTCGTGCGGCCGGCGCTTGCCCGCGTTCCGGGAACCGGCCGGGTCGAGGTCCTCTCGAGCGACAGCCGCGAGATCGAGGTCGTCGTCGATCCCGCCAAGGCGCTCGCCGCGGGACTGACCGTCGACGACGTCTCCGCCGCCCTCGCCGACGCGAACAAGCTCGCGCCCGTCGGCCGCTTCGTGAAGGACGACGCGCAGTACCTCGCGGTCGTGTCCGGGCTGTGGGACTCGACACGGCGGATCGCCGACACGCCGATCCTCCTCCGGAGCGGCGCCGTGGTGAAGGTGGGCGACGTCGCGTCGGTCGCTCCGGGGACCCCAGATCGGACGCTGCTCGTCACGGGGAACGGTCACGACGCCGCGACCGTGAGCGTCTCGCAGCAGGCGGGCGCCAACGTCCTCGACGTCAAGACCGGAATCGACGGCGCGCTGTCGGATCTCGCACGGACCCTTCCCTCGGGTCTCACGATGACGAAGGTGTACGACCTGGCCGAGTTCGTGTCCGCGTCGATCGGCGGCGTGCGCGACGCGATCCTCGTCGGCGGGCTCCTGGCGGCGCTGGTCCTCCTGCTGTTCCTCCGCGATCTCCGGATGACCGCGATCGCCGCGGCGACGCTTCCGCTGACGGTCCTCGGAACCTTCCTGCTCATGCTCCCGTTCGGGGCGTCGATCAACGTGATGTCGATGGGGGGCATCGCCGTCGCGATCGGTCTCGTCATCGACGACGCCGTGGTCGTCGTGGAGAACATCCACCGGCTGACCCGCGAGGCGCCGGGCGGCGGCGGGGTCGAGGGGGCGACGCTGGAGCTCGTCGCCCCCGTCGTCGGCTCGACGCTGACGACCGTGGTCGTCCTGCTCCCGCTGGGCCTCCTCTCCGGCGTCGCCGGACAGTTCTTCCGGGCGCTGTCGCTGACGCTCTCGATCGCGGTGTTGATCTCGCTCGTCCTCGCCTTCACGCTGATCCCTCTCCTGTGCTCGATCGCCCTCCGCGACGAGGCGGCGCCAGCCGCTCTACCCGCGTCGGACCGCGGCTCGTTCTACGGGAGGACGCTCGCCGCGACGCTCGCGCGGCCGCGGGCTGCGCTCGTCGCCGGGGCGGTCCTGCTCGCCGCGGGCGCCCTCCTGATCGCCGGAGTCCCGAGCGGCTTCCTCCCCGGGATGGACGAGGGCGGCTTCGTGATCGACTACATCACTCCTCCGGGCACAGCGCTCGAGGCGACCGACCGCGTCGTGCGCCGGATCGAGTCCCTGGTCGCCGCGACGCCGGAGGTGGCGTCGTTCTCGCGGCGCACGGGCTCGGAGCTGGGGATGTTCGCCACCGAGCAGAACAAGGGGGACATCCTCGTGCGCCTCGTGCCGCGGTCGAAGCGCAAGCGCTCGGCCGACGAGGTCATCGCCGCCCTGCGCCCGCAAGTCGCCGAGGCCGCCCCGGAGGCCGACGTCGAGTTCACCCAGCTCCTGCAGGACATGATCGGCGATCTCGAGGACGCCGGTCGAGATCAAGGTCTTCGGGGACGACCCCGGGCAGCTCGAGCCGATCGCCGAGCGGGTCGAATCCACGCTCGCGGGGGTTCGCGGCGTCGTCGACGTGGTGGGTCCGCGCCGCGGGAACCCCGACGTCACCTGGACGATCGACCTCGTGGCGGCGGCCCGGGTCGGGCTGTCCGTCGACGAGGTCGCGACGCAGGCAGCGCACGCGTGGCTCGGCGAGGTCCCGACGGAGCTTCGGCTCCTGGATCGCAGCGTGCCGGTGCGGGTCCGCTATCCCGACGCCGACCGGTTCGACCCCGCCCGGCTCGCGGACACGCCGATCCGCACGCCCGCCGGGGCGTTCGTGCCGCTGAAGTCCCTGGCGCACGCGGCCGCGTCGACAGGACAGACCGTGATCACCCGCGAGAACCTCCGGCAGATGGCCCTGGTCACGGCGCGTCTCGAGGATCGCGACCTGGGGAGCGCGGTCGCTGAGATCCGCCGGGCGCTCGCGGGCGTCCGGCTGCCCGTCGGATTCCTGCTCGACGTCGGCGGGCAGGACGAATCGCAGCGCCAGGCGTTCCACGAGCTGGTCCTGGTGCTCGTCATCGCGGCCTCGCTCGTGCTCGTCATCCTCGTCGTCCTGTTTCGCGCGTTCGTTCCGGCGCTCCTGATCCTCGCGGCGGCCCCCCTGTCGTTCTCCGGGGCGCTCCTGCTTCTCGCCGCGACCCGCACCGAGCTGAACGTCTCCTCGGCGATGGGTCTGATTCTTCTCGTCGGCCTCGTGGTCAAGAACGGGATCGTCCTTCTCGACTACGCGCACCGGCTGCACGATAACGGCCTCCCGCTCCGAGACGCCGTCGTCGAGGCCGCGCGCGTGCGGTTGCGCCCGATCCTGATGACGACCTTGTGCACGCTGTTCGGCCTGCTCCCGCTGGCCTTTGGCCTCGGCGCGGGCTCGGAGCTGCAGAAGCCCCTCGCCCTCGCGGTGATCGGCGGGCTGGGTCTCTCGACGGTCGCGACGCTCTACCTCGTCCCGTCGATCTACGTCTGGTGGCGCTCGCGCGCCTCTTCCCCGCACCCCAAGCTCTAGCTAGCGCTTCTCCGCGCGGGCTTGCGCGAGCGCCGCCAGGAGCGTCGGATCGCCGGGGAGCTGCGCCAGCTCCTTCTCGAGCGCCGCGATGTACCTCTCGACCGGTCCGCGGCCGCAGCAGGCGAGCGCGCGGGCCTGCCGCGCGGTTCCGTCGGACGGATCGGCGGCGATCGCCCGCTCGGCCTCGGCGAGCAGCTGGTCGTGCCGGTCGAGGCTCTGGATGAGATGCCAGCGTGCGTCCCGGACCTCGTGCCCCGCCGGATGGAGGGCGAGGCCGGAGTCGTATGCCGAGAGCGCGTCGTCGAAGCGGCCGGCGGCGGCGAGCGCGTCCCCGTAGCGCCGGTAGAGCTCCGGCTCCTTCGGCGCGATCGCGACGGCCGCCGCGAGGAGCTTCGCCGCCTCCGCGTTGCGCCCTGCCGTCAGGAGGATCTGGGCGAGGCGCACACGCGCGTCGACGCTTCCGGGCTCGTCCGCGATCACCCGGCGATATCCCTCCGACGCGCCCGCAACGTCGCCGGAGAGCGCGCGCCGGTCGGCGTCCGCCATCGCCTTCATGGAGCGCAGCGCCTCGCGAGGGTCGCGCGGCTTCCCGGCGTCCGCTTGCGCCGGCGGCGACCACGAATACCCCAGCGATTCGAGCGCGCGCCGCGCCCGGTCGTCGAGCGGCGCGGCCTCGGCGGATCCCTCGCGCAGGTCGGCGAGGAGCGCGTCGAGCGCGGTCCCCATCGCCCGCGCGCGCTCCGGCTGCGCTCCGGCCGCGTCCACGAGCTCCTTGGGGTCACCGGAGAGCGCGTAGAGCGCGTCGGCGGCACCGCG
>Ga0306924_10000391_pt1 | contig 36503 bp, 21 predicted proteins | sample sta12Can44000111_FD_203756 | JGI IMG/M metagenome (GOLD analysis project Ga0306924, IMG submission 203756) | Lab enrichment of tropical soil microbial communities from Luquillo Experimental Forest, Puerto Rico - statanox.12C.anox.44.000.111 (v2)... | ecosystem: Environmental > Terrestrial >... | reverse complement strand
CTCAGAAATGTGCGTTGAAGGGAATCCCAGGAAGGAGCGGACTACCTCTGCGTCCTCTGCGTTTTTAAGGTTTTTTCACTCCGAGCGCTGTAGCACCCGGCCGGATCTCCTCAAACGGCACCATCCCTTTTCCTTCCAGCACCGAGTAGAACTTGTCCGCCGGCAGATCCTTGATCACATCCACAGCTCCGGAAGGCCAGTGAATCTCCAGCTGATCGATCTTGGTAGCCTCTGCCAGTCCGAAATGCACGCGCAAGTCGTTCTGGGAAAGATAACTTCCACCGCTGTGAATCTCGTCGGTCTGCGTCATGCCACCGGCCACGATCTTCAGCCGCGCACCAATCGCCATGCGATTGCTCTTCGTCCCCGTCAACTCGAAGCTCACCCAGTGGCGTCCCGGAATTCCCGGGTTCTTCAAAATCGTCGGGCTCCCATCGAGATTCTCGATCACCACGTCCATATTTCCGGTGTTGAACAGGTCGGCGACCGCGAGGCCGCGGGCGGCACGGGCTTGCTGAATCGCGGGGCCGCCCTCGTCGTGAGCGTCGCAGAACGTGCCGTTGCCCTGGTTCATGTCGAGCAGTTTCGGTTCCTTGTAGCGATCGCCCGAAGGCAGCGTGTCCACCTGCGGGTACACGTGCCCGCTCACGACGACGAGGTCGAGCCAGCCGTCGTTGTCCAGATCGACGAACGCATCGCCCCACTTCACCCACTTGATGGAAGGCAACGCCACGCCCGCTTGGTACGACACGTCGTGGAATTCCCATTTTCCGTCATTGCGATAGAGCGTGTCGTAGTCGTCGGCAAAGTGCGTGACGTACAGCGACGGGCGGCCGTTGTGCAGGTAGTCGCCAATGGCAATGCCCATCGAAGCCTGCTCGTTGCCGTCTTCGCTCAGCGCAGTGCCCGACTCGAGCCCGATCTCCGCGAACTTGCCGTTGCCGTTGTTGCGATACAGATAGCTGGGCGTCGAATCGTTGGCCACGTAAATGTCGGGCTTCCCGGTGTTGTTGAAATCGGCCCAAACCACGCCGAGCCCGTAGTATCCGCCAGGATCATCCACGCCAGCAGTTTTCGAAACGTTGGTGAAGGTGCCGTCGCCGTTGTTGTGGAATAGCGAATCGCCCGAGCCCTTCAGTCCGCGTGGCCCGCACTGCACGTCGATGCCTTTGTACTTACAGTTGATCCCTTTGCCGAACGCGGGCGGATTCGCCAGATCGAACTCGACGTAGTTCGCGACCATCAGATCGAGGAGCCCATCGCCGTCGTAGTCGCCGAAGGCGGCGCCCGTCGACCAGCGTCCGTCGGCAACTCCCGCCTTGGCAGTTACATCGGTGAACGTCCCGTCGCCGTTATTGCGGTACAAAACATTTCCGCCCAAACAGGTGACATAGATATCGGGCCAGCCGTCGTTGTTGTAGTCGCCCACCGCGCCGCCGTTGGCGAAGCAGGGATGTGCGAGGCCAGCTTTGTCGGTGACATCCGTGAAAGTTCCGTCGTGGTTGTTATGGTAGAGCGCGCTGCGCGCCTTCTCACCCTTCTTCGCCATTTCGAGCGTGGGCGCGTTCGTGAAATAGATGTCGACCCAACCATCGCGGTCGTAGTCGAGCAGCAACACGCCTCCGCTCATCGATTCCAGGATGTACTTCTGGTCGGGCGACACCAGGTGTTCAAAATGAATGCCGGTTTTGGCCGTAATGTCTTCGAGCTGCGGGATCTTGCGGTCGTGGCACTTCATCTGCTTCACGCCCGCAGGCGGAGGCGTGGGCGTGGGATGTCCGCCCTGGGCGAGGAGCTGGGGAGGAAACGCCGGAACAAGAAAGCACGTTACCAGGAAAAGAATACGAACACGAAGGAGTCTCGGGCTCAATGGGCGTCTCGAAGTATCCGAATCGAAAGGTTTAAAGCTTGATGCCAATCATTGTATCGAGGCCTGCCCTTCGCGGGCGAGGGCGCTTCTTTCTAGCGCCCGCATCCCGCCGGCTGTCGCGAGGGTGTCCCGCCCTCGCAGGCGAGCGGGACGCTCGCCCGGACAGCCGCCGAGACAGCGGCGCTACTATCTTGCTCCCGCCACCATCGCGTCGTGCATCTTGCGATCGAGTTCAATCGAGTTGGTGTGCAACTGGGCGACGCGGCGCAGTGCAACTTTGGCTTCATCGTCGCGGCCGGTGGCGCGCAGGGCGCTCGCCAAGAGATAGAAAATGCTGGCCTCATCGGGATTCATGTCGGCGGCTTGCTGCAAGTTGTGTACCGCGTCTTCGTTCTCGCCGAGTTTCAGCTTGGCTTTACCGAGATAGAGATACGTTGCCCAGGAGTCGGGATCGAGGCTGCGCGCCTTCTCGAGATACGGGACGCCATCGGCATAGCGTTCGCTTTGCACGAGCAATCCGCCGAGAAAGTACACAGCCACAGCATCTTTCGGATCCTGCTCGATCGCGAGCCGCAATTCTTTTTCTGCTTCTGCATTCTTGCGCATGCTGACGTAGACCTTGCCGAGTTCTCGATGCGCTCCTGCAAACTTTGGATCGGCCGAGAGCGCGTCGTGAAATGACTGCTCCGCCTGCTCGAACAGCTTCGAATCGTAGTAGCCCTGGCCGAGCAGATAGCTCGTCTGCGCGCGGGTGCTGTCGCTCGTGAGCAGGCGCGCGAAAACCTGTTTGCCCGCTTCCACTTGCCCAGTGCGAGCATAGGCAACGCCGAGCAGATAGAGCGCGGCGGGGTCGGGCGACTTCTCGGTTGCCGGCTTCAGTACGTCGAGCGCGTTTTGCGGTTTTCCGCCGAACACCAGACACGTCGCAAGCAGGGTGGTCGCCTGCGAATTGTCGGGCTGACGCGTGTGCAACTGGCGGAAGTAGGGGAGGGCGTGTGCGTAGTCGTCCTGCTTCAGGTAGGCGAGGCCAAGATTCAACAGGATCCCGGCCTCGTGTGGGCTAAGCACGAGGGCTCTCTTGTAGATTTCGATGGCGCGCGCGTAGCGGTGCGTGTGCGCATAGACAACGCCGAGGTTTCCCAGCGCGCCGAGATTGTGTGGATCGGATTTCAAAACCTGGCGAAAGCCGGATTCGGCGGCGGGGTAGTCTCCCGTGCGCAGAGCGGAGGAAGCGCGCTCGAAGATTTTCTGGCTGGAATCGGATTGGGCGAGAAGCAGCGTCGCGAGGCAGGGAAGAAGCAGAAAGCGCCTGAAGGCCTTAAGAACCAAAGGACGGCCGCAGCTAACTGCGCCGCGGCCGGACAGGTGAGGGCGACGGTCCTGACCAATGTGAGCTCGATCTTCAGGGACGGAAGCCCACTTTTTTCTGACCGCTGAGCGGCGCGGCTGAAACCGCGGGCTTTCGAAGCCACCAGGCGACAAGCCCACGTGAGCGCAAAAAGGGCGCGAACCTGGGGCACCGCGCCTCACTCCGCTCAAGATGGCAGTTCTTAGCAAGGCAAAAAGCGAGAAACCGCCGGGGACACGGGGGATCACAGAGGCGATTCGGGAAGGCACGCAGCCGATGACCCGCATGAAAACCCGAGGATACCACTCCAAAGAACAACGCCGTGCTCTTCCGGAGGGGCGGAGCACGGCGTTGGTTGGGGCAGCCGGGATCAGAAGTAGAGTTTGATACCCAGTTGCACGTTGCGTGGGTCACGATAAGCGTTCACGTCGCCGCTGTTGCTGATGGAGGTTGTAGGTTGACCAGCGCTGGGGGCGCCGAAGGTGTTGTTTACCCCCGAAGGCTGCACGTGGTTGAAGGTGTTAAACGTCTCGAGCCGCAGCTGCAAGTATCGCGTCTCGGTGAAGTTGATGTTCTTGAACAGCGACATGTCCCAGTTGTTGATGCCGGGTCCGCGGAAGGCATTGCGACGAACATCGCCTACCGTGCCCAGGGCAGGAGCCACAAAGGCATTGGGATTCAGCCAAGTGAAGTGGTTCTTCGCCGCGTAAGGGCTTCCGTTGCCGCGATCGGGCCGTACCAGGTTCACGTAGTTGCCGGCATTTCCGACGTAGCAACTCGAGCAACCGCCCATGTAGACGTTGATGGGCGTGCCGCTCCAGAAGCGGGTGATGCCGCTGACCTGCCAGCCTCCAACCAGATACTTGAGGAATCCCGCGGAGCGGAACGACGGCAGGCTATAGACGTAGTTCACGTTGAACACGCTGGCGCGATCCCAACCGCAGGGCGCCCAATCCAGGCGTGGATGGAAGGGATCGGTGACCGGTCCGCCCTGGTTGGCGCTGGGTACTCCCGGATCGGCTCCGGGAGTATCGGAGTCGGCGATGTCCATGCACTTGCTCCAGGTGTAGTCGGCTGTGAGGGTAAGACTGTTCGTGAACCGGCGCGTGAGTTTGAACTGCAGAGCGTTGTAATTGCTGTTGGCGGCGTACTTGGTGAAATTGATGTTGCCGTAGCCCGTGTAGGGCCCGCCTTGAACCAGCGGCGTCCCGGCTAGAACGGTCGCACTGCCGACTGGCAGCGCCTGGAGGTTGTATTGATACTGCAGGTGGCGAGCCACATTTCCGGTATAGCCGGCGGTGAGTGCCAGCCGCCAGGGTAGTTCGCGCTGCACCTCAAGGCTGTATCCGTAGGTGGTCGGGATCTGACCTTTCTTGTCGAACGCATTCAAGTCCACGGGTGTACGGATACCGGTGACCAACCCCGGATTGAGGTTGTCGATTCTCTGACCGAAGATGGTCGGAGTGTAACTGAGGGGCGGATTTCCCAGGCCGTCAAAACTGTTCACGTTCTGGCGGATGCGTTCGTAGAAAATGCCGGCGCCGCCGCGAATTGCAGTCTTGCCGTCGCCGAAGACGTCATAGGCGAAACCGAAGCGCGGCGCGAAGTTGGCATACTTGTGGTCGGCAAACCCGGCTGGTATGCCATGCCCTTCCTGGACAATGCCATTGAAGGGATTGCCGAACGGTCCGTTGGCGGGACAGGTGCTCGCAGGATCGGCGACCACGAGAGCCGCGCTGCAGATGGCGTTCAGATAGTTTCCTTGGTGTTGGTTTAGCGTGACTTTATTGTTCGAGTCATAGCGATTGGGATCGAAGTAATTCTGGAAGAACGGCTGCACGGTGTAGGTCGGACCCAGGTACGCCCAACGCAGGCCGTAGTCCAGAGTCAGCTTCTTATTCACTTTCCAGCTGTCTTGCCCGAAAAACTCCAGCTGATGGAAGCGGAAGGCGCCGAAGAACACGCCGTTACTCTGCTGGGCGCGGTAGTAATAGCCGGTGAACACGTTCCCCAGATAGCTGCCGGTGTCGTGAGGGTTTACCGCGCCGGTGCTGAAGTCGAGGAAGGTGGTGTCAGTCCAGACGGGCTGCTGGCCGGCCTGGTTGTAGTCGAAGAACATGCCGAACTTGAGGATGTGCGGTCCCATCACGTGGGTGACGTTGTCGGTCCAGGTGAACATGCGGGCTTCGCTATGCCAGCTGGGATGGAAGGATCCCCCGGTGAAGGTCCCGTTGCAGCAGTTGTTGAGCACAGGAGCGCGGTTGTCGACGTTCGACAAGGGATAGAGTTCCTGGAAGGTGAATCCAAGAGCCGTCCGGTCGTAGGTGGACTTGGATGTGCCGGGCAAAATGTCGACCACCTGCGTCAGGTGGTTGTAGCCGAAGATGAACTCGTTGGTGGTCGTAGGGGAAATCACGTTGACCAGGTTCCAGGACCAACTGGAGCCGGGTTTCTTGCGGAACTCAGGAAGGATTGGGTAGTCGGCGAAGTCGAACAGGTTGTGGTACTGCTCCTGCTGCGAGTCGTCGACCCAGCGGAAAAAGAAGTTGGTCTTCGCATTGACGTTCCAGTCGATGCGCACGACTTCCTGGTGCTTCTTGAAGTTGTAGCGCTCGTTGAAGGGATTGAAGAACCTCTGGGCGACCCCCTCGGAGTTGATGGTGCTCGGATCGGCGACCGCGTTGGGCTGATAGCCCTGTTTGAAGTAGTTGGCGAAGGCCTGCGCCTGGGAGCTGAGCTGAGCGGCCGGAATGATGTTGCAGGGATTCGCCTTGGTTCCGCAGATGACGGTGCCGTTCGTGATCTCACCGTTTGAGTTGTACGTCAGCGACCCTGGAACGAACACCTGTCCGTTGAGAAACCCGTTGTCCCCTAGACCCGTCGGACAATCCGAGGTTGGCGTGACTCCGTGAATGCATTGGTTGCCGCCGCTATACATGGCGGTCAGATCCCCGGTGAGGACCGAAGGGTTTGGCAGGAAGTATCCTCGACCGAGTCCAGTAACTGCCTGCGAGTTGAACTGCGTGTTGCCGGGGCGAATGCCGCGAGTGCCTTCGTAGTTGAAAAAGAAAAACAGTCTGTTTTTGTAACGGGGGAAGGGAATCGGCCCGCCGATGTTGCCGCCATACTGGTTGAAGCGAATGTAATTTTTCGCGGTCTGGGTGGGCGGAGTCGCGTCGAAGTTGTCTTCGCGGTGGAACTCGTAGAGGGTTCCGTGGAATTGCTTGGTGCCGGACTTGGTGTTGACGGCGAGCAGCACGCCGGGGTTGCGTCCGTATTCGGCGGCGAAGTTGTTGCTTTGGATTTTGAATTCGCCGACGGCGTCCATGGAGAGCTGAGTGAACTGGCCGTCATTCGCGCCGACGTCGGTATTGATGGCGCCGTCGAGGAAAAAGTTGTTGTCGCTTCCGCGCAGTCCGTTGACGTGGAACGCGTTGGTGTTGTTGAAAGCCAGGCGGAAGTCGCTGTTGTCATTGGAGACCACGCCGGGCAGGGTGCGGACCAGGGATTGGAAGTCGCGACCGTTCAAGCTGGTCTCGGTGACGAGCTTGGAGTCGATAACGTCGGAGTGGTCGGCGGTGGCGGTTTCGACGAGCGGAGTGACGGCCTCGACGGTGACGTTCTCGGTCGTGCTGCCGATCTCAAGGCGGAGCTCGCCCAGGGAAAGGACCTGGCGATTGTCGAGGACGACGCCGCCACGCTGCAGGTTCTTCATGCCTTTCGCTTGCACTTTGATGGTGTAGTTGCCAGGTTGCAGGGGCTGCAGAACGAAGATGCCTTCGGAGTTGGTGGTGGCATCGCGCGCGACCACACCTTTTTCCTGATCAAGGGCCTGGACATTTGCGCCGGCGATCACCGCGCCCTGCGCATCGGTGACGGTGCCCTGGATGGTGCCGCTGTTCTGGGCCAGTGCCGGGGCGGCCAGCAGGGAGAGGGCAAGCAGAGACAAGATCCGGAGTGAGCGGGAAAGCAGATTCATCGAGCCTCCTTGGCGACAAGGGCAGGTACGAGAGACGAGAGCGGACAACCTGGTCCAGGAACAGCGCATGGCGAAAGCCTCCGCGTTGAGAATGCCGGGGAAGAAGCTCATCCGAGCGGGCAATAACGATTTTCTGGAGCGCACCCCACGCATCTGGGGCGCTATTAAGCTACCGATTCACTGATCTTGTCAAGAAGAAAAATCGATTTTGCAGGTAATCGTTTAACTTGGGCTGTCGGGCGCGGGGTTTCGGGCGGACCGTCAGGCAAGTGTAGAGCGCGGGTTAACGATTATCCATTGGCAAAATACCCGTTCATACAATAAATCATAGATTGGGATATCAGCCACAAAAGCAGGCCGATTCGGGCCGGAGCTTGTGATATGCTCCCGGCCATGTCGGTCACAATGCTCGATATTGCCAAGGGACTGAACGTTTCCGTGGTGACGGTGTCGAAAGTCCTGCGGAACAAGGGCAAGATCAGCGTCGCCACGCGCAAGCGGGTGCTCCAGCGGGCGAAGGAACTCAACTATCAGACCAACTGGATTGCGCGCAGCCTGGTGACGCGGCGGACGTTCACGATCGGATTGCTGTTGCCCGATTTCACGCATCCTTTTTTTGCCGAGGTGGCGAAGGCGGTGGCGGAAACGGTGCGGTCGCAGGGCTATCACGTGATCATTTCGTATTTCGAGGAGGACCCTGAGCTGGAGCGGAAGGAAGCGGAATCGCTGGTGGGGCGGCAGGTGGATGGGTTGATTGCGGCTTCGGCGCAGGCGAATGGAGACCTGTTCGAAGGCATTCTGGAGCGGAAGGTTCCGCTGGTGCTGATTGATCGTCCAATTGCGGGGGTGGCGGCGAGTTTCGTGGGGGCGGACAACGAGATGATCGGGCGGCTGGCGACCAACCACCTGATCGCGCAAGGATGCACGCGGATTGCGCACCTGCGCGGGCCGAGGATCGGGATTGCGGGAGACCGGCTGGCAGGATATCGGCATGCTTTGCAGAAGCACGACCTGGCGGTTACGTCCCGCTATGTGGTGGGCGCACGCTACGCAGACGACAGCGGATACACGGCGATGAAGAAGTTGCTGCAATCGCCACCGGTGCCTGATGGGGTGTTCTGCTACAACGACCCGGTGGCGATCGGGGCCATGCGGGCGATTGGGGAAGCGGGGTTGAAGATTCCGGATGACATCAAGGTGGTGGGCGCGGGGAACGTGCACTACTCCGACGTGCTGGCGGTGCCGCTGACGACGGTGGACCAGGGGACGGCGCAGATTGGGCGGCAGGCGGCCGAGTTGTTGATGGAGCAGATTGAAGCGAAAAAGAAAGTGCGGCCACGGAGGGTGTTGATTCCGCCGAAGCTGGTGGCGCGGGCGTCGAGCCAGTGAGTCGTCAGTCGCCAGTTGTCAGTTTTCAGTTGCTAGCAAAAGCAGACTTGCTCGGAGTTTGCTGGGTTTGGTCAGGCGGCGATTGCTCGAGCTGCTGATGCCTCCTTGCTCCCAGCGGTCGCGTGTCGGAATGACAATTCCATAAAAGGAACGCCTGGCCTTTCTGTATCCCTCTTCGTCTGTGGGTTTCACTATTTAGCGAGTTTCCGTAAGCGCTCGGAGACGTTCAGCAGGGCCCGGCCGTCGTGATAGGCGGCTTTCCAGATGCGGCCTTTGTTTGCGTTCACGGGACTACCGTCGGGGCCGACCATTTCATAGACGCCTCCGTATTGATGATCGATCTGGTAAGTCTGGATGAAGCGCCACTGCTGCTGGAAGGCCTTGAAGTAGAGGTCGGTCTGGCGGCCATATTTGTCGTGCATGAGCAGAAGCGCGTTCAGTCCTTCCATCTGCACCCACCATTCTTTCAAGCGTGATTCGGGTTTGCCGAAGGTGCTGCCGTCCTGGTAGAAGCCGCCGTAGGCTTCGTCCCAGCCGTTGGCGAGCGCGTGATCGACGAGGAGCTTAGCCATGTGCTCGGTCTTGGGGTCGTGGCCGCGGCCCAGGACTTCTTCGGCTTCGAGCATCAGGTAGGCGGTCTCGACATCGTGACCATAGGAGTCGTGATCGGGGATGGGGCGCCAATCGTTGGTGAAGTAGAGATTCATCACTCCTGGTTGCACACAGATCTTGTCTCGGCTGAGGGCGAGGAGTTCCTCGAGGCGCTGGCGGACGAGCGCGTCTTTCCAGACCGCGTAGAGTTCGGTGAACGCTTCGAGCAGGTGGATGTGCGTGTTCATCGACTTGTAGCCGACGGGGAATTCGGCGACGGGGGTGGGTTGCAGCACGACGGAATCGGGGTTGCCCTGGACGACATTGCCTTCGCGGGTGAGCCACTCGAAGTAGCCGCCGTTCCTGGGGTCGTGGCCATGTTCCTCGATCCAGCGGAAGGCTTTCTGCGCGAGCTCGAGTGCCTGCGCGTCTTTTGTTGCTTGATACTCGGCGGCGGCTCCGTAAAGGGCGAAGGCGTTTCCGTAGAGGTGCTTTCCGTCGGTGTAAAAAGAGGAGATGGCGCCGCTGTCGTCGAGTCCCCAGAAGAACCCTCCGTACTGCTTGTCCCAGAGGGTGTCGTTCAGGTACTTGAGGCCGTGTCGAGCGATGGGGAGGAATTTGTCTTTGAGTTCGGGCCGGCGGATGGCGACCTGGGAACTGATCCAGGTCATGCGTCCTTGAAAGACGGAAAACTTACCGCCGCTTTCCGCGCCGGGAGCCCAGTCGCGGGTGAAGTCGGGGCGGAAGCCGCCGTTGGCGCGATCGACGGTGCGGGGGAACCAGACGTCGAGTACGTCGCGGTGGAGCGTGGCGTCGACTTCGTCGGCGAGCTTACGGAAGTTCTCGGACGTGGGGGCGAGGTAGGAGATGGCTTTGGGGGGAGGGACAGGCGCGGGAGTTTGCTGAGCGCGGGTGCTCGGCAGGAATAAAGTTGTGGAGGCAAGCGCAGCAGTCGCGATCGCGATGATCATCTGATTGTGATGGGCCATTTGTGTTCCTGTCCGTTGATGTGCCTGCCTATTTCCCGTTGAGTACCTGATCGGCCGCGAGCACGAGAAACATGTAGTTGGAAGATCCTCCGCCGAGCACGTACTCGCCTTGCTGCCAGAGGTAGGGAAAATCTTTGAGCTCGGGAAAATCAGGGCGGATGAGGGCGGTGCCTGAGGAGACGCCTCCAGGGATGTAGGACCAGTCAGCGCGATTGAAGCCGTAGGCGATGGTCATGGAGCGAGCACCGACCCCGGAGGCGAACGACGCGGTGTTCTCGCCGGGGTGAACGCCGAGGATGAAGTTGAGCGCGTTGAGCAGGTATTCGTCGCCGACGATGTCGGGGAAAGCGCGGTGCAGGAAGTATTGCTGGACGCCGAATTCCTGAATGTCCCAACCGGCGCCCCAGATGTAGGGCTTGTAGGGGACGCCGAAAGGCGTGGCAGCTTGCTGGGCGATGATGCCGGCGAAGCTCTTGGCGACGGCGCCGCGAACGTCATCGGTGAAGGCTTGATCGTTGATCTGATCTAGGACACGGCCGACGGCCCAGCCGGTGCCGTCGATGTTGGCGATGATTGCGGCACGCTGGCCCAGGAGGAACTGGCGGTATGCCGGTTTGCCGGTGGTGAGGAGGAGTTCCACGGCGGCGACGATCTTCTCGTTGAAGGCCTTTTCCTCGTCGCGGGGCTGCGACCAGAGAGCTTCAGCGGCCTGCGTGCATTCTTCCGACAGTGGGAAATTGTATTTCTTGAGGACGCGGCCGCAGGCGGCGAGCGCGGCGATGCCCTTGTATTCGTGGCCGGCGTTTTGTTCGGTGAAGAGGAAGCGGTCGTCTTGCTTGCCGGAGTGTGTGGCGGTTCGCTCGCCCGGCTTCAGTGAGGGGTCATAAAAAAGGTTGTCGGTGGAGTTGCTCTCATCGCCGAGCATCGTGTATTGGTGCAGGGTGGGCGTGATGATGCCACGATAGAAGCGGCCCATTGCGCGGTAGCTGCCAAGCACGGTGAGGATGCCGTGCTCAACTTGCTGGAGAGCGTCGGGCTTGCCGTCGGGCTGATGGATTTTGGCGATGCGCTCGGATTCGTCGACGGTGGTGTCGTCGTAGTCGAGGCCGAAGGCTTCGTAGGCGCGGGCGACGATGGAGACTTCGTCGGCTTGCGACTCGACCCGCAGGTCGTCGTCGCCGGCATCATGCCAGCCTCCGACGTTCATGCCGGGGATGGTTTCTCCGGGGTGGAAGCGCGTGAGCGTTTCCGGCCCTTGGATGTAGCCGTCGAAGTGGTTGTAGTTGGTGGCGGCCATGCGGGCATCGTCGAGGTGACAGGCTCCGTGCCAGACGCGGTACTGCTCTTCGACCCGCATGTGGCACATCTGCACGGGGAGGAAATATTCCAGGACCGGTTGCCAGACGCCACGCTGGTAGACGTCGGGGGCAATGCGGAAGGCCTGACTGTGGGAAGTGCCATAGTCGACTTCGTACATGCCCGGCGCTTTGACGGAAGAGAAGTCGAACTGGAGATATTTGTAGCGCAGGAATTTTCCCCAGAGTTTGGGAGTGCCGGAGAGAGCTTCGTGACGGGTGCCGTCCTCAGCGATGCGCAGGACTGCTACTTTGTGGACGTTTTCGTCCGAATGGTCGAGTTCGATGATGGCGATTTTTTTCTGGGTGGGGTGGTAGCCCACCTGCGAGACATGGACGACGGGGCTGTACATCCAGCCGGGGAGCGCGTTGGCCGAGATGATCCAGTCGATGGCGTTCTTCGTCGCGCCGGCTGGAACCAGCGAGCGGACGACAAACCATCCGTTGTTGTGCTTGTTGCGCCCATCGAAAAGCGAGAGGTCACCGGTGCGGCTTTCGATGATCATGCGCTGGGCGTCGGATTCCGGCACGACCGAGAGGCGGGGGCCCGAAGCGAGCGGAGCGGGTTCGATGTCGCCGTCAGATGACTTGAGGTCGGGGCCGCCGGGTTGGCGAGGGAAGATGCCCGACTGCTTTCCGAGATACCAGGATTTTCCGAAAAGTGCGGCGGGGTAGAGTTCGAAGTTGAATCCGACTTTGCCCACGAACGGCGCGGGGAGCGGCTGGTCGAGGTCGACGGTGACGCGAAGGTTTTTCCCTTCACCCCGAACCTGGACCTGGTAGGAAAGATTCAGGTCTGGGTAGTCGATGGGATTGAAGCCGGTGCGATTGCGGCTGGGGTCGGGGTAGGAGAGCCAGGTGGTGATTTCGTTTTTCGCGGGATCGACGACGCGGCGATCCTGTTTGGGCATGGGCTGCCACTGGCCTGGGGTGGTGTCGAGGCGGAGGTCCCCGTTGGTGGCCGCGCGGATCCCGTTCTGAATGATGCTCACTCCCGCCTGGTGGCCCTCGGGGTAGATGTCTTGAAAGGCCATGACGTCGAGGCCAGGCATGGCGAAGTATTCCTGATCGTTGAGGCGGAGCTCAGCTGGGCGCTGGGCGAGGACGGCGAGAGAGCAGAAAAGAATGAAGACGAGCGGCCACAACCGACGTGGTTGCTGATGCGGGGACGATGCTGTCATCGAGGTGATTCCAGTCTGCGAGCCATGGGGAAGCGATTTTCAGTACTTGCGCAGCAGTTCGAGCATCTTGCGATCCAGTTTGTGTTCCTTGTAGTCCTCGTACTGCACGTCAGCGCGCTCGCTGTCGAGCACGCCGAAGGGACCGCGGAGATTCCAGAGGGCGAAGCCCCATCCGGCCTCGTGCCAGAGAGAGAGGCAGTCTTCCATCCAGGCCAAGGTGACGGGGTGCGGGGTTTTGTTGAAGCAGCCCCATTCGCCGACGTGAATCTGGACACCGCGGTCGGTTAGTGGTCTGTAGAGATCGATGTATTCCTTCTTGAGACGGGCGCGGTCCCAGATTTGTCCCGCGTCGTCTTTGAGAGGCCAGGTGGGCGGCGCCATGGTCTCGAACTCGTCGCGCGGAACCCAGTTGGCGGTGTAGTGGCTGACGGCTTTGGGCTTGTAGCCGCGCGTGCTCTGCACCAGCCCGAGGTCGACGATGCCGAGCACGGGGGCCTGGCCGATGTTGATGCCGTCGGCGAAGAGGAGGCGGCTTGGGTCTTCCTCGCGGATGGCGGCGACCAGTGCTTTGACGATCTCCACGTAGCGCTCTTCGAGGGCGCCTTCGTAGGAGCGCATCTTTGGCGGTTCGTTGACGAGGTCGAAGGACAGCTGTTTGTTGGGGGTTCCTTTGTAGCGGCGGGCGAAAGCTTTCCAGTGGTAGACCGAGGCGGCGAGCGCGCGGTCACGCTCGGCCCTGGTTCCGGTGAAGAGATCGGCGGGTTCGAGTTCGCGCTGGTTGATGCAATAGCCCGGGGTGCGGTGAAAGTTCAGGTTGATGTGAACGCCGTATCGCTTGCCGAGGTCGATCGCTCGGTCGATCTGCTTCAGGGGTTCTTCCCGGATGACGGTCCAGTCATCGCGGCTGCCCCAGGCCCAATACGACAGAGGCAAGCGCGCGAAATCGAAACCCCACTCGGTCATGGAGGCAAAGTCGAATTCTTCGTAGGCGGGACCGTTGTAAGGTTCCACTGGAGTTGAAAATTTTCCCTGCAGGTTGAAGCCGCGCCAGCGCGGGATGTGAGCCGCGGTGATGTCGGCTTCCGCTGGACGCAGTGAACTCTGGGCAGGAGACCAGGGCCAGAACAGGGCGTTACCGTGCGAGACTTTGGCCGCGGGGTAGAGGAGAGCCAAGTTTCTGACAAACATCCTGCGATCCATCTCGAGAGTCCCGTCGGCTGGCTGCGGGGGTTGAGTATATGCCAGGTGTCAAGGCAAGGTAAACGGTAAACAACTCTAGAAAATCGATTGTCTAATGTTTCCCTTGTCCGAGCTTTACTTGCCGGTCAGGGGTGGTTCCCGAAAGCAACGGGCAATATGAAAAGTCTGCAACAGGTCACGACAAAGGGTTCCGGCTGCCAGTAAACTGAAGTCTATCCTCGCGATCAGTTTGCGAGTGCAGGAAGGAAGTCAGCCGTGAGTACCGTTGAATCTGCAGTCCCCACCGCCTTGTCGTCCAGAGTCAACCCCCTTTCCCAAGACGAACTGCGCCGCATGGAGGCCTACTGGCGGGCGGCAAACTACCTCTCAGTGGGACAGATTTACCTGTACGAGAATCCGCTACTGCGCGAACCGCTGAAGCTGGAGCACATCAAGCCGCGGTTGCTGGGGCACTGGGGCACGACGCCAGGGCTGAACTTCATTTACCTACATTGCAACCGGCTGATCAAGAAGCTGGACTTGAACATGATCTACATCACCGGGCCGGGGCATGGCGGTCCGGGGCTGGTGGCGAACACGTACCTGGAGGGGACGTACAGCGAGTACTACCCGAATGTTTCCGAGAACGAAGCGGGAATGAAGCGGCTGTTCAAGCAATTTTCGTTTCCGGGAGGGATCCCGAGCCACGTGGCGCCCGAGACACCGGGCTCGATCCACGAGGGAGGGGAACTGGGCTACAGCATGGTGCACGCCTTCGGTGCCGCCTTCGATCATCCGGACCTGCTGGTCTGTTGCGTGGTGGGCGACGGCGAAGCGGAAACCGGGCCGCTGGCGACGAGCTGGCATTCGAACAAGTTCCTGAACCCGATTCGTGATGGGGCCGTGCTGCCGATCCTGCACTTGAATGGATACAAGATCGCGAATCCCACGGTTCTGGGAAGAATGCCAGATGAAGACCTGCGAGGACTGTTCCGCGGGTACGGGTATGAGCCCGTTTTTGTAGAGGGCGAAGAGCATGAGCCCATGCATCAGTTGATGGCGGAGAAGCTTGAGGCCGCGGTGCTGGAGATCCACCGCATTCAGGACCACGCGCGCAGGCATCACGACGCTTCGCGGCCAACGTGGCCCATGATCATCCTGCGCTCGCCCAAGGGGTGGACCGGGCCCAAGACAGTAGATGGTAAGCCGATGGAGGGAACGTGGCGCGCGCATCAGGTTCCGTTCAGCGACATGGCTGGGCATCCGGAGCATGTGAAGCTTCTTGAGCACTGGATGAAGAGCTATCACCCAGAGGAGCTGTTCGATGTCAACGGGAAGCTAATGGCGGAGTTGCGCGAGCTGGCCCCGAAGGGTCAGCGACGGATGGGGGCAAACCCGCATGCCAACGGGGGACTGCTGCTGAGGGACCTGATCATGCCGGATTTCCGTGAGTACCGGGTGGATGTGCCGAAGCCGGGCAGCGTGAACTCCGAGGCCACACGGGTGCTGGGGACGTTTTTGCGGGACGTGATGAAGTTGAACCTGGCATCGCGAAATTTCCGCATATTCGGTCCGGATGAGACGGCTTCGAACCGCTTGGACGCGGTCTACGCGGCGAGCGACAAGATCTGGATGGAGCCGATCCTGCCGGTGGATGAGCATCTCTCAACCGATGGGCGTGTGATGGAAGTGCTGAGTGAGCACATGTGCCAGGGCTGGCTGGAGGGGTATCTGCTGACCGGCCGGCATGGTTTCTTCTCGTGCTACGAAGCCTTCATCCACATCGTGGACTCGATGTTCAACCAGCATGCGAAGTGGTTGAAGGTGACGCGCAACATTGAGTGGCGGCGGCCGATCGCGTCGTTGAACTACCTGCTCACGTCGCACGTGTGGCGGCAGGACCACAACGGGTTCAGTCACCAGGATCCGGGATTCATCGATCACGTGGTGAATAAGAAGGCGGATGTGGTGCGCGTGTACCTGCCGCCGGATGCGAACACGTTATTGTCGGTGGCGGACCATTGCCTGCGCAGCCGCGACTATGTGAACGTGATTGTGGCGGGCAAACAGCCGGCGCCGCAGTGGCTGAATATGGACGCCGCGATCCGGCATTGCACAGTGGGTATCGGCATTTGGGACTGGGCGAGCAATGATCAGAACGCGGAGCCGGATGTGGTGATGGCGAGCGCAGGTGATGTTCCGACGCTCGAGTCCCTAGCTGCGGTGGATTTGCTGCGGCAGCATTTTCCCGACATCAAGATCCGGTTTGTGAATGTGGTGGACCTGATGACACTCGAGCCTTCGAGCGAGCATCCGCACGGATTGAGCGATCACGATTTCGATTCCATCTTCACCACGAACAAGCCCATCATCTTTGCCTATCACGGGTATCCCTGGCTGATTCACCGGCTGACCTACCGGCGGACGAACCACGACAACCTGCATGTGCGTGGGTACAAGGAAGAGGGCACGACCACGACTCCCTTCGACATGGCGGTGCAGAACGATATGGACCGCTTTCACCTGGCGGCGGATGTGGTGGACCGGGTGCCGAGGCTGCAGCGCATGGGGGCACACTTCAAGCAGTTTGTGCGCGACCGGTTGGTCGATCATCAGCAGTACGTGGATGACCGCGGCGACGATATGCCGGAGATCAAGAACTGGAAGTGGCCTTACTAGGCGAAGCAGCTGACCGCAGAGATCGCCGAGGGCGCCAAGACCAGCTTCTAACCGCAAGTTGCGAAGAAAGGGGCGCAAGGAAGTGGCTTCCGAGAGGGAGTTGTGTCCGGAGGTTCATGGGATCATCGAATGAACGTTCTCGTTCTTAATTCGGGCAGTTCGAGTTTGAAGTTTCAGATGATTGCGACCGATCTGGAGCGGATCAAACTGGACCAGGATGTCCGCTTGCTAAGAGGCGAAATAGAGCGGATCGGCGGGGAAGCGATCATCACGCTCCAAACCAAAAGCGGGCGGAAGACGGTGACGGCTCCCATTCGCGACATGGGGGCGGCGCTGGACTTTGTGATTCGGTGGATTGCGTCCGATGAGTCGGGATTGGCCGAGGTACGGGGGCCTGCGGATGTGCATGCCGTGGGACACCGGGTGGTGCATGGCGGGGAGCGATTTTCAGAGTCGGCGGTCATCACGGATGACGTGCTGAAGGGGATTGAGAGCTGCATTGAACTCGCGCCGCTGCACAATCCGAACAACATCAAGGGAATTCTGGCGGCGCGGAGCGTGTTCGGGCCAGGGACGCCACAGGTGGCGGTGTTCGATACGGCGTTTCATCATTCGCTGCCCGAGCATGCTTACCTCTATGCGATCCCGTATCACTTGTACCGCCGGCACAAGATTCGCCGGTATGGGTTTCACGGGACTTCGCATCGGTATGTCGCCTATCGCTATCGCAGGCTGCGCAACCAGACGCGCGAGCAGGCGAATGTAATCACGCTCCACTTGGGGAATGGCTGCTCCGCAGCGGCGATCCAGAAAGGGTGTTCGGTGGATACGTCGATGGGCATGACTCCATTGGAAGGCCTGGTCATGGGAACGCGGTCGGGCGATCTGGATCCGGCGATTGTGAATTTGATTTCTGGCAAAGAAGGATTGTCGCCGCACGAGGTGGAGTCGCTGCTGAATACGCAGTCGGGATTGCTGGGGATTTCGGGGCTCACCAATGATATGCGCGTATTGCTCGATGAAGTGAAAGAACACGATGATCGCAGGGCGCGGCTCGCGATCGAGCTGTTCTGTTATCGGGCGCGGAAATACATCGGGTCGTTTCTGGCGGCGCTGGGCGGGGCAGAAGGAATCGTGTTTACCGGCGGGATCGGGGAGAATTCTCCCGAGATTCGCGAGCGCATTTGCCGTGGCTTGGAGTGGGCGGGGGTGGCGCTGGACGATTCCCGAAATCAGCAGATGATCGGCAAAGAGGGATTGATCAGCGGCGACGGGTCGAAGATTGGCGTTTATGCGATCCCGACCGATGAGGAATTACTGATAGCGCGGGACACGGTGCGGTGTGTGTTGGGGGAGCGCCATCCGTCGTAGGGCTGCGTGCGATGCTAGCACCCAGGTTCGCGTCCCAAGAGCGGACGCGAACCTGGGCACGTCACTGCGGCGCATAAAGGAGGAATCGGGAGCCGGTCATTGCGGCTCGCCTGAAGGCGAGCCCTGATGTAAACCAAACGCCAGCGACTTGTGGAGCCACGATCAGTTCTAGACGGAGTAGGAGACGTCGTCGTCGGTGACGATGTTGGCGATGTTGTTTCCGTTCGACGCCACCGACGACGTTTTGCTTCCGCGGCGCATCGCCACGATTCCGGTGCGCACCATCTCGAGGACTCCGTAGGGGCGGAGGACTTCGAGCAGGCCGTCGATCTTGTCTTCGGCGCCGGTGATTTCGATGGTGAGCGAGTCGGGGGCGACGTCGACGACCCGGGCGCGGAACACGCTGGCCAGTTCGAGCACGTGGGAACGGGCCTCGTGCGTGGCGGCGACCTTGATCATGGCGAGATCGCGCGAAATGGCGGGCTGGTGGGTGATGTTTTCGACCAGCAGCACGTTCACGAGCTTGTAGAGGTTGGCTTCGATGCGGCGGGCCTGGTCGCGGTCGGCCTCGGCGGTGATTGTCATGCGCGAGACTTCGGGCTTCTCGGTGCGGCCGACCGTCAGCGAATCGATGTTGAAGGCGCGGCGGCGGAACAGGGAAGCGACGCGGGTCAGCACGCCCGGCTTGTTCTCCACGTAAACGACAAAAGTGTTCATCATTGGGGTTTACTCGTCTGCGGCAGTTTCCACGATAGGGCTGGGGCGGCGGATCATCTCGTTCAGCGAGGCGCCGGCGGCCACCATCGGGTAAACGGAGTCTTCCTGCTCTACTTTGAAGTCGATCAGCACGGCGCCCTCGTGCTTGCGGGCGGCTTGGACGGCGGGAACCACCTCGGATCGCTGAGTCACCGTCATGCTGCGAATGCCGTAGGCTTCGGCCAGTTTGGCGAAATCGGGATTCAGCAGCGGCGTGGCCTGGTAGTTGCGCTCGTAAAAGAACTCCTGCCACTGGCGCACCATGCCAAGGAAGCCGTTATTGATGATGGCGATATTGACCTTGATGTTTTCCTGCACCATGGTGGCGAGTTCGGCCATGGTCATCTGAAAGCCGCCGTCGCCGACGACCACCCACACTTCGGAAGCGGGCTTTGCCACCTTGGCGCCGATCGCGGCGGGTAAGGCGAAGCCCATGGTGCCCAGACCGCCGGAAGTGATGAGCGAGCGCGGGTGTTCGTGCTTGTAGTACTGGGCTTCCCACATCTGGTGCTGGCCGACGTCGGTGACCACGATCGAGTCGGCAGCGCGCGTTTCGCGCCACAGGTCGTTGATCACGTGTGCGGCGTAAAGGTGGCCGTTGTCGGGCAGGCCCTGGATGTCGCGGACGGCGGAGTCACCTTTGAGTTGATCGATGAAGTCCAGCCAGTCGCTGCGGTCATTGGAGCTGACGTGGGGGAGCAGTTCGCTCAAGACTTCGCGCAGATCACCGACCAGGGCGACGTCGACCTTAACGTTCTTATTGATCTCAGCGGGGTCGATTTCGACGTGGATCTTCTTGGCATTGGTGGCGTAAGTCTTGAGATTGCCGGTGACGCGGTCGTCGAAGCGCATGCCGAAGGCGAGGAGCAGGTCGGCTTCCTGGATGGTGTGATTCACCCAGGCTTCGCCGTGCATGCCCATCATGCCGAGATTTAGCGGGTGTGAGGCCGGGAAGGCTCCCAGGCCGAGCAGCGTAAGCGCAACGGGGATTCCGGTGCGCTCGGCAAAGGTACGGACTTCGTGCATGGCGCCAGAAACGATGATGCCGTGGCCGGCGAGGATCACGGGACGCTTGGCTTTCTGAATCAGCTCAAGCGCTTGCTCGTACTCTTTCGCGTCGGGGGAAAGGTCGGGCCGGTAGCCGGGAAGTTGGGGCTTGGCGGCGTCCCAGTCGAATTCGCACGAGGTTTGCTGCGCGTCCTTGGTGATGTCGACCAGCACGGGGCCGGGTCGGCCGGAGCGGGCAACGTAGAAGGCCTCGCGGATGGTACGGGCGACTTCACTGGCGTGCGTCACCAGATAGTTGTGCTTGGTGATGGGCAAGGTGACGCCAGTGATGTCGGTCTCCTGGAAAGCGTCGGAGCCGATGAGCTTGCTGCCGACCTGGCCGGTGATGCAGACGATGGGCGAGGAGTCGAGCATCGCGGTGGCGATGCCGGTGACCATGTTGGTCGCGCCGGGCCCGGAGGTGGCGACGGCCACGCCGACCTCGCCGCGGGCACGGGCGTAGCCGTCGGCCATGTGGGTGGCGCCCTGTTCGTGGCGGACGAGAACGTGGTGAATGTTGCTGTGCTTGAGTGCGTCGTAGGCGGGGAGGATGGCTCCGCCGGGATAGCCGAAGACGGTGGTGACGTTTTCGCGCTCGAGGCATTCCCACAGGATCTGTGCTCCGGTCTTGGTCATCAGTGACTCCGTCGTGTTTTCCTCAGCCGCAGGAGCTGGGGCCACAGCGCCTGAAGGCGCCTCAAAGAATGAATGTTTGCGGCACGCCTAAAGGCGCGCCCTGATACAAACCGCTCTGACACGACACCGCCAGAGATGCTCCCGAAAACGCGACGGGCCATCATCTCGTTTTGGATGATGGCCCGTTCAGAATCTTGCTGACCGTTACATCATCCGCTGGAGTCCGTCCCTACGGATACTCGTACGACCACCACGCGAAGGAGTCGGCGGTTGCGGATAATTCGCGTCGGATTGGGTGCGCCAGTCAGCATGAGCACCAGCGAGTATCTGACCTTGTAACCGTTCCCGCGCGTTAAGTCAAGAGTATTGTGACCGGACGGTCGGTCGGTGTCAATCCTCAATGCGGAGTAGCAAGACCGGTTCGACCATGAAAGCGAAGGAGTTGATGGCTTCGACGGCGCGGCGGATGACGGGTTCGGAGACGGGTTCCACGGTGATGACAAAGGAGACGCGGTCCTTGGGTAGGTGGGGTTCCTGCTCCAGGGAATCGATGTTGATGGCCTCGCGGGCGATCACTTCGGCGACGCGGGCGACGATGCCGCGCTGATCTTTTACGGTGAGGCGCAGATACCAGCTGGCCGGAGCAGGGTGCTGACTGAGCACGAGGTCGCGGGAGTTGAGGAACCCGGAAACATTCTTGGCGCTCATCTGTCCGGCGGCGAAGTCGCGGGCGATTTCGATGAGGTCAGAGACGACGGCGGAGCCGGTGGCGTCGCCGCCCGCGCCGCGTCCGTAAAACATCTGTGTGCCGATCTTGTCGCCGACCAGGAAGACGGCGTTGTTCACGCCCTCCACCTTCGCCAGCATGGAGCGGCGGTTAACCAGCCAGGGACGGACGGAGACTTCGAGACCAAAGTCGGTGTGCTCGGCGGAGCCGACCAGACGGATCGTGCTGTCGAGTTTCTGCGCGGAGTGGATGTCGATGGCGCGCACGTGGCGGATGCCGTGAGTCGGAATGCTGGAGACTTTCAGGCGGCCTTCGAAGGCCATTCGAGCCAGGATGCAGAGCTTGTCGCGGGCGTCCTGGCCGTCGATGTCGAAGGAAGGATCGGCCTCAGCGTAACCCGCCTGTTGAGCTTCCGAGAGGGCCTCCGCGAATTCGATGCCGCGAGTTTCCATTTGCGTGAGGATGTAGTTAGCCGTGCCGTTCAGAATGCCGTGAACGGAGCGCAGTCGGTCGCCGGCGGTGGATTCGTGGATGACGCGCAGGATGGGAATTCCGCCAGCGACGCTCGCTTCGAAGCCGATGGGGAGTTTGTGGCCGGCGGCCAGGGCGAAGAGTTCGTCTCCGTGCTCGGCCAGCAGATTCTTGTTGGCGGTAACTACCGGCTTACCTTGCTCGAGGGCGGCGCGCAGGAGTTGCCGGGAATCGCCGGTGCCACCCATGGTTTCGACGATCACATCAACGTTTCGGTTCTTGAGAAGATCTTTCCAGTCAGTGACGGCTACGGCTCCGATCGGGACATCGCGCGGAGGAACGCCGGAGCGGCGGCAGACGCCGTTGACGGTCAGCTTTACTCCCGAGCGCTGGGCGATCAGGTCGCGATGCTTGGCGATGATGTCAGCGGTGGCACGGCCTACGGTTCCGAATCCGACAATGCCGACGCGAACTTGTTTTTCAGTCATGGGCGATGCCATTTTGGGGGACAGCACCTAAAGGCGCATCGATCCATCGTACTTTACGGGGCGCCTGAAGGCGCGCCCTGATGCGAACCCTGTCGCTTGAGCCCACCAACCCCGGGGGAGACGCTGCAGCCGGATGAGGAGTCCGTTCAAGCCCTTGGGGTTGTCAGGAACTCCTGGTGCACGGCGCGGACGACGTCGTCCACACGGGAGTTGGTCACGGCGAAGCAGATGTTCAGCTCGCTCGCACCTTGAGCGACGGCAATGACGCTGACGTTGTTGCGCGCAACCACCGAGAACAGCCGGCCGAGAATGCCGCAGTAGCCTTTCATCCCGGAGCCGAGCACGGCAATCACAGCGATGTCGCGGTGGACGCTGACGGGATTGAGCACTCCGTGTTTCAATTCGGTTCGGAAGAGGCGCTGGATTGCCTGGACGACGCGTTCCGTGTCAGCTTCGCGCAGGACGAGGCCGAGCGAGTCTTCGGAGGAGGACTGCGTCGAGAACAGCACGTCGACGTGTTCGTGCCCGAGGCGGAGAAACAATCGGCCGAATATTTCGGCGAAGTGGACGTCGCGGCGCGTGGTGACGGTCACGAGCGAGGCCCGCGTCACCGCGGTGACGGCTTTTACGGGTCGATTGCTCGCGGGGACCGACTCGACAATCTTCGTGCCGGGCACTTCTGCTTTGAAAGAGTTCTTGATCCAGACCGGAATACCCCGCTCCATCGTCGGCCAGATGGCTTTGCGATGGATGACCTTGGCGCCGTAGTAGGAGAGTTCGATGGCCTCCGCAAAGGTGATCTCGGGCAAGGTGACCGCGTCGGGGCAAACGCGTGGGTCGGCGGTCAGCACGCCGTCGACGTCGGTCCAGATCCAGACTTCGTGGGCGTCCATGGCGGCGCCGAGGATGGTGCCGGAGTAATCGGAGCCGCCGCGCCCGAGGGTGGTGACTTGTCCCGAAGAAGTGGCGCCGCTATAGCCCATCACCACGGGAATCTTTTCTGCTTCGAGAAGTGGAATGAGGACCTCGCGGCAATGGCGGCGGGTGGCTTCCATGTCGGGGCTGGCATCGCCGAATTTGTCGTCGGTGGCGATCACCTGGGCGGAGTCGATGAACGCACTCTTGGCGCCCAGCTCCTGCAAGCATGCGGCAAAAATTCTCGCCGACATGTGTTCGCCGAGGGGCAGGACCATGTCCATCACCTGGGGGGTTGCCGAGCCGAGCAGGGAAAGAGCGGAGCAGAACTCGGTGAGACGCTGAAGAACGGAATGCACCTCGCCGGAGACGGACTTGAGGGCAGCGCCTTTAAACATTTCTTTCAGCACGTGCTCGTGGCGGTCGCGAAGAGAGCGCAAGCCTTCGTCCATCTTGGCGCGATCGCCCGCGCGGGCTGCGTTCAGCACTGCGATGATCAGGTCGGTGACCTTAGAGAGGGCGGAAACCACCACGACCACGCGATCTTTGCGCGCGTGTTGCTGCACGATCGAAGCGGCCTGACGAATGCGCTCGGCACTGCCGACAGAGGTGCCGCCAAACTTCATCACGATGAGGCTCATAGGCGCAATTTGTAAGGTAGTAGTACAGCATGCGAAGGGGAAAAGCGGCAAGAATTGCTTTCGCCTAGAGCACCCGAAGGGCACCTGGCGGGACAACAAAAAAACGGGCCGTCCCTGCGGAGTGGGACGGCCCGGCTGAGGATCGGAGCGGACTACTGCCGCCCGATCAGTTTTCCGTTAACGTCGATGTTGTCGATGACGACGACGCTCGAGCCGGTCTCGGGTCCGTCGTCAACAACCACGTGCATGGTCTTTACCTTGCTGCCCGCGGCGATGGCTGGAACCATTTGCGCGGGGTTGGTGGGGTCAATGCGCAGACGCTGCCAGCCTGGGGCGGGAGCGGGCTGCGAAGTTGCGGTCTGGCAACCAGCTTTGTGGACAACTTCGTCCGTGGTGACAACCACTAACCGTGGGCTCTTCACGGTGCACTGGCTGCCCGTGCGGAGGTCGAACCCGAGTTGAGTGAGCGACATGCCTTCGACTCCGCGGATCACCGCACCAGCTTGCGCCTGGTTGGACGCCGCGCTGGTCTTGGAGAGCACGAGACCCTGGTTGAGGATGTCGGTTGTGGTTGAGGTGGTGGTGGTGGTGCCGGCGCCCATGCTGTCCATCCAGCTGGCAGCCACGGTGTTCGATCCAGCAGGATCATAGGCGTAGGGCCAGGCGCGGAGTGCGTCACCGGTGCTGCCAGTTCCGCTTCCCGTGCCTGTGCCGCGGGAGGCGCCGTCGTCTCCGCCGCCGTCGTCGGTAGCTACCACCAACACGACGGGAAGATTAATCGTGTTGGCGCCGGTTGCTGCGATGGAGATGGTTCCGGTGTAGCGTCCGGAAGCCATGCCGGTCGCGTCCACCGAGACGGTGAGGGTTCCGGGCGTCGTTCCACCCGACGGAGTTACCGACAGCCACGAGCCGCCATTGGCTGCCGCTGTATAGGTGAGGGGAGACCCTGTGCTGTACACCTTTGCGCTGCGTGACGAGGTTGGGGTGCGTCCCCCCTCGTACTCGAAGTACACAGCTCTGGAAGGCCACACGCGCAGCAGTCCCGATCCGCCACCGCCGCCCGAACTCGTAATCGTGAGAGTCACGGGCACGGTTTGCGGCGAGTTGCCGGCACCAGTCGACGTGATGCTGATCGAGCCTTTGTAAGTGCCCGCAGCCATACCGGTCGGATTGGCCATGACCGTGAGCGTGGTCTGAGTGGATCCGCTTGCCGGAGAAACACTCAGCCATGCGCCACCGGATGCCGAAGCAGTGAAGGAGAGTGCGCTTCCGCTGCTCGAGACCGTGAGTTGCTGCGAGCCGCTCGTGGTCGAACCGGCTCCATAGATGAACGACAGATTGGCCGGCGCGATGTTCAGCGACGGATTTCCCGTGGTTCCGCCGCTGACCACCAAGCTGACCGCTACGTTCTGCGGAGAGTTGGATGCCGAGGCGGCGGTGATGGTGATGGTTCCGTTGTAAGTTCCAGCCGTCAATCCGGTCGGATTGATACCCACGCTCAAGGTGCCAGTGGTCATTCCGCTGGCAGGGGTGACCGTGAGCCAGGCAGCCGAACTCGCGGCGGTATAGCTGACCGGGCTGCTACCTGTGACGCTCACATTCTGAGAGGCCGGCGTTGTTCCGCCGATCGTGAAGTTGAACGACAGATTCGCCGGGCTTACTCCGATCGTCGGAGCTGCCGGTGCAGTGACGGTCAGGGTCACGGGAACCATCTTCGGACTATTCGAGGTGCCCGAGGCCGTGATGTTCACGTTGCCGGTGTAATTTCCTGCCGCAAGGCCCGACGGGTTGACCGAGACGCTTACGTTCCCGGTCGTCGTTCCGCTCGAGGGCGTAGCTGAGAGCCAGGCAGCGGAGGTTGATATCGAGTAGCTGAAAGCCGTGCCGCTGCTGCTTACCGCGACGGTCTGGGCCATCGGTGCAGCGCCGCCGCTCTGGGCGGAGAACGACAGGCTCACCGGGCTCACCGTAATGGTCGGTACCGGCGCCGTGACCGTCAGAGTGACGGGAACCGTCTTGGGGCTATTCGACGTGCCGGAAGCGGTGATCGTCACGTTGCCGTTGTACGTTCCCGCGGCAAGACCGGCGGGATTCACGGAGACGCTGACGTTGCCGGTAGTGCTGCCGCTGGAAGGCGTGGCCGACAACCATGCGGCCGAAGTCGCGACCGAGTAACTGAAAGCCGTGCCGCTGCTGCTCACCGCGACAGTCTGAGCCGCGGGTGCAGCGCCGCCGCTCTGGGCGGAGAATGACAGGCTGGCCGGGCTTACGTTGATCGTAGGCGCAGTTACGGGCGCAGTCACCGTGATGGCCTGCTGCAAGGTTCCGGTGCCTCCACCGTAGCTGTCGGTTGCCGCTGCGTAGAGAGTCACACTGGTGGCGGCTGTGACGGTCGGGGCTGTCCAGGTAAAGGTCCAGCTATGGGTCGTGGCGCTCGTGTTGGGTGCGGTGTGTGTGATTTCGCCGCCCATGACTTGCGTGCCAGTACCCGCGCCGAAAGTTCCAGCCGAAGCGGCGACGTCAAGGCCTCCATTGCCTGCCGTGAGAACGTTTACGGAGAGCGTGTAGTTGCTGGTAGAACCGGAGGTTACCGAGGTGGGACCGGTGAGTGTAATGGTGGGCACCGCCGTGGTGCTCATGCTATGGCATGAAGTGCAAGTCGATCCGGTCTTCCCTGAGTAACCGGAAACGCCGCTAGGAAGGGCGTGCGCGGTTGCCGGCAAGAGGGTAACGGCAAGAGTAATCAGCACAAGCAGACTAACCAGTTGGGTCCGCGTGCAACGAAATGCCGAGCCGGCTTGGGTTGTGATTGTACCTGCGAATGGGTCTCCGACAGGCCTGAGGGTGAGCGGGGATTTCCTGAACTCCACTGTCGCTTCCTTTCTCCAGCCATCGTATGGCGCGCGTACGGGGACTGTGGGGGACGAAGGAATAGATTTGTGGTTGGCGCTTCAGCCCATCCGGGCGAAACACGTACGTTTCAGCAAAAAATCCGGTGAGACCGGACGAGGCGGCTTATATGGCGATTGCTACAACGAAATACGCGTGTGACGTGTGTCCCGACACTAACTGTATGAATGAGAGTCAGCAAGGGCACACTGGTACACGCAGGAGTACATGTACCTCGGAGGTTAAGAAGTAACCGTCTCCCGAGTATCGATGTGCATCGATGTTTATAACAAGTAATGAAAGCGATCCAGCTCAGGAGCGCGTTTTACTTCTCGTAGTCGCGCCAGTGGCGGCCGTCATTTTCGAGGAGGGCTTCCGCATCCTTTGGTCCCCAGGTGCCCGCGGCATAGTTGGGAAAACTGCGCGGTGGCAGGGCCTTCCAGACGTCAAGAATCGGACTGACAACGCTCCATCCGGCTTCGACCATGTCGGCGCGCTGAAACAGAGTGGCGTCGCCGACCATGCAATCGTGGAGCAGGCGCTCGTATCCAGTCGTGACCTGGTTGCCGAAATAGTCGGAGTAGTTGAAGTCCATGTCGACTGTGCCAAGCCGCATGATCGGGCCGGGAGTCTTGGCGGCGAAACGGAGAGAGATGCCTTCTTCAGGTTGGATGTGAAGAACGAGCTGGTTGGGCAACAGGTTGTCAACGCTGGTATCGCGGAAAAGAACGAAGGGAGCGCGTCGGAACTGAATGACGATTTGCGTGTTGCGCACGGGCATGCGCTTGCCGGTGCGGAAATAAAAGGGGACTCCAGCCCAGCGCCAGTTATCGATTTGTAACTTCACAGCGACGAATGTTTCGGTGCGGGAGTCGGAACTCACGTTGGACTCGGAACGGTAGCCGGGGACCTGCTGGCGATCGATTGCACCAGCGCCATATTGTCCACGGACAGTGCGGCTCAAGACTTCTTCCGCAGTCAACGGCTGGATAGCGTGGAGGATCTTCGCCTGCTCGTCGCGAACGTCGTTGGCATGGAAGGAAATTGGAGGCTCCATTCCCGTCAAGCTGATGAGTTGCATGATGTGGTTCGGCACCATGTCGCGTAGCGCACCGGCCGTTTCGTAGTAGCCGCCACGCTGTTCTACGCCGACGGTTTCGGCTACCGAGATCTGGATGTGATCGATGTATCGCCGGTTCCAGATCGGCTCGAAGATGCCGTTGGCAAATCGAAAGGCCAGGATGTTCTGGACCGTTTCTTTTCCGAGGTAGTGATCAATGCGGTAGATCTGAGACTCGGTAGCGACTTTGAGCAGTTGCTGGTTCAGGGCCTTGGCCGAGTCAAGGTCGCGGCCGAAGGGTTTCTCGATAATCACTCGACGCCAGTGGCCACCCTCTTCGCGTATGAGCCCGGACGCGGCAAGTTGTTCGACGACAGAAGCAAAAAAGGAGGGTGTGATGGCGAGATAGAAAAAATAGTTCTGCTGCGTGTGCTGCTCCTGGTCGACTCTCTGCAGCGTGTCTTTGAGCTGCTGGAAGGTCTTGGCATCTCCGAACTCACCCGTGATGTAGTACATGCGTTCCTCGAACCAGTTGCCGATGTCCGCGTCGATCGAGGCGCCGGTGAATTCCTGCATGTCTTGCTTGAGTTTTGCCCGGAAGTCGTCAGTCGATATAGCATCGCGCGCGACCCCGATCACGGCGAACTCACGGGAGAGAAGCTGGTTTTTTGCCAGGTTGTAGAGAGCAGGGAGCAGCTTGCGGCGTGTCAGATCTCCGGAAGCGCCGAAAATCACCATTACGCACGAATCGCCGGGGCGGCCAACTCGCTCACTCACTGCTTGCGCGGACGGAGATGAGAGCATGGGTCAAGTCCTTCTGTCGTGCCCAAGAAGTGTAACAAGCGAGAGAGGATCGTGAGTGCTGGTGGCGGAGCGGGTGCAGTCTGTTTGCAAAGAAACGGGGGGAGCTTTCGCTCCCCCGTGATGTGGATATGACGGTAATTTACAGCGCGGCGCAGACGGCCTTGACCTCGGTGTAGAGTTCGAGGACATCGTGCCCCATTTCGCGCCCCCAGCCCGATTGCTTGTAGCCTCCAAAGGGCAGGGCCGCGTCGAAGATGTTGTAGCAGTTGATCCAGACTGTGCCCGCGCGCAGTTGTGAGGCGAGGCGGTGGGCCTTCTGGATGTCTTTGGTCCAGATGCCCGCTGCCAGCCCGTAGACTGTGTCGTTCGCTTTGGCGATCACTTCATTCGGGTCCTTGAAGGGAATCGCTGTGACCACCGGCCCGAAGATTTCTTCTTGCACGACCTTCATCTTGTCGTTGGTGTTCACCAGCACGGTCGGTTTGACGAAATAACCTTTGTCGCCGACGCGCTTCCCGCCAACCACTGCCTTCGCTCCATCCGCTAGGCCGGAGTCCAGGTAGCCACAAACGCGCTTGAGCTGTTCTTCGGAGACGAGCGGACCCATGTCCGTGGAGGAGTCCATTCCGGGGCCGACCCGGATCTTCTCGGCCTTTGCCGAAACGCCTTCGACGACCTTGTCGAAGATATTCTTCTCAACATAGAGCCTGGAGCCTGCGCAGCAACATTGACCGTGGTTGAAGAAGATGGCGCTGGACGAGCCAGCCACGGCGGCATCGATATCGACGTCGCCGAAGACCACATTCGGCGACTTGCCACCGAGTTCCAGCGATACCTTCTTCAGGTTTCCTGCGGCAGCTTGCAGGATCAGCTTGCCGACTTCGGTCGACCCGGTGAAGGCCACTTTGTCGACGTCGGGGTGGGCAGCCAACGCCGCGCCAGCGGTCTCGCCATATCCGGGAACGATATTGACGACACCGTCGGGAATACCAGCCTCCTGCACGAGCTCTCCGAGCAGCAAGCAAGAGAGCGGCGTTTGTTCCGCGGGCTTTATCACCACCGTGCATCCGGTAGCCAGGGCAGGTCCGAGCTTCCAGGCCGCCATCAGCAGCGGGAAGTTCCACGGGATGATTTGTCCTACAACGCCAACCGGCTCGCGCAGGGTATACGCAAGGTACTTCGCCCCCGGGGTGTACGGAACCGAGATCGGGACGGTGTTGCCTTCGATTTTGGTGGCCCATCCTGCCATGTAGCGGAACAGATCGACCGCGAGCGGGACATCCGCCGCCCGTGCGATCTTCAAAGGCTTTCCGTTGTCGAGGGTTTCGAGTTCGGCGAACTCTTCGAGGTGCTGCTCGATGAGATCTCCGAGCTTCCAGATCATGCGGCCACGTTCCGATGCCGTGAGCCGCGGCCAGGGGCCGTGGTCGAAGGCTTCGCGCGCCGCCTTCACCGCGCGGTTGATGTCTTCGCGATCGCCTTCGGCGATGCGAGCGAGGACTTCTCCTGTGGAAGGATCGTAGGTTGGGAAAGTTTTTCCGGAAGCCGCTTCCACCCACTTGCCGTTGATCAGCATCTTCCGCGGCTTGGAGATAAATTCTTGAACCTTTCCTTCTAGGTGGACACCGGGCATTGCCGTTACCATGACATTCCTCCTTATCAGCTGGACAGAAGTGACGATATGGACCTGGTGGAGCGGATTGGACCGTTCAGGTGGCGGGACACGTGGCGATCCGACGCGAGCGGTGAGGAGATCGGAACGTAGTCGATTTCCATCTGAAGTGCGGGGAGAATTCTAGCGCATTTCCCCATTGGTGCGGGCCGCAGAATGTAGCTTTTCAGATTGCACAGTCGCTCGTGCAATTTGCAGGCCTGGAGGCTCGATTAGGGATGGCAACTGCCGCGACAGTTCTCTAGAATCGGGCAATTCAACACGGTCAGCAGGAGACAACTAACGCATGGCAAGGCGCCAATGTCATCGTGAACAACTGCCGAGACCCGGTCTCTTCGCATGAAAAGACAACTTCTCTGGACTGCAATTGCTCTGACCGGAGTGAGCGCGATCCTGAGCCTGGTCAAACTCTGGGGCGCGGGCGTCCCGCAGACTGTGCTGCTTGCGGCACGTTGGGTGGCGATTCTTGGGTTCGTTCTCTACGGCGTCTTCAAGAGAACGCTGACCGCATGGATCTTCATCGCAATGCTGGCGGGCGCTGTTCTCGGCCATGACTGGCCGTCACTGGCCGTGAATCTGCGAGTGGCCGCGCTTGCATTCCTGAGGCTGATCCGGACGATCATAGCTCCCCTGCTTTTTGCCACGCTGGTCAGCGGGATCGCCGGTCATTCCGACCTGAAGAAGGTCGGGCGGCTTGGAATCAAGGCGATCGTTTATTTCGAGGTCGTCACTACGCTGGCGCTGGTGATTGGGCTGCTGGCCATCAATATCAGCAAGGCGGGGGTGGGAGCGCAGGTCCCGACGCAGAGCTCGGAATCCCTGCAGGTGCAGAAGCTGACCGCCTCCGACACCATTCTGCACATCTTTCCCGAGAACGTCGCGAAGGCAGTAGCCGAAGGGCAGGTGCTCGAGGTCGTGGTGTTCAGCATTCTTTTCGGGATCGCGCTCGCCCTGGTGCGAGAAGACCGCCGGAAGCCCATGCTCGTGTTCACAGAGAGCCTGGCCGCGACCATGTTCAAGTTCACCAATATCGTGATGTACTTTGCGCCGCTGGGAGTCGGCGCCGCCATCGCTTACACGGTGGGCAATACGGGGATAGCAATTCTGCTGAACCTGGCAAAGCTGCTGGCGACGCTGTATGTAGCGCTGTTGGTCTTTCTGTTTGGGGTGCTGTTGCCGATCGCGCTGCTTGCCAAGGTTCCCCTTAGAAAGTTCGTCAGCGCTGTGGCCGAACCTTTCTCCATCGCCTTTGGGACGGCAAACTCTGAAGCGGCCTTACCGAGCGCGATGGAGGCCATGGAGGGGATCGGCGTGCCCCGCGAAATTGTGGCCTTTGTCATGCCTGCGGGCTACAGCTTCAATCTGGATGGCAGCACGCTGTATCAATCGCTGGCGGCAATCTTTGTTGCGCAGGCAGCGGGCGTGCACATGGGCGTGGGCCAGCAGATCCTCATGATGCTGACGTTGATGCTGACCAGCAAAGGAACCGCCGGCGTGTCGCGCTCCTCGATTGTGATCCTTTTGGCGACGGTGGGCTCGTTTGGATTGCCGCTCGAACCAGTGTTCCTGTTATTGGGCGTGGATCAACTGATGGATATGGCGCGAACTTCGGTGAACGTAGTGGGTAACTGTCTGGCAACCGTGGTGGTCGCCCGCTGGGAGGGAGACTATCCGGCGCGCGAGCCGGTGATCGCCGCATTGCCAGTCAAAGAACACGCCTAGCGTCTGTCGTTCTTCCCAGTGAAAACCGCAGCGAATCAATCCGAGTATCGTGGCCGACTGGCACCCTCGCCCACCGGACTTCTGCACCTCGGGCACGCCCGCACATTCTTGATTGCGGCACAACGGGCGCGATCACACGGTGGCACTCTGATTCTGCGCAACGAGGACCTGGATCCCGATCGGTGCCGTCCTGAGTATGTCGCGGCCATGTACGAAGACCTCCGCTGGCTGGGCCTTCGCTGGACTGAAGGACCTGATTGCGGGGGGCACTGCGCGCCTTATTCGCAGAGCCAGAGGAGGGAGCGCTATCTCGAGGCTTGGAGAACGCTGCGGGACCAAGAGGTAATTTATCCGTGCACTTGTTCGCGCAGGGAACTGGCCGCGGTGGTTTCTGCTCCGAACGATTCAGACGATGAACCGCTCTATCCGGGGACGTGCCGCCAGCGACGCGATGCCAGGGTGTACGAAACCCCGAGCGGAGTGAACTGGCGCTTCCGGATTCCTGACGGAGAGGCAATAACGTTTACAGATCAGCGGCTGGGAGGTCAGACCTTCACTGCGGGGCGGGATTTCGGAGACTTTGTCATCTGGCGGCGTGACGACGTTCCTGCTTATCAAATCGCGGTTACCGTCGACGATGCGCTCATGAACATCACCGAGGTCGTGCGCGGTGCTGACCTTCTGAAATCGACGGCTCGTCAGATCCTGCTCTTTCGTGCCCTGGGGTATCGGGTGCCGGATTACTACCACTGCGACTTGGTGCGTGATGCATCCGGTCTTCGTATGGCCAAGCGGCACGATTCGGCCAGCATCCGCGCGCTGCGTGAGAGGGGCTTGGGTTCGCAGCAGATCTTGCAGGAAGCGGAGCGGCTGACGCAGTAAGACATCTCCCTGAGCATTTTCTAATTCCGCCCAAATCAGCACGCTCTTCGCGACTATAATTTCTGACAAATTTCCTATGTGGGGGCAGTATGCGCTGGACACCTGGAGGACGCAGCGACGATCTCGAGGATCGCCGTGATGAAGGCGACGGAGGCATCCGCGGAGTGCACATCGGGATCGGCGGGTTCCTGATCTTGCTGGTGCTGAGCCTTGTTTTCAAGAAAGATTTCTTCTCGCTGCTCGGCACCCAAGGCGCCCTGTCAGGCCAACAAGTTCGGCAGGCTGACCCGCAGCGCGATGCGCGTGAGGAGCCCATGGTGCAGTTCGTATCGTTCGTACTCGACGATACGCAGAAGACCTGGGCCGGCATCCTGCAAGAAAAGGGAGTTCCGTACGAGCATGCGAAGCTGGTCTTGTTTCGCGATCTGACTTCTTCCGGGTGCGGTACCGCCGAGGCTGCCACGGGACCGTTCTATTGTCCGGCAGACGAGAAGGTCTACGTCGATCTCGGCTTCTACGACGAGTTGCAGCGGAGGTTCGGTGCGCCCGGGCAGTTTGCACAGGCTTACGTGCTGGCACACGAATTAGGGCATCACGTGCAGAACCTGCTGGGGACTGAGCGCAAAGTTCGCAACTTGCAGGAACAGAATCCCGGCGCGAGGAATGAGCTTTCCGTGCGGATGGAACTGCAGGCGGACTGCTACGCGGGCGTGTGGGCGCATTCCACCCAACAACGCAATCTGCTCGAGGCTGGCGATGTCGAAAGCGCTCTGGGAGCTGCCGCCGCCGTCGGTGACGACCGCCTGCAACGAATGACGCGCGGCACAGTGAGTCCGGACTCGTTCACCCACGGCACTTCGGCACAGCGCATGGAGTCGTTTCAGCGCGGCCTGACAGGAGGCACGATCGATTCTTGCAATAAGTTCTAGTGATAGTGTTGAAATTATTAATAAATATATGATATTAAGCAGTTTACAGGACTGTTCGCATCGCAGCTTCGGTTCCTGGCGCAGTAGTGTCTGATCCCTCGTACCACCTCCAATCAGCGTTCCTCCTCTTATACTGATGGCTGCCTGGGTGGGAAGTTCGCTTCCGAGAACGCACAATCACGCATGCAGCCCGTCGACACATTGCGGCCAGAACTTCAGGAACTTCTGGCCAAGCCGATCCGCGAGTTGGGGTTGAAGCTCGAGGGCTCACCCATCGAGAAACTCGTGCAGCAGTTGTATGCGGAACTTGGCCGCAAAGGGATTGCGAAGTTCCGCCCCGCTTGTTACTTGACCGACGAGTGGGGTTGTCCTTCCGGAGAGCCGATCATCGGGATTCCGTTCTATCTTGCCAACGCCGAACTGGCTTCGCTGGAAAGACAGATGAACGATCTCGAAGATCAGCGCGAGACCATGATGTATCTGCGGCATGAAGCCGGACACGCATTCAACTACGCTTACAAGCTCTATCGCTCGCCGGAATGGAAAGCGCTTTTCGGACCATACCGGCGGCGTTATCTCGACAACTACCGGCCGGTTCCGTTTTCGAGGAACTATGTGAGACATCTTGCGGGATGGTATGCACAGAAGCATCCCGACGAAGATTTTGCCGAAACCTTCGCCGTGTGGCTCACCCCACGCAGCGGTTGGCGCAAGCGGTATCGCGGCTGGGGCGCGATGCCCAAGCTTCATTACATGGATCGCGTTGCGCGCGAGTTGGGCAATGCCGATCCGGTGCGCAAGCGCGGCTATCCGGATGTCACGGTCGATGAAATGGAAGCGACGGTTGGCGACTTCTACCGGCAGACGGTCGCGGAAACGATCCCAGTTGGGGACTTGGCGCTGGACACCGATTTGGTAGATATTTTCAATGTATCGAAGCGTCAAAGGAACGGTGTGCGTCCGGCGCAGGAATTTCTGAAGGAGCACCGGAAAGCGATCACCGACAAGCTCGCCTACTGGACCGGGATCCAGCGACCACTGGTGAAGCAGTTGGTCGAGATGATCGAGAAGCGGACCACCGAGCTCGGCTTGCGCTCCGATATCAAAAGAGAATCAGAACACTTGGCGGAACTTACGGTGTATGCCACGACGCTGGTATCAAACTACATGCATCGTGGCAAGTTCGTGCACCCGTGAGTGAGAGTGATGATCGTGCGCCGAGCTAGAATTCTTGCGGCGCGAGGTCGGGAATGAAAATTGCAATTCTTTACGACGTGTGGGAGGAGGAAGGCGCAGTTGTCGAACCGCCTGAGCCGAAACCTGCCGCGCGGAAGGCGAAGGGGCGGAAGAAGAAAAAGCGAGAGAAAGAAGACCGCGAAGAAATTTTCGAGGCAGTTGAGAAGTTGGGCCACGAGCCTTCGTACCAGGTGCTGGACGGCACGCCGCAGTGCCTGACCTCCCTCGCCAAGTGCGAGGCCGACCTCGTCTTCAACCTGACAGAATCCTTTGCCGGCGACGACACGAAGGAGATGCACGTTGCCGCGTACCTGGATCTTCTGGGTCTCCGCTACACCGGCGCTGGTCCGCATGCGAGCTTCCTGGCGCAGGACAAGGCCATCGCGAAGAAGATGTTCGCCTTCCACGGAATCCGTACTCCGTACTTCGCGACGTCGTACCGCGGCAGCATTGAGCACGCGCACGACATTGCGTTCCCCTTGATCGTGAAGCCAGTGTCCGAAGACGGATCGATCGGAATCAATTCCAATGCCGTCGTCGACAGTGTGAAGGAATTGATGGAGCGCGTGCAGTACATCCAGGACGAGTTCGATTCACCCGCGATCATTGAGGAGTACATTGAGGGCCGCGAGATTTACGCTGCGATTCTCGGAAGCTACGAGTATTCCGAGGTCCTGCCGCTGGTGGAACTGGATTTCTCCAAGCTGCCGAAGGGTACTCCGAAGATCGCCAGCTACGACGTGAAGTTCGAGAAAGAGACCGAAGCCTACAAGGCGACGAAATCGGCGGTGGCCGAGGACCTCGACCCCGAGACCGTGGAACGCTTGCACCAGACCGCTCTGGCTGCGCATCGCGCGGTGAAGTTGCGCGACTACGGGCGCATCGACATGCGGCTTTCTACGAAAGGCGAAGTTTACGTGCTCGAAGCCAACCCCAACCCATGGCTCTCGAGCAAACAGGAATTCGCTATGGCGGCGAAGGCCAGCGGGCGCTCCTATTCACAGTTGATCGGCCAGATCGTGGACCTGGCAATGCGCCGCTACCGCGAGCGTTAGGCCTCAGGCGTTTTTCAGTCGAGGCGAATCTTTCCTGTGTAGATTGCCATTCCTACTACTGCATCGATTCCCAATTGGTGAAGCTGATCGACTTCTTTCTGGCTGGCGATTCCACCGGCGGCGATTAGTTGCTTCGAGGTTGCGGCGCGTAAAGTGCGCACGGTTTCCAGCGGAATGCCCTGCATGAGCCCTTCGGTGTCGATATGCGTATAGAGGAATGCGGTACAGAAAGGCTCAAGCGCACGAATCATCGCCGCAGGATGGATCTTGGTGACCGTACGCCAACCGCGGATCGCGACTTTGCCGCCCTTGGAATCCACTCCGAACGTGAGGCGCTCGGCGCCCATCGTGTCAGCAAATGTCTTGGCGGCGGCCTGGTCGACCTCGCCTTCGCGAATGAGGACCGAACCGAGAATGATCCGCTTGGCGCCGACGGCCAGCACCTCGGCAGCATCGTCCAGTGAGCGGATTCCACCGCCGACCTGGCAGGGAAGGCGCCTTGTAAATTTCGACAGGAGCGCACGATTGTTGCCGGTGCCAACTGCTGCATCTAGATCAATCAACTGCACGAGCGGGAACCTTGAGAAGCGGGTGATCCATTCTTCGAAGTCGTCGAACTGCAGGGCCTTCTTTTCGCCTTGC
>Ga0306924_10000390_pt1 | contig 36524 bp, 40 predicted proteins | sample sta12Can44000111_FD_203756 | JGI IMG/M metagenome (GOLD analysis project Ga0306924, IMG submission 203756) | Lab enrichment of tropical soil microbial communities from Luquillo Experimental Forest, Puerto Rico - statanox.12C.anox.44.000.111 (v2)... | ecosystem: Environmental > Terrestrial >... | reverse complement strand
GGCACGCTGGCGCTCATCGGGACCGTCACCTTCCGTCTGCATCCGCTGCCCGAGGCGGACCGGACCGTGCTCGTGCCGCGGCTCGACGCCGAGGGGCTCCGCGCGTTCGTCGTCGCGCTGAAGGAGGCCCAGCTCGAGCCCGTCGCGGCGGTGGCCCTCCTCGAGGGTGACGCCCTGCGGCTCGCGCTCCGGTTCGAGGGCTTTCCGCCCGGGGTCGACGAGCAGCTCCGGCGGCTGTTCGCGCTGTGCGAGCGGCTCGGGCGCCAGGCGGAGCCGCTCGAGGACGACGACGCGCGGGCGTTCTGGACGCGCCACGATCACGTCCGCTCGCGCGGCGGGCTCCGGGCCAAGATCTCCTTCCCGCCCGCGCGGCTCGTGGACGGTCTTCGCGCGGCGCTCCGCCCGCTGCTCGGATCGCTGCGGGGCGCGGCCGCCGTCCTCTACCCGACCCTCGGCGCGGCCTTCGCGGCCGGCGAGCCGGACGATCCGGACGCGGCGGCGCGCGCGGTCGAGCAGGCGCGCGCGGCGCTCGCCCCGATCCCGGGAGCGCTGATCCTGTGCGCGGCGCCCGCGGCGGTGCGGGCGCGGGTCGATCCGTGGGGCCCACCGCCGGCGGGGCTGTCGCTCATGCGGAGCGTGAAGGAGCAGCTCGACCCCGAGGCGCGGCTCGCCCCCGGGCGGTTCGTGGGAGGCATCTGAGATGGCCCAGACGGCAGCGGTCACGAGCCCTCCCGCTCCGCGCCGCCCCGAGGACGACTGCGTCCACTGCGGCTTCTGCCTGCCGCACTGCCCGACCTACCAGTCCTGGGGCGAGGAGATGGACTCGCCCCGCGGCAGGATCGATCTCTACCGCGCCCTGGAGGACGGGCGGCTGCGCCTCGACGACAGCGTCGCGGAGCACTTCGACCGATGCCTCGGCTGCATGGCGTGCACGACCGCCTGCCCGTCCGGCGTTCGCTACGGCGAGATCCTGGAATCGGCGCGCGTCCGCGTCGAGCACGAGCACCGGCGCGGGTTGCGCGAGCGGCTCCACCGCGGGCTCATCTTCGCGCTCTTCCCCCACCCGCCGCGGCTCCGGGTCGCCGCGCTCTTCCTGTTCCTCTTCCGCGCCATCGGCCTGCAATGGCTGGTGCGGCGGACCGGCCTCCTCCGCGTCCTCTCGCCGCGGCTGGCGCAGCTCGAAGCGCTCGCGCCGCCCCTCTCCGGAGCCGAGGTCGTGGCGCGGCTCCCCGACCGGACGCCGGCGCAGGGGGATCGGCGGCTCCGCGTGGGCCTCCTCGCCGGCTGCGTCCAGCGCGTCTTCTTCCCCGGAGTGAACGCTGCGACGATCCGCGTCCTGACCGCCGAGGGGTGCGAGGTGGTCGTCCCCACGGGACAGGGCTGCTGCGGCGCGCTCTCGCTGCACGCGGGCCGGCAGGAAGAGGCCCAGCGCATGGCGCGCGAGCTCATCGCCCGCTTCGAAGCCCTCCAGCTCGACGCGGTGGTCGTCAACGCGGCCGGGTGCGGCTCCTCGATGAAGGAGTACGGGCGGCTCCTGGCCGGGGATCCGGAGTGGGCGGCCCGGGCGGCCGCCTTCGCCGCGCGCGTCCAGGACGTGAGCGAGGTCCTGGCTCGGCTCACGCCTCGCGCGCGGCGGAACCCGTGGCCGGCGCGCGTCGCCTATCACTCCTCGTGTCACCTCGGGCACGCGCAGCGGCTGCAGGAGCCGCCGCGCGCGATGCTGCGGTCCATCCCAGGGCTCGAGCTCGTGGAGGTGCCCGATCCCGAGCAGTGCTGCGGCAGCGCCGGCGTCTACAACCTGCTCCAGCCCGCGAGCGCCATCGAGGTCGGCGCGCGCAAGGCGGAGAACGTCCTCGCGACCCACGCCGAGCTCCTCGCCAGCGCGAATCCCGGCTGCACGCTCCACATCCAGCGCATGTTGCGCGAGCGCGGCGCGGACCTGCCCGCCGCGCACCCGATCGAGATCCTGGACTGGTCCATCCGCGGCGTTCCCCCGCGGAAGTGAGCCGACCCCGCCCCTATGGCCAGCGGCGCTAGCTCGAGGAGGCGATCCGGATGCGCGCCCCGAAGCCGCTCACGGCGCGGCGCAGGCTCGCCCAGGCGGTGCCGAGGACCTCGACCGGCTCGGCAGGGACGACGGCGGGCCCGGGCGCCGCGGCCGCCGGCGGCTTCGCGGCCGGCGTGAGCCGCTTGAGCTCGGCGCTGGCGCGCTGGAAATCGCGGATCGACTGGCGGATCTCGTCGCCATTCGAGGCGCCGGCCAGCGAGGCGAGCACCGCCTTCCGGTAGCGGACCCGCGCCTCCTCACACCGCGCCATGGCTCGCTGCAGTTCGTTCGTCATGAGCTCGACCTCTCCCGACCCTTCGCGAGGGGTCTCTCCCCGACTCCCGCCCACCGGTGCCCATGTCGGGATATGCCCTGCCTGCCAGCCGAGGGAGCCCCCCACCGGGCCTGGGGTCAGCGAACGTCAGCTTGCACGCCGGATCCTCAAGCGGTTTCTCGCCTCGTCCCGATCAGAGCCCCCGTGATCGCGTGATGCGCTACGGACCCCGCCCAGGCCCCAACGACTTGCTGCGTGGGTGCGCTTCTGCTCTGCTTCACGGAGGGGGAAACGCCGGTGCGACTTACATCCGACCTGACGAGCGGTTACGAGGAGATCGACGGACAGCACCGCCTCCTCCTCGAGAGGCTCGACGCCGTGGTGCGCGCGGCGGAGGCGGACGATCTCCCCCGCGCCACGGAGACGCTCGGCGTCCTGGGCGATTACCTCGTCTCTCACTTCCAGGCCGAAGAGTGGCTGATGGCGGAGAGCGCCTATCCGGAGCGCGTCCGCCACAAAAACGCCCACGACCTGTTCATGCAGGACTTCGCGCAGCTCGGGCACGAGCTCGCCGCCGCCGGGCTGTCGCCGCACGTCCTGACTTGGATCGGCACCCGCCTGCCGGAGTGGCTCAAGTTCCACATCCAGGTGAACGACCTCCCGCTGGGCCGCTACCTCACGAATCGCCGCTTCAGGCCGTCGCCCGCCTCGCGCGCCGACAAGCCTCACGCTTCCTGAGTGCTCCGCGCCTCGCGGACGTTATGACGCCGCGGGAGGTCGTGCATGAGCGAGCCTTCGTGGGACGAGGACCTCGACACCGGCGTCGACTCGATGGATACCGAGCACCGGCTGCAGGTCAGCCTGGTGAACACGCTCGAGGAGCTGCTCCGCCGCGGCGACGATCCAGCGCTCACGAACCGCACGCTGGCGCAGCTGGTCGACTTCACCCGCGTCCATTTCCTCTCGGAGGAGCTGATGATGCGGCTCTACGCGTATCCGCAGCACGACGCGCACAAGATCGAGCACGGGCGCCTCACCGATCAGGTGAGCGAGATCCAGCGGCACCTCGCGGAGGGTGAGGCTCAGCCGGCGCTGGAGCTCATCGAAGCCCTGCACCGCTGGCTGGCGGGACACATCCGCACCATGGACCGCGCGTTCGCGCTCTGGTGCGCGCGGAACGGCATCGACGCGAGGTGAAGTGCTCGGGGCGACTATCCGAGGAGCGCCTGCAGGATGGGCGCGATCGCCAGCGCAGGCAGCATGGCGCCCACCCTCACCCGCCGCTCCTCGACGCCGAGCCCCCCGAGCAGCAGGTTCACCGCGATCCCCACGATGAGGAGCCCGCCCGCGCCGCTCACGAGGAGGACGCGCGGATCGACCGCCGGATCCGGGAGGGTGCGCGCGAGCCCGGCCGCCCCGAGGCTCATCCCGCCCTGCAGGGCCCCCACGACGAGGGCCGAGAAGCCGACCCCCACGCCGTAGACGCCAGCGAGCGCCACCGACGCGATCCCGTCGAGGGTCGACTTGAGGACGAGGGTCCGCGCGTCGAACGCGAGGCCGTTCTGGATCGAGCCCACGATCGCCATCGGCCCGATGCAGAAGAGGAGGCTCGCGGTGACGAAGCCCTCGGTGAACCGGCCGCTGCCGCGAAACCGCCGGCGCAGCGCTTCGCCCAGCGTCTGCAGCCGCTCCTCGAGCCCGAGCGCCTCGCCGACCACCGCTCCGAGCGCCAAGCTGATGAGCGCCACGATGACGCCCGGCACGCGCCCGGCGTGCAGCCCGTCGAGCCCCCAAGCCATGCGGATGCCGACCAGGAACGTGACGAGCCCGAGCACCTGCATCAGCGTCCGGCCCATCCGATCCGGCAGCCGCCCGCCCGCCGCGAGCCCGACGGCCGTGCCGAGCACGACCGTCCCCATGTTGAGCCACGTCCCCGACGTCCTGGCGAAGAGCTCCATCGCGCTTCCAGCCGCTCCTTCTCCCTGCGCGGCCGACGCCGCGGCGAATCGCGCATTCTAGAGCAGCGGCGAGCCGGACGCGACGCCGAATATCTCCGTCAGTGCGCACACAGGCGCGCGACCTCGCGATCGAGCTGGGTCGCATCGAACGGCTTCAGCAGACACGCGTCGGCGCCGGGAGGAGGTTCGCAGCACACCGCGCTCGTCACGACGACCGGCAACTCGCGGAACCTCGCGTCGGCCCGCAGCTCCACGAGGAACGTCCAACCGTCCATCCGCGGCATCATGAGGTCGAGGACGATGGCCTGCGGCGCGAGGCCCACCGCGAGGAGGTCGATGCCCTCCTGCCCGTCCGCCGCGACCGCCACCTCGTACCCGGAGAGCTGCAGGATCTCAGCCAGCGCCGAGCGGATCGCCTCGTCGTCGTCGATGACGAGGACGGTGCCCTTCGGCGCCTCCCGCAGCCGCCGGAGGTCCCGGTCGGATCGGGACGAGCTCCGCAAAGTCTCGACGTATGGCCCGGTGTCCATGGAGGGTCCCGCGTTTGCCCCACCTCAAAGCTGCTTACGCCCGGTCGGGGGTCAAGGGGCGACCTTCACTCGCCGGCCTCCGGGCGCGGCCGATCGCGACCCGGTCTGCGACTGGCGATGGGTCGGCGGCGAGCAGGGGCTGGAACTCCACCTCGTACAGCACGCGCCGCCTCTTCGGACCTGCCCGACCTCCATCTGACGCCGACGGCGCGCGCCCGAAGGCCTTGACGTGAATCACGGTGCGTGCAGCGTGTGGGGGCGCCCGCGCCCCCACACGGACGACGCGCGCGTGGCCGGCCAGTGATGACCTTCGACGAGCTACTCGCGTCACGCGGGCGCTCGAGCTTCGACTATGCTCCCGCCTCGCCCGCACGCCGCGGGGTGGAGGTTGCGTGAGCAGGACCGTCAGCGCGGAAGAAGCCGTCTCGGTCGTCCGGTCGGGACACCGCGTGTTTGTGCACAGCGTCGCGGCCGCGCCGCGGCGGCTCGTGGCGGCGCTCACCGCGCGCGCCCCCGAGCTGCGGGTCGTGGAGATGGTTCACCTGCACACGGAGGGCGAGGCGCCGTACGCCGCGCCGGGCCTCGAGAAGAGCTTCCGCGTCAACGCGCTCTTCGTCGGAGCCAACGTGCGGGCGGCGGTGCAGGAGGGCCGCGGCGATTACCTGCCCGTCTTCCTCTCCGAGGTCCCGCAGCTCTTCCGGCGCGGCCTGCTGCCGCTCGACGTCGCCCTGGTGTCGGTCTCCCCGCCCGACCGCCACGGCTTCTGCTCGCTGGGCGTCTCGGTCGACGTCGCGCGCGCCGCGGTCCAGACCGCCCGCACCGTGGTGGCGCAGGTGAACCGGCACATGCCGCGGACGCACGGCGACGGGCTCATCCACCTCGACGCCATCGACTTCCTGGTCGAAGGGGACGACCCGCTCCCCGAGCTCGCGCCGCAGAGACCTTCCGAGGCCGCGCAGGCCATCGGACGGCATTGCGCCGAACTGGTGGAGGACGGTGCCACGCTGCAGATCGGCATCGGGAGCCTCCCCGAGGCGACGCTGGCCGCGCTCGGCAGCCATCGGCGGCTCGGGATTCACTCCGAGATGGTCTCGGACGCGGTGGTCGACCTCGTGGAGCGAGGGGTCGTCACGGGAGAGGCGAAGCGCGTCCACCCGGGGAAGATCGTGGCCGGGTTTGCGTTCGGCTCACGCCGGCTCTACGACTTCCTCGACGACAACCCCGCCGTGGCGATGCTCGACATCGCGTACGTCAACGACACCGCCGTGATCCGCCGCAACCCCCGCGTCACGGCGATCAACAGCGCCATCGAGGTCGACCTCACCGGGCAGGTGTGCGCCGACTCCATCGGCGATCTGCTCTACTCCGGCGTGGGCGGGCAGATGGACTTCATCCGCGGCGCCGCCCTCTCCGAGGGCGGCAAGCCGATCGTGGCGCTGCCCTCGACGACCGGCACCGGCGAGTCGCGCATCGTGTCGTACCTGAGGCCGGGCGCGGGCGTGGTCACGACGCGAGCCCACGTCCACTACGTCGTCACGGAGCACGGCATCGCGGACCTGTTCGGCAAGAACCTGCGGCAGCGCGCGGCGGCGCTCGTCGCGGTGGCCGACCCGCGGCACCGCGAGGCGCTCGCCGCCGAGGCCCGACGCCGGTTCGGGAGCTGGTGATCGGCCGTGCGCGAGCCCCCCATCGGCGATCACGCCGTCCTGGGGGATGGCCGTTCGGCGGCGCTCGTCACGCGGAGGGGCTGCATCGACTGGCTGTGCTGGCCGCGCTTCGACAGCCCGGCCGTGTTCGCGCGCCTGCTCGACCCCGAGGGCGGTCACTTCACCGTCGCGCCCGCGGGCGGCTGGCCCTGCAGCCGCCGGTATCTCCCGCGCACGAACGTGCTCGAGACGCGGTTCGAGAGCGCGGCGGGCGCGCTCGTCCTCGTGGACGTCATGCCGCTCGCGGACGCGGAGTGTGGCGGCCTCCTCGCCGAGCGCGAGATCTTGCGCATCGCGCGCTGCGAGCGCGGCGAGGTGGAGCTGGAGGTGGTGTTCGACGCGCGCCCCGGCTTCGGCGGCGGGAGGGCGCGATGGCGCGACGACCGCGCCCTCGGCCTGCACCTCGCCGATGGACACGAGCTCTTCGTGCTCCGCAGCGAGCAACGCCTGCCGCTCGCCCCTTCGGGCGGCGTGAGGACGCGGCTCCGCCTGCGCGGGGGCGAGACGGCGCGGTTCTCCTTCAGCCATTCCACCGAGGCGCCGGCGGTGCTTCCACCGCTGGGAGACGCCGCCGAGGAGCGCCTCGCGCGCACCTCGCGCGCGTGGGAGCGGTGGTCGGCGCGGACGACCTATCGCGGCCCGTTCGAGGAGGTGGTGCGGCGAAGCGCGCTCGCGCTGAAGCTCCTCGCCCACGCCCCCTCGGGCGCGATCGTGGCGGCGGCCACGACGTCGCTTCCGGAGAGGGTGGGCGGTTCCCTGAACTGGGACTACCGGTACTGCTGGCTCCGCGACGCGTCGCTGACCTCCCGCGCGCTGTTCGGCCTCGGGCACGCCTACGAGGCGGAGGCGTTCCTCGGGTGGCTGCTCCACTCGACGCGGCTCACCCGGCCGGCGCTTCGCGTCCTCTACGACGTGTACGGACGCCGTCCGCCCGCCGAGCGCGCCCTGCCGCTCGCCGGGTACCGCGACTCGCGTCCGGTGCGAGTCGGGAACGCCGCGCGCGACCAGTTCCAGCTCGACGTCTACGGCGAGGTGCTCGACTCCGCGGCGCAGCTCGTTCGCAGCCTGGGGCGGCTCGATCGCGACACCGCGCGCATGCTGGTCGGGTTCGGCGAGTACGTGTGCCGCCACTGGCGCGAGCCGGATGATGGGTTGTGGGAACCGCGTCGCACCCGCGAGCACCACACGCACTCGAAGCTGCTGTGCTGGACGGCGCTCGATCGGCTGCTCACGCTCGCATCTCACGGCCACCTCCCCGGCGCCCGCCCGGACATGCTGGCGCGCGAGCGCGGTGCCGTGCGGGAAGTGATCGAGCGGGAAGGCTGGAACGAGACGCTCCGGTGCTACACCGGGACGCTGGGCGGGCACGACGTCGACGCCGCCCTGCTGCAGCTCCCCTGGTACGGCTACTTGCCGGCCGGCGCGCCGCGCATGCGCGCCACCTACCGGCGCATCGAGGAGACCCTCGGCGCGGGGCGCGGGCTCCTCTACCGGAACCGCCGCGACCCCGCGCGGCGCGAGGGGGCGTTCGGGATCTGCGGCTTCTGGGCCGCCGAGTACCTGGCCCTCGGTGGCGGGACGGCGGCGGAGGCGGAGGCCCGGATCGCGGCGCTCCTCGCGACCGCCAACGACGTGGGCCTGTTCGCGGAGGAGGTGGATCCGGAGACTGGCGAGGCGCTCGGCAACTTCCCGCAGGCGTTCACGCACATCGGGCTCGTGAACGCCTGCCTCACGCTGCAGAACCGCCTCACCGGCGCCGAGCAGCTCACGCACCAGCGCCGCCTGCCGCGCGCGGAGGAGCGCGCTCGCGCGGAGGAGATGGGGACGTGAGCCTCGGCGAATGGGCGCTGTGGGGCTTCGTGGCGACCGTGGTCCTCACCACGATCCTCGCCGCCAGCCAGGGGCTCGGGCTCACGCGGATGAGCATCCCGCTCCTGCTCGGCACGGTCTTCACCGGCCAGCGCGACCGGGCCAAGCTGATCGGGGTGGCGGCGCACCTCGTGAACGGCTGGGTGTTCGCGCTCCTCTACCTCGCGCTGTTCCGCGCCTGGGGCGGAGGCGGGCTCCTCCGCGGCGCCGCCATCGGCGCGGCGCACGCGCTGTTCGTGCTGACGGTCGCGCTGCCGGTCTACCCCGGGCTCCACCCTCGGATGGCGAGCGAGCACCACGGCCCGGACGTGCGCCACCAGCTCGAGCCCCCCGGTTTCCTCGGCCTTCACTACGGCTACCAGACGCCGCTCGTGGTCTTCGCCGCGCACGTCGTGTACGGCGCGATCCTGGGCGCGTTCTACCGTCTCGGCTGACGGCCATCCCGGCGCCGGACGAGCGCCCGCCACCACTGTGCGGAGCTGTGTGCAACGAGGCCTGGCCGATCGCCGGGCTCCCCGGCCTCGCGCTCCCCGCCGCGGGAATGGCGGCCCACGCTCCCGCAACCTCCCGCTCGGGGCTCCCTCGCTTGCCAGGTCTTCGGGTGATGGCCACCCTGAAGATCGGTTTTATCACCTTGGCGAGGCCACCTTGATCACCGCTAGCCCGATCTCCGTCCCCATCCGAGCGCCGAGCGGCCGTCAACCGTCACGCCGGCGTGACCTCCGCGCCGTCCGAAAGTCGCGGTCGTCGGCCAGACTCTTCGTCCGTCGCGACGTCGACGGGAAAGCCCGGCCATGAACGACTGCAACATCATCCGCGAATGGGACGGCGATCGCGCCCTCTACCGGCTGTCGGGCGTCTTCGATCGCGCCGGCGCGTGGGCCCTCCGCGCCGAGCTGGATCGGGAGAATGCCGGCGAGGTCATGCTCGACTTCAGCCTCGTGCGCGACTTCTCCGACCTCGGCGTCGCGGTGGTCGCGCACGGGCTCACCGAGGCGCCACGCCGCGTCCTCTTCCGCGGGTTGCGCCAGCACCAGCTCCGGATCTTCCGATACTGTGGAGTGTCGATCGAGGAGACGAGCGCGCGCGAAGCCCTCGCCTCCGCCGTGTCGCCGGGCCACGCCTAGCCTCCCGCGCTGACAACGTCCAGGGTCCGAGGATCCGGGCGTTCGCGTGCGCTCACGACGACCCGGGCGCGCCGGCGCCCTTCGGGATCCTGGCCTTCACGGCCGTGAGATCGCCGGGATCGTGGCCAGCGCTGCCGGTCAGGTGGTGCTCGGCGATGAACTGCCGCAGGTGCGCGATGCGATCGGTCGTCGCCGGGTGATCGGAGAGAAACTTCGCGAACCCGGGTTGCTGGCCCTCCAGCTTGCGCAGCTTGTCGAAGAAGGCGATGAGCCCTTGCGGATCGTAGCCGGCGGCGTTCGCGTAGCGCGCCCCGTACTCGTCCGCCTCGGTCTCGTCGGCGCGCGAGTTGGCGAGCAGCAGCCCCTTGCCGCCGGCGCCCGCGACGACCTGGGAGATGGCTCCGGGGTCCTGGCCGAGCGCGAGCGCGGTCACGGCTTCGAGCCCCATCGCGTCCACCATCTGTCGCGCCGAGTGGCGGGCCACCACGTGCCCCGCCTCGTGGGAGAGCACGCCCGCCACCTGCGACGCGTCGTCCGCGGCGAGGAGCAGGCCGGAGTACACGTACAGGTAGCCGCCCGGAGCGGCGAAGGCGTTGACGGTCTTCGGATCGTCGATCACGTGGACCTGCCACTTCACCCCGGGTCGATCCTTCTCTGCCAGCGGCAGGATCTTGTCCGTGATCCGCTTCACGAACGCCACGACCGCAGGATCGTCGAGGTACTTGACGTGCTGCTGCTGCTCGAGCTGCTGCTTCACCTGCAGTCCGATCTGATTCTCCTGCTCGTCCGAGACGAGCAGCTTGGCGGCGGCGGTCTCGGCCTGGCCGAGCTGCGCGTGCGAGCAGCCGGCGAGCACCACCACGACGAGACCGGCGGCGACGAGCTTCATGAGCTTCCAGCGTCCGCCGCCCACCATTCAGATCGTCGCGCCGCCGCGCCGTATCACGGCGAAGATGAGGCTGATGATGGCCAGCACGAGCAGCAGGTGGATCCACCACCCCATCGTGGCGCCGCTCACCATCCCGAGCGCCCACAGCACGAACAGGATGATCGTGATCGTCCACAGCATGCGCTCCTCCTTGACTCAACGCTAAGGCTGCGCGGAGGGCGCTGGGAGCCGCCCCGCCCCGAAAGCGGGCCCCTGCTCGGGCGCCTGGCAGCCCGGCCGGCCCCTTGCCGCGCGGCAGGCGCTGGATCGAGCTTTGATCCTGTGCTTTTGCGGCGGAGGCAGCCATGGCGCGCGCCATCTGGAGCGGCTCCATCAGCTTCGGGCTGGTCAACATCCCGGTGAAGCTCTTCAGCGCCATCTCGCACAAGGAGGTGCGGTTCAACATGCTCCACGATGCGGACGGCGCGCGCATCAACCTGAAGCGCTTCTGCTCCGCCGAGAACGTGGAGGTTCCCTACGAGCACGTCGTGAAGGGCTACGAGCTCTCGCACGGCCGTTACGTCACGCTGACGACCGAGGAGCTCGAGGCGGCCGATCCCAAGGGCGCGCGCACGGTCGAGATCCAGGACTTCGTCGAGCTCGCCGAGATCGACCCCATCTACTACGACCAGACGTACTACCTCGCCCCCGACCGCGGGGCAGGGAGGGCGTACGCGCTGCTGCTCGACGCGATGAAGCGGTCGGGCAAGGTGGGGATCGCGCGCGTCGTGCTGCGCACGAAGGAGGCGCTCTGCTGCGTCCGCCCGACGGGCGACGCCCTCGTGCTCTCCACGATGAACTACGCCGACGAGATCATCGGTCAGGACGAGATCGAGCTCCCGGAGAGCCCCGCGCCGGCGCCGCGCGAGCTGGAGATGGCGGAGCGGCTGGTCTCGTCGCTCACCACCACCTTCGAGCCGAGCCGTTATCATGACACGCACCGCGAGAAGGTGCTCGCGCTCATCGAGCGGAAGGCGGCCGGGGAGCAGGTGGTGGCTGCGCCGCAGGAGGCGCCCGCCAAGGTGGTGAACCTGGCGGACGCGCTCGCGGCGAGCCTCGCGGCGGCGCGGCGCCAGCCCGACGCGGCGGCGACGCCGCAGCAGCCCAGGGAGCGCGCGCACCGCGCCGCGCCGCGCCGCGAGGCGGCCCGCCGCGCCGGGCACCCCAAGAAGCGGGGCGGGTCGTGAGCACGCGGCGCGCCGTCGACGTGCAGATCGGCGGCCGGCGGCTGGAGCTGGCCAACCTCGAGAAGGTCTTCTACCCGGCCAACGGTTTCACCAAGGGGCAGGTGATCGACTATTACCTGCGCATCGCCCCGGCGCTCCTGCCGCACCTGCGCAACCGGCCGCTCACGCTGAAGCGCTACCCGGAGGGCGCGCAGGGCCCGTTCTTCTACGAGAAGCGCTGCCCGTCGCATCGCCCGCCGTGGGTCCGGACCGCCTCGGTGTGGAGCGGGGCGCGGGGGGAGGAGATCCGCTTCTGCGTCGTGGACGATCTCGCGACGCTGATCTGGGCCGTGAACCTGGCCGATCTCGAGATGCACACCTACCTCCACTGCGCGTCCGCCGTGGAGCGGCCGACGGTCCTCGCCTTCGACCTCGATCCCGGACCGCCCGCCGACGCCGTCCAGTGCTGCGACGTCGCGCTCGCCCTGAAGTCCCTCTTCGATCGGCTCGGCCTCGCCTCGTTCCCCAAGACGTCGGGGTCGAAGGGGCTCCAGGTGTACGTGCCGCTCAACACGCCGATCGGCTACGAGGTGACGAAGCCGTTCGCGCGAGCGGTGGCCGAGCTGCTCGAGCGCGAGCGGCCGGACCTGATCGTGTCGTCGATGAAGAAGGCGCTGCGCGCCGGCAAGGTGCTCGTCGACTGGAGCCAGAACGACGTCCACAAGACGACGGTCTGCGTCTGGTCGCTGCGCGCCAGGGAACGACCGACGGTCTCGACCCCATTGCGCTGGGAGGAGGTCCAGGCGGCGCTGCGGGCGCGGGACGCGGCCGGGCTCTCGTTCGACGCCCCCGAGGCGCTCCGCAGGTTCGAGCGCGGCGGCGACCTCTTCGCGCCCGTCCTGAAGCTCCGCCAGCGCCTGCCGGACCTGGCGGGCATCGCGAGGCCTCCGAAGGAGCGGGCGAGCCGGGCCTCCGGAGGGGCGCACCGCCGCCCCCCATCGGCTGCGCGCGGCAAGGCGAACGCTCGCCCGCCCGCCCGGGGCGGGAGCGGAGCGAGCCGGCGCGCACCGCCTCCGGGCGGTGGCCATGGCGCGGCGGAAGATGGATACCTTTCGTCGTGACGTGGGGGTCCTCTCTCGCCCCCCGTGCACGCTCGGGCGTGTGGCGCGCGCTGGCGTCGTGGAGGGGATCATGGAGAGGCATCAGCCCGCGGTGCCTGCCGCCGCGACGCCGGATCACCCGCACCTGCGAGGCCTGACCGCGCGCGAGCTCGTCACCGAGCTGGCGCAGAAGGCGAGCCTGCTCGTCCGCAAGGAGATCGAGCTCGCCAAGGCGGAGGCGCGAGAGCAGATCCGGACCGAGGTCAAGGCGGCGAGCGGTCTCGGCGTCGCGGGCGTGTGCGCCCTCCTCGCGCTGAACATGCTGCTCGTCGCGCTGGTGGCCGCCCTCGCGCAGGGCGGGGTCATGAGCGGCTGGCTCGCGGCGCTCGTCGTGGCGGCGGTGGTGCTCGCGATCGGGACGGTGGCCGGCCTCATCGGGTGGAGCAAGCGCGTGCGCAAGCCACTGCCCACGACGCGGCGCTCGGTCGAGGAGAACGTGCGATGGGCCAAAGAGCGCGTGGCGTGAACGGCGGGTCGCCGCGACCGTCGCACGAGCTCGAGGGCGAGATCTCGGCGCTCCGCGACGAGATCGGGGACCTGGTCGGCGAGCTGGATCGGCGCCGCCGCAACCTCTTCGACGTACGCGCGCAGCTGCGCGCCCACCCGGTCGCCGTCTCGATCGCCGGCCTCGCCGCGGCGGTGGTGCTGGGCGGGGCCGTGGCGTTGCTCGTCCACAACACGCGCCGCAAGCAGCGGCGGAGCTACAAGGCCCGCCAGCTGCGCGTCGCGCTCGGCCGCGTGATGCAGCACCCGGAACGGGTGGGCCGGGGCGAGCCGCCGCCGAGCGAGAAGATCCTGGCCGCCATCGGCACGACCGCCGCGGCGCTGCTCGTGAGGCGTGCCCTGGAGCGGGCGGTCCCCTCTCCGCGGGCGCGCCCCGGGCGAAAGCAGCAGGTGGACGGCCGTCCCGCCGCGCGCGCCTGACCTACGATCGCGCACCGCGCGGTTGCTCGCGCACGCACTCCTCCGGTCGCTTGTCGTCGCGGAGCCCCTTGAACGAGGGGTGACGCAGCTTGCCGTCGCTCGTCCACTCCGTGAACGCCACCTCGGCGACGAGCCTCGGCGTCACCCACCGCGCGTCTCGCATCCGCGGAGCGCCTTCGACCGGAGGCGTCTCCACGCGATCGGGCTCGAGCCGCCGGTACAGCTCGCGCCGAAGAGCGTCGGTGTAACCCGTCCCGACCTTGCCGGCGTAGACGAAGCGGCGCCCCTCGCGCACCGCGAGCAGCAGCGCGCCGATGGCTCGATCGCCACGCTTGATGGGCGTGTAGCCCACGACGGCGAGCTCCTGGCCGGCGGCCACCTTGACCTTGAGCCACGCGCGCGAGCGGCGGCCCTCGTAATGCGATCCGCGCTGCTTCGCGACGATGCCCTCCCAGCCCTCCCGCCGCGCCCGCGCCATCGCCTTCCCGACGGGACCTCGCACCTCCTCGGCGACCTGGAGGTTCGGTGGAGCCCCGGCGAGCAGGCTGTCGAGGAGCTCGCGCCGCTCCTCGATGGCGCGCTCGCGCAGGTCCTCGCCGTCGAGCCAGAGCAGGTCGAAGATCGCGTAGGAGACGCGCGAGCCGTCGGCGTGCAGCGCCTCGAACGCCGAGCCGCCCTTCCCCGCCGCGACCACCTCGCCGTCCAGCACCGCCTCCCCGACGACGAGCTCGCGCAGGGCGGCGGTCACGGCCGGGAAGCGCGGCCCGAGGTCGAGGCCGTTGCGGCTCTGCAGCGACATCTTCCCGCCCGAGACACCGGCCAGGGCGCGAAACCCGTCGTACTTCACCTCGAGGAGGTCTTCGGGGCGGACCTCCTCCTCGGTCGCGAGCGTGGCCAGCATGGGCGGCCAGACGCGCAGGAGGAGGTCGATCGGCGTCGGGTGCGCCGCGCGCAGCGTCTTCGCGGCGACGGGTCCGCGCGTGACGCGGCGCCCGGACACGACGGACTCGGGCCGCGCCGTGATCACGTCGTAGCGCGGGTCGGCCGCCTCGTCCTTCGCCTTGAAGAAGAGCCACTGGGGCTTACCCCCCGCGCTCCGAGTCCGGACGAGGTGCCACTCCCCGCGCAGCTTCTCCCCGTGCAGGGCGGCGCGGATGTGCCCCTTCTTCTTCTGCTGCACCGCCTGGCCAGGCGGCACGGTGTCCCAGGTCCCGCGGTCCCACACCAGCGAGTCGCCTGCGCCGTACTCGCCGTCCGGGATGCGCCCTTCGAACTCACCGTAGGCGAGCGGGTGATCCTCGGTCTCGACCGCGAGGCGCTTCACGCCTGGGTCATAGCTCGGCCCCTTCGGCACCGACCAGCTCGCGAGGGCGCCCTCCATCTCGAGGCGCAGGTCGTAGTGGAGCCGGCGCGCGTGGTGCTTGTGGATCATGAACGCGAGCGGCCCGGCCCGTCGCGGCCGGGGCCGATCCGGGGGCGGCTCGGGCGTGACCTGGAAGTCGCGCTTGGCGCCGTAGACGTCGAGCTTGCCCATGGGTCGCCTCTCCGCGAGAGACGTCAGCCGAGGGCGGCGCGCGAGGCGTCGGGATCGGGGGGCGCGCGCAGGCCCGGGAGGGCCGCCGCCCACGCCCCGGCGAGCCCGATCTCGACCGCCGCATCCGCGAGGTAGATGGGGTGGATCCGCCGCCGCCGGCCCGCGTACCACATGTCGATCGCCGCCAGCGCCCCCGACATCCCGGCGCCGAGCACCGCCGTCTCGAGCCCAGGCCGCTGGCGCTTTCCGGCCACCGCGAGCGCGAGCCCGGCGACCGCGATGAGCGCCCCGACCGTCTTCACGAGCCATCCCTCGAGCTTCGGCCCGGTCACCGCCTCGAAGGACGGCAGGTGGACGATGGGCCACAGCCCGGCCGCGATGAAGAAGGCGCCCTGCCCGACCGCGAGCCGGCGCGCCATGAGGGTCCTGTCCATGCCACGAAGATGGAGCGGCCACGGAAGGACGTGAAGACAGCGCGGGCACGCACCCCGCGCCGGGACCCGGTCGAGACCGGCCTCGCTACGCGACGTCCAGGACGCCGAGCGCCGGCAGCCTGATCTGGAGCGGCTCGAGCTCCTCTTCCGTCTGGATCTGCACCACCTCGTGCGTGGTCCGGTCCGCCAGGAGCTTGCGAACGAGCGCCTGGTTGAGCGCATGGCCACTGCGGCACGCGGTGAACGCCGCAATGAGCGGCATCCCGAGCAGCGCGAGGTCTCCCATCGCGTCGAGCACCTTGTGGCGGGCGAACTCGTCCGCGAAGCGCAGGCCGCCCGGATTCAGGATCGAGAACTCGTCGACCACGATGGCGTTCTCGAGGCTTCCTCCGAGCGCGAGGCCAGCCGCCCTCATGCGCTCCACGTCGCGCAGGAAGCAGAAGGTGCGCGCGCGCGCGACCTCCCGCGCGAAGACGCGGTCGGAGAAGACGAACGAGAAGGTCTGGTCGGTGATCAGCGGGTGACCGAAGTCCACGGTGAAGTGGACCGACAGCTCCTGCGCTGGCTCGACGCGCGCGACCTTGTCGCCGTCGCGCGCCTCGACGGGCCGTTTCACGACGAGGAAGCGCTTTCCGACGCGCTGCGTGCGGACGCCCGCCTCCTGCACGAGATAGACGAACGGCGCCGCGGAGCCGTCGACGATGGGGATCTCCGGGCCGTCCAGCTCGACGCGGCAGTTGTCGATCCCCATGCCGGTGAGCGCCGCCAGGACGTGCTCGACGGTCGCCACGCGCGCTCCGCCCAGGCCGAGGCTGGTCGAGAGCTGGGTGTCGACGACGTTCTCGGCGCGGGCGGGGATCTCGAGACCGAGATCGCGCCGCACGAACGTGATGCCTGCGTCGGGTGTGGCGGGCGCGAGCGTCAGGCTGGCGGGGTGGCCCGAGTGCAGGCCCACTCCGCGGCAGCTCACCTTGCGCGCTACCGTCCGTTGCTCCCAGTTCGCCATCGTGACGCCGTCCTCCGTCCCGTCCCGCCACTCAACCCTCGCCGACCGCAAAGGGTGCGGTTGCGGCGGACCCACGTCCGGGCGGCCGATTCAGCAATTCACGTGCCGTCCTCGTGATTGGACCGGCTCACAGCGGCTACGACCAGGCCTGACCGGAATCAGACGTCTTTACGAAGACCTCGCCGTGTGATCAGGACACATCCCCCGACGTACCTGCCTTCGACGCGGGGAGTGGACCCCGCCCGGCGCGACATCGATGTCAGGGTCTGCAACGTCCAACGCAGATCTGACGCGGCGGGTTATACCATGAGCCCGGACGCGGGGAAGAAAGTCCCGCTCAGGTGGGACCCGCGTGATTCCTCTCAAGGACGACATCCCGGTCCGACGGCCGCCCGTGGTGACCATCGCGCTCATCGCCGCGAACGTCGCCGTGTTCCTTTGGCAGGTCACCGTCATCGGCCTACCACTGTCGGTGCAGGTGGGCGGTGTCATCCCGTACGAGATCCTGACACTCCACGATGTGCCGCCGAGGGACCTGGTGGCGCCCCCGTTCACCATCCTGACCAGCATGTTCCTGCACGGCGGCTTCATGCACATCGCGGGAAACATGCTGTTTTTGTGGATCTTTGGGAACAACGTGGAGGACGTGCTGGGCCGCGTGCGCTTCGTGCTCTTCTACGTTGCGTGCGGGGTGGTGGCGGCCCTCTCGCAGGTGGCGGTCGCGGCGCTCGGGACGGATGAGGCGTCACTGCTCGTCCCCATGGTCGGCGCGAGCGGCGCCATCGCCGGTATCCTCGCCGCCTACATGGTGCTCTTTCCCCGCGCCCGGGTGCTGACGCTCGTCCCGATCTTCTTCTTCATCCGCCTCATCTACGTCCCGGCCGGCTTCTTCATCGGGCTCTGGTTCCTGCTCCAGCTCGTGAGCGCGTTTCTGGGCGACCAGGGCAGCGGTGTCGCGTTCGTGGCACACGTGGGCGGATTCGTCACGGGGTTCGTGCTCGTGAAGATGCTCGCCCCACGGGCGGGTTGGCGGGCGCGAGGGACGGGGTGGTGAGGGCGAGTCGGGGGGCGTCGCAGGCGACGTCGAGGTCGAGGTCGAGGTCGAGGTCGAGGTCGAGGTCGAGCTCGCCCAACGAAACCTAGAACAACCCGCCCTGATTGCCCTGCGGGCGCACCTTCCCAAGGTGCGCGTACGCGGGGGGGAGCGCGATCCGCCCGCGGGGGGAGCGCGCCAGGTAACCCTCGCGGACGAGGAACGGCTCGTACACGTCCTCGATCGTCTGGCGCTCCTCGCCGACGGCGGCGGCGACCGCATCGATGCCGACCGGACCGCCGCCGAAGGTGTCGATGACGCAGCCGAGGATGCGCCGGTCCATGCCGTCGAGCCCGTTCGCGTCGACCTCGAGGCGCTCGAGCGTGAGGTCGACGATGCGCCGATCGAGCCGGCCCTCACCCTCGACCTGGGCGAAGTCGCGGGCGCGCTGCAGCAGGCGGATGGCGATGCGCGGCGTGCCGCGGGCGCGGCGCGCCAGCTCCTCGGCGCCGTCCGGCTCGAACGCGAGACCGAGCTTGCGGGCAGCGCGCCGCACGATCTCGTGCAGCTCCCGGGCGCCGTAATAGTCGAGCCGCTCCTGAATGGGGAAGCGGTCGCGCAGCGGGCTCGCGAGCAGCCCCGTCCGCGTCGTGGCGCCGACGAGCGTGAACCGCTCGAGCTTCATCTCCATGGTCTGCGCCCCGAGCCCGGCCCCGAGGACCACGTCGAAGCGGAAGTCCTCCATGGCCGGGTAGAGCGCCTCCTCGACCGCGGGCGCGAGCCGGTGGATCTCGTCGATGAAGAGGATGTCGCGCGGCTGGAGCGCGGTGAGCAGGCCCGCCAGGTCGCCCTTCTTCACCAGCGCCGGGCCGCTCGTCACGTGCAGGTTCACCTGCAGCTCGCGACCGAGGATGTGCGCCAGCGAGGTCTTGCCTAGCCCGGGCGGGCCGGACAGGAGGACGTGGTCGAGCGCCTCCCCGCGCTCGCGGGCGGCGCGGGCATAGACGCGGAAGTTGGAGACGAGCTTCGCCTGACCGACGTACTCGTCGAAGGTGGCCGGGCGCAGCGACTGCTCGAGGCGCTCCTCGCCCTCCTTCGCCTCGGCGGAGACCTCGCGGACGGGGCGCGGTGACATCGGCGTGAGCGTATCAGAGGCGACCGACGTCGGGACGATCACACGCGCAGCAGCTTCAACGCGTCGCGGAGCAGCTCGTCCAGGCCCCGCTCGCCGCCCTTCTCGCGCAGCGCTTCGGCCGCGGCGGTCGCCTGGGCGGGCTTGAAGCCGAGGCCGGTGAGCGCCTGCTCCAGCTGCTCGAAGCGCCCACCGCCCGCGCCGGCGGGCCGCGGCGCCGCGGCGCGAGCGAGCGCGACGAGCTTCTCCTTGAGCTCGACGACGAGGCGCTCGGCGGTCTTCTTCCCGACGCCGGGCACCTTCGTGAGGCGCGCCACGTCGCCCTCGGCCACCGCCCGCGCCAGCTCGCGCGGCTCGATGCCTGACAGGATGTTCTGCGCCGCGCGCGGCCCCACGTTCTTCACGGCGATGAGCTCCTGGAAGACCGACTCCTCCTCCTCGCTCGCGAAGCCGAAGAGCTGCAGCGCGTCCTCGCGGACGTGGGTGTAGGTGCGGAGGGCGGCCCGCTCGCCCGGCGGCGGCAGCGCCGCCAGCGACGTCGCCGAGAGCTGCACCCGATACCCGACGCCGTTCACGTCGAGGATGGCGTGGTCGTCGCGCTTCTCGGCGACGGTCCCGGTGAGGCGTGCGATCAAGAGACCTCCGCGAAGCGCCGGACGGAGGAGCGCATCACCCCGGCCGCGCGAAGCCGGGCGGTCGGACGGGCCCGCTCCAGCGCATGGGCACGCGGCGCGCCGCGATCGCCCCGCGCCAGGTGACACACCGCGATGGCGACAGCGTCGGCCTCGTCGGCGAGCCGCGCCTCGAGCCCGAACAGCGCGCGGGCGGTGCGGACCATCTGCGCCTTGTCGGCGCGCCCGCTCCCGGTGAAGGCTCGCTTCACCTCGGCCGGCGCGTACTCGTGGACGGGGAGGCCGGCTCGCGCGGCAGCCGCGAGCGCCACCCCGCGCGCCTGGCCGAGCGCGAGCGCCGACCGCGGCGAGCGCCCGCAGAAGGCGGTCTCGACGGCGACCGCCTCGACCTCCTCGAGGGCCATCACCCGCGTCAGCGCCTCGAGGATGTGGCCGAGCCGCTCGGCCATGGGGAGGGCGCCCGGGACGATCACGCCGGAGGCGAGGCGCACCAGCCGCCCGCCGCGCCTGGCCACGATCCCGTAACCGCAGCGCTGCGTGCCGGGATCGATGCCGAGGACGACCACCGGCGCATCGTCGCACGACCCTGAACTGGCGTCTAGTTACTGTCGAGCGCCAACCGTCGAGCGCGGCGCAAGCCGCGGAGACTCCTCCATCGAAGCAGGAACCGCCTGCTCCACGAATCCGCTCCAAAGCCTGCTCCGGTGACCACTGGAATCCGTCCCGAGCGGCTCAGGTAACCTGCGGCGGAAACAAGGTCGGATACTGCGCGAGCACCGTCCGCCGGAGCCGCGGCAGGAACACATGGAACGTTGCGCTCGCGGCGAGCACCACGAGCGCCCCGACGAGCAGCACGCCCGCCACGCCGAAGCGCGCCGCGGCGATGCCGCCGGCGAGCGCGCCGAACGGCGTCGTCCCGATGAACAGCGTCGAGAAGAGGCCCATGACCCGGCCCCGCATCTCCGAGGGCGCCAGCCCCTGCAGCAGCGTCATGGTGCCCGCGGCCTGGGTGAGGAACCCGAACCCGACGAGCACCAGCGCCGCGCAGGAGAGCGCCGGTCGGCGCGACAGCGCAAGCACCGCCAGCCCGAGCCCGAGCGCCGTCGTGCCGTACGCGACGCGCCGGCCGAGGCCGCGGAGCCCCGTCCTGAGCAGCAGCGAGACGCCCGCCGCGAGCGCGCCCACCCCGGCGCAGGCCTGCAGCGTACCGAGGAGCCGCGCGTCTCCGCCCAGCACGTCCTTGGCGAAGGCGGGCAGCAGGCTCAGGTACGGCAGCCCGAAGAAGCTCGTCACCGCGAGCAGGGCGAGCAGCGCCCGAACGTGCTGCGTGCGACCGGCGTAGGCGATGCCCTCGAGGAGGTGGCCGCGCCGGCTGCCGTGGTGCGGCCGCGCCGGCGGCACGTCCATCACGGCGAGCGCCCAGATCGTCCCCGCGAAGCTCACCGCGTTGAGCGCGAAGCAAACCCCTTCGCCGAGGGTCGCCACCGCCCAGCCCGCCAGCGCCGGCCCGACCGCCCGAGCCCCGTTCACCACGCTCGAGTTGAGCGCGAGCGCGTTCGGCATGTCCTCGCCTGCGATCTCCCCCAGGAGCGCCTGGCGGGCGGGGATCTCGAACGCGTTCGAGAGCCCGAGCAGGCAGACCAGCACCAGCAGCATCCACGGCCGGACGACCCCCGTGAGCGTCACCGCCGCCAGCACCGTCGCCTGCAGCACCGCGTTCACCTGCGTGAAGAGCACGATGCGCCGTCGCGGGTACCGGTCGGCCAGCGAGCCAGCCAGGATCCCGAAGAGGAAGACGGGCACCTGGGCGAGGAACCCGAGCAGCCCGAGCATGGCCGTGGAGCCGGTGAGCCGGTACACGAGCCAGCCCTGCGCGACCGACTGCATCCACGTGCCGACGAGGGAGATGCACTGACCGGCGAAGAAGAGCCGCAGGTTGCGGTGGCGCAGCGCGGGCACGGCGGAGAGCCATCGCATCGGCGCCGCGAGTCTACCTCGCCGCTCGCGCCACCGCCCGAGGGCGTGGGCCGTCCCGGGTGTTCAGAACGACCCTGCGCCGGGTTATGTTGCGCGCCCCGTGCCCTCTCCCCGCCCCATCCGCGCCGAGCTCGGCGCCCTGCTCCGGCTCGCGTTCCCGCTCGCGGTCGCGAGCGCCGGGCAGGCCGCGATGGGGCTCGTGGACGCGGCGGTGTGCGGGCGCGCCGGCGCGGTGGTGCTCGCCGGCGCCGGCCTCGGCAACGTGCTGTTCCTGGCGCTGGCGGTGGCCGGCATGGGCCTGATGATGGGGCTCGATCCGCTCGTGGCGCAGGCGTTCGGGGCGGGCGACGCGCGGGGGGCGCGGCGGCTCCTGTGGCAGGGCACCTGGCTCGCGCTCGGCGCCGGCGTGCTCCTCGCACTACCGTGGGCGCTCGTGCCGCTCGCGCTCCGCCCGCTCGGGATCGAGGACGCCGTGGCGCGCGAGGCGGGCCGCTTCATCTGGACCCGGCTCCCGAGCCTGCCCGCGCTGCTCTTCTTCGTCGCCGCGAAGTCCTACCTGCAAGGGCTCGGGCTGACCCGCGCCGTGCTCCTCTCGACCGTCGTCGCCAACGTCGTCAACCTGGGGCTCGGCCTGCTGTTCGTGTTCGGTGGCGAGAGCCTGCCTGGCTGGGCCGGACCGCTCCGCGCGATCCCGCCGCTCGGCGCGGCGGGGAGCGCGCTCGCCAACTCGAGCGTCACCGTGGTGCAGGCGCTGTTCCTCGCCGCGGCGGTCCGCGCGATGCGCGTCGAGGGGGGCGTCACCGGCCAGCGCCGACCGCGGCGCGGCGACATCCTCCGCGCGGCGCGGGTGGGTGCCCCCATCGCGCTGCACCTCGCGGCCGAGGTGGGCCTGTTCGCGCTGGTGGGCTTCCTGGCCGGCCGGCTCGGGCGCGCTCCGCTCGCCGCGCACCAGATCGCGATCGCGCTCGCCAGCACGACGTTCACCTTCGCGGTCGGCATCGGCAGCGCCGGCGGAGTCCGGGTGGCCTGGGCGGTGGGCGCCGGGGACACCGCGCTCGCGCGCCGCGCGGGCCTCACCGCCTTCGCCGCCGGGGCAGGCGTCATGGCGATCTCCGGGCTCGGTTTCTTCGTCCTCGCCGTACCGCTGGCGCGGCTCATGACGAGCGATCCGTCGGTCGCGCCGGTGGCGGCCACGCTCCTGTCGGTGGCCGCGGTGTTCCAGATCTCGGACGGGATCCAGGCGGTGGGGGCGGGGGTGCTGCGCGGCGCTGGCGACACCCGGTACACCTTCGGCGCGAACATGGTCGGGCACTGGGCGGTGGGCCTGCCCGTCGCGATCGCGCTCGGCCTCGGCGCGGGTCTCGGCATCATCGGCCTGTGGTGGGGCCTGTGCGCCGGGCTGTCCGCGGTGGCCGCGGCGTTGCTCCTCCGCTTCCTGCGCCTCTCGTCACGCCCCATCACGCCGCTGGCGGCGGTGGCACCATTCCCCGCACCTGAGAGCCTGTGAAAAAATCCCCTCACAGGCCCTGACAGGAGGACCTCGTGCGCGTGCTCGTCATCGGCGGGACCCGGTTCGTCGGCTACCTCTTCACGTGGCGGCTCCTCGCGCAGGGGCACCGGGTGACGCTCCTGCACCGCGGGACGATGCCCGACCCGTTCGGCGATCGCGTCGAGCGCCTGCGCGGCGACCGGACCGGACCCGAGTTCGCGCGGCTCCTCGCTGGCCGGGACTTCGATGCCTCGGTGGACTTCGCCGCCTACAGCGGCGAGGACGGGCGGCAGGCGGCGCAGGTGCTCGCCGGGCGCGTCGGACACCACGTCCACGTCTCGACCGGACAGGTGTACCTCGTCCGCGTGCCGCGGCCCGCGCTCGCGGCGCGCGAGGAAGACTACGAGGGGCCGGTCATGCCGCGCCCGGCCGGTGGGCCGGACCTCGCCGAGTGGGAGTACGGGATGGGGAAGCGCGCCTGCGAGGACGCGCTGGCCGAGGCTTTCGAGCGGCTGCGGTTCCCCGCCACGCGGATCCGCGTCCCGATGGTGAACGGCGAGCGCGACTACTTCCGGCGGCTCGAGACCTATCTGTGGCGGCTCCTCGACGGCGGCCCGCTGCTCCTGCCCGACGGCGCCCCACCGCGGACGCGACACGTCCACGGCGACGAGGTGGCGCGCTTCCTGGCCGGGATCCTGGGACGGCCGGCGACCTTCGGCCGCGCCTTCAACCTGGCGCAGGAGGAGACTCCCAGCCTGCCGGAGCTGATCGCGAAGCTGCGCGCGATCGTCGGCTCGCGGTCGGAGCTCGTGCCGGTCGCGCCGGACGCGGTCGAGCGGGCCGGCCTCGACCCGCTCGCGCTGTCGCCGCTCTCGACCCCGTGGATGTCGTTCGTCGACCCCACGCGCGCCCGCGACGAGCTCGGGTTCCGGCACCTGCCGCTCGAGGCCTATCTCGGCCGCATCGCGGCGAGCTTCCTCGCCCACCCTCCCCTCGCGCCGCCGCCCGGGTACGAGCTGCGGCAGCGGGAACTGGAGCTGGCCGCCGCGCTTCACGCCTAGTGTCGCTCCGCAGAAGTGAAGAGCCAGTTCACTGTAGGTCTGCTCCGCGGCACTTCGCGGGGAAGGCTCCGGGGCTTGCAGGAAAGCCGCAAGCCCCGGGCCCTCCCCGCGGGCCCTACCGGGGGAGGCGGGGTCGACCCATCGGCGCGCGATCGATCGTAGCGCGCCGATAGGTGCCCCGCTCCCACGAACCCCCACCCGCGTGGCGCGCGCCCGGTGGGCTCACTTCTTCCGACGCGCGCCACTAGGTTCCGGCGCCGTCCGCCGGTTACGCTCCTCCCGTGCGCTACTCCCTGCCGCAGCCGTACCGGGACCTCGACCACACGGCCGACGTCGGCGTGGCCGTGGAGGGCGCGAGCCCGGAGGAGGCGCTCGCCCGCCTCGTGCTGGCCTACGCCGCCCTGCTCTCCGGGAATGCGCCGGTGGACGTCGAGCGCGACGAGCGGGTCGCGGTGACCGCGGATCGTGGCGGACCAGACCTGGCGGTCGCGCTCCTGCGCGAGCTCCTCTTCCGCTTCGCCGTCGAGCGCGTCCTACCCGGCGCGTGCGAGGTGACGCTCCTCACTTCCGAGCGGGCCGAGATGACGGTCGGGCTCGGGCGTTACGACCCGGAGCGCCACGACGGGTTCGATCTGAAGGCCGTGACGCGGCACGCGGCGCGGTTCGAGCGCGGGGAGGAAGGGGTCTGGAGGGCGCAGGTGGTGTTCGACGTCTGAGGGGTCGGGTCGGGGTCGCGGTCGAGGTTGGGGTCGAGGTTGGGGTCGCGGTCCTGGTCGCGGTCGGGGTCGCGGTCGAGGTCGCGGTCGTCACCGCTTAGGTTGCCGGTTATCTCCCTCGCCATGAAGCTCCGCAGGATCGAGGGCGACCTCTGGGAGATCGCCCAGGAGGGCCGGATGAAGGTGCCCGGCCGCGTCTACTCGGTCGGCCCCCCCGCTCCGGACGAGCACGCGCTGGCGCAGGTGGCGAACGTCGCCCACCTGCCCGGGATCCTCCGCTTCTCCCTCGCGATGCCCGACATCCACTGGGGGTACGGATTCCCCATCGGCGGGGTGGCGGCGGTCGACGCGGACCGCGGCGCCATCTCGCCCGGGGGCGTCGGCTACGACATCAACTGCGGCGTGCGCGTGATCACGACCCAGCTCGACGCACAGTGGATCCGCGCCCGGCTGCACCAGGTCACGGCCCAGCTCTTCCGGGACATCCCCGCCGGCGTCGGCGCCAGCCGCGCTCTGCCGCGCCTCTCCGTCGAGGAGCTCGAGGACGTCCTCCGCGAGGGCGCCCGCTGGGGCGTGAAGCGCGGCTTCGCCGCCGCGGGCGACGACGCGGACCGGTGCGAGGAGGGCGGGCGGCTCTCCGGGGCGGAGCCTTCCCGGGTGAGCGCGCGCGCCCGGCTCCGCGGCGCGGACCAGGTCGGCACGCTCGGCAGCGGCAACCACTTCCTCGAGATCGATCGCGTCGCCGAGATCTACGATGAGCCGGCGGCGGAGGCGTTCGGCCTGTACCCGGGGCGGGTCGCGCTCCAGATCCACTCCGGGTCGCGCGGGCTCGGGTACCAGGTCTGCGACGAGGCCCTGGCGGCTCTCGCGCAGGCGGGGCACGACTTCGGAGACGACTACCGCGAGCTGCCGGACCCGCAGCTCGCCTGCGCGCCGATCGCGAGCGAGCCTGGCCGCGCGTACCTCGGCGCCATGCAGGCGGCCGCGAACTTCGCCTTCGCCAACCGGCAGGTGATGACCGGCCTCGCCGTCGGCGCGCTCGAGCACGCGCTCGGCGCATCGGACACGGAGATCGGCGCCCGCCTGCTCTACGACGTCTGCCACAACATCGCGAAGCGCGAGACGCACCTCGTCGACGGCCGGCCGCGTGACGTCCTCGTCCACCGCAAGGGGGCGACCCGCGCCTTCGGACCCGGCGACCCGCGCGTCCCCGCCCCTTACGGCCAGGTCGGCCAGCCCGTGCTGATCCCCGGCGACATGGGCCGCTACTCGTACGTCCTGGCAGGTACCGCGCGCGCGATGGCGGACACCTTCGGCTCCTCCTGCCACGGCGCGGGCCGCCTCCTCTCGCGGGGGCAGGCGCTCAAGTCCGCGCGCGGGCGCTCCATCGCGCGCGAGCTCGCCGACCGGGGCATCGAGGTGCTGTCGCGCGGGAAGAAGACCCTGGGCGAGGAGATGAGCGAGGCCTACAAGGACGTCGCCGACGTGGTCGGCGTCATGGCGCGCGCCGGCATCACGCGGCTCGTCGCCCGCCTCGAGCCCATGGGGGTGGTCAAGGGCTGATCACCGTCCGGAGGTCACTGTCCCGAACGCGTGCACGAGTCCGAGCCCGAGCCCTGTCGTTCGGGGCGCGGGCTCGTTCACGGGACCGCCACGCCTCTGCTCTCAAGTAGGGGTGCCCCAACCGGCGGTCGCGCTGCGGGCGAGCCGCTCCCCGGCACGCCTTAGATTCGTTCCATGGACGCCTCTCGCTCTCCCCTCATCCTCCTGCCCGGCGGGAGATCCGCGACCGCGCCGGACCGCCGCTCGGTCGCGCAGCTCCGCCTTCTCGGAGGTGGTGAGGCCGCGGACCTGGAGGAGGCGCTGGCGGAAGCGGTCGAGACGGCGCGGCTCATGCGCGTCGAGATCGAGCGCCGCATCGCCCGCGCGCTCGACGCCTTCCAAGACCGCGGCTAGCTCGCCCTCGACCCGAGCGGGGTTCCCTGCGCCGCCGCGCCGCCCAAGGAGCTGAAGGGCGCCATCAAGGGCGCGCTCGATCCAGACAAGCACGAGCGGCGTGAGCTCACCACCCGCCGGCCCCGTTCCGCGCGGCACACGGGCCGGGGCTGACCTATGTACGGGGGCGTGATCGAGAAGACGCTCCCCGGCGCGTCCGCCTACTCCAGCGAGCTTCACGCGCGGCTCACCCAGGCGGTTGCCGACAAGGGGCCCGGCTACCGGCCACGCACGCACCACCTCGCAGGGGATCGCCCGCGCTTCACGAACCGGCTCATCTTCGAGGCGAGCCCGTATCTCCTCCAGCACGCTCACAACCCCGTGGCCTGGTGGCCGTGGTGCGACGAGGCGTTCGAGGAGGCGCACCGGAGCGGCCGCCCCGTCTTCCTCTCCATCGGCTACTCGACCTGCCACTGGTGCCACGTCATGGAGCGCGAGTCCTTCGAGGACGAGGAGGTCGCGCGCTACCTCAACCAGCACTACGTCGCGATCAAGGTGGACCGCGAGGAGCGGCCCGATGTCGACGCCATCTACATGACCGCCGTGCAGGCGCTCACGGGTGGCGGGGGCTGGCCCATGACGGTCTTCCTGGGACCGGATCGCGAGCCGTTCTTCGCCGGGACGTACTTCCCGGCGCGCGATGGCGATCGCGGCCCCGGGCGCGGCCTGCTCTCGATCCTGAAGGAGATCATCGCGGTGTGGCAGAAGGATCCGTCGCGCGTGAAGAACGCCGGCAGGACCCTCGCCGAGGCCATCCGCGTCGCGCTCTCGGGCTCGGACGCCGAGCCGGCGGGCGACGTGCCCGGCGCCGAGCCCATCCAGCGGGCGGTGCGCTTCTTCGAGGGCGTCTTCGACGCCCAGCACGGCGGCGTGAACCGGGCGCCCAAGTTCCCCTCCAACGTCCCGATCCGGCTGCTGCTGCGGCACCACCGGCGCACGCAGGACCCAGGGTCGCTGCACATGGCGCTGCTCACGCTGGAGCGGATGGCGGCCGGCGGCCTCATGGACCAGATCGGCGGCGGCTTCCACCGGTACTCGACCGACGAGCGCTGGCTCGTGCCGCACTTCGAGAAGATGTTGTACGACAACGCGCTGCTGGCGGTGGCCTACGCAGAGGCGTGGCAGGTCACGGGCCGGCGCGATCTGGCGCGGGTCGCGCGCCAGACGCTCGACTACATGCTGCGCGAGCTCACCTCCGAGGAGAGCGCCTTCTGGTCCGCGACCGACGCCGACTCGGAGGGCGAGGAGGGCCGGTTCTTCGTGTGGGACGAGCGCGAGATCCGCGAGCTGCTCGGCGGTGACGCGGATCGCTTCATCGCGTACTACGGCGTGACCGCGGGCGGGAACTTCGAAGGTCGAAACATCCTCCACGCGGACGCGCCCGACGAGGAAGCGTGGGAGGCGCTTTCCCCGGCGCGCGCCAAGCTGTACGCCGCCCGGGAACGGCGTCCCCGGCCGCTCCTCGACGACAAGGTGGTCGCCGCCTGGAACGGCCTCGGGATCTCCGCCCTCGCCTTCTGCGGCCGCGTGCTCGGAGAGCCGCTCTACGTCGAGGCGGCTGCGCGCGCGGCGCGGTTCGTCCTCGAGGAGCTGCGCCCCGCCGGACGGCTCGCCCGCAGCTGGCGCGCCGGCGCGCTCGGGCCCCCGGGGTTCCTCTCCGACCACGCGTTCCTCGTCCAGGGCCTGCTCGACCTGCACGAGGCGACGCTCGACCCCGACTGGCTGCGCGAGGCGGTCGCGCTCGCCGAGACCACCGAGCGGCTGTTCGCCGATCCGCGCGGCGGCTGGTTCGTGACCGGCCACGATCAGGAGAAGCTGCTCGCGCGCGAGAAGCCGACGCACGACGGCGCCGAGCCGTCGGGCTCGTCGGTCGTCGTCCTGAACGCCCTCCGGCTCGAGGCGTTCACCGGCGACTCGAGCTGGGCCCGCGTCGCGCGAGGCGCGCTGCGCTGGTACGCGCCCTCGCTGCGCGAGCAGCCGGTCGCGCTGACCGAGTTGCTCGTCGCGCTCGACGCGGCGCTCGATGGGCCGGGGGAGGTGGTCCTGGTCTGGCCCGAGGGCTCCGAGCCGCCGGCGCGGATGCTGGACGTGCTGCGGCGGACGTTCCTGCCCGCGCGCGCGATCACCGGCGCCGCGGAGGGCGAGGATCTGCTGCGGCTCGCGACCGCCGCGCCGGTGGCGCGCGGGCGCGTCACGGTCAGCGGAGTGCCGACCGCCTACGTCTGCGAGGGCGGCGCCTGCCGGCTCCCCGCCGTCACCCCGGAGAAGCTCGCGGACCAGCTGCGCCCGGTGCGGCCTTACCGCTGATCCGCGGCCCGCATCGACGCCACCACGGCCGCCGGGCGGTTCGTGATGATCGCGGCGACGCCGAGCCGCGACAGGCGCGCGACCTCCGCCTCGTCGTCCACCGTCCAGGCGCGCACGTCCAGACCACGCCCGCGCCACGCCTCGGCTCGCTCCGGCGTCACGAGCGACGCCTGGGCGTGGACGGCGCCGGGCCGGGCGATCCGCGAGGCCGCGCCGGCGCGCAGCCGCCAGGAGCGGCCCTCCGCCACGAGGAGCCCCCGCGCCACCTCGGGCGCCACGGCCCGGAAGGCCGCGAGGAGCAGGCCGTCGAACGAGGAGACGACGCATCGGTCGCCGGCGCGCGCCGCGCGCAGCACGCGCGCGACCGCCGCCGGGAGGCCGAGGTCGGGAAACCGCTCCGCCTTGAGCTCCACGTTGATCTCCGCGCCCGGCAGCGCCTCAAGCACCTCGGCGAGGAGCGGGATGCGCTCGCCGCGGAACCGGTCGCCCCGCCAGGCGCCGACGTCGAGCGCGCGGAGGTCCCGCAGCGCGGCCCGGCGGACCCGGAGCGCCGCCCCGGCGGTCCGGCGCGTGTCCACGTCGTGGTGGACCACCACCTCGCCCGTCCCGCACCGCCACACGTCGAGCTCCACGCCGTCGGCCCCCTGCTCGACGGCCAGGCGGAAGGCCGCCAGGGTGTTCTCCGGTGCGTCCGCGCTCGCGCCGCGGTGGCCGAGAATTTTCGGGCGGGCGCTCGCCGTTGACCCGCTGTCTCCAGCCATGCCCCTCCTGGCTTTGGCTCTGCGACGACGCTAGGATATCCGTTTATGGGACTGCGATTGCCTGAAGTACTCATCATCCTCGTCGTGCTCGTGCTCGTGTTCGGCGCGAACAAGATCCCTCAACTGGGCGACGCGCTCGGGAAGGGGATCCGCAACTTCAAGAAGGCCTCGAGCGAGGATGACTCGATCGATGTGACGCCAAAGAGTGAATCCCAGGCGCAGCTGTCGCAGGGAGCCACCACCGCTGGCGCCCCGCGCGCGGCTGGCGCCTCCGAGAAGAAGGCCTAGCTCGATCGAGCGGCCGCCGGCGCCCCGCCGGGCGCCAGGCGGCTTGCCAGCGCGCGCACGAGCCAGTGCAGCGCGCCATCTCCCGCCAAGTCGGAGAGCTCGCGCGGCGACAGCCGCGGCAGGAGCTTCACGACCAGCGACGGCTCGGCGTACGGGTTGTGCGCGATCGCGCGCGCCAGCGCCGGGCGGGTCCGCCAGCGCCGGTCGTCTTGCAGGCATCGCAGCGTCTCCGGACGGCAAGGGCGGCGCGCCGCGATGCGCACCACCAGCTCCTCGGTGAGGCGCGGGTTCCTGAGCAGCTCGCCGACGACGGCCGGCTCGGCCTCGGCGGCGAGCCTCGCCAGCAGATCCGGATCGCCCGGCCGGCGCGCCAGCGCCTTCTTGTGACCGAGCGTCAACCGCGCGAGGCGCGCGTCGGCGCGATCGCGCGGCTCCTGCCAGGCGAGTCGCGGCGGCGCCGAGAGCAGCAGCTGCCGCACGTCGTCGAGCCCCGCCTCCACCGCCGCCGTGTAGACCGCGGCGAGCGCGTCGTAGGACAGCTCGGGATCAGGCGCCAGGAGCGCCTGCCCGATCGAGGCGGCGGGCTCCTCCTGGCCCGCCGCCGCCCTCTGGAGCGCGGCCGCGACGAGGCTGGCTCCCGAAGCGGGAGCGAGCCCGGAGAGGGCCCGGGCCGCCGCCCGAGCGCGGATCGGTCCCTCCTCGAGCGCGGCCAACCGCTGAGCGAGGAGCCGCGCCTGATCGGTCGCCGCCGGATGTCCTGCTCGCATCCTCACCGGCCCGGGGCGGCGTCGACCGTGGTCCGGACCTCGAGTCCGGAGAGGTCGGGCACGGGAGCCGGGAAGAGCACCAGGAACGGCGCCGCAGCGCCCGGAGGGAACCCTCTGGCGGCCCTCGCATCCATGGCTCGCCGCAGCGCCGCTGCGTCCTGCGCGCTCGAGATCGCGAACACCTCCTCGGGAGACGCGCTCGCTCCCGCGAGCGCCTCGGCCGAGGCGACCGTGCGCGATCCCTCGACGAGCGCCACGCGCACCCGTACCGGCCCGCGCGCGCCGCCGCGCGAGCGCACCTCGCCGCGCACCACCAGGACGGCGGGCCCGGCCGAGGTGTCGTAGAGCCCCGCGCGGACACCGGCCGTCTCGACCGGATCACCTCCGCCGCGACCCGTCGCCACGCGCAAGCTGCGGCGGAGATCGCCGCGCCACGCGAGCAGGCCGGCGGTGAGGGCGAGGAGCAGCCCCAGCGACAGCGAGTTCGCGGCCAGCGTGGAGACCCGGGTCCGGCGGCGCAGCCGCGGGAGCGCTGCGGTCGCGGTGAGGCCACCCACGTCGGCGCTGGCGCCGGCATCGCGGGACACGGGCTCGGGCGCGCTCGGAACCGGCGCCGGGCCGTGGTCGGGGGCCGGCGTGCGCAGGGGCGAGGCGGACTCGACGTCCGGCTCGCGGATCGGCATGTCAGCGACGCTGGCGGCCGCGACTCGGAAGAAGTCCGGCTCGGGCGTGGGCTCGCGCGCGGGCAGGGGCGGAGGCGAGGCCCGCGGCGGCGGGGGCGGTGACGAGTCCTCGAGCGCGAGGGCGCCCGGGTCGATCGCCGGCGTGGCAAAGGACGGGTTCGCGGCCGCCGCCGCGACCGTGGCCTGCAGGGCCTCCGCCGCGCGCTCGACCCGGAGCGGCGGAGGCATCGCTGGGACGCCGGGGCTGAAAGGGTCGGGGCCGAGGCTCGCCGTGAACGGGTCGTCCGCGAACGGGTCGCGCGCGCGGGCGAGGGGGTCGCCGGGCGGTGGAACCGCGGTCGCGGCCGGCGCGAACGGGTCGCCCGGGAGGGCTGCGTCGCCTCGATCTGGCCCTGAGCGCGCGGTCCGGGTGGCCTGATCCGGCCCGGACGGGCTGCGCACCGCCTCCGCTCCGCCCTCCGGCGTCACCTCGCCCGAGGGCGCCAGCCTGAAGACGGCCTTGCAGGCGCTGCACCGGATGCGCGCGCCCGACGGCCCGATCCGGTCCGAGGCGAGCCGAAACCGCGTCTGGCACGAAGGGCAAATGATGATCATCGCGGGCGCCGCTGGCGGCGGCGAGCGTACAACGGTATGTCCTTGACCGGAAGAGAGGCCACAACGAGAATGCCGCTCTCACCTGCACATCCTCCTCCGGAGGATTCCCACATGGCCGAAGAGCAGATGCCGGGCGCCGAACCTTCCGGTTCGGACGCCTCGCGTGAGCCGAAGATCATCAAGCGCTACACGAACCGTAAGCTGTACGACACGGTCGAATCGCGCTACGTGACGCTCGACGAGATCGCGCAGATGGTGAAGGCCGGGACCGAGGTCAAAGTCCTGGACAACCGCACCAAGGAAGATCTCACCAGCGTCACCCTGGCCCAGATCATCTTCGAGGAGGAGAAGAAGACCTCCAAGATGAGCCTGCGCACGCTCAAGGATCTCATCCGGCACGGGGGCGAGAAGGCGGCCCAGATCGTGGAGGATACGCAGGCTGAGCTACGCGGGCGCGTGGAGGCGGTGCGCCAGGCGGCAGAGCAGCGCGTCCAGACCCTGCTCAAGTCGGGGCAGCAGACGACGGACCGCGCCAAGGAGATGGTGGCGGCCTCGCAGGAGGCCGTGGCGCAGTTCCAGCGGCGCGTGGACGAGCGCGTGCGCACGGCGGTCGAGGGGATGGGCTCCATCGCCGACCTCCGCCGCGAGATCGGCGCCCTCTCCGATCGCATCACGGAGCTGGAGCGGAAGCTCGACCAATTGAAGTAGGGCGGGGGCTTGTCCCCCGCCGCGGGGCTCTTCCCGTCAGCATCGCGGATCAGCCCGATGATCTGTAGGGCGGGAGCTTGTCCCCCGCCGCGGGCTCGTCCGCGCCTCACCCCTCCGCGGCGAGCGCCGGGGCGGCCGCGACCTCACGGTCGAACACCTCGTCCGCCAGCGCCGCCAGCGCCCGCGCGCCGCTCGATCCGGGCGCGTGCTCGAAGACGGTGAGCCCGTGGCTCTGCGCCTCGTCCACCTTGACCGACCAGCCGAGGACCGTGCGGGCGATCTCGCGCGGGAAGCGCTGGCGGAGCTTGGCCAGGATCTCGTCCGCGAGCTGCGTCTTCCGGTAGAGCGCCGGGACGATGAGGGTGACCGCCGGCGCCTCCCCGCGTTCGGCGCTAAGGCGGGCGAGGCTGTCCATGATCTCGGCGCAGCCATCGAGGGCGAGGTAGGTGAGCGCGACGGGCAGCACCACCTCCGTGGCGGCGCGCAGCACGTTCTCCGTGACGAGCGACACCGACGGCGGGGCGTCGAAGAGCACGAAGTCCCACCGCCCGGAGGGGAGCGCGTCGACGATCTCGCGCAGCTTGTCTCCGCGGTCGGCGTGGCTCGCCACCTCCACCGGGAAATCGGCCAGGGCCTTGTTGGCGGGGAGGAGGTCGAGGCCGGGGATGGCCGTGGCGCGCGCCACCGCGTCGAGAGGCGCGGTGCCGAGCAGGAGCTCCTTGACCGTCGGCGACATGGAGCGTACGTCGACGCCGAGCGACTTCCCCGCGTGTCCCTGCGTGTCGAGGTCGGCGATGAGGACGCGCTGACCGCGGCGGCTCGCCAGCCACGCTCCGATGTTCACGCACAGAGTCGTCTTGCAGGTGCCGCCCTTCTCGTTGATGAAGGCGATGCGGCGCATGATCACTCCACGGCGAACGGGTGCGCGGCGGTGGTCACGGGGTTCGATCCGACCCCGTCGTGGCGGTGGGCCGTTCGACCTTGGCGGCGATCCCGTCGAGCATGGCCTCGAGCTCGGCGAGCTTGCGCCGCAGCTCCTCCACCTCCTCGGTGGTGGGCAGGCTCACCGCCCCGAGGGCGGTGCGGACGCCGCGGTCGAAGGTGGACTTCGCGGTCATGGCCGAGGAGAGCACCGACTGCACGCCGTGCATGACGCGCTCGCTGGCGAGCAGCTGGGTCACGAGCCTCCCGACGCGCTCCTCGCCCGCCGACATGGCGCGCTTCACCGCCGGGTTCCTGAGCAAATCGTCGAGGATCATGGGTGGACTTCTTTCCTGGTGGCCGCTAGCTTGTCAAGCGCCGTGCCAGGGCTCGCCCTCCTCGACCACCGCCTGCTCATCGTCACGGGCAAAGGCGGAGTCGGCAAGTCGACGATCGCGGCGGCCCTGGCGCTCCTCGCCGCCCGCCGCGGCCGCCGCGTGCTGGTCTGCGAGCTCAACGCGCAGGAGCGGGTCGCCCCGCTGCTGGGCGCGCCGCTGGCCGGGTTCGAGACGCGCCAGGCGCTCCCGAACCTCTTCACCGTGAACGTGACGCCGCGCGACGCCATGCGCGAGTACGGCATCATGACCCTCCGGTTCAAGAGCATCTACGACGCGGTCTTCGAGAACCGCGTCGTCCGGTACTTCCTGCGGGCCATCCCCTCGCTCTCCGAGCTCGTCATGCTGGGGAAGGTCCTGTACGAGGTGCGGGTGCAGGAGCACGGGCGGCCGCGCTGGGATCTCGTCATCCTCGACGCGCCGGCCACGGGGCACGCCGTGCAGCTGCTGCGCGTCCCGGGCGCGCTCATGGACACGGTGCCGCCCGGCCCGCTGCGGCGGGACGCCGAGTGGATGCACGCCCTCCTCGTCGATCCGGGCACCACCTCGCTCTCGATCGTGACCTTGCCGGAGGAGATGCCGGTCAACGAGGCGATCGAGCTCGACGCGGCGGTCCGCGGCCTCCTCGGCATCGCCCGGGGCGCGCTGTTCGTGAACGCCATGCCCGAGGCGCGCTTCTCCGCCGAGGAAACCTCCCGCCTCTCCGACCTGGCGGCGGGAGGGGCACCCCTCGGCCCCGCCGCGCTCGCCGCCCGGCTGCAGGCAATCCGCGCCGAGCAGGCGGGCCGCTACCTGGCGCGTGCTCGCGCCGCGCTCGACCTCCCCACGGTGCTCGTACCACTCCTGGCCCGGGAGCAGTGGGACCTCGGCGCGGTGGAGGCCGTCGCGGCCGCGATCGCCGGCAGCGGCGAGGCCGGGGGCGAGCGCGCCGAGGTCGAGGCGCTCTCGCCACGACTGGAGCGGCTGTGATGGGCGAGCTCGCCGACCGGCTGCGCGGAAAGCGCATCGCGGTGTGCGTCGGCCCCGGCGGCGTCGGGAAGACGACCCTCGCCGCGGCCATCGGCCTCGGCCGAGCGCTCGCGGGCGGCAAGGTCCTCGTCTGCACCATCGATCCCGCGCGCCGGCTCGCGAACGCGCTCGGGCTCGAGACGCTTGGCAACGTCGAAGCCCACGTCCCCGAGCACCGGCTGGCCGAGGCGGGGCTGCGCGCGCGCGGGCAGCTCTTCGCCATGATGCTCGACGCGAAGCGCACGTGGGACGACCTCGTGGCGCGGCACGCCCCTGACCGCGCGCGCCGGGAGCGCATCTACCGGAACCGCCTGTACCAGCAGCTCTCGAGCGCCCTCGCCGGCTCGCAGGAGTACATGGCGATGGAGAAGCTCTACGAGCTCGCCACCGAGCGCGACTACGACCTCATCGTGCTCGACACGCCGCCGACCGCGCACGCGCTCGATTTCCTCGACGCGCCCGACCGCATCCTCGACCTCCTCGGCAACGACACGGCGCGCACGTTGCTCGCGCCGGCCGTGTCGGCCGGCCGCGTCGGCCTGCGCCTCTTCCAGCTCGGCGGGACGTACGTGGCGAGGACCATGGCTCGCTTCACGGGCGCCGAGGTGCTCCAGGATCTGGCCGACTTCATGGCGAGCTTCCAGGGCATGTACGATGGGTTCAAGGAGCGCGCGGCGGCGGTGCGGTCGCTCCTCGCGGAGCCGCAGGTCGGGTTCGTCCTCACCTCGTCCGCGAGCCCGCGCTCGGTCGACGAGGTGCTCTTCTTCCACGAGCGACTGCTCGCGGAGGGCATGCCGATCGCCGGCGTCGTCGCGAACAGGGTGACGCCCCAGCTGTGGGGCACCGGGCCGCTCCCCGATGCCGCCGACCTCGAGGCGGCGCTGGCGGCCCACGGCGCGCCGGACGGGTCCTTCGCGGCTCGCCTGGCGCGGACGCTCTCCGAGCACGAGCAGCTGGCGAGGGTCGACGCGCGCGAGGTGGCGCGCCTGTTCGAGGAGAGTTCGGGGGCGCACGTCGCGCTGCCGCGGCTCGAGACCGACGTCCACGACCTCGCGAGCCTGGCGCGCCTCGCCGAGGCGCTGTGAGGGGTCCGGAGGGTCGTTCACGGACCTCGGCACCGACCTCGACCCCGACCCCGACCTCGACCGCGACCCTGACTCGGCTTCAATCGTCAGCTCATCGCACACTGAACACCGGCGGATCGATCCGCGTCGACCGGCAGGCGGGGCACGCCGAAGGGCGGCCGAGGCGATCGCGCTTGCGGAAGACGTAGCCGCACGCCACGCACGCCGCCGGCTCGACGTGTAGCGCCTCGCCGCGCGCCTCGAGCGAGCGGGCGAGGTGCGCGAGGTGCTCGGGGACGTCGCGCTCTCGCACACCCACCTCGACCGACA
>Ga0306924_10000382_pt1 | contig 36851 bp, 35 predicted proteins | sample sta12Can44000111_FD_203756 | JGI IMG/M metagenome (GOLD analysis project Ga0306924, IMG submission 203756) | Lab enrichment of tropical soil microbial communities from Luquillo Experimental Forest, Puerto Rico - statanox.12C.anox.44.000.111 (v2)... | ecosystem: Environmental > Terrestrial >... | reverse complement strand
GCAATGCCGGTAAAGATCGAGAATACCGAGAAGCAATCGAATGAGCCGCCGCTGAACACCCGTCCATTGGTCTGAAACCCTTGGATGAAGGCTCCGAGCATAATGCCCTGAGCGAAGACCGCGACACCAGACCCGTAGCAGAACGCGTAATCCCAGAAGGTGCGTTGCTCGGTGAGTTTGTAGCGGAATTCGAAGGCCACGCCGCGAAACACCAGCGCCAGCAGCATCACCAGGACGGGGAAGTAGAGCGCCGGAATAATGATCGCAAAGGCCAGCGGAAATGCCGCCATAAGTCCAACCCCGCCGAGCACGAGCCACGTCTCGTTGCCGTCCCAGATCGGTGCGATCGAGTTCATGACGAGGTTGCGGGAAATGAGATCTGGAGCGAAGCCGTAGAGAATTCCGACGCCCAGATCGAAGCCGTCCAACAGGACGTAAAAGAAGATGCCGAGACCAAGGATCACCGTCCACAGCGGCACGAGATCGATGATCGGCGGGGTCATGTCTGCGCCCCTGCTTCGGATCGCGGAAGGGCCTGGACGGGCAGCCCTGGACGTCCGCTTTCGATTGGCGCTGGCGCGGTTGTCGGCTCGGCCGGCCCGGCTTTCACAATTCTGACCATCAGCGCCACGCCCACTGGATACATGATCAGGTAGACGAGCGCGTAGCCAAGCAGAGAAATGAGGACGTCTGTCCCGGTCAGTGACGGAGACACGGAATCGGCAGTGCGGAGCAAACCATAAACGGTCCAGGGCTGCCGGCCGACCTCGGTGGTCGTCCAACCCGCGAGCACGGCGAGAAAGCCGAGCGGCGACGCGAGCTCGCAACAAATCAGAAACCAGCGTGTCTCGAATAACTGCCATCGCACCCGCAGCCACCAGCTGACGATAACCAGCGCGAGCATCAAAAAGCCGATCCCGACCATGATGCGGAACGCAAAAAACGGGATCGCGACCGGTGGACGCTGGTCGGCTGGCCAATCCTTAAGCCCGCGGACCGTCCCATCCAGGTCGTGGGTCAGGATCAGGCTGCCAAGAACGGGTACCTCGATGACATTGTGGTTGGTTTCGGCTTGCTCGTCGGGAAGCGCGAATAGGATAAGAGGCACTCGACTTCCCGTGGTCCAGTGTGCCTCGATAGCGGCGAGCTTGACGGGTTGCTGTTCGAGTGTATTGAGGCCGTGCTGATCGCCAATCAGGATCTGCAGCGGGACGAGCACCGTGAGAAGCCATAAGGTCATCGACAGCATCGTCTGACCCTCTAACGCGAACCGGCTACGCCGCTGAAAATAGGCCGCTACCCCCAGAACGACGAAGGCGGTCGTCACATAGAACGCGACGACAGTATGGGCCAGCCGATACGGGAAAGAGGGGCTAAAGATGACCTCCAGCCAGTCTTTCGGAAAGAACCGGCCATCGACGATCTCGTATCCGGCAGGCGTCTGCATCCAGCTATTGGTTGCCAGTATCCAGAACGTAGAGAACAGCGTCCCGCCGGCGACCATCAATGCCGCGATAAAATGCGCCCAAGGCGGCACGAGGCGGCGACCGAACAGCAGAACCCCGAGGAACGCCGACTCCAAGAAAAACGCCGTCAGCCCTTCATAAGCGAGCAGCGGCGAGAGGACATTGGCGGTTGCATCGGAGAAGCGGCTCCAGTTGGTGCCAAACTGGAAGGGCATGACAATTCCCGACACCACGCCCATGCCGAACGACACGGCGAAGATCTTGATCCAAAAATTGGACAAGCGTGAATAGATTTCTCGGCCGGTCACGAGGTGGAGACCTTCGAGCACGGCGACGTAGGAGGCGAGCCCGACCGTGAAGGCCGGCAATAGAATATGCCAACCGACAACCCAAACGAACTGCAGTCGTGACAGAAGCAGAGGATCGAGGGTCATTGCTCTCCGCTCTTTCCATCGTCGGTGACCGCTAAGGCGAGGCAGGAGCCAAAATTGCCCACTGTTTTTTGCTCCACCGGTTCAGTCGCTGAGGAAATCCTTGAGTACGACAGCCTGATTGTGGAGTTCGTCCTGCGCCGCGAAGACGAGAGTCACGGAACCCTTTTGCGCCATCGCACGCAGTTCGTCGAGCAATTCCGTCTGGCGCGACAGTTCTGCTTCGTACCGGCGACGAAATTCACTCCATCGGCTCGGGTCGTGACCGAACCAGCGGCGCAGCTCGGTGCTCGGAGCCAGATCCTTCAGCCAGCGGTCGATGGCTGCTTCCGATTTGCGCAGCCCGCGGGGCCACAGCCGGTCAACGAGAACACGCACGCCGTCCTCGGGTGAAGGCGGCAGATAGGCCCGCTTTAGCCGAACGCCGGGGTAGTTTATCGATTTTGCCACGGACACCTCTCGGTGCGGCTTCGCCAAGCTTGGCCCGGCAGCAACAGCTGCGTGCCTAGATGTCGCGGCGAGTGCGGATGGTGCGGAACCTCGTCACTGTCTTTGGCGTGTTCTTCGCAGCTAGGGATTTTAGGCGGCCTTCACGGTGACGGCCGGCTCGGCCGCACGCGCGGCGCGGCGAATCAGGTCGGCGCCCTTTTCGGCGATCATGATCGTCGGTGCGTTGGTATTGGTCGAAGTAACCGCCGGCATCACCGAGGCATCGATCACTCGTAGCCCGGCGAGCCCGTGCACGCGCAATTCGCTGTCGACAACGCACATCGCACCCGGTCCCATCATGCAAGTGCAGCTCGCATGGTAGACCGTATTGCCGTTGCGCCGCCCGTAGTCGAGCAGCTCATCGTCGCCCTGCAGCTGCGCTCCGGGCAGTTTTTCCGGTCCGACATAGTGCGCCAAAGCGGGCGCCGCGAAGAGGCGGCGCAGAAAGCGCAAACCGCCGATCACCGCGCGCCGGTCGGTCTCCTCCGACAGATAGCGCGGGTTGATCGCGGGTGCTGCATGCGGATCTGGCGATTTCGCCTCGACATATCCGCGCGACAAGGGCCGCATCTGCCACGCGCCGCCGGTCAGCCCCGGTTCCTCCTCGAGCTGCCCGATCTGGCCGTCCTTGAAGCTCCCCGGCGCAAAGGAGCATTGCACATCAGGGGTTGCCGATTCCTCCAATACCTTGACCGAGGCGGCGCACAGCGAGGCGCTGTATGTCAGCATACCCTTACCGGTCACGAGATAGCGCAATGCCTCGGCGGCGAGTGGCAAGCCGCGGGCGCGCTCATTGGCGGTGCGCGCGCCATGGATCGGATAGGTCATGCGGCAGACATAATGGTCCTGCATATTCTTGCCGACGCCGCGCAATTCGTGGACCAGCAGGACTCCGATCCGGCCGAGATGCTCAGGATCGCCGACGCCGGAAATCTGTAAGAGGTGCGGCGAGCCGACCGCCCCGGCCGACAGGATCACCTCGCGCGCCGCCTCGGCCCGTTCAATGCCGCCGCCGCGTGAGAATTCGACCCCGACCGCGCGCTTGCCGTCGAACAACACGCGGTGCACCAGCGCGTTTGTCATCAGCTGCAAATTCGGCCGCTTCAAGGCCGGCCGCAGATAGGTGCGCGCGGTGCTGGCGCGGCGGCGGCCGCCGCGGGTCTGCTGGCACCACCCGATGCTGTCGCCCGCTCCGGGCGGCAGATTGTTGACGTCCTCGCGATATTCGAGGCCGACTTCCTTGCCGGCGTCGATGACGATCTGACAAAGCGGCGGCCGGTCCATGCGCGAGGTAAAAAGCGGGCCGTCCTTGCCCCGCACTTCGGTTTCCTCGCCCTCCCAGCGCTCGGCCTTGCGGAAATACGGCAGGCAATCGTCCCACGACCAACCGCGATTGCCGAGCTGTGCCCAGTGATCAAAATCCTCGGGCTGACCGCGGATATAGATGAGGCCATTGATCGAGCTCGACCCACCGATCACCTTGCCGCGCGGATAGAGGATGGCACGGCCGGCCGTGCCGGGATCGGGCTCCGCGTGAAACCCCCAGGTAAAGGTCGGATGATCGAGGAGCTTCATAAAGCCCGCGGGGATGTGGATATAAGGGCTCCGGTCGTGTCCGCCGGCTTCGATCAAGATGACCTTGGTGCCAGGATCCTCGGTCAGCCGATTGGCCAAGACGCAACCCGCCGAGCCTGCGCCGACGATCACATAATCAGCCTTCATCTTCGCCTCCCGTCACCCTTTTCGGCTCGCTCAGGCGTCCGCAGTTCGAGCGAGCGCTCTATTCGGCCATCGCAGGCACAACCTCCCGGGCGCTGATGCGGCTCGGGATGTGCAGCCAGAACAGCGATATTACCGCGGAAGCCAGCGCGCACAATGCGAGGGCGTAGAGTCCGCCGGCAAAACTGCCCGTCAGGTGTTTTGCCCAGCCGACCAGGCTTGGGCCGAAGAACCCGCCGAGATTGCCGAGCGAGTTGATCCATGCGATTCCGGCGGCCGCCGCACCGCCGGTCAGGAACATCGTCGGCATCGACCAGAATGGCCCCTTGGTGCCGTAGAACCCGATCGCCGCAATCGTGATGCCGACGAGCGCCCACCAGGTGCCGATCGTCAGTCCGGCGATGACCAACCCCACGGTCGAAATGACACAGGTCGTAAAGAGGCTCCAGCGCCGATCACCAATGCGATCCGACAGCCAACCGCAGAACACCATGCTGATCGCCCCGCAAATGTAAGGGATCATCGTGATCCAGCCGACCTGCATGTTGCTGACCCCGAGCTCCTTGATGATCTGCGGCAGGAACAGCAGCATGCCCAGGCTGGCGGTGACGATCCCAATATAGTTGAGCGACAGCATCATCACCTTCGGGTCGTAGAAGGCGCGCAGTATGCTAAACCCGTGATGAGCCTCGATCTGACGCCGCTCACGCGCCATCCGCCCGGTGAGCCATTCTTGCTCCTCACGGTGGAGCCAGTGGGCTTCGCTGGGGTGGTCGGTCAAATAGAAAAAAGCGGCAATGCCGATCAGCACCGTCGGAATGGCCTCGAGGATGTACATGCATTGCCAACCCTTCAAGCCCCACAGCCCGTCGAGCCCCAGCAGAGCGGTCGAGATCGGCGCGCCGCTCGCCACAGCGATCGGCAGAGCCAAGGTGAAACCGGAATTGATGCGGGCGCGGTGCCGATCGGGGAACCAGTAAGTGAAATAGAGGACAAAACCGGGGAAGAGGCCGGCCTCGGCGAGACCCAACAGGAAGCGTATCGCCATAAAGCTATATGGGCCGGTTGCAAAGGCGGTGGCCCCGGAAATGATCCCCCAGGTGATCATGATGCGGGCGATCCAAAGGCGCGCGCCGAGCTTTTCGAGGATGATGTTGCTTGGCACCTCGAACAGGACGTAGCCCCAAAAGAAGGCGCCGGCGGCCATGCCGTACCAAGCCGGGTCGAGCCCCAAATCATCGTTCATCATCAGTGACGCAAAGCCGACATTGATGCGGTCGAGATAGCAGAAAAAATAGGTCAGGACGGCAAAGGGCAGGATGCGCAGATACACCTTGCGCATCGTCGTTTGTTCAACTGTTGCGATCACGTCATCCTCTAGGATCGTTTCATTGACAACGGCTGGCGCCGAAGCGCACTGGTGCCACCATCGAACCTAATCGGACGCTGCGGCGCATAGCAACCGGCTGTTGGTCATTGCAGGGTTGCAAATTAGTAAGTTAAAATGATAATCAGCATCACATACCAGCCGCTGGGATCGAATTGACGGCTGAGGCGTTGTCCCAGGACCTTTGCTGGACAAGGACCACAAAATGGCGCGCATTCCTGACAATTATCTCGACCTCCTCAATCAAAAGAAAGCCTTCGCCAATTTGGCGACCATGATGGCGGACGGGTCGCCTCAGGTGACCCCAGTGTGGTTCGATTACAGCGACGGGAAGATCCGCGTGAACACCGCCAAAGGGCGGGTCAAATCTCGGACATTGAAACCCGGAGCGCCGGTTGCGCTCGCGATCATGGATCCCGACAACGCCTATCGCTATGTCCAAATCCGCGGGCGCGTCGCGCGCGCCGTCCAAGCAGGGGCCGACGCCCATATCGACTCGCTCGCAAAGAAGTATCTCGGCAAGGACACCTACCCTTTTCGCCAGCCTGGAGAAGTGCGCGTCATGTACGAGATCGAACCTGCCTCGGTATCAGGCATGAGCTAGCCCGTAAACTGATAAACGGGCGCTGATGCGTTCGAAGAGAGCCCGCCGAGTCGGATCGGCCAACGCCCTGAAAAGAATGTCATGGGGTCTGCCATCACGATCAGTAACCAGTTGGCTATTGCACAAAGCTAATCGACCGAAAATGTTTGATTCCGTGGATTAGCTTTGAGCTGTCGACTTGTTCAGGGTCACGGCGGCGCGAACGAGAGTCTTCAACGCCTCCTCGTCTACCTTTTCGCCCTCGTGGAAGTCGATGGCACGCCTGGTGTTCCCGTCGAGACTGGAGTTGAAGAGGCCCGAAGGATCGTTCAGAGCCGCCCCTTTGGCGAAGGTCATCTTCACGACGTTCTTGTAAGTCTCGCCTGTGCAGATCATTCCGTCGTGATACCACGCCGGAACCCCTCGCCACTTCCACTCCTCGACGACTTCGGGATCGGCTTCCTTGACTAAGGCACGCAGCCGGCTGAGCATCTCGCCCCGCCAGTCGCCGAGCACCTCGATTCTCGCGTCTATCAGCTGAGAAGGAGACTTGGCTTCCTGCGACCCGCTCTTCTTCATGCCCGTTTCTCCGCCTTAGTCCCAAGGCTCTGATATGCGAACACGGTGACAGGAGTGAGGATCCCCATCGCAAGTTTAACCACGACGTGATTGACGCAGCGAGCGGCGCTCATCGCGGGTTGTTGTTTGCTACTGTTAAAGCAGCGCCGAGCGCTTGTCGAGCGATCACCCGCCGGCCGGAATGGATTATCGCCGCGGATTGATTAATCGGTAGGAGTTCGTGGCCAGCGCTGCTGGGTCGAGAACTGGTCGACCAGCATGTCGACGAAGGCGCGGAGCTTGGCGGTCATGTGCCGGCGATGCGGATAGAGCGCGACGATCTCCATCTCCGGCAGCCGGTAGTCCCTCAACAGCGGCACCAGCTCTCCGGACGCGAGCAGATCGGAAACGATAAAAGGCGGGCTCAGCCAAACTCCGAGGCCAGCAATGGCAGCTGCGCGCAGTACCGTAATGCTGGTCGCAACCAGGGTCGCGGACACTCGCGCAATCACCGTATTACCGCGGGCATCAAGAAAGGGCCAGTGATCACCAAAAGGCGTGTAGGCGTAAAGCAGGCAGCTGTGTCCGGCCAGCTCCGCCGGACTGCGCGGTTCCGGGTGTTTTTCAAGATAGGCCGGTGCACAAGACAATACAGGGTGCCACTTCGCAAGAGTTCGCCTGACCAGCGTCGAATCAGGCGGCGATACCGGCATGATCGCCAGGTCAAACCTCTCCTGAACAAGGTCGATCATCGCGTCGCCATCGCGCAAGTCCATTGAGACTTCCGGATACTGGTTCAGGAAACCCGTCACGACCGGTGCAATGAACAGACCAATTCCCTTGTGGCAATAAACGCGAAGCTGGCCCCGTGGCGTCACCTGCAAAGCGCCGGCAGCCTCGTCCGCCTCCTCCAGCTCGTGCAGAATCTGCGCGCATCGCTCGTAATATTCGCGGCCGATCTCGGTCAGGGTCACCTGCCGAGTGGTCCGGTTCAACAGACGCACGCCGAGCGCATTCTCCAATGCCTGCACCTGGTCGCTGACCGTCGTCGTCGATAGGTCCAGGCGGCGCGCCGCAGCGGTGAACCCACCGCTGTCGGCGACCCGTACAAACGCCGTGATGCTGGCGAGGCGGTCCATGCGACCCTCCGATTATCCGACATGGCCGTATAGCTCTTCCGACAAATGGCTGCTTATCCATAATTTCCCAAGTCCCATCTTGGCAGGCGAGACCGAACCAATCCCGTTTGAATTGATGGGAGCGGAGGATGGCCAGGATCACAAAAGAGGAGTACCGCGCGAGCGTGGCCAGCGGGTTGAATCTGCGTGATGTCGTGGCCGCCTGGCTTGTTTGCGCGCTGGTCGCGTCAATTGCACTTGCCGTTTCCAGCGCTTTTCATGCGCCGCCTGTCTCCGCATCGGTCGCAACTGCTTTGATGCAACCCACGCCAAGCAACGGGGAAATGCTCTCAACAGCGAGAAAATGACATGAAGACTCTCTGTCTCGCAACCGCGGCACTTGCCATTGCCGACGGCCTCCACGTGGCGGTGACCACTCGGCAGGGCATGAAGAGCGGTTCGAGAAGGTAATGCCGCCAGGGCAGTCGGCCGCGTTTTCCATTCCGCGCGCTGCGGGCGAGGCGCCCAAACGGGTCGTGCTCACCAACGCCGGCGGCCACCTGAATATCGCTGAGCCCTCCGCGGCCATACCCGCCCAGTGATTCCGCACGACGAGAAGGAGAAGCTGTTATGGGTAGACCACGCGATCGATCTTGCGCTCCCTCTACGCATGACGATTCCTAAATCGTTGATGAACAGATCTCGCTTGCGGGTACGCTAACAATTACCAGTTTTCCGCTAATCAAAGTCTCGGCGAGCACTCTGGCAAAACCGATCATCCTTTAGGAAACCTCATATGACAGCGAGCAGCTTACAGACCTATTCCTCCTGTCGTCGAGCGGCCGCAGAGCGCAGGTCGGGCGGTGCCGTCGAGCGGGCTATCGCGCTCTTGCGCGAATGGCGGCGGCGGCCCGGATCCTCGACGAGCTCAATGTGGTCGTCCAGAACCCTCATCGCCGATCCGCCGTGGGCGCGTGAGGATTTGGTCAGCGAATGAAAGCCTGAGCGGCGGAGCTTGCGATGACGTTCGATACAAGAGATCGACGCGGGCAGTCGGTGTTTGAGCTGCCGCGGCCACAGTCGCCCCGATGCGCGTCCCGGGATCTGGTCGATCGCCGGCCATTGGGGGACGCCAGTGGCGATTGGATCCAGCTACGAGCACCGACCCCCGAGAATCGCGCGCCCAGTGCACCACACGTTGTGGCGTTGGCGCCGGAGCGCGAAGATCAACATGGCGAGCGCGATAATGAGGCGCGCCGCGACGAGCCGCACAGGAGCATACTGCGGCGGCGCCCGTTTGCGTTCCTCGGCGCCCTGATCCTCGTCTTTGTGGCGCTGCCGGCGGGCTATGTCTATTGGGACTACGCGTCGCATTTCGAGTCGACGGACGATGCCTTCATCGCCGCGCGTCAGTTCACGATCGCCCCCAAAGTGCCCGGTTACCTGACGGCGGTCCCGGTCACCGACAACGAGCACGTCGTCGCCGGCCAGGTGATCGCGCGGATCGACGACCGCGATTACCGCAATGCGCTTGCCGAGGCTAAGGCTCAGGTCGCCGCCGCGCGGGCCAATATCGAGAATATCGATGCGCAGCTGATTGTGCAGCAGGCCCAGATCCATGCCAATCAGGCAGAGGTCGATCAGGCGCAAGCGGCGCTGGTGTTTGCAGAGCAGCAGGCCAAGCGCTACCAGGAGCTGGCGGCGACGGCTCTCGCGGGCACTGTTCAGGACGCCCAGCGGTACACCTCGGGGCTGCGCCAGCAACAGGCTGCAGTGGAGAGTGCGCAAGCAACCCTCGCGCTGGCGCAGCGGCAAATCGAGGCGCTGAAGGCGCAACGCAGCAGCGCGGCCGCGAACCTCGGCTTGCGCAAGGCGCAACGCGACCAGGCGCAACTGGACCTTTCCCACACGATTGTTACGGCAGACCAGCCCGGACGTGTCGTCCAGCTTAGCGCTGCGGTCGGTGAATTCGCACAGGCCGGTACCAATCTCAGCATGTTCGTGCCGGACGACATCTGGGTTTGGGCGAACTTCAAGGAAAGCCAGCTCGACTACATGCGGCCGCGGCAGAGGGTGACGCTCGAAATCGACGCTTATCCGGAACGCACGATCCGCGCCCACGTCGATAGTGTTCAGCCCGGGTCCGGCACCGCCTTCACTCTGCTCCCGGTCGAGAATGCCACAGGCAACTACGTCAAGATCGTGTAGCGCGTGCCTGTCAAGCTCGTGATGAACGATCCGCCGAGTGACGTAGCGCTCGGGCCCGGTATGTCGGTGGTCCCGACAGTGCGGATCGATCCCGCGCCCTCGCTCCTGGAGCGGCTGGAGGCGTGGCTATGAGCGCCGGCACGACCCAGACCGGTTCTCCCCCCGCGACAGGCGGCATGGGCGCCAACCAATGGCTGACCGCGGTGCTGGTGGCACTCGCGACGTTCATGGAGATCCTCGACACCACGATCGCCAATGTGGCGCTGCGCTACATTGCGGGCGGGCTCGGGGTCAGCGTGGACGAGGCGTCGTGGGTCGTGACGACCTATCTGGTCGCCAACGCCATCATTCTGACGGCCAGCGCGTTCCTGGCCAAAACGATCGGCCGCAAGCGCTTCTTTCTGATCTGCCTGGCGCTGTTCACGGCGAGCTCGGTGCTGTGCGGCATTGCCTGGACTCTGCAGTTGCTGTTGCTGTTCCGCATCATGCAGGGTTTGGCCGGCGGCGGCATGGTGCCTGTCGCCTCGTCGATCCTGGTGGATACGTTCCCGCCCGAGAAGCGCGGTCAGGCCTTTGCGCTGTTCGGGGTTGCTGTCGCGGTGGCCCCCGTGGTCGGGCCGACATTGGGCGGCTGGTTGTCCGACAATGTGTCGTGGCACTGGGCCTTCCTGATCAATGGTCCGGTCGGGGTGGTGACGCTCGCGCTGATCGCGCTGGTCGTGCGCGACTCCGAGGCGGCGGTCGAGGAGAGGCGGAAGTGGCGCCGGCAAAAGGCCGGGTTCGACGTTGTCGGTTTCGTGCTCGTCGCGACGTTTCTCGGCGCCTTGGAGATCGTGCTCGATCGCGGGCTCGAGGACGACTGGTTCGGCTCGTCTTTTATCACAACGGTTGCGATCGTCTGCGCGCTCGCTTTCGTGCTGATGATCCCGTGGGAGATGACCCGCCGCAATCCGACAATCGACGTCCGGATGGTGGCGACACGCCAGTTCGGCGCCTGCTTTGTGGTGATGCTGGCGACCGGTGCCCTCCTGCTCGCGACCACCCAGTTCCTTCCCGAGCTGGTGCAGGAGGATTTCGGCTATAACGCAACCATGGCTGGCGTCATGGTCTCGCCGGGCGGCGTTGTCGCCATGGTGATGATGTTCGTCGCCGGCCGCCTGGTGGGCAAGATCCAGCCGAAATACCTGATCGCCGCCGGGGCGGTGATCATCGCGGTGTCGATGTATGCGCTGACCAATGTCTACGGTGATCTCGGCTTCTGGTTCATGGCGCGCTCCCGGATGCTGTTTGCGGCCGGGATCCCATTTATGTTTATACCGATCACCGCGGCGTCCTACGATGGCATTCCGCCCGACAAGATCGGCCAGGCCTCGGCCTTGATCAACGCGGCGCGCAATACCGGCGGCTCGATCGGCATCTCTTTGATCAACAACGTGCTGTGGCGGCGCGAGCAGTTCCATCAGAACATGCTCGTCGACCAGGCGCTGCCGTCGAGCGTCGAATATCAGGACACATTGCACCACATGACGAACTTTTTCGTCGGGCAGGGCAGCCCGTTGATCCAAGCGCAGCAGCAGGCCATCGCCTGGGTCGGACAGCAGGTGCAGCTACAGGCGTCATTCTTCGCCTATATGGACGCCTTCTGGGTGCTGACGCTAATTGCGCTCGCGGCGGTTCCGCTGGCACTGAGCCTGCGCACGGTTAAGCAGGGAGGCGGCGCGCCCGCGGGCCATTGAGGCCGATTTCGTCGAACGCAGGGTGATGGTGCCTGTTGTCGTGAGAGCCATACGTCGCCCCCACTAGCTTTGACTTGTTCCGAAGAGCCTCAGTCTATCCGTGCCACTACCCGCTCAAGCGCAGCCACGAACCGCTGCCATCCGCCCGTGGCGCCCTGGTAGGCCTGCTGCTGATCCGGCCGGAAGCCCGACTGCTCCATGCGCAGGTGGGTCCCCGTGCTCGTAGGGGTGAGAGTCCATGTGACGACGCTCTCGAGACCATAGGCCGCCCACGTGTAAGACAGCGTTTTGTTCGGCTCGACCGCCATTACCTGACAGTCGACAGCGCCCCAGTCTGCGCGAAAATCGAAACGGTGGCCCACGACAGGCGTGAAGTCGTTCTTCATGAGCCACTCCTCGATCAGGTGTGGTTGGGTGAGCGCGCGCCAGATCTTTTCTGGCGGAAAAGGTATCTCCCGTTCGACAACGACGGAGAGCGTTTCGGGCGCATTATTGGTCATTGGTCCATCCTTTTGAGCAGATCTTCGAGGTGGTCGAACCGGCTCTGCCAGAACCCGGCCATTTGGCTTGTCCAGTCGATCAGCGGGGCCAAGGCGCCGAGCTGCGCGCTATAGTGCGTCTGGCGGCCTTCGTGGCGGTCGCGTACCAGCCCGGCCTGCTTCAGGACCCCGAGATGCTTTGAGACGGCCGGTTGCGAGACCCCGGCCCGAGCCGTCAGAGCCCCGACCGTCTTCTCTCCTTCGCGGCATAGGCGCTCGAAGATCGCCCGACGAGTCGGATCGGCGAGCGTTCTGAAGAGCACATCGTGAGCGTTCGGCATTTGGGATCGATAACCTACTAGATATGATTAACGTATAATCGCCGAGATATGTGTGAGTCAAGCAGGAGCGTGGAGCGGCACGATGATCCTCGTCGCGGGAGCCACCGGCCATGTGGGGCGCGGCCATCGTCTGCAGGTTGGCGTCATTCGGCCACGATGTTCACTGCCATTACGGGCCGAGAATCTGAGAGCTTTCGAGATTTCCTTCTTCGAGCAAACTCCGGGAGTCCGGCAGATCGCATAGCCGGCTCGCCGTTCCGTGAGCGGCATCGCTCCTGAATAGGCATCCTTGAATTTGACATATCCCGTTGGTTATGCATCACGCATTATCGTTATCGATCATACGTGGTCGTGGCGACGTGGTAACGCGCTCATATTGCGGCTCTCCGCAGATGCCTACGCTATGCAACTTTGTAAACAGGGCCTAGGTTGAAGCAAACCCGGCAGATCCACGCGACGTGTGCTGCCGGGATCACGACCGGGATCGGCGGCTCAGGCTGACAGTTACCGGAATTACCTAGTCCGGAGCGCGACCTACGGATCGAATTTGCCGCGCAGCCCGTCGGCGGCGTGGTCGAGAAACAAGCGAACCTTGGCCGGAAGGTGCCGGCCTGCCGGATGCACGATGTGAATGGGTGCGGGCGGCGGTTCGTATTCGACGAGAACGGTCTGCAGTAAGCCTGCCGCGGCATGCGGCTCCATCTGATAGGACCGGATGCAGGTAAGCCCCAAACCGTTGAGCGCGGCGTCCACCGCCGCGGCGGTGGTGTTCACCACCAGCCGGGGCGTGACGGTCACCGAACTGGCACCGCTCCGACCGTGGAACGTCCAGCGGTCGGGGATGGGCGTAACGGCTGTGCACGCCACCAAACTGTGGCTGCCAAGATCGCGTGGAGTTGCCGGCACGCCGTGGCGGGCGATGTATTGCGGAGTTGCACAAACGACGCGTCGTACCTGCCCGACACGAACCGCCCGCAACGAGGAGTCCGGCAGCTGACCGACCCTGACGCCGAGATCGAGCCCCTCGTCCACCAATGAAACGACGCGATCGAGCAACAGTAGCCGAAGATCAACCTGCGGGTATTCGCCGAGAAAGCTTTGCACGAGAGGGAGTACATGAAGCCGCCCGAACATTACCGGCGCCGTGACGTTGATCCAGCCGCGCGGCTCGATCCGCTCGCCGACATTGAGCGCCTCGAGCTCGTCGTAGGTCGCCAGCAGCCTCCGGCAGCTTTCCAGACAACGCGCGCCGGCGTCGGTCAGCGCGACCGAGCGGGTCGTCCGATTGAAAAGGCGGGTTTGCAGACGCTCCTCGAGCGCCGCGACCGTCCGGGTAACGGAAGCCGGCGAACGACTTAACTGTCGCGCGGCTTCGGCGAAGCTCTGCTGTTCCGCGACGGCGACGAAGATCGTCAAGGCGTCGAATCGATCTTGCATATTGTTGCTCGGCGCGAAATAGAGAAACGCGTTTTCGCTCAATTCAGTTGTTTGCCGCAATTCCTATTTTGCGCCTGACAACACCGCCCACCCTCAGGAACTGCCCATGACCGCTATCCATTACCGTACGGCCGACGTTGACGGCCTCAAAATATTCTACCGCGAAGCCGGCCGCGCCGACGCTCCGGCACTGCTCCTGCTGCACGGCTTTCCGAGCGCCGGCCACATGTTCCGTGATTTGATTCCGCTCCTAGCCGATCGCTTTCACCTCGTGGTCCCCGACTTGCCTGGCTTTGGTCAGTCGGACATGCCCTCCCGCGATGACTTCAGTTATACCTTCGACAATTTGGCGGCGGCGATCGGCCGCTTCACCGAAGTTATCGGCCTGAAGCGGTTCACGATCTACATTTTCGATTACGGTGCCCCGGTCGGCTTGCGGATTGCCGTAAGGCATCCTGAGAGCATCACGGCGATCATTTCGCAGAATGGAAACGCCTATGAGGAGGGGCTAAGTGACGGCTGGAAGCCGATCCGAGCCTATTGGGAAGGTCCCTCGCAGGCCAACCGCGATGCGCTGCGCGCCTTCCTGGCCCCTGAGACCACCGTTTGGCAATACACGCAGGGCGTCCCCGACGCGACCGCGGTCTCTCCGGACGGCTACTCGCTCGACAACTTCTATCTTGCGCGGCCCGGCGCGGCCGAGGTGCAGCTCGACCTGTTCGGCGACTATCAGAGCAACGTCGCGCTGTACCCGGAATTCCAAGCTTATTTCCGTAAGCACAAGCCGCGGTTTTTGGCAGTTTGGGGCAAGAACGACCCCTTCTTTCTGCCGGCGGGCGCGGAGGCGTTCAAGCGTGACATTCCCGGCGCGCAAGTGCGCTTCTTCGACACCGGTCACTTCGCGCTGGAGACGCACTGCGACGAAATCGCTGCCGCGATCCGCGGCTTCCTGTCTCCCTGACCGCACCGGAGAATTACCATGCGCGCGATCGTGCTGGAGAAATCCGGCGGCCTCGACAGCCTGGTCTATAAGGATATTCCCGAACCCGAACCCAAGGCTGGACACGTCGTTATCCAAGTAAATCTTAGTCGGTTACTACAGAAGGAGCGAACATGACGAACGTGATTTCAGCAGCATTTCCGTACCACAAAAAGCGGCGGCGAGTCCTCGGCCGCGAGATGGCGTATGTGGAGGTGGGACAGGGCGACCCCGTCGTGCTGTTGCACGGCAATCCCACCTCGTCCTACCTCTGGCGCAACGTGTTGCCGCACCTGCAGCCACTCGGCCGCTGCATCGCTCCTGACCTGATCGGCATGGGCGACTCCGACAAGCTGCCTGACAGTGGCCCCGGCTCGTATCGCTTCGTCGAGCACCGCCGCTATCTCGACGCCCTGCTCGAGGCCCTGGATGTGCGCGAACGGGTCACCTTCGTCGTCCATGACTGGGGCTCGGCCCTCGGCTTCGACTGGGCCAACCGCCACCGCGATGCTGTGAAGGGTATCGCATTTATGGAGGCGATCGTGGCGCCGCAGGGCCGGGACCACTGGGACAAGATGGGAATGCGTCAAGCCTTGGAGGCGCTGCGTTCGGAGCCCGGCGAGGCGATGGTCCTGCAGAACAACTATTTTATTGAAGAGATCCTGCCGAACGCCATCCTGCGCAAGCTCTCCGACGAGGAGATGGCGGAATATCGACGGCCGTTCGCGGAGCCTGGCGAGGCGCGACGGCCGACGCTGACCTGGCCCCGGCAAATACCCATCGAGGGCGAGCCTGCCGATGTGCATGCGATCGCGACTGAATACGCGGACTGGCTGGGGACGAGCAATGTGCCCAAGCTGTTCCTGAAGGCTGAGCCAGGTGCGATCCTCGTCAATGATAGGCTGGTCAACCTCGTCCGCGGGTGGCCAGCGCTGACCGAGAAGACGGTGGCGGGGGTCCATTTCGTCCAGGAAGATTCGCCGGACGAGATCGGGCGGGCCATCGCCGGCTGGATGGGGGCGTTGGGCTAACGGGAGCCACGCAGGGCCGCGATGTCAGGAGCAACAGGATGGCGACAAAGGTGTGAGCGTGGTGCTTAGTGCCCGACCTCAACCCGCTGCTGCAGATGTCGAGCGGGGTCCAATTCAGCTTCTTCGGTGGTTTTGTGTTCGGCAAACCGGGCTCTCCTCTGTCGGACGTTCCGTTCCAGACCATCGCTGAGGAAGTGGCCGTTGGCCGCTACAAAGCGAAACCAGCCCGGGTGTTTTCGGTTTGAGGACATTCGGGAAGCGCATCGAGTGATGGAAGCGAACCAGGCCAATGGCAAAATGGTGGTGCTCGTCTGATGCGCCTTCCCCCAGGGATCCGCCTCACGAAAGACCAGGTTTCGTGGCAAGATCGCCGGCGTCAGTTGGATTCATTTTATGTAATTGCGCCGGATCAATAGATGGGTGTCGTGCTATTTCTGCTGTGCTTTTCGGCTATTGTCGGACATTCGCGGTTCGGCGAGTTTAATTCCCGATTAGGCCAGAATAAATTCCCGTTTGGCCGATGACGGGAATTGGCCGGCAAGGGCTTGATTCGCCTTGCCGTTCTCGGTGCCGACAAGGCACTTTTCGGGAACAATCGAAAAAATTCCCGTTGCGACGGGAATAACCGGGAATTGCGCGGCTTGCCAATTGCGGAGATTGCGGCAAGGCTGAGCGGATAAGCATCGAAGGAGAAAAAGATGAATTGGACCGATCGGCGCCGCCGTTTCCGGGCGATCCTCAAAGGCGACCGCTGCTATCACCCGGCCTCGGTGTTCGATCCGTTGTCGGCGCGGATTGCCCAGGATCTGGGTTTCGAGGTCGGCATGTTCGCCGGTTCGACCGCCTCGCTGACGGTGCTCGGCGCGCCCGACTTGATCCTGATCACGCTGAGCGAATTCGCCGAGCAGGCCTACCGCATCAATCGCGCCTTCGAGGTGCCACTGCTGGTCGACGCCGACCACGGCTACGGCAACGCGCTCAACGTGATGCGCACGGTGCAGGAGCTGGAGAGTGCCGGTGTGTCGGCGCTGACGATCGAGGACACCGTGCTGCCGCGCCCCTACGGTCCCGGCGGCCGAGGGTTGACGTCGATCGAGGAAGGCGTCGGAAGGATGCGCGCGGCGCTCGCCGCGCGACAGGATCCGGATCTGGTGATCGTCGGGCGGACCATCGCGATGGGGTCGACCAGCACCGAAGATGCGGTTGCCCGCGCCAAGGCCTACGCCGCGGCGGGAGTGGACGCATTCTTCTTTGTCGGCATCAAAGACCGCGCGCAGCTCGAAGCCGCCGCGGCGGCGATCGACATCCCGATCATCATGGGCGGCGGGGCGCCCGAGCTGTCGGACCGCGATTATCTCGCCAGCCGGCGGGTGCGTGTCGCGCTGCAGGGGCATCAGCCGATCATGGCGGCGGCACAGGCCGTCCACGACACCTTGAAGGCGATGCGCGACGGTGTGCCGCCGAAGGAACTGAAGGGGGTGCCATCGCCTGATTTCATGGCAAGAGCGACGCGGGACGCTGATTACAAGGGATGGACAAAGGAATTCCTCGGCGGGTGAATGTTCTACTCAAACCGCGATCAAGCTCACGACGAAGCGCAGCGATGCAGCAATCAGAAAGAGCCCGAAGCCGATCTCCAATTGGCGCCTCGGCAGAGCATGGGCGAGGCGAGCACCGAGCGGCGCGATATAGCTCGAGATCGGCGCGATCATGACGACACCGATCGCCGAAACAAAGCCGAGCGACAGCGGCGGCAATAAGGCTTGATGCGGCAGCCCGGCGAGGATGTAGCCGAGCGTGCCGGCAATGGTTATCGGAACGCCGAGGCCGGCGGAGGTCGCGACCGCATTGTGGATCGGCACCCCGTAAAGCGTCATCGCCATCGTCGCCAATGAGCCGCCGCTGATGCCCATCAATGAGGAGGCGAGCCCGACCGCAAAGCCATAGCCGGTCATCGCGAAGCGCCCGGGCAATTGCCTGCCCAGCACCCAGCTTTCACGGCCTATCAGGAGCTTGGCGGCGATGATGCTGGCGATTACGACGAAGGCCAATTTCAATACTCTCGCGGGTGCATAGGCGGCCGTGACCGAGCCTATCGCGACTCCCACCACTGCCGGCAACGCCCAGGAGCGAAGTACTGCCGGGACAACCAGGCCTTTCGCGCGATGTGCCCAATAGGATCGCACCGCAGTAGGCACGATGATGGCGAGCGAGGTTCCGACGCAAAGCTGAAAGCGCACCTCTTCCGGCACGCCGAGAATGCGGAAGACCTCGAACAATACGGGGACGATGACGGCGCCGCCGCCGATCCCGAACAATCCGGCGAGCAGACCCGTGACAACCCCAGCGGCCATGGCCGCCACCGCAAGCCCGACGAGTTCGCTGAACGGCACTCCCGCCATTACCGAGAGCTCTTTGTTGTCAGCCGCGGCCGTGGCGACGCAGCAGCTCCGTCAGGTCATCCAGGCTCCTCCACTGCTCGCAACGACCGACAGCCTCTTCGACCTTGGTTACGCCATCCCGGGTCAACGCCACCCCGGCGAGCTCATGGAATTTCCCGCGGATCTCAGTCTCGGCAAAAGGCTGCTGGAAATCGCCTCTGTGGCTCTCACAGGCATGCATGCTCTGCCGCCCGTCCATCAGAGTAACCACGACGCGGGCGGGTCGCAGCCTGGGGGCGACCGCGCTCATCGAGGGGTCTTCCGTCACGTGCACGCGGTGGCGCAGCGTGACAATTGCCGGATCGTCCAGCGCGCTATCGTCGAGCGCACTGTAGCCGGCACTTCCTCGCACTATCATCGTCGCTGCGGCATGCGGCAACGAGTATTTCGAAGCGAAATAGTTCGGTGGGTCCGGGTTGCGCATGACCGAGGCGAAGCGATAGGTCGTGACGTCGACCCGCTCGATTTGATCGGGGTTCGGGTGCAGCTCAGCGAGCGCCTCCCGAAGGCAATCCAACGCCGGATGGATCGGATTGCAGCAGGCGTAAAGACGAAAATAATTGCGGGTGATGTGCCAGAGCGTCCCCAGTTCGGCCAATATGCCGTCGGGCGAGAAGCTGCTCCCCACCAGACTGCCCAGCGCCTCCTCGATAGCATCGTCCTGAGCCGTGAAACCGGCAACGGCCAGCTCGGGTGCCAGCGCAGCGGCAAAGCCGCTCATGCCACCGGCGACGTTGAGGGTCGTGGCGCCGGCCACCGCGTTGGTGTAGCTCGGGGTCAACAGCAACGTCGTCGCGATGCGCATGGTGCGGCTGATGCCGTCCGCGTCGAGCCCGTGCAGTCGCGCTCCCGCCGCGGCTGCTGCCAGCAGCGACACCTGACCGTTCTGATGCGCTAACGGCCGCGCCGTAAAGCCGCCAGCAAGCCGTGCAGCGACATCGTAGCCGAGGACAAACGCGGCCAGCATCTCCCGCCCGGAGCTCCCGAGGTGTTCGCCCACCGCCAAGACCCCCGGCAGCACCTGCATCGCCGCTTGGCCCGAGACGAACCGCAGCCCTTCACACAGCTCGATCGACCGCCCGGCAATGCCGTTTAGCAGCGCCGCGGTGCGCGGATCATGGGTCGGCCAACCGCGCGCAAACACCGTGGCGCCCCTGCCGACGGTGCCGGCCAGCCGATCGCGCAACTGCTGCACCTCAGGCCTTGCGCCACCGGCCAGAATCACGCCTAAGGTATCGAGAAGTACCAGTTTGGTATGCTGCTGTACCGGCTTGGGAACGTCATCCCACTGCGTCCGCGCGACAAACCGCGCCAGTTCTTCGATCTGCTGACCCATTGCTCAGCGGCTCCTCTCCTTTGTCGGTCGCCTGCACCGAGCGCCCGAAAACTTCTTATCTTGTATCCAAAGCGCCGGTAGCCTACATGAAGCCTCGCGGGGTTGTGCAGACACCCCGTCAGACGGCCATCCGTCCAAGTTCTGCGCCACTCGCTACGCGAGGAGCGCACAATCATGGACGAAGGCCGTTTTTCCGTTTCTACACAAGACCTTTATCGCGGACTTGGCACTGCCGCCGCGCCACTGCTGATCGATGTCCGACGAGGCCCGGCCTTCGAGGCCGACGAATGGATGATCCCCGGCGCTGTCCGCCGCCCGCCCGAAGAAGTCGCGCGATGGGGTCGCGAGATCGTGTCCGGATCGCCGGTCACGGTCTATTGCGCGCATGGCGAGGAGGCCGGTCGAAACGCCGCCGCCACTTTGTGCGAGATTGGTATGCCGGCGCGCTATCTCGAAGGCGGCATTGCGGCATGGGCAGAAAGTGGGCTGCCGCTGCGCCGCAAGATCGCGCAGAGCTCGGCTAGCTGGGTCACCCGCGAGCGCCCGAAGATCGATCGCATTGCCTGCCCCTGGCTGATCAGGCGCTTTATCGACCCTGAGGCGTCCTTCCTCTACGTCCCGACCGAGCGGGTATTCGACGCTGCGAGGTCGAGCGGCGCCATAGCGTATGACATTCCCGGCGCCGAGCCGTTCTCGCATGACGGCGAGCTGTGCAGCTTCGATGCCTTTCTCAGGGTCTATGGGATCAGCGACCCAGCGCTCGACACGCTCGCAGTAATCGTGCGCGGCGCCGACACGGCACGCCTCGAGCTCGCGCCACAGTCGCCTGGCCTGCTCGCACTGTCGCTCGGGCTCTCGGCCAACTTTCCGGACGACCATGCGATGCTCGAGCACGGCATGGTGATGTACGACGCGCTCTATGCCTGGTGTCGCGATCGCCAAGGCGAAACCCACAACTGGACACCGCCGGTACAAGTGTAAGGGAGAACCGGCGTGACCGAACTCTCCGTTGCGGCGGGGATCCGGCCCCGTCCGGCGCATGGTGTTTCCCTCGGCCAGGCGCTGCGCGTCTGGCTGCGGGTCGCGGCCCTGTCGTTCGGCGGCCCCGCCGGCCAGATCGCGGTCATGCACCGCATCATTGTCGATGAGAAGCAATGGGTAGGCGAGAGCCGCTTCCTGCACGCGCTGAGCTACTGCATGCTGCTGCCAGGACCGGAAGCTCAGCAATTGGCAACTTATATCGGCTGGTTGATGCACAGCTGGCCCGGCGCGATCGCCGCCGGTGGATTGTTCGTCCTGCCCGGCATCATCGCAATCATGGCGTTGAGCTGGGTTTATGCCGCGTTGGGCGAGCTGCCGATCATCGTTGCGCTGTTCTTCGGACTGAAGGCGGCGGTGTTAGCTATCGTGCTCCAGGCAGTGCACCGGGTCGGCAGCCGTGCCCTCAAAACCAGCGCGATGATTGCGCTCGCGGCCGTCGCCTTTATCGCGATCTTTTTCAGCCATGTGCCCTTCCCGATCATCGTCCTGGCCGCGGGTGTCATTGGGTACGCGGGTGCGCGCATTGGCTCCTCCGCCTTTGTGGTCGGGGAGGGACACGGCCCGACGAAGGCGATAACCACCGAGAGCCTGCTTGGCGACGATCTGCCGGAACACGTGCGGCCGACAATTGGACGCGCCTTGCGTGTCTCGGCGGTCTGGTTAGCGCTGTGGCTGGTCCCGGTTATTGCGATCATCAGCACTTTCGGCAGCGCGCAGACCCTTGGCGAGATCGGTGTGTTCTTCTCGAAAATGGCAGTCGTCACTTTTGGCGGCGCGTACGCTGTTCTCGCCTATATGGCGCAGCAAGCGGTCGAGCATTTTCACTGGCCGAAGCCCGGCGAAATGCTGGACGGGCTGGGCATGGCCGAAACGACGCCGGGACCCCTGATCATGGTCGTGCAGTTCGTCGCTTTTATGGCTGCCTATCGTCATCCCGGATCGCTGCCGCCGATGTTGGCCGGAACCCTCGGTGGTTTGCTCGCAACCTGGACGACCTTTGTCCCATGCTTTCTATGGATCGGGCTCGGCGCGCCCCTTATCGAAAGACTGCGCAATAGCAAGCCGCTCAGCGGCGCCCTCGCCGGCATCACCGCTGCAGTTGTCGGCGTCATCCTCAACCTGGCGATTTGGTTCGCCTTGCACACCTGGTTTCGTGAAACCGTCCCGCTGCACGGCTACGGCTTCGCCTTCGATGCCCCCGTATTGGCAAGCATCAATCCCTGGGCCGTCGGTTTGTCGGCCGCGGCATTGGTCGCGATTTTCCGCTTCAAGGCCGGCATGATCCAGACACTCGGCGCGTGCTCTGTTGCCGGAATCCTCCTCTATTTGTCGGACCTGGTCACGCCATGAACCAGCGGCATCTTATTCCAATAGCCGTTCTACTGGCGGTATGCCCAATGTTGCAGCTCACGGCAATGGCGCAGACGGCTAGCCCGCCTCTTGTACTGGAGAGGAAGATCCAGCTGGGCGAGGTCAGCGGCCGGATCGACCATCTCGGCATCGATTTGACGCGCCAGCGGCTGCTTGTTGCCGAGCTCGGCAATGACAGCTTGGGGGCGGTCGATATTGGGGCCGGTAGGGTGCTGCGCCGGGTCGGCGGGATGAGCGAGCCGCAGGGCGTCGCCTATATACCGTCTGCCGACAGTGTCTATGTCGCGAATGGCGGCGACGGCTCGGTGCGGGTGTTGCGCGGTGAGGATCTTGCGCCGACGGGGCGCATCGAACTCGGCAACGACGCCGACAATGTCCGGGTCGACGCCTCGCGCAATCACGTGCTCGTCGGATATGGCAACGGAGCGCTCGCCGTGATCGATCCGGCGAGCCGAACCAAGACTGCCGATCTTCGGCTAAAGGCGCATCCCGAGGGTTTTGAGCTCGACGAAGCCGGAGGCCGGGTCTTTGTCAACGTGCCGGATGCTCACGGGGTCGAGGTCGTGGACCTTGCGTCCCAAACGAGCCGATCGCTGCCGGTGCAAGGCGCGCGATCGAACTTCCCGATGGCGATCGACCGCGATGCGCACCGGGTGCTGGTCGTCTTCCGCAACCAACCGAGTTTGATGGTGCTTTCCAGCGAGAACGGGCAAGTCCTCTCCAAGGTCGAGACGTGCGGCGACGCCGATGATGTGTTTGTCGACGGCAAGCGTCACCGCGTTTATGTGAGCTGTGGCGAAGGCGTGGCCGACGTGCTCGAACGGCAGCCCGCCGGGTATCGGCGGCTGGCGCGAGTGCCCACGGTATCGGGAGCCCGCACCTCACTGTTCGTTCCCGAGCTCGACCGGTTGTTCATTGCGGTGCGGGCGCGCTCGGGCGAGCAGGCGGCAATTTGGGTGTTCCGGCCCGTACCATGAGGGCCGGCGGCGTTGCTGCGTCGGTGCCGTCGAACGGCCGATAGGCTTGCGCCGCGCCGCACCAGCCGGCGAGAGCGGCCGCCATGGCCAGCGCTGCACGGAGTGCGCTAATGCGGGGGCGATGGTGGATTGGTGAGGAATGGTGGCGGCCGATGCCGCCTGGGACGTCGGGCGATGCACAGCGCGTCCTTGTCGCACGCGGAATTCGCGCATTTGGCGATGGCTTCGTCGCGCTCCTGTTACCAATTTACTTGGTTGAATTGGGGTCCAGTGCGCTGGCGGTTGGCGCCATAGTGACCAGCACGCTGATCGGCACCGCCCTCCTGACACTGTGGGTCGGGTGGGTCGCAAACCGGCATTCCCGGCGCTTGCTCCTCCTTGCCGCGGCGGTGCTGATGGCGGCGACCGGCGCGGGATTTGCAACCGTTACGGATTTCTGGCCGCTCCTCGTCATTGCCTTTATCGGGACAATGAACCCGACTTCTGGCGATGCGAGCATTTTTGTCCCGCTCGAGCAGACCGTTCTCAGCCAGACGGTCGAGCCGCGCCAGCGAACGGCGCTCTTCGCGCGCTACAGCGTCATCGGGTCCGGCGCGACAGCGCTTGGTGTACTTGCGGCAGCGCTCCCCGATTTTGTGAGCGCGTGGACGGCCTGCACTCGAACGGTCGCCATGCAGTTGATGTTTGGGCTTTATGCCATGCTTGGACTGCTGGCGCTCCTGCTCTATCGACCGCTGTCGCCGGCCATCGAGATTGCCGACCAGGCGCCAAAGACGCCGCTGCAGCAATCCAAAATGCTCGTCTATGGCATGGCTGCGCTCTTTGGCATGGATTCATTCGGTACCGGGTTCCTGGTGCAGTCGCTGCTCGCATTGTGGCTCTATCAGGCCTTCCAGGTTTCAGTGACGACAGCCGCGACGATCCTGTTCTGGAGCAGCCTGTGCTCGGCAGTGTCCTATCTCGTCGCGGTGCCGATCGCTGCGCGGATCGGGCTCATCAATACGATGGTCTTCACGCATTTGCCGTCGAACCTTCTGCTGATCCTAATCCCCTTCGCGCCCGATCTCGCGACGGCTATCGGCCTATTACTCGCGCGCAGCGCATTGTCGCAAATGGATGTCCCGACGCGGACCTCCTATGTGATGGCCGTCGTCACACCGGCAGAGCGGCCTGCAGCCGCGAGCATCACGGCGGTCCCGAAGACTTTCGCCTGGGCGGCGGGCTCGCTGATTTCGGGTTGGCTGCTGACGCTTTCGAGCTTTGGCTGGCCGCTCGTCATCGGCGGCGTCATCAAGGCCGTTTACGACATCCTGCTGCTGCTCAAATTTCAAAAGGTGCGCCCGCCCGAGGAGGCCGGCGCGCTGTCGAGCGAGTGAGAGTGAAACCTAGGAGGAACCCCGATGACGATCGAACTCGAAAGAAGGGCTCTCGTGCAGACCGGCGTCGCGCTTGCCGCCGGAGCTGCTTTTGCAGCGGCGGTTCCGTCCGCCGCGGCGCAGACCCCGACCTCGACGCCAAGAGGAGCAAAGCCGATGACCTACAGTGTCAAGCCGCTGCCCTTCGATCCGACGAAGATCAACGGTTTATCGGAGAAGATTCTGGTCAGTCACTACGAAAACAACTACGGCGGCGCGGTTAAACGGCTTAACGCGATCGCCGAGCAGCTTGCGGGGTTCGATTACGCCAGAGCTCCCGGTTTCCTGATCAACGGGCTAAAGCGCGAAGAATTGATCGCCACGAATTCGATGATACTGCATGAATTGTATTTTGCCGGGCTCGGTCCGGAGGAGAGCCGGCCCGGCCCCTCACTCGCCGAGGCGCTCGCCCGCGATTTTGGCAGCCCTGAGCGATGGCGCGCCGAGTTCGTCGCCATGGGCAAGGCCGAAGGCGGCGGCTCCGGCTGGGTATTGCTGACCTGGAGCCCGCGCGACAAGCACCTCGTCAACGCCTGGGCGGCCGACCACACGACGACGCTTGCCGGCGGCCAGGCGATCCTCGTGCTCGACATGTACGAGCACGCCTATCACATGGATTACGGCGCCAAGGCCGGCGACTATGTCGACGCCTTCATGCAGGTGATCCGCTGGTCCAACGCCGACAGCCTCTACGCCCAGCACAGCCGCGGCTGACCGCTTTGGCCTAGCCTGCCAGGGGTGATAGGCTCACGAGCCGAGACATAGGGAGAGGTAGAGATGGGCGTCGTCGAGACCGAACGTCACGGACAGGTGCTCGTGGTGCGGATGAACCGGCCCGAGCGCCTCAATGCGCTCAATCATGAAATGCGCACCCGGCTCGCCGAGACTTGGACAGAATTCCGTCACGACGACGGGCTCGAAGTGGCTATCTTCACCGGGGCGGGACGCGCGTTCTGTGCCGGCGAGGATATGAAGGAATCGCTACAGCACGGCACACCCGGCGGGCGGCGTCCGGCGATCGAAGATCCGTTCATGACCAGCGCGCTCGAGAAACCGGTCATTGCAGCGGTCAACGGCTATGCGATGGGCGGCGGCTTTATGCTGGTCGAGCGCACCGATCTGCGTGTCGCGGCGCGCGGGGCTGTGTTCGAGGTCTCGGAGGCAAAGCGCTGGCTGCTCGGCGGCTACAATCACGGCCACGTCGCGAATTTGCCCTATCCGATCGCGATGGAGATGGCGCTGGGCTTCCGCTTCACGGCCGAGCGGTTCTACGAGGTCGGCTTTCTGAACCGCCTGGTGGACGCCGACCAGCTGATCCCAAGCGCCCTCGCGATGGCCGAGCATCTGTTGACCCTGCCGCCGGCCTCCCGCGTCAACACGGTTCACATGATGCGCCAGATGCGCCCAACTCCGGCACCGGAGCAGCAGCGTCTCGCCGTCGCGCTCAAGGACCACGGCGCCAAGAGCGACCTGATCGAATCGCGCGCCGCTTTTGCCGAAAAGCGACCACCGCGGTTCAAAGGTTGGGACGACCCGGAGGACCGCTACCGGCTCCCGACGCTCGACACGCTGCGGTAACGCCCCCGGGGAAGGAGATTTTCGGTTCGGGAGAATAAAAATTGGCTAATCCTGACGATAATGGCCCATTGCACGGGCTCAAGGTGCTGGACTTGACCGAGCACATGGCGGGGCCGTTCTGCACGATGATCCTCGCCGATATGGGCGCGGAGGTCATCAAGCTCGAACGTCCGGGAAAGGGCGATTCGACGCGCGCTTGGGGCGACGGCAGCGAGCGCAACCCCTATTTCCGCTACATCAACCGCAACAAGAAGGGGATCACCCTCGACTACAAGCAGCCGGAGGGCAGGGCTCTGTTCTTGCAGCTCGTCGCAGGCATGGACGTGCTGGTCGAGAACTACCGGCCGACCGTGATGCTGCGCGCGGGGCTCGGTTTCGAGGCACTGCACGAGGTCAATCCGCGCCTGATCTATGCACAGCTCTCCGGTCTCGGTTATGACGGACCTTATGCCGGCCGCGGCGGCTTCGACCTGATCGCGCAAGGCATGGGCGGCATTATGCATGTGACCGGCGAGCCGGACGGGCCGCCGACCTCGGTCGGTTTGCCGATCTGCGACCTTGGCACCGGCATGTGGGCGGTTCAGGGCATCCTCGCGGCACTCTACGAGCGCCAGCGCACCAGGCTCGGCCGTCTCGTCGAATGCTCGCTGTTGGAAACCGCGATCGGCTTCAGCTCGTGGACCAGTGCCGCCTGGCTCGCCGACCGCGAGGAGCCGACCCGGCAGGGTTCGCGGCATCGCCAAAACGCGCCCTACCAGCGCATGAAGACGAGGGACGGCTATATGATGATCGGGGCGGCCAGTCAGTCCATTTGGGCGCGCTGTGCCGAGGCGTTGGGCCACCCGGAATGGTGCGACGACCCCTGCTTTGCGACAAACCAGCAGCGGATCGAGAACCGCGTCGCGCTCGAAATAGAAATGGAAGAAGTGCTGACGACGGACACGACGGATCATTGGGTCGCAGTGTTGGAGGCAGCCGGTGTGCCCTGTGGCCCGGTCTATAATTACACGCAGATGTTCGCCGACCCGCAGGTGCGCCACCGCAACCTCGTTCAGTACGCAACAGACGCAGAGCTTGGCGAGGTTCCGCACATCCGCACCCCAGTAAAGATTGGCAATAGCGTGCGGGTGCGCACTGTTGCCCCGAAGCTCGGGGAGCACAATGCGGAGATCTTCGGCTGGCTCGGCGTGGCGGAGGCTGAACTAAGGGCGCTGCGGGCGAGAGATGTCGTGTAGTCCGGAGGCCAACGTGTCACTCACTGCATCGAGCCGGCTCCAATTCACCACGGATCTCAGCATTTGCCGCATCCTGAACGGCATGTGGCAAGTCTCCGGCGCCCACGGCGCTATCGACCCAGCACGCGCCGTCGAAGAGATGTTTGCCTATCACGATGCCGGGTTTACGACCTGGGATCTGGCCGATCATTATGGCCCGGCGGAGGATCTTATTGGCACCTTCCGCCGCCAGTTTGCAGCTCGTTACGGCGCAGAGCGGCTTGTGGAAATCCAGGCGTTCACAAAATGGGTTCCAAACCCGGACCGGATGACGAGGCGCGTCGTCGACGACGCGATTGCAATCTCGCTCTCTCGGATGGGCGTCGACCGCCTCGACCTCCTTCAATTCCATTGGTGGGACTACAGCGACCCGAGCTACCTCGACGCTCTCAAATGTCTCGCCGATTTGCAGCGAGAGGGCAAAATTCGCCACCTCGCACTGACAAATTTCGACACCGAGCACCTGCGTGTCATCGCCGATTGCGGTGTCCGCATCGTCTCGAACCAAGTGCAGTATTCGCTGGTCGATCGTCGGCCCGACGCACGAATGGCTGCATTCTGCCGCGAGCACTCAGTGACGCTGCTGGCCTACGGCACTCTACTCGGCGGGCTTCTCTCCGAGAAATATCTCGGCCGTCCCGAGCCGCGCCGGGCCGAGCTAAACACCGCCTCACTACAGAAATATAAGAACATGATCGACGCCTGGGGCGGCTGGGGCTTGTTCCAGGAACTGCTCGCGGTACTCAAACCGATCGCCGACAAACATCAGGTCAGCATCGCCAATGTCGGCACGCGATACGTCCTCGACCGTCCGGCAGTTGCCGGCGTCATCATTGGCGCGCGGCTCGGCGTTGCGCAGCACCTCGCCGACAACATGCGCGTTTTTACCCTCACTCTCGACACCGAAGATTTGGCCGCGATCGAGCCGGTGCTCGCCAAATCGCGCGATCTGATGCGGCTCATCGGCGATTGCGGCGACGAATACCGCAGCCGCCAGTGAACAATAGCGACACCTTCAAGTCTGGAGGTCGTCGGCTTTCTTGTTCAATGAATCGATCAGGCCATCGATGCCGCTGGTACGCAGGGTCGCCGCGAACTCGGATCGGTGCGTCGCCAGCTCGCTGATCGCACCGGAAAGGTAAATATCGCGAATCTGCCAAGCGCTATCATTGTCGTGGACAACATAATTGATGGCCACCGGCTCGCCGTTTGACTTGATGATCTGGGTTTTGATCAAGGTGCCGTGCTTGATCTGCTGCTGGCCCAGCACCTGGAATTGTTCGCCGGCATAGGAGTCGAAGCGGCTCGCGTAGACCGCGGCGACGTAACGGCTGTAGGCCTGCACGGCGCGCTGCTTCTGCTCAACCGTCAACCTCAACCATGATGGACCGATCGACAACCGCGCCATGAAAGGCACGTCAAACGTCCCGAGCACGACCGGCTCCAGCTTTTGGTAACGACCCTTAGATCCCAGGGCCGAAGCATGCTGCATGAGATCGAGCAGCACGTTGTAGAAATTCCGGACCACCTCCGTCGGCGGCCCCGCAGCCGCATACGTTGAGATCGGACACAGGAGAACAAGCCAGCTGGCTGCGACGAACCAGAAGGCGGCGAGCTTCCGTCTTGGAGATTGTCGATATCCGAACATCGATCCCCGTCTTCCTGAGCGCCGCTACTCCCGCTTGTCTTCCGGCAAAGCTAGGAGTCGTCGCCGGAATAGATACCGGCTTTTGTCGGTTTGGCGAGAGGAAATGAGAGCGTGACCTCATATGAGTTTCCGTGACCTCATATGACTTTCCGTGACCTCATATGACTTTCCGTGACCTCATATGACTTTCGTTGGCAATGGGCCAAAGGCGGGTGGGGGGATGCGGCGCTTCGAGGCGGCTTCGTAGGCCGAGGCGATTTGGAGGAGGACATCCTCCTTGCCGGGCTCGGCACGGAAGACGAGCGAAAAGGGCAGGCCGGGAGGCGGCAGAGTCGTGGGGATATCAGAGGGGACCGAGATGTACCGGGTGCCGTCGGGGCTCAGCGCGAAGACCGGGTCGTAGACCGTTGTCACATAGCCCGCCGGGATCAGGGCTTCGGTGAGGCCGGCATTTGGGCCGTAGAACGATTCCGGGCGCAGATTGTTGCGGCCGCCGAGCGGATCGTGGGCGCCGCCGATCTTGGCCGGGGGTAACGGCGTGTGCAGACGGACCAGCGCGTCCAGCCGGTTCTCCAGCAGCACCATCATATCGACACGACGCAATAGTTCGCGCAGCACGATGCGCTCGTCGACACCTTGGCGTCCGCCCAGCGGGTTGCGCGGGTCGGTGACCTCTTCCCAATTCTTGAAGCCCGCGCGGCCGTCATCGCCCCAGAATTTGGAGCGCGCGTTGAGCGCCGCGAAATCGGAGAGCGTTTCCGTGAAGCCGCGATCGCGCCAATCCGCAGCGCGGCGGGACAGGTACTGGTTGACATGGAAGCCGAACATCATCGCCAGCTCCTGTTCTTGGATCGTGGCGATGTCGAGGTTGGCGGGCAGTGCGATCCGCCGCTCGGCCAGCTCGACGCAATAATCGATCGGCGTCATCCGGCCGGTGCCGAAGACCTTGCCTGGGACGAACTCGGTCGGCCGGATCGCCGCGGCGAATTCCTTGAAAAGCGGCTGGCCATCGGTCCCGAGCCTGAACAACAGGCCGGGCATGAAGATCGGCACCAGTCGCGCGAGCGCCTGGCGGAAATCGGGGTTCATCACCTCGAGGTCGCGATCACGCTCCCACAGCGGATCGGACGACTCGACCATGGTTGCACCGAGCTTTTCGCCAAGAATTGCCTTGATCTCGGCTGCGGCGGCAATCGAGATCGGTTCGGCGGCCTTGTCGCCGACGCGGAGCAGCATCGATTCGCGGATGACGCCAATTCGCATTCCCTTCAGTGAGCCCGGCACGCCCGACATCCGGGCGTGGCCCGCATAAGGTGTACCAAGGACGGAAGAGCGGGGAACCGTCGTGTACGGGTCGCGCGGGTCGTAGTAGCCGGTCTCGGGGTCTTTCAGCGCGTCGAGGACTTTGGCGGCATCGACAATCGTGCGGGCGAGGATGCCGGCGCGGTCACAATAGATGTCAGCGCCGATCGCGCCGCCGTTGTAGCTTAGCATCGCTTTGTGCGGCAGGATCAGGGCGACTGCGTTGTGATTGGCCGGGCCGCGGGTCGAGGCGCGGGTTTCCTCGCCTAAGCTAACCATCACAAGATTGGCGCTGACCGACACGCCCGAGCCTGAGCTCGACCCGAGCGAGGCGGCACGCGTCGTGTTGTAGGGGTTCGATGGGTTGCCGCCCCAGCTGCTGCGCTGATAACCCAGCACAGATGGCAAAACTTTTTCGGGCTTGTGCCGCCCGCCCGGATCGCCGGCTCGGCCGTTGTATTCGGTGCAGACGGCCTTGGCGAAGATGATGGCGCCCTTGTTGCGCAACTGCTCGACCAGGATGTGGTCGCGCGCCGGAAAATCGATGTCGTAGGCCGCGTCGCCGCCGGCGGTCGTGCGCATGTCCTTCGTGTCGAACGGGTCTTTGAACGAGCAGACGACGCCGTACATCGGCATCTCCTCGAGATCGGGGTTGGGCCCATAAACCGCGTCGAGCTCGGCCGCATGTTCCAACGCGTCCGGGAGCTTGCGGAATTCTTCGCAGACGGGCGGTGCGCCGGGCGGAAGCGGCCCCTCGGACGGGTGCCGGTCGAACTCGCCGCGGCAGGTCACGGAACGCTCGCCACGGATGTTGAGCGTGGCGAGCGCATTGAGCTGGCCGGCGTTCGGCTTGCCGATGATCATCCCATATTGTTGCTGGACCGACGGATCGGACGCTGTCGGCTCCATGCGGCCGAATTCGAGCGGCGGCCCCTTGTATTTGTCGAGATTGGGCAGAACCGCGGAGGCCCTGACGGTCTCGGTCGGGAAACTGAGCGGTGCCCCGGCACGCACCGTGCCCGCTGTTTCGGGGACCAGTGCCCCGTCTTCCGTCACGAGCAGACTGCACACCCCGTTATAGGCGCGCGCCCGCTCGATATAGTGTCGGACAACCTCGACGCAGGTAATTCGTCCGGCCCTGATCGCCGCGTGCAGCTCGTCGATCGTCGCCTCTTCGAGACGAAACGGTTCCGTCATGACCTCGCCTCCAATTGGCCGTGGTGCTAGGCTTGTCCCGACGGTAATCGGGAGGATGAGCATGGACAAGGCGCTGTCGGGCATTCGCGTTATCGACATGACGCACAACCAGGCGGGACCCGCCTGCGCGCAGATCCTCGGTTTTCTCGGCGCCGATGTGATCAAGCTCGAAGAGCCGAAGGGCGGCGACATCGCCCGCCGCAACATGCGCGACCGGCAGGACAGCGACAGCCTCTTTTTCCTGCTGTTCAACGCCAACAAGCGTAGCCTGACGCTCAATCTGAAGACCGGCCGCGGCAAGGAATTGTTCAAAGAGCTGATCGCCAAATCGGACGTGTTGGTCGAGAATTTCAGCCCGGGGGCGCTCGACCGGCTCGGGCTTGGCTGGGAAGTTCTCTCAAAGATCAATCCCCGGCTGGTCTATGCGACTATCAAGGGCTTTGGCAGCTACGGGCCCTACGCCAATTACAAGAGCTTCGAGCCGGTCGCCCAGGCGATGGGCGGAGCGATGAGCGTGACCGGCTACCCGGAAAACCCGCCGACCTTTGTCGTCCCGGCGATCGGCGATTCCGGCACCGGCATGCATATGGCGATCGGCATTCTGGCGGCCTTGCAGCAACGCCATCACTCGGGCCGCGGCCAGTGCGTCGAGGTGTCGATGCAGGATGCCGTCGTCAACCTGATCCGCGTCAGCCTGCGCGACCACCAGCGCTTTGGCCGTGCGATACCGCGACGCGGCAACCAGATGGGGCAAGGGATCCCGAGCACGACCTATCCCTGCGCGCCGGGTGGTCCGAACGACTACGTCTTCATCACCGCGCAGCAACAGATGTGGCCGGCTATGGTGGGGGCGATGGGCCGGCCCGAACTGGCCGACGATCCTCGCTTCCACACCGCCGAGATGCGCTGGGAAAATCGCGAGGCTCTGAACGCCATCATCGAGGATTGGACGCGCCAGCGCAGCAAACACGAGGTGATGCGCGTGCTTGGGGAGGCCGGCGTCCCGTGCGGCGCCTGCCAGGACACCGGCGAGGTATTGGCCGACCCGCATCTCAAAGCGCGCGAGATGATCGTCGATGTCGATTACCCGACCCGCGGCACCTACAAAACCGTCGGCTGTCCAATCAAACTATCGGACTCGCCGGCCGAGGTTAGCCGCCCGCCGCTTCTCGGGGAGCATAGCGACGCGTTGCTCGGGGAGCTGTGCAGTGTGGGTCCCGACGAAATAAAGCGACTGCGAGAGGACGGTGTCATCTGAATTTCCCTACTGTGAGGCGGCCATGACGTTACGACTGACGATGGCGTTTTCGGACAATCCGCGTGTTCAGCCGCTAAAGGATGGGACCGTAAAGCCGCAGAATATCGAGCTCGATTGCATTACGCTTGACCCGAGCACGCTGTTCTACCGCAACCTCTTCTATGACGAATTTGACGTGTCCGAGATGTCGATCTCGGAGACACTGCTCGCCCGGGAGCGGACCGACGGAAGCAAGTGGGATTGGTCTGCGCTGCCGGTGTTCTTGAGCCGTGGGCACCACTGGCCTTACCTCTACGTCAATACAGCCTCGGGCATCGCCAGTCTCGCCGATATGAGGGGAAAGCGAATCGGTGTCCCGGATTACGACATGACAGCAGCCCTGTGGTTCCGGATCACGCTGAAAGATCTCTATGGCATCGAGGCGAGGGACAATATCTGGTTCAACGGGCGCACAAAGGAGCTGAGTCATGGCGGCGCGCTGGGCCTCGACCGGGCCGGACCAGTGGGCGTCACGCACCACTGGCTCACCGCCGATCAAACACTGGACGTGTTGCTCGACCGCGGCGAGATCGATGCGTGCACGGCGATTCGCCCACAGAGCCGTGTGACCGCTGGCGATCCCACGGTCATCGACCGCTGGGGAGGGACGCAAATCCGCGGCAACCCAAGACTGCGAAAATTGTGCGAGGACGACGGCAAGGCCGTTGTCTTCGAATATTATCGAAAGACCGGGTTCTTCCAGGCGAACCACCACGTGATCGTGCAGAACCGGATCCTCCGCGACCACCCCTGGGTGGCCCTCGAACTGTTCAACGCCTTCCAGCGGTCGAAAGAAATGGCCTATGAACGGGCTCGCCGCTCGGAATCGACTTATCTCTACTTCCCGGGCAAAGACTTCGAGGAGCAGCGGGCCGTCCTCGGGGAAGACCCGTACCCGCTCGGGCTCGCCGCGATGGGAAGAAATGTCGAGCGCGCGATCCAGGGCTCGCTCGAGCAAGGGCTGCTGACCAAGCCGCTCGGGCTCGAAGATATCTATTACCGCACTACGCTGAGAACGTGAGCATCTGGCCTAGTGACGGCTGTCACGTGGGAAGCTCGTATAATGCGTTGTAGACCCTGTTCAGGTCGCTGGTTGAATGGGATTTCACGAACTCCGTTGTGATGCGCAGTCGAGCAGCGTCATCGTCCTGGGCAACCTGCCGCTTCTCGTCGCTCAGAGTGCTCTCCAGTAACCTCACATCTGTCGTATCGTCCACGACGAATATTGTGCGCGAAAGCAAGGCATTTTCCACCAACTGCCGCAGTTCAAAGATGCAGCCGCTGTTCGATGCGGAGAAGCTGCGCAGGTCCATCAGTACAAGGTCGCTCTTCCCCAACAAAGCCGTCAATGCCGATCGCCATCTGTCTTCATAGCAAAACACGTTATTGAGTCGAAACCGGCCGTCTGGATCTCTCCTCTCATCGAGCTGCCGAACCCGCTCGGCGAGATCCTCGGTCCGCAACACGAATGATCGCCGCAGCCGGCCGCTGACAAAACTGATCAGGTCGCGGGGATAAATGGTGCGCATCGCCAAATCGGCGCCCGCAATCATATTCACGCTGCCGGTAAATCGCCACCGCTGCCCGACGCTGTCGAACAGTCTCTCGGTGCGACGTTGGAAGCCGAATACCCGCAACAGCAGCAGTCGGCGATTCCCTGGGCTGCGGGCGCTCCAAGCCGCCAATCCTAGCGCTACCACCAGGCGATAGGCGACAAATGCCAATAGCCCCAAGAGTCCACCCCAGCCGAAATCGCTCGAAACGATGGCGGTCTGGTGAAAGACGATGATCAACCACCACGCATCGACGAGCAGCTGCGCATCGCTGAACGCCTTTCGCTCGAACCGCCCGCTCAGCCATCGCAGGCCAAGCCAACACGCATATCCGACCGGCAGGGCTGCAATCAACATCCACAGCGCGTAAATGAGCCGGCCATCGAAGCGGAGCAGCGTCTGACGCACGATAGGGTAGTCGAGAGCCGCGATAAAAGCCGTCTGCACCAGCAGGTTGCTAAAGCTGAAGACCAACAGACCAGCCAATACCAGTGGTACGATCGCGCGCAGTCTTCGGTTGCTGGTAATGCAGATGATCAAGAACGGCAGCCACGCATATAAAGCCAATAATTCCAGAAACGAGACAACGTTTTCGTATGGCGACGCACTAATCCGATGCAACAAGAAGTGAGAAACAGCTGACCAGATCGAGATGATCACTACCCCGACGAAGACATAGCCGATGAAGGCGACCAGTATTCGCCGCAATGGGATCACCAGCAGCGGCGCCAAGGTTGGGATGATGGGCCAGCAGAAGGTGTAGCAGACGGCAAAGACGCGGATCGCGCGGAACTCGCTGCCCAACGCGACAAGCGAAAGGATCGTCAGGACAGCGGCGGCGGCGAGGCCCGCCAGGCCGTAGATGACCGCAAGACGCAGTCGCAGCGGCGTGACCTCATGGATCGCGCGCTGCGTCTCCGGGCCCTGGATAACGGTCCGCCCGCGAAGGCCCGTTGTTGCCGGGGGGAACTCGTCTGCCCACGCGTCATCTACCGCCAGCCCACTCGTCCTTCGCATGCTACGCGCAACCGTCCATCGATACCAAAAAACTAGAATGGTCGAAGCAACAACCGTAAGCAGAATAGCGTTGGCGAAGTATATGCCCAGTATCCCCGGTGCTTGGTTCGTCATCGCTCCCTCTCCAATTTTACGGATTGGCCTCCTTGAAGTGCTGATCGAGGCGCGTCAGAATACTGTACGTTTTTTGTTGGGCGTCAGTTCGGTTAGGGTTGTCCGGCCAATCCTGCGTCATCGGAAGCCATAAAACTTCCGGTATCCCGGCCAACTGTCCGTAGCGCCGGATCTGCGGCACAAAAACTGCGCCGATGTTATTTACCCGGAACGGAATCGAGTGGCCTATCACGGCGCCGAATTTGTAAAGATATCCGAAGCTCGGTTCATATTTGCTGGTGAGACGCGCCGCGACGCATTGCGGATCTTGCTCGAGATAAACTTCAAACTCATGCAACGCGTTTGCAAGGTGCTGGATTTTCGGCGGTAAGGGGGCCGGCACCGCGATGGCCTCGGCCAGAGTTGCCAGCCCGCGCTGCAGTGACTGGATCTGCTCGTCGGATGCCGTTCCGGCGACCGCAGCCGCGAAACCGAGATCTCGTCCCAACCGCCATGTGAGATAGCGCGCTTGATGCAGAATCGATGGATCAATCGGACCACTTGTTCTCACGCCGCTCTCAGCCCCTACGTCGACGCATTGGGCGGCGCCTTCGGTGCGCACGCCGCCCGGCATCGCGAGCTCTTCCGGGATCCAGCCGACCTTGAGCGCGTTATCCACAAGCCACGGCGTCCCGACCTGCAACGCTAGAAAGGCACCGGCGATCGACCACACGATAGCCAGGAACAGCATTCCGCGCAGCAGGCGCGCCAGGAACTCGCCTCCGCGGCCGGGTCTGGCCGCCGATAATCGGTTCATCCTGCGACCCTTGCCAGATGTCTTGGCTCGGAGCCTTGGTCGAGTATACAACCGGGTGGAAGTGCCGTCGCGCCGTGATCGGTCCTAACTTCACAGGAGTTCACATGCCCACCATTACCGCCAAGGACGGCGTGGAGATCTTCTACAAGGACTGGGGTTCGGGCCAGCCGATCGTGTTCAGCCACGGCTGGCCGCTATCGGCCGATGATTGGGACGCGCAGTTGCTGTTCTTTCTGCATCATGGCTATCGCGTTATCGCCCATGACCGCCGTGGCCACGGCCGCTCGACCCAGACCGCCGGCGGCCACGATATGGACCATTATGCCGACGACCTGGCGGCTCTGACGGCGCATCTCGACCTGAAAAACGCCATCCATGTTGGCCATTCCACGGGCGGCGGCGAGGTGGCGCACTATCTGGCACGGCATGGCGAAAGCCGGGTGGCCAAGGCAGCGCTGATCAGCGCGGTGCCGCCGCTCATGGTGAAGACGGCGGCCAATCCGCTGGGTCTTCCCAAGGAAGTGTTCGATGG